>Ga0116227_10001283_pt1 | contig 55473 bp, 32 predicted proteins | sample S1TSphgellanicum_FD_89693 | JGI IMG/M metagenome (GOLD analysis project Ga0116227, IMG submission 89693) | Host-associated microbial communities from peat moss isolated from Minnesota, USA - S1T2_Fb - Sphagnum magellanicum MG | ecosystem: Host-associated > Plants > Peat moss > Unclassified... | reverse complement strand
CTTTTTTTTTTTTTTTTTTTTTTTTTTTTTTTATTTTTTTTTTTTTTTTTTTTTTTTTTTTTTTTTTATGGTTTTGTTACTAATTTTCATTTAATTTTCTATTTATATTTAAATTTCTGGCTTTTTTCCTTGTTTTTTATTATAAAATTTTCGATTTATTTTCTTTTTTTGTTACAACTTTGTTTCATTTTATTTTCTTTTTAATAACTTGTGCTCTTCTCTTTAACTTGAAATTTCTTGTGTTGTTTCCTTTATTTTTCTCTTTTTTCTCAAAAAAATTCATATTTTTTAAGTTTTAAGTTTTAATTTTAATTTTTTTGAAGATTGCAAGACTACAAGAGCTTTCTAAGTTGTTTAGCCTTCACAATTTAAAGGATTATTATTTTTTTACTTTTGGCTTATCATAGTCATTTTTTGATATGAAAGGAATGAAAAATGAGTGTTCATGTATTTTGTGAATGTTTTGTAAATGTTTGCATGCACACATTTTAGATTCTAGGATTTTTTTCAAACCTTTTGTAAACTTGTTTAAAATCCAAGTTGTTGATATCTGAAACCGATGTCCAATTAATAAATAACAACAAACATTAGGTAGATTGATATCCTGGTTGAATAAAAAACTTGAAAATATGATATCCGACCTAGATATGTAAATTGGAATATATATATATATCCAATTTAGATAAATAATTTCGACCATATATTTTTATCTAATAAATATCACAAAAAGATGATATTTGCCCAACATTGGACCTAACCTAATGCATAACATTGAAGAAAAGATGTCTAAAACCATTGAAATGACAAAGTGGTTAGAAACCAAAAAGCTAGGCACTTGAACTTGGACCTATGTATGATTTCAAGCATGTATGATGAAAATCATATATCATGTCAAAGATATGTTGGAAAAGGATTACTTGTGTAGCATTTCTAAAATGCTCTCTTAATATTATACTTGATAGCAATGAAAAGGTAATTGTTTTGAAGTGGGTAAACAAATGAATATACACCAAAAATAATATATAAAGTATATATATTTTGTACTTTGCAATGCATATGGTTATGATGAATTTGTTCAAACTATGGTGACTAATTATTGAATATATATATTGGCATTTTATTTTTATTCATTACATCAACACTAGAAGAAAAACCTCATTTTTCGACTTGTCTTAGGCAACTAAAAGTGTCTTTTGCCACTATTTTTGACCAAAAAAAATTGCAAAAGACATTTTTAGTTGCCTAAAACAAGTTGAAAAATGGGGTTTTTCTTCTAGTGTAATTACCTAGAGATTTCTTTTTGCATGTGCTCTTAGAATTTCATTATATTTTATAACCGTTTGCCATTACATAAATGCTTGAATGTGTTTTTAACACTATTGATTAACTTTATCATTTTTTTGTTTATTTGTTTTTTGGATGTTTGACATTTCATGTATTTATGTTTGTAATGAAGATTGCAAAAATAATTATCTTTTAAACTTTGAAATGTCCCATATTTGTGTGATTTTATTTCCTTCTATGCTCACCCATTTATATTTACATGGTATATTTATGATAAATGATGAAATATCCTTAAGTACCCTCACATTATGAACAAGGTAAATGTTCATATTTAGCTTTACCCTTGTTTAGATTGATGATTTTGTAAAGCCTTCACACCCAAGTATCTTTAGTTGGTTTGGAAAGTTTTGAAGCCTATATATCATTACCTTAGATAACTAATGTCTTTTTTCAAGAAAAAGATTCTCACTATTTAACTAATCTATTAAAATCAATACACCCATCCAACATTGGTATGAATAAGCAAGTAGTTTCATAGAGATGCAGCTTTTGGGCAACAACTATTACTTGTTGAAGATGTTTAAACAAAATGATCTCTAGCAAACTTTTATTAATTGTGTGGTTCATAGCTCATGATTAGGGAAGGCAAATTTGTAGATGCAATCACAAATTCCAATTGAAACATGGATAACCATTTCATTTTCCCTATTAGGTATTGGTAATATCATATAAATGTGGAAATAATTTTATGGTGTGGTTGAATTTTTTTATTTTATCCTTGTAAGAGAGTTTTGTATAGCTATTTTAAAACATTTGAAACATTGAAAATTTAATAGCAAACAACATCAAAAGAATGCCAAATGAATTTGAAAAGAAACAAGGCATATTATATGTTTTTAGGTTGGAAGGTGTTAATCACATCTTGAATATAAAAGATTCATAAATTCAACTATTTACTATTGCCATAAAAAATCCCATTTTATTTACAAGGTGTGATTGGTGTAAAAAAAAACAATTTCAAAAAGAATTTTGGATAGGCATGATATAAACATTATTTTCATTAACAACAAAACAATGAAAGTTGCATTCATATCATATAAATTGATAATAGGGCTAATGATACCATGGTTTTATCACCATTCAAATTTAAAAAGATGAATTAGCAAGAACATAAGGACATCAAAATTCACTATAATCATGTTCTTAACAAAAGAAAATAAATTTGAAATTCTGAAAGGATGGTGGACATTATATGAAAAAAATAGACATCTCTTTATAGAATCCAACAAAGGTGATTGTTAGTGGTAAACTTTTACACCCAAATTATGAGACACATGTAAAAGGTATCACTAATGGATTCTTGCCTTTCCTAATTATTAGGGATACCACGTATCCATAACAACCAAGGCATACAAATTCAATGTGTTAAGTTCCATGTGGTGCATATTTAGCTTGATAAAACTTCACAAACACATGCACACCATTTATATCTTGAAACAAAAAATAACGTTGTGTATGCACACACACATATAAACAAACCCACATACATGCACAAATGTTTTCATCATTTATTATTTTATATATCATAATTAAAGAATGTCATATCATTTTTATTGCTTGGAGAACCACACTGATTTCCATGGCCATGAAGGTTCTTAATGCCTAACCCCATTAATTCTCTCCCCTACTTCTTTATCTTCGCATCTTCTTTTTCCATATGGTCCAAGTCCCAGCATACCCCATATATCCTCCTACAAAGCCCTTTACAATTCTTACAATCTTTCTTGCATTGGTAATACAATATTTAAGCTTGGCCATCATGTCTTCTAGTTTGGTTACTTTCATGTTGGTTATCCTTCAGTTGGACTATTCTCATGAGTGGATGCTGAGAAATTTCACAAACTCACAACTTCCTCAAAAAGACTCTGAATTGAACGTTTCAAGTATTCATTTTATAGCCCTTGAAAAGATCTTTTCCATGCCGTATCAATTGCCTCAATCAGAGTTGGTTTGACCTCTCAAATGTCTAAAATGTGAAGTTCGAAAGTCAATTCTGATAATTTTGGTAGGCAATTTTGATAGGCACATTTTGATAGGTAATTTAATAGGCACATATGTCGATTAGCACATATTTTGGTAAGCAATCTACAACTCTCATTATCCACTAATCTGGCTAGTTATTAATCTAATAATTTTTGCTATTTTGGGTTAACATGTAATCCATTTCCCTAATAGTGATTATGATTCACAACTTCTTTCACAACTTCTACATTATCCATGGAAACCATTTTGATATGGATTGGTCAAAAACAAAGTTGGACAAATAATGCAAAAAAAACCCAATCATCCATTTGGATAATTTCAATAAATGGACATCTCATATAATGGAACATGTTATCAAAGAAATTTGATGATTACAATGCTTCGAATAGGTCAACCCAAGCAATAGTAATATGATAACATGTTTTGAATGAAGAACAATAAAAACATGTTGATTTGGTTTTAAATGGTTTTGGGACAACAAATCTTCATAAGTTGCAATGGTTGGCAATGGCTTTGCATAGTTTAAATCCTACTATGAAATGGCTAGATTAATTTATTGGCCCCACAATACAATCTCTCACTATTGTTGATTGGTCAGATTATTTAATTTATCCACTTGTTTTGTTATTAGTGGTTTCCCACTTTCAAATTTATGGTTGGGGCTTGAGAAATGTAAATAAGCAGTAATGGATGTGAGCAATATTGATGGACGCCCCAGAAATGGGTGGAGCTACCTTTAGAAGGTACTTTTCAAGTAAAAGAAAAAGTCACAAATGGAAATTATTCTTTCATTATTATCTAAGGTGAAAAAAATGAAAAATTACAAAAAAATTGATGAAGAATAAAAACAAAGAATATGGTTAGAAGACACACAAGCTCATGAGTTACTTGCAACACATTTTATGCAACAAAATTGAAAAGTGAAGATAACTTAGTAAGAGAAAAGAAAAAACGCCTCTCAAAATGGGTAGAATATTTCTATGTTAGGACAAATGCTTCAAAAAGGAGGGATTACTTAAAGGTTGAAGTGCATGAGATCTTACACTCAAGAGCAGATATAACTCCTTCATGCAAGGAAAAAGCCCAATGGGAAGAGGAGAGAATGAAGGAGCCATGTCTGAAGGTCTGATTTGATTGTACAGTATAGATTTCCTGAGAAAAGTAATATTCTGTTATTATAGCAACAATCGTCCCCAGAGTTGCAAGTTGCAAAGTTCCCAACTTGATAAGGCCCACTTTACACTAAGAGTCAGGGCCAAAAAATCTTGGGACCAACTTTGAGCATTTTTGGGTTGCAAATTGGCCCCAAGTAACTAATAAATGCTAGAACATTGGCGTCAGGATATTAATAAATGCTGGAACACTGGCCCCAAGAATTGCAAATTGGTCTCCCAAATTTGATGGTATCCTTTTTTTTCAGCCTTGCGGCCAATACAAGGCCATAAAGTTCAGCATTTATTAGTAACTTGGGGCAGATCGAAAAGTTTTTTTCTATGTCAGCTATGACTCCTTGTGTAAAGCTCTTGAGGCTGATTTCAACTTTTGCACCAATAGGAATGCTGAATTTGGGTTGAATATTGGCCCTAACTCCTAGTGTTAAGCGGGCCTTAGAGTATCCTCTTTTCACACTTTGAGGCCATGTAACTGATTGCTTGATTTGGGTAGATGGCCTTTGACTCCTAGTGTGAAAGGGAACTCAATAAATGACAGATGGGGCGGCTGATTTCATTGGGTCAATGCAATCCAGGTAGACTGCATGGATGAGTAATAATGGACGTAGGTAATAGGACAAAGCATAGCATAGCATAGCCGAATCCAAAAGGAGAAAGGATAATACCAGCAACCAAGGTACAATTGGTTCAGAAACAGATTCTGATGTTGAGTGTGTGTGTGCGTGTGTAGCCTACTTACACTGTATTAAGATCCACCAGGGTTATCTTTAGCCCTGGGCATTGGGAGAAGCATCAAGATCTGTGTGAAAAAGACCGTGGAGGTTTTCATGGAGGGATTTATTCCAATCAATCCATTTTGTCTGCAGCTTTGAAGCTGGGGGAGAGAGAGAGAGAGAGAGAGAGAAACACAGAAACCATGGCCCATGTCCTGGTGAGGAATCATCAAGTGTCACCTATGAGTGTAGAATCTTTCCTAACCCTTTGAAACTTACTTAGCCCAGAATATATTGGACTTTGGTAGGGCGAGTGTTTGTGGGGGTATGGAATATCAACTAAGGTTGTACCTACCCACCATCCCTTTGCCTATCATGCAATATATGTACCCTCCTGGGTCGCTTGACCCTAAATTGATAGGGAATAGGAAAATCAGATTTCTGGTGAAATCTTATTTCCTATGTTAGTGAAGTTGGAACTCCCTGAGTCCCAACAGCGAGGAGTTCCAACTTCACTACCATTGGGGGGCTGGCGGGGGGAGGAATTTAGCCTGTTGGCTAGAAAAGTGGTTTCTGGGTTTCCTAGTTGCCAAATCTCGAAAGTAAACATCTTTTGATTTTTTTCCAGATTCCTCTATTAGCCAAAAATGTGAAAGGTGAGCTTAAACTTATTTGCTTTCATATCATGTTTATTGCCACATTTGGCTAAACTGTCTTATGAATTCAGCTACAACACAAAAATGAAACTAAGACCATTGGTCCTGACCTACTACCTCTCTGATCTATTTATGGTCATTTCATGTGCAGGGTAAATACCCATTTGATGGCATTCACAAAATAAGGGGCCTAGATGAGGCGGTGTCCAAGTCTCACAGGGCATTTTGGGAATGTCCCCGTCCATGGGCCTTACTTATGCAAAAAGCAAAAGGCAAACATTACCACAAGTGTAAACATATGTAGATCATGAGGCACAGGGGGCACTTTATGAATACAATAGGCTACTTACACCTACCAAGTAGGTGCAAAGGTTCATTCACACCTAAAGCTAAAGCAATGGGAAACGAATGTTAGATCCACATGCACTGTTATTGATACCATTAAAATTGAGGTGTCATCTAACATTAGAGTCAATGTTGAAACAATATTTTTTAAAGGGTGAAATAATAACAAATGTGAAATTGTCGTGGAAAAAATTGAATTGCACTAGAAAAATGGATTTTAAATTTGCCACACTCAAAAATCAACAAAATAAATTTGTGTCAAGCTATGATTGCAAAAAATTAATTGCACTTAATTTCATGCATGAGATCATATGAAATTATGTGGCATGACAACTATAAAATTTCACGACTTTTACAAAACATTTTACAAAGCTTCACAATTCAAACAAAGATCTTGTTGTGATCACTTCACAACTTTTTTACAAAACTTCAAGACTTTGCCTTTGCAAAGTTTCATGAATTTGCATGACACCACTTTCACAATTCAAGCATTGCAAAGCTTCATAATTGTGTGCATTCAAAATGTTTTCGTAGGAAGGTGCTAACAACTTCATCATGGAATTCAACAATGCAAAGAGTGAGAACCAAGTACTTGCACATGATATTCATCATACTTCAAAATAGACACAAGTCTAGAAATGAATTCAACTTATTAACATGGAATTTACATGAAAATATATGGAGATTTAGATATTTGAAATTGTTATAGAAAGAATTCTTAGATCACAAAATTCAAGAAGAGGTTATGGATCACATATAGGAATGAGAGGGGGCATAATACAAAACAAATGAAAAATGTTGTTGAATTGATATTGGATCCACTTGCAAGACAACATGTGAAAAGCACACAAAGAAGCCCCACTAACCAAAATGGGAGTACTAAGAAATCTTGTTAATTACAACAAAAAAAAGAAGAGCACGTAATGAAATTGTACTTGGCTGATTTCAAGGACTAACTTTAGACCGCAACCTCCAAATGGCACAAGATTGCAATGTTGTGAATGCAAGTGGGCATTCACCTCTATTATATATGAAATGGTGTAACATGCAAAGAGCAATTGATGGAGATTTCAAGCATATCTTCAATTACATATCCTTGACATGAAATAACACATCTCACCCAACAAAAGAAAAAAAGAAAAAAGTGTTTTGATGCTTCAACAAAGTCATCTACAAGATGATCAATGCATTCATGGGGGGTCATTTGATGTTGTGCCCCCTGCATGTGTCTGATTTCATAGCTTCAAACAACATTGTGTTGCTTCAACTATTGTTTGACAAAACATTTGTGTTACTAAATTCTTCTTTTGTTTCATTAAGGTAAAATGTGAACAAATTGGAGTTGTGTACACCACTAGCACTTGCAAAACCAATTTTAAACATATAAATAGTGCACACTCTAGTACACGCTCTTGCAATACACATTCTTCTAGCATTAGGTACCCAAAAACCTAATACACCTTTAGGAGAATTTCAAGATTCTTTGAATGATGTCATGCATGAAGAAAATTCACCAAACAAGGACTTTGATGTATTAATAAGAATCTCAAACATTGGCCTCCTCCCAAGAAACATTCGAAAACACGTGTTTAAAGAAAAACTTTTATGGAAAAAAATGGCATGATGGAAACAACCAAAAGAACACCAAAATGGTGGTGGTGTTAATTCAAAATTCAATTGATAAGAATGGACATCATACCAATTTGGAAGTTGAAAAGCAACGTCAAAAAGGACAAGAAAAGCTTCAAAATGAACAAATTGAATACTTCCACTTAAAAGCCATTAAAACAATTCATGTTCAACTATTATGCAACTCCATTATAACTACACCCATGATGTCATATTTTTGATGTCATTAATTGTCATCCATCTATTAAAATCAAACATGTGGCACTATGAAAAAATTTGGACATAAAAATTAGTTTCTTTCCAAAATATTGATATCAATTGTCCATTATGATTATTAATGATGGTTCGAGATTGTGACATGTGGCATAATAAAAAATTGTCACATGGCATAATAAATGTATTTTGGAAAAAAAAAATTTAAAAATTTAGTAGTTAGGTAGGCCATACATAACCATAGGTAGGTCGGTCGGTAGGTCTTAAGACCTACATACCTACATATTTACTTTGGACCTACCTACCTACTTACATAAGTAGGAAGAAAGATAGGACATATTTACCTGCTTAAGTAGGTAAGTAAATAAGAAAGCACAAAATTAAATGAACTAAATAATAAACATGAATTATTTTTTAAAATTTTATGTTTTACCTTTAAGTTAGGCTTTTTTGAATTCATCCCAAAATGGCACATGTATTTTAATGTGTGAATATAAGAAAACAAGCTTTCTTTATGTAATTTGTAACATGGCATTTGAAGACAAAACACATGGGTTAAATATTTTAGTTATTTTTTAGTTGCAAATTATTGAGTTGCAATTAAGTTACAACTATCACATTTAAACACTCACAGCAAGCCTAATCCAAAAGGAGGGTTCCATTATTTCTGGCGTCCAAATAAAACTTCAACCCTTCATATTGGTGCATCTAAAACATTAAAAATTGTCAAAAACGAAATAGAAATGAAAAAGTTATGGCCCCCAGAAGTAGAGGAAGTCAATAAGTCAAAAAAACAAACCAACAAACGCTATAAAGATCGATTCCCGAACACCAAAAAAATTCGTTGTATGTTGTTATTAAAGTTCAAAGATGATTTGTAAAACTTCAAGTGGTGCTCCTATAACACTTTAAATTATTTAAAATGAATAAGAAATGAGAAGCATATATGATGAAGATATAAATAACTATTTAATATGTATCCCCATTAAATTATACGTAATTGTATTATAGTCATAACATAGTTAAATAGTAGTACTTTAATAGTGGCGCATTAATGGCCATACTAATTATATCAATGGGAATTAGGCTTCAGCAAGCTAAAGTAAAAGGTAAACGGGTAATCCAGTTGAACCTACTTTTACCTTACCCATTACCTTACCCTATTGCCACTTGTTAACGTTTACCGTTTACTCTTACCCCCATTTTTGATGGGTAATTACCCTGTGGCATTGATCATTGTTTTTATCACATGATTTCAGCCTCCAAAACAAAGCGTTCGAACTGCGAATTCATTACTTCAACAACCCCATCATCAAGAACCTCATCTTCCCAATGGTCTTGCTTGACTGCGATTTGATCAAAAACGGCGGCAACATTAACTGTCGCACCGTCACCGAACGCCTCAATGTCGGCCACCACCTTGGCCTGATTCGATGGTACCTTGATCACCCTTGCGTTAATCCAAGAACGCAAACACATTGTTTGGATAAACACAGATGATGACAATGACTGCCTTGTGGCTGTGAACTCGCGTCCCGCCATGCTATTCACGCGCTCTGATGGCATTGATGTTGCAAGCATGCCAAGGTAGTCTGTTGCCATCTGGTAATGTGTAGGAAACACATCCTTTCGTGCTGTCCACCATTCCATCATGTCGATAAATGACGACGATGTGACAACGCCAAGGCTAAGGTACTTTTTGACCTCATCGCCAATCTCATCCCCAACGTTTTGCACCTACTCGAACATGGCAGCAAAGAACGTATCGACGTGATCAAGTCGAGGAGTTGGTGCGGCAACGGTGTTCGAATATCGGCGCTGAATTTGAGAGCGAATCAAAGCTGTGATCTGGCCCATCGTTGTAGGATCGGTTGGCTTCGATAACTGTAGGTTTAGGTACGCGGCCACAATAGTCAATTCTTGAACGAGAAGCTTCTCGTATTACTGCAGCTTTGCCTTCATGCCAGCCGTTGTTAGGTCTTATCAGTGTCCTTGAACGTTGTCTCTCCATTCATGCAGTGTTTGATGAGATGTGTGATGGACGCAGACACCAAATCCAGAGACGTCTTGCGATCGGCCGCCAACGATTCCATGACCTGGCAGGGTGGATGCAGGAATGCGGTCACGATAGCGATGCGTTCCCATTGGTCATCAAATAACACATCAACGCTAATTTCGTCATTGTAAAGATTCATGATGTGATCCAGTGGAACCCTCTTGCTAAAAACATCACTGCCCATTTCATGGGTCAAGTTCCACCTCATCGAACAATCTTGATGCGTTAGTTCTTTGCTCACGAAACCAACCAGATCGACTTCGCGATAATATGCTTGGTGCATGGTCTTGCTGCGATGAATACAAACAAGCACCTATCGGAGCTATGCATTGATGTCCTTGATTTGTACCAACACCTTCAGAACAGCTAGCTGAACAAATTGGTCGGCGCAACGGACGTGATTACATGGGCGCATTTGTTCATATTTGACCATGGCATTGATCAACTGGAACATGTGCTTCATAGCAATAGTCACATCAGAGCCATTGTCGTTCATGACATTCAACAGTTTAGGCAGCACGTTCAATCCCATCCCCTCCAAATGTTCGAAAAGGGCTTTAGCGATGCGCACACCAACGCCACATCCACTTGCAACGTCGATGATGGCCAACAGTAAGCTCTTCGACTTGGTTGTGATAGTGTCAATCCAATGAGCAGTCATGACATATAACCTTTTCAGGTTGCGGTTCGACCACCCGTCCAGTGTCAATGAGATAGTGACATTCAATGAAGAGAAAAATGCAGCCAACAAAGGCCTCGCGATCAGGTACAGCTCCACGATGTGTCTGAGGATCGTGCACGTCAACGGTGGCGAATAGCCATTCGTCAAAGATTGTAGTAGTTTTTTGAATTACGTGCCTCCTACCGCTTGCAATGAGATGTTTCCACCAATGACAAAATCAACAACAACGCTCTCGTATTTGCGAGTGACATGATCTGGAAAGGACATCGACTTCAGCATTATTTGTACCAAAACGTCAGAACCTGGGGTGGACAACGCCTTATTGCTACCAGCTCGGGAAAGACTGTGCTTACTGGAAAGATGGGCCTTCCAACCAAAGTAGTTGGTCTTACTCGAGAACCACTTTTTGAAATGGCTGCATTGGTGTTTCCCCTTCTATGCTAAGGGATTGCCTTCCATCCACCCATGGGTGTGCGCCCAGGGAAATTCCCCACGGGCACACTTGCATTTGTGGGCCAGGGTTGTGTTACTAGCATCCGCCAAATCGACCACCACAACATTAGCATCGAATCTAACACCATCGCTGATGTGGTCTTCATCTCCGGCTTCACTACTGGAGCTTCCCATTTTCACCGCCGATCTCTGAGCAAGCCGTCCGAAACTCAGTCAAGCCTCAATTTGAAGTTCAAAGTTCAAACTTTGAACTCCGTAATCCATACGGACTTCCGGTCCCCGGAGCTCGAATGTGAGGACCGAGGTGCCGCAACCCGCTGCACTGGCCACTGGTGATGAGTAGGTATGGCTAATTAACGGGTAATTGATGGGTAACCCTGACCAGCTACCTTTACCCTACCCTCTACCTTACCCCATTGTCTACCTTAGTGATTTACCCTAGAACTTTACTTTTTTACCGGGTAGAAAAGGTAAATTACCTTACCTTGCCGAGGCCTAATGGGAATCATAATTGAAAATTAGTTACAAATGTATCCCATAATGGGTGGTGGAAATGTGGACACATGGCATGATTGCATGTATGTACATTGTACACTAGTTACAACATAGTTGTTGCTTTAGTGGCACATTTACAACAATCCTAAAATAGGTACCATATGTAATTATAATGCAACTCCTAAAAAGTCAAACATGGTTGACTACATATGTATGTACAATGTGTATAAATTACCATATAGAAAACCCATTTTCAACTCACTTGCAATTATAATATAATATAATATAATCAATTTTCTAAAGTGGCAATTTATTTATTAATACACCATATTTCTAAGGGGATAGTTGCATAGTAGTTGTAATAGCCAAGGGATAGTTGCACAATAGTTGTATATGAGTTGTTTTTGAGTTTTAGTTGTAGGGTAGTGTGGTTTCAATTTACATGATTTCTCATAGTGTTTAGATTGTGAAAATTCACAACCTTAAAACAAAAATGTTGTAAAATTGAACATCAACAAAGGAAACAAGAATGACATAAATGATAAGGGGATACAAAAAAATTCAATATCAAAATCACCCAACGTAGGAGTTGTTATCCTCTAATCCATTTGTGATCTCGTTTTTTCAATAATGGCCGTATTTTTTATTCCTTCTTGTGCCCACCACAAGGGATGCATCTCTCCCCATGACCTTCAAACAAACAGTTAGTAAATGTAGATAAATGATTTAATGCACACCATGAGTGATATGCATGTTTACAAGACATACTTTTAACATCCCTAATAGGTTCAAACAACCTAGATGATAAATTAGGCATGGAAAAATCCATAAAAGGCAGGGGTAACCAATATCATTTTCACCTTCCAAACTTTAAAAAGGCAATGGTGATGGGCCAAAAGTTGGGCGTTGCACAACAACACATTATGGGTTTTTTGACCAGTCAAATAAACGACTTGTCCTTTTTAACTACAATCACAACTACTTAGTCACAAAAATCACTATGTAGTTGCAAAAGCCATTGAATGTCATGTGATGTCATAGTTTTGTAACTAGAGTTAGTATGATGATTAATGGGTTTGTTTGGATAGATATATTATTATTTAAAAATTGTAATCACGTGCATTAAATAGATTTTAATTAATTAATTAAAATACCCTGATTTTTGTGGCTAGAATAATGACTTATAATCTCACAATATGATGATGCGGCATTCCAACAACACCAAAACATGTCTCTTACAACTTGTCTTATTTGATACAATGGGAGAAACGACTATAAAATGGCATAAACAACTTTTTAAATGATTGGAAAAATGGTAATAGTTGAATAGGACTAGGCGTAAAAGACATGTTTTGGCATTGTAGCTTGATAATAAAATATTTGACTATTAGTCAACATGATGATTCATACATTACTTTGGATAAAATGAGGCATTTATTGGTTAGTTGCCATGTTAAAGAAAATGTCCAATCTCTCAATGTAACTTTTTACATTAAGATGCAAATCCAAAAACTTTACCTTCACTGCAACAAATCTTGTCCTAATTTGAACCAAACATAAAAATGATTATTTTTGTCAACTACATTTATAACTACTTGGTCATAACAATCATTAAATAATGGCATAAGACATCAACATGGCATCATGGTTTTGCAACTATTGTCAACATGACAATTTAAATTGGTTTTTTTAGTAAAATATCATATTATGTTTCAATTTTTGTTCATTAGTTAGTTGCAAAAACCATCCACCATTGTGACTAATAACAACTCAACCTCCCACAATGATGACATGGCATGTTATATGCCAACAAAAGGTGTGGTCCTATTTGTCAACATCATGATTCATGTCATTGATTTGATGAATTAATCTCATTTATTAGCTAGTTGAAAATATTTTTGTTCTTTACAATTAACGACTCGGTCTTCCATGTGATGATAACATGGTATGCCATTTGGTAACAAGGTGTCACAAATTGGCAATCCATGATTTTTTGTGACACTATAAATTTGTGTGTTTTTTGAATTTATGGCACTAATATTTGTCATGGCACACCATAATTTTTTGTGTGCCATGATATTTTTGAAACCATGAATTCACATGCATGTGTATGTGTACTAAACAATCTATTGTTAACTTGTAATTATGACTACAATATTAATAGTCATTTTGAAGAAGGTGACACATAATTTCTTAACGTTTTAACTACTTAACACACTAACTTAGGTTAACATACCTATGAAATTAAACTATGTATGTAGGTTACTTAGTAAAAACCTGCTTTGTAATATGGGTTATTTTGTAAGTTACTTAATTAGACATAAGAAATTTATTACATCTAGTATGTTTAAATATACCTAAAATAGGTTACCCTACTAATAAATTAACCTTGGTAAGCTTGTTTATGTTCCTAACTTTAAGTTTTTTACCAAGTCAACCTAGGTAGCCTCATTACAAGATATTTTATCAAGTTTATAACCACCTCAAGTTTGTGCAACTAGATGCAACATAATTATCCTACGTTAAATTCTTTTTAGCTTAAAAATACATAAGTTAACCTAGGGTAGGTTAGTAAATAGTATTGGTTAACAAATTAGTTCATCTGTAGTCAACCTAAAGAGGTATAGGTCTAGGTTAGGTTAATAGGTAGTAGGTAGGTTGACTTATGTCAACTTAAAATGGTCAAGGTTAATTCAAGGATAAAAATTTTAAGCTTTATAACTTTATGTTAAATATAATTAGTAAAAAAAATGTGGCAGTGCAATGGATGAAGACTTGAACCCCAAAGTGAAGTTGAGGGGTTCAAATCCTCATTCTTACAACCTATGATACCTAACTACCTAATCCATGTTTTTTGAGTTTGGAATCTGATGTTTGTTTTTAATCTAAGCCACCTAGCTTAGGTTAGGTAACCTAGGTTGTTTAACATAGATAGTTAGCCTAACTATGTTAAGTTAAGTTGACTTTTGGTTAAGTGAATAAGGTTAGGTTGTTTAACCTAGTGTGAGCCATACCGACATAACCATGTGTGATAGTCTCAATTTTTAAAAGTTACATCAGGGTTATTTGAACATGGTAAGGTTATTAAAGGTTTTTAACAACTTCATAATGAATGATGAATGTGCGTGGTTACATGGAAGGGTTGTTTTCTTTTCCGAATTACGATATTGGTGAATAAGGTGTTGGGTTAGTTCTTTTATTTAACAAAAAATTGGTAATCATAGTTTTAGAACCTCAATTATCTAGAGGGTGAAAATTGGGGGTAGAAATAGACACCAAAATTTGTGGTGTTAAGCAAAACATTGGTCTTGTTCTAGTATTTAGTGAGTAGCAAGGATGTTTGATATTCATGAAGCAGTTAAAAGGGTGTCAATGAAAGGTCCATTAAAGATACAACGATCTTCAAACCTTATGAACATAAGATTAATTCGAGACAACTTAACGATTAAATTAATAGTGTGATAGGATGAAATGGCAACGTGAATGTCATAGTGAATAAAACATTTATTTAGAGTAAGGATAAGCTCAGCAAGGAGCTGCAATTACATGTTGAGTCTTGGGCTATGCCTCAGTGATAGTTTATAACTGAAGGTAATTTAGGATGCGTCGAATAGTGCGAATTAGGTAATCCGCATTACTATTAGGAGGTAGTCGGTGAATTAGATTGCGTAACCAACAGTAGTGTCCAACATTAGGAATTTAAAACCACATGAAAATAAAGGTTTTTTCAGTCTTGTAACAACTTTCATAAATGGTTTCAGGTTCATCGCTAAAAGCAGGGTCGACTTGCAATAAGATCACCAAGGTGCGAAAGTTTGGAAAGATGCGATAGTACCAAGCTTGAAGGGGTTCAACTTCAAAACGAACATGCACCTTTCAAGGCTCGAAATTTTCACCATGAGAATGTTGTGTTAATGTTAAATCTAGAGATGTCTCTGAAGCTGGTTCTTCATTCACTTATGCAGCTTGAGGCCCATAGAAATGTGGCCATATGCGACACCATAATTTCAAGGAAAGGAACAAAGATTTTCAGTCAAAATCAAATCAACAATGAAGGTGTGGAAGACTTATTACATCGAAATGCGGGGTTATAATTTATAGATCAAAGAAAAGGAAGGAAATGCATAAGTAATGGCCTAAAACCACAATAAAGTAAACCCTTAATATCAATGGAAAGAATGAAGTTTTAAGTAAAATTTGTTGGGGGGGAAATGGGAAGAGGGGAAAAGGTGTTTATCCTTCTCTTAGAACCACGGTAAAATAAACCCTTAATATCAATGGAAAGAATGAAGTTTTAAGTAAAATTTGTTGGGGGGAAAATGGTAAGAAAGGAAAAGGTGCTTCTCCTTCTTCTTCTCTTTCCATTGGCCACTAAACAATGGAATCTTCCAATGGCCACCAAGCAATGGAACCTTCCAAGGGCCACCAAACATGGAACTTTTCAAGGGCCACCAAGCAATGGAACCTTCCAGTGGCCACTGAGTTGAGATCTTCTTTCACCTTCTTCCTTCTCCTTTTTTTTAAGAGGGCGAATTCAGATCATTGAAGTTTTTTTTTCCCGGACATAATTTTTAATTCAAATCTTGAAAATGCTTGTTCCCATAACCTTGTTGAGGAAGAAAAGAATGATTAGTCTTGGCAGATGGTAAGAAGGAAAGTAGAATGGACGTTTGTAATAGTTTTGAAAGAATGGAAGTGAGTAGGGATAATGTTAAGAGGTTGAAATCTTAAAGAAATTACACAAACCCTCTTGGGTTTGGTGGCATAACTTCTTATTGGTTTTGCTATAGAGCTTAGGATTTGGTAGCAAGGTGCACCTTGTAATTAGTTTTCTAATGAGCTAAGGCAAACCAAATTTGAATAACATATGTGTTAGGAATAATATTTCAAGTGGCTGGTGGTCTGCAGCTAAGTTGAACATGGTGTTGAACCCTTAAAGGTTGGTTTAAATGAATGACAATTTGACATAAAATTTGCGATGTTTGAACTTGGAAAATAAATTTATCAATTCTAAATTGTAAATGATGCATAGGAGGCAAGTTACTTAGTTTCAATTACAAACGCAATTTAATGTCTAGAATTACATTCATATTTTTCCTTCATCGGTAGCATATGTATTTTCAAGTATAGTCACCTCATAGAACCAGGAATAGAGGGACAGAAAGTAGCCTCACATGTAGCTATTAAATAAGACATAAATAAATTATTAATATAAGATGTAGCAAAAGCTACTTGGTTCTCACCAATAGTGGTGGCTCTTTAGAAGAATGGAATACTTAGAATCTATGTGAATTTCAAAAAACTAAATGTAGCCACAAAGAAAGATCCATACCCATTGCCTTTTATAAATGATGTTCTAAACGTTGGTGCAAGGCACAACGTTTATTCCTTTTTAGATGGATATTCTAGATATCACCAAATATCTATAGTACTAGAAGACATATACAAGATAATCTTTGTAATAAGAAGTTTTTACTTGGGTAATGATGTCGTTTGAAGTGAAAAATGAACCTCCTACTTATCAGAGGGTAGTAAGTAGAGCCTTCAAACATTATTTGGACAAATTCATGAAAATTTTTCTAGATGATTTCATTGTTTATAGTGACATGGATACTCATTTAGATAAACTTAAACTATGTTTCCAAAAGTGCAAAGAATTTGGGATTAGTCTAAACCTAGTAAATGTGCCTTGAAAACTTTATAATATTTTCAAGGAAGGTAAATTAGTAGTTCGTAAGAAAATCCAATCCATAGTTTAGATGTTTATACCCACAAATCCATAGCAAATTTAAGTATTCAATGGAGTGGCTTAGTTCTATAAATGTTTCATAAAAAAAATTGCATTCATAATGGCCCCAATTACTAAACTCATGAGAAAGATAGAATAATTTCTATGGACCCCCAAGTGTTAAGTAGTTTAGGAGTTGATAAAACAAAAATATATAAAAACACATATTCTCATATCTCCAAATTGGGATATAGATTTTCATGTTCATGCAAATGCATCATTATTAGTTGTTGGTGTTATGCTAACATAGAATCTAATAGGGAAGCATGATTAACCTATTGTTTACACTTTTAGACTTTTAAATAGAGTAGAAAGAAATTACAATACCATAGTACAAGAAGCTTTAACAATGGTATTCACATTTCATAAGTTTACACATTACCTACTAAGTAATAAGTTTGTGTTTTATGTTGATCATATGGCTTTGGTATATTTAATGAACAAACCATAGGTTTCAGGTCATATTGCTAGATGGTTTTTTTTTTCTGGGAGTATGAATTCACAACTAAGACATATACATGTAGTGGCAAATGTGTTGTCTACGTTATTAGAAATTATAAAACTAATAGGAATACCTAATCAAACCATAGATGTAGCTTTGTTTCAATTATAGTCAGTCTAGTTGGGAGAGGTCAAGGATTATTAATAGACACAACAAATGTTTGGAATCCTAACCAACACTTAAAAACATAGGCTAGCAAAAAAAAAACCTTTTATAGTACAAGATGAAATTATATACCAAATGAATTAGGACAATAAATTTCAATGCTACACGTATAAAAGATCTTGCGGGTGCTCCATGAAGGTTTTGCAATCGGCCATTCACAACAGACATTAGTGCAAAGATTTTAAATGTAGGATACTAGTGGCCCACACTATTTAATCACATTACAAAATGTTGTAGATCTTGTGACACCTACCAATGAGTTGGAGGTTCAACAACACAAAATTTCGCTAAGTTAATCACTACTTTCTTAGAATAACCATTTATGAAATGAAGATTGGATTTCATTAGACCAATCAAATCGACAAAATGGTTCACATGTAATAAATATATTCTTGTAGTCATAGATTATGTTACCAAATGGGTGGAGGCCAGGGTACTCTGGATGAATACTATGGTTAGACCACAACAAAAAAATTTGTGAGTATATTTTGACTAGGTTTGACTATCCACTCACCTTAGTGACAAATCAAGTTCATTTTATTAATGATGTTATTAGGTATCTGCATTAAAGAAAATTGGAAAAAATAATTACCATTTGCGACTATATTCTAGTTGCAAAAGACATTTGCTTTTAAAAATTGCTTAGTTGCATTAAACAAGTTGCATAAGACACTAGTTGTAAGTGTGGATGAAGTCAACAATCAACAAAATATTTCACCATCCATATACTATTGTATGCCATCTGTATATTACCATTAAAATCATCAACTTACATAATGACATGTCACAAATGAAAAAGGTTTGAAATTTTTTTGTTTTACAAATAGATTGTGGATCCTCATCGTCTATTTTTAATGGTTTTAGATTGTGACACATGGCATAATACCAATATGCCACATGGCATTTCTAAATTTTGGTAAAAATAAACTACAATCAATATTTAGGTGGGTATATGGGACTAGGTAGGTAGAACTAGGTAGGTAGGTAAATATTTTAAATTTCTTTTAGGTTTAACCTTTAGGGTTAAACTTTTTAAAGGGTTTAGTTCCTTTGATTAGCTCATCCTAATTGACATGTGTTTTTTATGTGAAAGTGCAAGACAAAACCTTCTCATTATATAGTTTTCAAAATGGAAGTGGAGGACAAAACATATGGGATAAAAATTGAAGTTACAACTTAGCTTGTTGTAACTTTAAAAATTTATCTCATATCTTTTGTCTTCCTTTTTAATTTTGTAAATTATATGTAACTAAGTAGATAATAAATAAATAATTATTCAATAAAATAAATAATTATTAATTAATGATTATATAATAATCAATTAAATAATTCATTTTAGTTATAAATTATTAATTCATAATTCATATGTAAAAAAAAATGATTGAAACAATAACTAATTAACCAAATTATTATTTATAAGTTTTAATTAATATTTTAAAAACTAAAATAAAATAAAATAAAATATTAACCAATTAATAATTGGTATCTAAATAATAAATAACAAACTAACTTATTTGTTATAAATTTTCATTAATAATTTTAAATAATAGAATAAATTTATAATATAAAATAATCAGTAATTAATATTTAAATAATAACCAACTAACCAGTTTTTCTTTTTGCAAAATTTCGCAACCTAGTGACATAAAAAAGGCCCTTGCAAATTGGCCTAAAGGAATTTGATTGTCCAATTGGAGGCAAGTTGCCAAGATGCAACCATTTGGTAGTAGGCTATAACCATCCACCCGATCAACAGAACTTAGGTTTGGTGCCACCTGGGTTGACCATCCTATGTCACTAGATGCCACAACCTTCCCCACTATGGACCTTTTCTCGCATCTCACTTCATTTAAAACTCATAACATTCACAAGTAGTATGTGCACATTGAAACTAAGATCACCGCCAATAATAAATGTCAATTTTTCTTGGTAACACACTTAATAGGATGAGTTTTGTTAAATTTTGGATCATGTTATGGAAGCTAGAAGCATAAAATGGTGAAGGAGTAAATGGAAAGTTGGCATTGTATTTTTGTGTGAATGCATTCAAAAATGATCAAGGTACAAAATCAATATGCTTCTAATGGTGAAAGAAAAAATAGGAAACCAAAAGACATTGTATTTTTGTGTGAAGTTCATTCCAATAAATCATGATATAGATGTTCCTTTTGAATCATTTGATTTGGTTTAGGTGTTCTTTGGTTAGGATTGGATCTAATATGTTAAGCTAGTTGTAAATGCAGATCTTTTGAAGGAGGAGCTTAAGAGCGATGCAAACACACTACTCCTTGCTCAAGGGATTTAGGATGACTAGATTAAATGCAAAAAAGGTACATTAGTTCTTAGCTAAAAGACCTATTGAACATTCAAATGTTTTTTTGTTTTTTGTAGTTGTGCAAGGTTTGAAGGTTATCAAAATCTTGAAAGCTATAGGGTAAATAGGGGTTCAAACTTAGTTTGTTAGAAATGCTTCGTTGAATTCGTGTCTTTTACTTGAATGTCGATCAGCCTCTCTTTTCGTTTTTTGCTTAGAGGTTCATTGTGAGAATTTTACAACACATCCAAGGTCATTAATGTTTTTACCTTTGTCAAATTTGGAATCATTGTTGTGGTATGTGTTTTGGTCATGAAAGGTTCGCAATGCATCTAATCGTATTTTCTCATCAAATTTTCCATTGCATTTGTGGTCTGTGTCAAACATCAACTTTGATCATGAAAGGTCTATAGTGCATCCAAAGTCACTATTTTGTTTCCTTATCAAATTTGGCTTTGTGCCAAGTGTCTTTGACAGTGAGCAAATGTAGAAATGGTCAAACCTATAAAATTGATCAATTTTCCAATTAATTTTTTCAAAGATCCTAGTTTGTCATTAAACGTCTTTGATCATCAGTAAGTGCAAAGTTGGTCAAACTTGTAAAATCGATTAGTCTTCTAGTTAATCATTTCGAATCCCAATTTGTCGTCGAATGTTCTTAATTGTGAGTTGGTGCAAAAATTACTCAAACTCGTAAAATTGGTTGATTTTTAAATTGTTTTTTTCTAAATCCTAATCTATCATCAAGCATCTTTGATCTTAAGCAACTGCAAAGTTGATCAAACCTATAAAATTGGTTGATATTCTAATAAATCTTTTCAAATCCCAGTCTATTGAAAGCTTCATCAAACCTTTTCCCAATTCTTATAATTGTTGTTTATTATGGCAATGGCACCCTTGAAGCCTCCATAGAATTTCAAGTTTTGTCTTTTTTTTTCAACCTTTGCAATACTTAATTCTACTACAAACCAAACACCAAGTGAATCACCTAACATTTCTATTGGTTTAGCTCCCTCCTCACTATCACCTACATCTCTTGTTGTAGTGAAGGGTAAAAATTTGTTGGTTCTACACCTGCATTTGAATTTGTAGATCATATGTCAAACCTTTGAAGTAGTGAATGAAAGAATAAAAAGCCAAAGAGATCAAAATGGAAAATAAATTTTTCAAGATTGGTGGGCAACTAGGTTCCCCTAATCTAAGCTAGTATGTGGAGTTTTGTTATGCTCATATATTAATTATTCACTTCTTCTATACATTTCCACTTTATGTAATAGTTTCTAGAATAGGAAATACCTTTTGCCATAGGATGGTAGCTACCATTGGAAAGCAACAATAAAAAGATAAACATGAGATTTGAAGTTTATAAGGAAGGCAGCGTTGTTATAGATGGTAGCCAATAACCACAAAGGGTTTGAAGGCATTGTAGATAATGAGCAACAGCCACAAAGGATTTGAAAATGTTGTAGATGGTAGGCAACAACCACAATGGGTTTCCATGCATTACAAATGGTAAGTAACAACCACAAAAGGTTTGAAGGTACTGCAGATAATTGGCAACAATCACAAAGGGTCTGTAAGCATTGCAAATGATAGGTAGTAGCCACAAAAGGTTTATAGGCACTATAAATGGTAGGTAACAATTATAGGAGGTCTAAAATTGGTTGTGGGTCTTTTTCAAGTCTATAGAGGACGGTAGTTTACTATAGGATGGTAGCTATAGCATGATGTTAAATAGAAAGAAAGTAGTCCATACCTTCAAGTCTTTCCATTTTATTTTTTATTTTTCTGATCCAACAACCATTTTCATGTTGGTAATTAGGTTGCTAGATCCTATAGTTTTACACATACAACAATAATAATAAAAAATGGGAAAAATTTAAAGATTATTTTTGGTGTGACATCATGAACTTCATAATAAAAAACCTATCCATGATGTTGAAAATAAACTAAAGGAAAAACATACATTCTAATTTACATAAATGTATAAGAATTTAATATATTAAAAAACTATAATTTAGAAGTTTACATACACCTTGGAGTTTGCATGCATGAACATTTTGATTTAATCACTAACCATACAAATATAAATGTGAAACTTACCAAGTTTTTATACGTACATATCAAGAAATTATGATGAGTGCAAAATGCAACTCATGAATAATGGATGTAACACATTCAAAGTGAATGATTCAACTCAAGTGCAATTATTGTTAATAGTTCAAGAAATGTGAAAAAACTCAATAACCTATTCAAGTATAAATATGAAGCATTATGTTGTTGTGTGTTTCAATATATATTAATAAGTGCAATATGCAACATTTGAGTAATGGTTTCAATTAGTCCAAAGTGGATGATTCAATTCATGTACACATGTTGAGAATTGAAAAGATGTGAAAAAAATCATTAATTCATTCTAATATAATTGCAAAGCACTAAATTACGTGTGTTTTAATATATCTTGATAAGTGCAAGATGCAACCTTTGAATAATAATTTTAACATATTAAAAGTGAATAGTTCAACTCATGTACATATGTTGACAATTGAAAAGATGTGAAAAAAATCATTAATTCATTCCAATATAATTGCAAAGCACTAAATTGCATGTGTTTTAATATATTTTGATAAGTATAAGATGCAAACTTTGAGTAATAGTTTTAATATATTAAAAGTGAATAATTCAACTCATGTACACATGTTAACAATTGAAAAGATGTGAAAAAAATCACTAATTCATTCCAATATAATTGTAAATCATTAAATTGCTTCTGTTTTAATATATTTTAATAAGTGCAAGATGAAAAAGTTGAGTAATAATTTTAGCATATTAAAAATGAATAGTTCAACTCATGTACACATGTTGATAGTACAAAAAATGTGAAAAAATCATTAATTCATTCCAGTATAAATGTGAAATTTTAAGTTGTTACATTTGTTTTAATAAATAATGGTAAATGTAAAATGCAACCCATGAACCATGGTTTCAAAATATTAAAAATGAATAGTTCAATTCATGTACCATGTTGACAATTGAAAAGATGCCAAAAAACCATTAACCACACATTATAGTCCATTGTGTAAATAAAGTTAAAGGCTACCTCAATTTCCATTTCAAAAATAGGGTTCAAATTATACTCATAATTGAACATAATGAATTTTACAACTATGAACAATATTGACCATTAATTAATGCAATAAGCGATTTGCAAACTTAAGAAGACCATATGTGGTTAAGATGCAATCAAATTGAACAGTATAGTTGCAATGTGTGGGGGTGGAAAAAGGATAAGATTTTTTTTCATGATAGAATGAAATGTTTATCCCCTTTTGCTACTAAAAAATGCAACAAAAATTAGCTCCATGGCCTTTGACAAATCATATCTTCTTTGAACATATTAAAATCGTAATGAATTCATTTTCTAAAACAACCTCATCTTCATTGGTGAAATAATCATCAATGGATTTGCATTCATTTGAACAAGTAGCCTAAGATAATCTTGCTAACTCTTCATATTAAAACCAACTTGTTGAAATTTGCAAAACCAAGTTGACAACAACACAAATGTATGATGACCCCAATCATATTGAAAATTCTTTTAGTTTTAATTTATGAACCCATAATGCCAACACTTGTCATGTAAGAGAATTCATCTTTGGGAATTGATGTTCATGATCTACCCACCAACTCAGGGGACCAAAAACTTTACTTGGCACTATAATTTGTCTACATAAAAATGATAATTAAAAGCCCCATAGCATCTTCCTCCATTGAAACTAGAAATCCAAAGACTTCAATTCAAACAAACCAACATCCAAAGGTTCAACAATGAAGGGGGGATGTTGTTAATTAATGTAGATACTTTTCAATATTAATGGCATCAAAATTTTGTGGTCATCTTTTGTAGTAATTTGCATTGCCACCTCAATCCCACATAATTTTGAAATAGTTGTAGGATTAAAAATTTAAAGGCCAACATGTTAAGTGCATTGCAAAGCTAAAATGAAAAATATGCAAAAGCCATAAATGATTTTAACACATACATAACCTCAAACCTCATGTAATGGCCAAATTTTAGTAGCTTATAGTCAAAGTTCCCAACTTGCAAGCAACAAAATCCATAAATTAAACAAAATCAATTATAGAAATTTAATTAACAAAATCATTAACACAAAATTCACCAAACATATATGAAACCACATACCAACACTAAATCATTCATTCTAAAACTTTTTTTTTCCATCATACAACACATGGGTATGGTGGTAGCAATTACATAAGATAACAACCGATACCTTCGAAATTTATTCAACACACATTGTGCGACCATCAAGGTAAGAACATCACTAATTTTCTTTACCACAACTCCCACATCTACAAACTAGGAATTGTGTTTTGCAAGGCAAATGCTTGCTTTGAATAATACAAGTTGATGGCATCTTTAAACTCCAAGGTCTCTTTGAAAATAATAACTTTGGACATGAAGCTAAAAACTTGGACTCTTTGCTCTCTTTATCTAAAGACCCATATTTTTTCATAGTCATTCTTTAGTTTCTTAGAGGACAAAAAGATGCATCTTTGCAAATTCTCTCCCATTGGACACCCTTCCCTTTTCTTTTTTTTTGTCCATGTAATAATTTTTTACAAATATTTTTGCCCATCTTTGATTGAAACCACCCGCATGAAACAACAAACTTTCATATTGTTAGTAGCATATTGACAACACTTGGACATAACACATAACAATTGTGAGCATGTAGGGTTGTGATAATATTAGCAAAACATATGACACAACTAGTGCTTGTCAAGGCATTTGCAAGAGTGTTCAAGTAGGTGCCTTCATCCTTCACATTAACTATGAACTTGTCACATAAGTGAAAGGGGATTTTCAAATCCTTTAATTTCAAAGTCATGGCAACTCCTAATGTTTCATGAACCTCAAATATCCCCATAGTAATGTGACAAGGAACTCACTTTTTGTTGATGTAATTGACCACCAAACAAATGTGTCAAATCCTCCTTGTGAAATCCAAATATCAAATGTGATAATAGTTGTGATGGCTTTAGTAAGGGCATGAAGAACATGCCATTTCATGGTCTTGTTGACCATGTTAAGTATTATTTCATTATAGAGTTGCCAATTATTTGGAAATATGATCCTTCTATTTTGTTGAAGGATAATTAGCCTCTTAAGCTAAATGTTTTTGATGGAGCTCAATAGGTGCTACCTTTTGGTGATATACATACATAAATCCTTCAAGACTTGATCTTATGAAAGGTCAATTCTTTTGTATGGGACTTTAGAATTTAAAAATTTAGCAATGAAATGGATTATTGAATTTTTTCACTTCTTGAAAGACTCTTGGGGAAGTCACTTCCATTTTTTTCTTCCAAACAACATGCAAACAAATATAGAGTCCAACTCGTTTATTAAAAAGTAAAAATAATAATTTACTTAAATGTAAATAAGGTGCCTATCTATGATTCATTATGAAAATATACCTAGAATATGTTTAAATGTTCTCCATTTAATTTATTTTTTCAATATTCCATTATTTCATAACATACCCAGAAAAAACCTTTTTATTTTAGGCGTTTCATAACCCCTCCTCCAATCCCCCCCTCCCCCCGCCCCGGAAGATTGTTAAACATTAGTTGAAACATGGGTAATAGCGAGTTGTCTTTGGGTCTTGTATAAGTTGAAAAGGGCAACGTCCTTTGTAGAGAGATACATGCATTCATGGCTATTATTCCATGCTCTTTATTATATATGATGAGGCCTTTGGGGTGGTAGGTATTACTTTGTTTAACCTCTTCTTAGTGGACATTATGGTAAACAACACATTGCATCTATTGAGACTTTAATGAATCCACAAAGGTAGAAAGAAAAATTGGTTAAAAAAAGGCATGTGTCCTTGTCATTATGTGCTATGGAAACTAGAGCTATGAGTTAAAGGAGGGGTTTTTGTATTGCACATGCTTCAACTTACAAAATCTTTTCTTTGTAGACCCTTCCTTCAACATTTAGTTCACCAAAGGATTTAAAATGAAGTCTTTAATGTCACCAACAGGAGCATTGATTAACACATGTGAGCTTTGCAATTATGTTCCCCTCAAACCACAAACCCATTCACCCGCCATCATAACGATAAAAAATCAAAAAGATTTGACCTAAACACATTAAACCAATAGTGAAACTCGGGAATGCTAACCAAGTTCAAGAAACTCAAGAATGTTGACAAAGTTCAGGAACTGGATGGAGCAAAATGGACTTATGAATAAAGCACATAACTTGAAGACGAGAAAAAAACAAAGTAGAGCAAAAAAAACAAAGAAGAAGAATGCAAAATTTACTTGAACATGTAAAACTCCTCCACGCTTGTGTATCACTTGGAAACATCATTGCAAAGCAAAGAAATTTGATTATTTGGTCAAATTTAGCAAGTACATTACATGACATTGATGCTTTAAGTGTTTATTGATTGCACCATTAGTTCCAAGGGATGTATTTTCTATCGTTTTTCTACACGTTCACAACTCCTCTATCCGATATATAGAGGGTAAACACATCCATGACTAAACACAAGTCAATAACCAAACACATCCATATATTCCTCATTTCTTGTTTTGGTTATCAATGCACCACACAAGGGTTTAAACTACAACTTTGAATTCTACAAACAACTGAGCAACAAACAAAAAGTAGGAAGAGAATGAACATGCCTCAAGAATAAAATGTCTAAAAAATATGCAATAAACCCCCCCTAACTTTCAGACCCCATATCTTTTTCATTTCTTGTCCTTTTTGAGAGATCTAAAATGGTGTGGCTGCATCAACTTGATCTTTACAATCCCTTTTTGAATTCTAGAGGCAACAAAGTTATGTCCAAAAATGTTAAGCTCCAAATGCTTACATTGCCAAACTGAACATTTATTGCTCCAAACTAAACACTACTTCCAAACCCCATATTTTCCTCATATTTTTGTCTAGTCTGAATGATTTTCATGGCGATGGGTGTGCCAAATGGCAGTCCACAATATCTCGTTGAACTCCATAGGTGACCAAACTATGTCCGAGAAGGTTAAGCTCTCAATAACTAAAGTGTTTGAACATTAGCCTATCTATCCTAACCTATAAAACCTAAACACCCTAATCTACATGCTGTAACCATGCAAAAAATCCAAGAATGAATCCAAACATATGTAAATCATGAGGCATAGGAGGGGGAAGGTTCTTAGGCCTATTTTAATTCCCAAGAGTGTGAGGGGCTGTACAATCTCTTGCATTCTTGAGGTGTAGGCATAAGAATCGTCCTCTTTCTATGGGGGATATTCACAAATATAGGTGCCCTTCATATAGGCTAAGAAATTTCTCCAAGTGCTTTAAAATTATGTTAGACATCTAGAGAGACAAATAATGATCTATATCGAGCATGACCTTTTGAGTAAAATAAACACCTTGAGAGATGGAGGATGACACGTAGACCCCAACTTTCCTTCCATTAGTAGCTCCCATAGACCTATAAACATGATGTCGGCAACTCCCTTCTTTCACAGTGCACACATCCTTGCATCTCCACACAGGCAAAACTGGAGGAATATATAACACAATCCAAATTGTCCCATAAAACCTGGCCCACCTATATGGGAAGTTGGGTTGTGTCACCTCAAGTGCTCTTTCTTCAAAGAAATAAAGATTCGTCCTGTTTGACATGTCATGGTGGTAAGCAGTTGTGGCACTTTGAATGAACAAGACCTCCGCACAAGAAGGTTGGTCCACAAGATGTAGCATGAATGAAAAGATCTTGACCCCAACAGTCTGTAGTTTGCAACTAGTCAGTACAGTCCAGCATTCTGGTTGCATGATCTTCTTCTTCCTTTCAGGTTACAGCACTGGCACCCGCAAAGTTCAAGACTAGCGGGTTTTTTTACCTCTTGGGAGTGTCTGCATGCAGAATGAGTTTTGCTGCCACTGTGGAAGCATGGAGCTATTGGGGAGCCGCTAAGATAGCACAATTGATCAAAGATCTCTCAACCCATGATTTGTTTGGGGGAAGCTGGATAACTGTACTGAACCGTACTGGACTGTACTATCAAAATCCAGGAAAAACCCCTTGCCCACACTACAACTTAGAAGGTAGGCTGTCAACAAAAATCCCAAACAGCCAAAAACTAATGTCTTGTTGCTCATGTTTTGAGCATATAGGATTAAATTGATTTCAGGAGTGCCACCTTGACTCCAAACTGTAGTACCTTGGCAGCTTCAAGCCTAATTAAATTATTTATAGAAATGTTGAAATTTTCACAAAATAGTTTTTTCCGAAAAAATCTTGTGAAGGAAAACAGTGGATCTATGAGAATATTCAGGTCTATTCAATTTTAATTAATTATTGGACATACATGTGTTGAAGCTGCCCTTTGAGGCTTGTACTATGGTATAGGACTGACAACAGGAGTTATCAGCTGAGAGTTTTTCTTTGAAGGACAGGCCATGATTTTTTCTGAACAAAAAAGAGGCCTACAAAACCAACGGGAAGTCGGTGGGCCTAGAAAGACAGATGACTTTACTATGCCATCAGTGGGGGTTTACTTCACATACACTACACATGAAGAAAGGTTGCAAGTTTAGATTTCAGTTATCAGTGTAAAGAGTCAAGTTTTTCTTTTTCTAACACTGTGTTCTACTTTCACAGACTCCATTTCAGGGATTCGCTTCGAATGAGATCGGACGCAAAAGGACTCCAAGAATCAGGATTAGTTGACAACTTGGCAAGTTGCTTCTGCTGCAAGTTCCTGGATGCACTTTCTAGCAGGATCTAGGCAGAAGAACATGTTCTTTTTGCCATGATTTCCAAAGGAACAATTGGGAAATCTGACTTTCCTGGAGCCAAAAAGTTTATCCAAGAAGAGGAGGGGGGACTATATGTTTGTTTATGTCTGTCTGGGAAAAATTCTCGGAGACTATTATAGAACTTTTTCTAAGGGGTGGCCAGTGTGGTTTGGTTCTCTCTTGTTCACCAAAAAAAAAAGAATAGACAGGTCAGGGTATGGCATAGGGACCCTTGACCAGTTGTTCCAAAAAACCAAAGAACCGGTTTTGATACAGTCTTGCACATGTTGCAAAAATTGGAAGAACCCATATAAGAACCTACCCTGAACTGTCATTTCTTTGCCCCTTATTGCAGGAAACCCACTGGTTCTTTGAGATTTTTCAAAAACCCTGGACTGAAGAAGGTTATCTTTTTCTAATTCTTTGAAAAAAACCCCCAGAAACCAAGGGTTTTATCTATGGTTCCTAGTTTTTTTTTTTGGGTGGAAATTTTTGGAAAACTGGAACCACTAGAGGTTGCAACAAAATCAAAGAACCATCCAACACTGTTTGGTGACTCCCAGGTCTTTGAGTTCAAATTTAACAGTTCCAAGTTACGCATAGCCTAAGAGGCCTCACTCCAGAAGGTGAAGGCACCAGTATTCAGCCTAACCAGTTGCCAGGTGCATACGTGGTTTCCCATCTCCTCCTAAAGATAGAAACAGCCCAAAGGAACTACGTTACCTGGCTGGAAAACTCCAGTCAATTACATGAGTTTACATCTGTGCCAGGGAGAGAAGCAAGTGGGTAAATGTTTATGTCTGCCTGCCATTGTAAAGCCTACATTTGAGGTTGGCAGAATCAGTGGGTAGCTAAGAAAAACTTTCTGTTATGTTTTTGCCTGAAAGAAATAGGAAAAGCACAGCAATTGTTTAAATCCACTTGCAAGATTGCGTGCACCAAAATCCATCTAGGTGCACAGAATGACTGCATATTGAGAAAAATCAAATGCACCAACATAAGCAAGGCTTTGAGTCCACTTGCAAAGCTGCAATTGGAAGGAAACAACCATGGATGGGCCCATGCCATTTTATTGGCTTGAAGCTTGAGGCCCATGTTAGGCAAAGGCAATTTTATGTAAGTGGTTCAGTGACTGGACAAATACAACAAGACAGATCCCACTAGCACACCAGTCATGAGAATTTCTACAATTCTTACGAACGTCCAGCTATCCATTGCACACTACCCAACTCTCCACTTGGAAGTGGGACTCCGCCTTTCCCGGACTTCCAAGCTTGACTCCTCCCCCCGTTTAGAAAGGTGAATATAATCTGAATTTAGAGTTATCCATAAAGTCGTGCCCTGTTGGGCCCGAGTGGCACCCCTCATTTGATGCTTCATCCCCTCCTGGCTGTTGTCCGCAAAGTCATGAAAGTTTATTAAATAAGGGTATGAAATACGGAGACTTAGGATTAAATGCACCAAGCTCGAGAACATTTATAACTACAGTACACATAGCAGCAGCAGCGATTGGTTGAAGGCGTTCACAAAAAGAAAGGACAGGGCAAACTCAGTTTAGCACCAAATTTGCTGCTAAACTGAGTTTCATACCCGTTGAAACCCAGTGTACTTTTTTTCCCTGTTTTTTCAAATCTCATCCCCTATGTGTCCAAACAGGGGGTTCCGGTGCTGACTTTACGGATAACTTTAATAATTAAGTACTTCTTTCACTATTGAGCTACAAGTCCATCTATCCTTAGAATCTTCATACTTTGCATGTCAGAGAATTTCCCGTTGATGATACAATTAGGGGAGAAGGTTGGGGGCAAACATCTTGGGTGAACCAGTCAGTATCCACACTTGTAGAGCACATCCACCACATCTCCTATTCGGGCCTCTACAAGTTTTTTTAAATCACATTCAATGTAGAGTCTTAATTCTTATAGGGAACATAGTGAGAACACATTGGGAACCAGAGAAAATGAAAAAAAATCCACCCACTGCGGACTTCCAAAGTGGTACAAGGTCTTGTCATTCAGAATTATCATTTTTTGTCCCTTATCTAACTGTAGATTTGTGTTTAGTTCAAGGATTTAATGCATTGAAAACATCTCCTTGACCCTTCTTCTTCAAACCCTCACTCACCAGCACCTATGTGGCTTATGAGTGTTGTCAAACTGGGAGTTGAACCCAGCCCGGCACTCAAACTCCGAACCCAAGCTGTCATGAGAGCTGCCTCGTGATGGTTCTAACTTGGGCCTCGACTATGTGACTCCTCTCAATTGAGGGTCCACCTAGAAGGACATGTCAGTTACCCTGTTGTTTGGCAGGTGCTACTCAGAATGAGTCAAAGTCTATCTTAAAGCAATAACTTGCAAATTGTAAGGTTATGGGGGTGCTTTTCCTTTAAAAAGGAAGATCTCACTTGTGAAAATTTGTGTGTCTTTTCCCTGTTTTGGAAGCAGGGTTCCAAAACAATTATTTTGACTTACATTTCTTTCTAAGGGCCTTCAACCCTATTAGAGGAATGCCGCATAAAAGAAAACTAAAGGTCACCTCTAGAATGTTTGGTACTTATGTTTGGCAACCCTCCACAAGTAAATACGTAGCCTACTGTCCAGAGGTTCTCAAGCTTCTAATTTGTCCTCCCCTTGAGGTTCACCAAGCATAACTTCTCTCCCTTCCTTTCTCTTGCATGCATAATCCGAATAGCATGTTGGATATATGAGTTTTTGTCTATTGAGAAGAGGGTTACACAACTTTTCATCCATCAATAGGAGGGTTACATTGTTGCTCCCAAACCTCTGAATGGCGAGTTATGTTTAGTTATTGATTTGAGGTGTCTTCGCTAGATAGTATTTGCCGGTAGTGCCATCCTACCGAACTTGATATTTTGGCTTGTCCTTTACGGTTAGCCTACCCATTTCAAGAACAAATTAAAGTTGAAATGAAACCTTAGGCCGGTTACACGTTTCGCTATGCCGAAATGCGAAGAAAGCTGATTGTGATAATCACCCCGGAAGAATATGAGTGCATCCTTCACAAGCACTCCAAGACTCGTTGACGCATTTTCGTTTCTGAGAAACCTCAGTAGTTGGCTTCTTAGTCAACCACAATAGAGGACTGAAGTCCCCTTATTCATCTCTGTTGAGACCTCCAGTGGATAATGAGGCCACCTTCACAACCTTCCTCCTTCTTTCCCCTAGGCAATTTGTCTCACTTGAGTTGGCCGACAAACTGCCTTTTGCCTGATGCTTATGAATGGCACATAAACTAGGCATGCACTTTCTTCAAACCAAACCTTTGTCATCTAGAAGTTTTTATATGGAAGTACTTCTAAGGGCAAAAACTCAACCATTATGACGCTGCACTCTTGGCTTGAGGATTGAAAACCTGATGTAATTCAAGTTGGAGAGCCATGTGATGGGTGACCATCTCGCACGGTTGAAAAAGCACTTTTGTATGTAATGTAAGTAAATGTATCCATTACTGGAAATACAATCAGCATCCTCATGCCGCAACTATTTCCATTAACCAATGACCCCTTGTTAGTTACCTAGTCCATAGCTAGTCACCGATAAATGTGACCAATTTTGAAATGTTGAACATTGGGGTTTTGTTTGTAACCAAGATATACTCATATGCATGTCTATGCTAATATTTTCGGGTTTCAATTCATTAGATACTAGTGTAGCTTGTATAGTTGGTGCAAGTGCCAATTAGTTACCCAACTAATTTTTCCTTTCAAAACCATTTATAAAAATTTAATTGAGTTTCCAATGACAAAAACTAAGCAAAATTCTATATCTCTTGCAACTTAGATCTAGAAATTGCCAAATCACTTTCATTAAATCCTGCTCATTACCAGCTTTCCAACAATACTAAGAGGCACCATGGTTTGGGAGATCTCAACATGACAAACAAACAAACAAACTACCTTCCTTATTAAGATAGATGAAGGGTGTTCTCAAGTTCTTGGTTTTTTTGGTTGCAAAGAGTCACGTTGATTGGCCCATCACAAAAGAAAAAACTGAAACTTTGGAGGCTCCCCAAAATAAAAGTTTGTTGTTGGAGGATAGAGTGCCTCCCCATGGGCCTAGCTATATAGGTGAGAAAAGGGAGAACTTTTGGGCGAAGCATAGGGGATAGAAGTGTGATGCTATAGAAACATATTGGGGAACACACTGGGAACTTGGAGAACCCCTTGGGAACTTCATGGAAACACCCCCGCCCCCCAAAAGCTTCCATGGAAAGTCAACTGTCCACTGTCCAAGTGAAAAGTAAACAGTGGACAGTCCACTCTTCACACCAAACACAACTTGAAAAAAAAACCTCTCCCCTCAAAGAACAAAAAGGGAGGCACCTTCGACTTCATGACACAACTTCTCATTGGTTGCATGGAAATTCTATTCATAAAATTGGCTGCCACGATAATACCCTACCCATTATAAACTGAGGGTACTTTTATTTGTAACCTAACTGACATGACTCCCAAGTGAGTCAGTTAAATGGAGCAGGGTATAATGCAAGATATGATCAAAACAACTTGCGACTGAAGAGGCAGTTAGTCAGCTGACACGCCACAAGAAAAACAAGTCATGCCAGGTGGGAGTACTAATATCCAATACTTCCTAAGAATAGATATTTGTGTTTCCAAAACCAACATTTCTGGTGTGATGGGTGCGCTGCAAACATGGCAAAATACTCCCTGCTGTAAGCTCCTTCAAAGCAGTTTGGCAGATCATGTCAAATCTGTCTGTCCGCACCCCCACCCCCAAGGAAGACAATCGGCACTATGAAAAGTCTCACCCTTGAGGTGATGCTTCAGTGGTATAGCCGCTGCTGGGACCCTGGGACCTCAATGAAGGTTCTGGTGTAGCCTAAAAAGGAGAACTAGAAACAGACAGGAGTTTATGATATTCACAATTTCAACACAGGACAGTATGCATGATTTTATTGAGTAACAGTTCCTGCTGCCAGCAGAGGAGATGGCAGCAGAGGAGTAGATTTGAAGAAAAGAGTCTCATAAACATAACATTTCCTACTGATTCATACTTGGATCGGGTCACTCTGAATCCACTCTTTGGAAATCTCGTGATTTTCCTTATGGAATCTCATTCCCAAACCTTCTAACCACAAGTCCCACCATGAATCATATGGACAAAACCATAAATTCCCCAATGTCTTATCCACATCTTAAAAGCTTTGACAAATGAAACAATCTTGTTGAAAAACCTGAATTTGAAATATGCACCCTATCAGCCCACCAAGATACCCAAGAGAACAAATTTCACCCAAAGCGCCTATTCAAATAGATACTAACTTTTTCAACCATTCTTCTAGCACACTACACGATTGCCGAATTTCCTCAATATACCACATTTGAGGACCAGAATGTCAATCACAAACCAGCTCCTTAAAATCCTTTAGTATTCTTCATCATTTCCGTATGAATGGTATCCAAATGACCTAATATTACACCCTGTTTTACTTCCTCATGTGTAGCAAAAGTTCTAGAGAACTTAACATAGTGACATTGTAAGACAACTGAGCTTCCATCTCACACACTATCCTCACCAACTCCAAAAACAAAATTAAAAAAAAACAGAAACTTAGCCTCTTCTTCCTTCAGCTCCTCCAATGGCCCTTAAATCCTTGCAGAAAAATGCCAGACATGCCTCTCCAGAATCCAGCCATCCATTCCACATTCTTCCATTTTTCTTCTCCATCAAGAGCTAAGTTCCATAAGAGATAAGTATTATCTAGGCAAATCACACACAAGGTCTTGACAGCCCAGCGAAAAAAATGCATCACCAATCAACACCACAGCCATTGCAACCTGTAAGATATAAACATAACAAACAAAATATAGCCAAAAGAAAGAAACCTAATTTCCTTCATAATTAGACGCTTCATCCTCCTGAAAAAGACCAGCTGAGAGGTCTGCGCTTTTGGATTTCTACATCCGCTCATTTTAGGTTAGACTGGGTTCAAACCCACTTGTGTGCAGGTGAAAGCCCTGCTGGCCCTCGGCTTGACTTGGGGGCGCTAACAGCTTGTTTATTGGGTCTGCTTCCCAAAAAAACCTGGCCAAAAATAAAGTGTTTTTGAGGAATTTTTATTTTTGTTTTTTGTTTTTGCTGCAGAAACTCAGAGCAGGCGTTTAGTAGATAAATGTCAATTCTGTCTGCTTTCTGCCCAAACACAGCAGAATCCTCACTATTGAAACCAACTTCCCAATAATTATGTGTTTTGTTCTTGAAGGGATTCTTTTACCGCTGTAGAACCTCAGAGCAGGGTACAGCATGAATCCCCATGTTTTAAAAAAAATTCATACCATGTGTACACAACTGATAAGCATGATAATCCGTTTGATGATGCCTTTTTTATACTGGAAATTTTTTGCCAAAAAAGAGAAATAAAAAATTCAAAAAATCAAAACATGAAGTGATTTTGATTTCTATGACCAGACATAAGAAAAAATTAATAAAAATTGCCAGATTTCTATATTTGGTTTTCAGTGTGTAACCATAATATATAGAAGGTTGATAAAAAAATCTCTACTTCATATCTGGTTTATAGCCAGATTTGTGTAAATCTTCAAAAAGAGATGGTCACCATTTTCTCTACATTTTGCCATGGATGATCATCACTAGTACAATGCAATATATACCATTTCCAGGAAGTCCAAAACTATAAACACCCCATATGCTATTCCCCAGATGTCCAAAAGAACAAGTGTCACATGCACATGCAACCCCCAGATATTTTGTTGTATTGTTGCAAATTATCCAAAATCAATCCATTACCTAACATCTAGTTTCCTCTTTCTACTTCTATTTATGGCTGGCTTGCAACACACAAAATAAGCAAAGAAATGGAAACTAGATGAATTATATTAAGCCACCTTGCCTTCACCAAGACTCTTTACAAACATATTTTGGACACACACAATCGTATATTCATTATGTAGATCAGCACCTTGGCTTCTCCGAGGTGGTGCTTTGCAACTTCAGATAATTGTACTTCCAAAGCAAGTGATTACTAGTGTTGTGTGGTTACTAGAATTTTCAAAGAACCACCAATTCCAGGTTTTATTTCAGAATCCGAGAACCACTGACCAGTTCGGGATCTCTGCACTGGAAGTTATTAGAAACCAAATCTGCAACGCCATATTCTAGTGTGGTAGATTATATGGTCTTCTTACTGCATGTCTAGCTCGCTATTCACAATAGGAATTCTTCTAGCATGGTAGATACTAGTCTTCTTGATGCAGATGTCTACCTCACTATTCACAATAGGATTGGCAGCTTGCCTATAGACAGACATAATCAAAATGTGGGCGATGAATCCTACAACTTGAAAGTTTGGCACAGTCAAGCATCCTCCATAAACAACTAGCAGAATATACTGTCCATAACAGACCAGGAGTTGAAAGTACCTCGAGCTTGTGAACTCTCTTCCTACAAGGCACCTACACTACACACTCCATTCAGAACATTGATGATCCAGAATTTGGAAAACAGAATTCAACTCCTTGATAAACTGGAACAATGAGATCTTCCAATCATGTCTGTCATCCTAACAGCATCAGATGTGGACCTTGCATACCTGGAGCAGATGTTCTGGTGATACAACCACTTGTCTGTACACCATCACACCCACACTGTGAGAAATGTCTAGCTGGTAGTACGTTCCAGATATAAGGAATAGCTCTCTGTAACACAAATGTGTGACTCATTTGTCACTGGAACCCTTAGAAACAGAAGATGTCCACTGGGCCTCTTTTTAGTTTTTGCCAAGGAACTTTTGACTCTCATGAGCACTTTCTATCAAAAAGAGCAACTTCACTCCTCAAGTTTGTTGCTGAAGCCAATCCCACAGCAGAACACATCTCCAAACCAAAACCTGTGGAGACTCTATTGTGTAATCTGTAATTAAATGGGTTCAAAATCTTCATTGTACACCAAAAATCCAAAGTAAGTGCACATACTGAGCTCATAGTAACAAAACAATCTTTCTATAATACTCACATGATAGCATCTAGTTGGTATTAGAAAACTAGAACAAAAGTACAGGAAGCAGACGGAATACAATAAGGAACACCAGCTAAAGGTGTGACCAGGTTTAGGATTTAAGAGAAAAGGATAGGTCAAGGGCACTATTGACTCTACCCAGTTATAGACACTTCTGTAAAAGTCAGGAAGGAGACATCAAGAGAGAACACAATGAAAAGCAAGTTTCCAAGTCAAAGCAGGAGAAATGTCGTGGATGAAGTGATAGAAGGTGGGAATCAACTTATATGATAATGGGTCATGGCAAACTTGGCCCTTTCTGTGATCTCTATTCATTGAGGCTGAAACTGGAGGATGCAAACTTCTCATTCAGAACATGGTAGCCCCATGGGGCCATACCCTGGCATATACACTTCCCTGCAGCTTCACCCAAAAATGCCTGACTGTTTAGCTTGGGCCTATGTGACCCCAGTTCACAAAGGCCTTTGAGATCCCCTCTAATTCCCCATTTCTGCCAAGAATTCCTACACAGGATTTAAACATCAACAACCACAAAGAAAGAAACTTCCTGGGCTTGACCAGATGTGAACATGTTTACTCTCCAATTGCTTCATAGATTGCATGGCTCTGAAAGAGTTTGCACTGTATTACCACTGCAGGAGTACTGCCATGATTTTTCAAAAGAGAGTGGTCTTCCTCCAAGTCAATTTGTTCCTGTGAATCAACCCTATTCCTGGCATGTTGATCATATCCATACAGGTTATGCTCATTGGATCACCTGGAATTGAGACTCTAGAATCTTATGAAGGCCTTGCCTGTCCATCATGGTCATTGACATGACATCTATATCTGTTCCCCTGCCATGTGATGCATCATCAATCACAAGGTGTATGACATCCTGAGTTAACTCCCTTCTTGATCAAGGCAGATGAAACAACCTTCCAGAAGAGATCCCTCGTGAGGAATTCAGTACATCCCTGCCAGAAGAACTCTGTGAAGTCTCCTGAGTTGTTACTTTATAGAACTTTGCCATTGCTGATGAACCCAGAGCCTGTGAGCTGGAGCCAAACCACAAGCTAGGGTTTTCTCATGTGGTACTGTGTCCAAATCACGAGTAGTTCCCTGGATCCCTCTATTTTGATACCCATCACAAGCATGTTCAGGAGATGAAACCCAGTCCTTTGGGTTGTTATGCAGACCACTTGCAATGTAAAAACAAGAGTAGTATTGGCAGTAAAAAAAGAAATAAAAATTACCATGTATAGTGCATTGAAAAATATTGACAATAATCCCAACATTATACAAAGTATGACATTGAAAAGGAACATAAATATGCATAGAAAAAAATTATCTTAACAACAATAATGGAACTAAAGTATTGGGGGTGATGTTCATTTAAATGAGGACCTAAATTTTGGAATGCAAAGCCAGCATGCCATCAAATCACTTTAGTAAACCCGAACAATAACATAGGAATACACCATCACCATTCAATCTATCTTGCGATATTCCTACTAACTAATTTGCAATTCTAGATACGTGGTAGGAAGTATGATTGGACCAATAATAGAAATGATCAAGAGAAAATAAAATAATGACATCCATGTCTAGAAGAACTCGATATAGTGGGGCCAATAAAAACGCCAAAGAGATGGCAGTATGCATTCATTAATACAAACCATATGATGGCCACATTAGACCATTCTCCCAAGAACACGTTCCAACTGAATCGTGCAATCCTATTGGTGAAAACATTCCAATGGTCCCAAAGCATTTTGATTCACTCCCAAGATGAGATTGAATCAATTTGTCATAAAGAATAATTGGCATTAGACAAGATGGAAGCCCCATGGCCCAAGGGAAAATAAATTCCAAGGGGACTATAGGGAACATAAAATAAGCATGAACAAGGCAACATCACAAGGCTTGAATACAAAGAACATAAATTAATAATTATTGCAAACAATTGAGCCAAAAGGTAAAACATGCATCATTAAAAGCATTAAAAGAATCATAGTCCAAACAATATGATAGCATACTTGAGCACCTTGTTAGGCCAAAATTAATTTGAATGCTCATGGCCAAATAATTATGTCCAATTTTCCCATGAATTAAATAAATTTGATAAAAGTGGTAGAATATAAACCAAAAACATTAAACTTATGAGAAATCCCATGATATGCATCATGTTTGGTGGCATCCTTAATTGTCCCACCATTTGTAAACAATGACTCCTTCTAGAAAGTCCTATTTGTTGGTACCCATTTGTTAGTAAATTTGAACCTAGAAAATATTGGTGCAAGCTTCAACAAAGTTGTGTGTCATAATCTATTTATTTTCTTTGAAAACTTGTCAACATTAATGGTATTTTTTTGGGATCAATTCACTCATGCAACAAAAAGAAATGATAAACAAATTTCCTTTAAAGAAGCATTATATGGACATGTGTGTAGGAGAAATACGAATTGAAATCACAACACGAATCAAAACCCACCCAAAGACAAGTCCTTAAATATTATTAGACTTTAGTTATATAACCTAATTTTAGAAAGATTTTGAACATGTTTGCCTAGTCTTATAAACATTACAACAATATTAAGTTGACCATGATTGTCATTATTTTATAGTTGTTAGGCCACAAAGTGCATAACATGTAGAAAATACTAGTACGAGCATTAGTAGGGTTGATAGTTGTTTTCATGCCAAAACACGAAAGCACCAATCACTGTCAATTCACATAAGAACAACCACCTAACAATTAAAAATTAGTATGCACATACATTAAAAATGGTTAATGTTGAAAATATTTTTTTGTTGAACTTCCAAAAGTAACATAATTAGTTACAATTTGGTTAGCATGAAGAGAATTGTTGGAATTGCATCAAGAAACTATCATGGTTTCTTGGAAAACACCAACCGTTCAAAATGCATAGTAACCACAGATCATCAAATTTGAGTGGTAACAGGTGGTAGTGTGAGTATAAATTGAAATATAATTAGCTTTCAGTCATACAAGAGTTTGCAAATGTCGAAAGAAGAACACACAACAATGGGGTCAAGACCTAAGAAAAGGTGATGGATTTTTTTTTGGTGGACAAGTTCAAATTAGTGTTAAAAGATAAAGTAGATGGCAAAATCAAGGAAAATAAGCCTTCAACTATAGCACCAAGAAGTGATAGAAGAGGAGGTAAGTTTAATGTTACCATTTTTTTTCATGATAATGGACCATTTTCCAAGTTTTTTCAGACTTGCGAGACACTCTTTCAAGGTTGCTCATATTCACAGATTTGCTTATTTCACATTTTCAGGGATAATCATTTCCAACTTAAACCAACACAACCCAAGAGGTAATTTACTTTCCTATTTTCATTTTGATTTCAAGTTCAATTTTGACATTAAAAAGACCAAACTATTTTCTAAACTTTGGACGAATTTTTTAGATGAATGTTCGCGTAATGGCAACTTGATAGCAGGGCATGAACTCTAGATGCACTCAAGTTAGGTTATTCTTTAGAGCTTTCAAGCATTTATTGGAACTTTTTAGTGCTATGTAGAACACCCAAAAGTTCAATGAAGGTAATTGGAATAATACTAAGTAGTCATTTTCTCTAAGAAATCAGGTTTTTTTAAGTTTGTTTCTGGATTTTTCTTTCAAAGCACCTCAAATATCAAACCACCCTTGGGTGCTCAAGATATTTCACAGACCAATAAATTTTTTGGGGGTGTTCTTTCGGGATGAACCAAAAGATTTGAGCTCGTAAAGAAAATGCACTCATTTGAGCTTTTGGGTTGTAGAAGGTGCACTTCAAAGTTCGCAAGACCTCCTTGTAGTAGGGGAAGCCATTGGTTTCTTTAAGAAAATAGGTTTCTTTAGGTCTAGTTTTGGATAGATCAAATGACCTTAGTTGTCAAGTCGTTGTTTAATGCTCAATAAGCGCCCAAGACCAACATGCCTTTGAGGTGCTTAGTTGGCATTGACTAAGAGCTTCTAGAATGAATTATGAGGTCTGGGATCTATGAGTCCAAGCTTGCAATGCAAAGGCATTGAATTGAACTTTTGTTCTCTATAGAGTGCACATCAGAGCTCAAGGATCCTTGGATCCAATCTTGTGATTTCTTCCAAATTCAAGTTTAGTTTTTTTGGTTTTCAAGTGCTTTTAGAGAGTCACACAATCATCAAGGGGTGAACTTCTAGGTGCTCTACAAATGTCTATTACAACCACATTGCCATGGGTGCTTAGTCGGCACCTATTGTGAAGTCTAAGCAAAACAAATATTAAATTCTTGAAATTCCATGGAGCTTTCATGAGCTATTGAAATCAACATTTGGGGAGAATTTTTTTAGATGATTTAAGTTTAGGGTTGGTTTAGGTTTAAGGTTGCAAGATTTAGGGTTTTAGAATTCAAGGATTTAGGGTTTTAAGGTTCTAAGATTTAGGGCTTTGGATTTCTTTCGACACCTTTCTTTTAACAACTTGCATATAAAATGGTCCATAAGGTTTGGAGACATCGGATGCAAGTTTGATGTTGGAAAAGGTATGCATTTCAATCTTGGTTAATCATGATGTGTGTAAATGATTTAGTTCAGGTTTATTATGCTAGCGATTTGTCTTTTTGAAAACTAATGATTGGGTTTTGTAGAATGAACATTTTGCTTCTTACAACCAACAATTTGTTTTATAAAACTTGCAATTTATTTTTTGTACAACCAATGATTTGTTTCTTGTAGAACCTATGATTTGTTTTTTTGTAGAACTTATAATTTTTTTCTTGCACAACTAGCAAATTTTTTCACCTACAACTTAAAATATAGATCTTGAGATTTTCATTTTGGCTATGACAGAAAAACCAATTATAATTGATTAACCATCAACAATTTGATGACCAAGAAATAAACAAGGAGAAGGATCTAGATTTGACAACACAAATTTTGGACTATGGAAAAATATATCTCTCCAAGGAATGATATTTCCTGAACTTCTACATTCACTTCTTTTTTTCAATTGTCGACATTTAGTTTAAGGTTGTCTGAAAATCATTTGTGTTGTATATAATGCTTCCATTTGCCAAGTTGATTTGCAGCACCTTTTTGTTATGGACACACTACCTATATCTGGGGTTTCATCATTCGCAATTCAATAGGATTTAGGTATTAACTTTCAACCCATGTTTTATTTCCTTTTTGTGCTCACAAATGTGTTTTAGTATGATGTTTCAACCTTGGTTAGTGCCAACTAAAGGTAATTTCCTTATGTTTGTACTACTTGAGCCAAAATTGATGTCTAAATCTTTCTAGGAGTTGCGGTTAGAATTCTCATGAAACGTTAATCGGCACTGACTAACACTTCCATCATTACAATGGACAATTTTCAACCAAATGAAAATCATTGTTGTTTATCAAGGAGGTGCGATAAGAAGGTTTCATGAATAGTTAGTTGGTCACGACTGATGACTAAAACATTGCCCTTCTTAATTAGGTAGTTCCTAATGCCAATTTGCATCAAAGTGGGAATCATTTTTGTTGATGTGTTTCTTGTTTAGGAGGTTTCATCAATAGTTAGTTGGCACCAACTGACACTAGAAACACATCGTTTATTACATGGCTTAATTCCTATGCACATTTGCATTATAATGGATATAGTTCTTTAGTTTCCATATGCCTTCAATTTGCTGGTGAATAATACATATTAATCCAATTTTCAATAGTGGAGCTACAAGACATCAACTTTCATTAAAGATTTGACTATTCCATTTCATGAATTGGGCTTTGTCACCGGTTGCCACATCATGTGAAAATGTAATCTAGGGATCCAAAGCAAGAAAAAATTCAATAGAAATGATGTCTTGGAAAAATTCAAGATCTATCCCAAATGGAAGTTTCGAATGAACATTCCATTTTGCTAGCTCATTACCATGCCCATTGTCAAACATGTTCTCAAAATTGATGTGTTAAAAATGGAGCAAGCCTTTCAAATGGGTTATTGGTAGGGGGAGAAGGTTTTTTTTGTTTCCCCCACAAATTGGCAAGGTGAAGAAATTTATATTCAATTATTGAGTAATTATGGGGTTTTCTTTGGAAGGATAAGAATGACATATCTGAAGAGTTCTTGCAGGGGGACCCAGATCTTAGGTCGTTGTTTGGAAAATGTTACACATTTGGGATGGGAACCATAAACTTTAGGCTTGGTTCCCATATATAAAGAAGGTGCATCCATTTGATGTGGATTGGCACATATGCATGGACAATTTTACCCTTGGTAATAATCTAGCAACCTAGTGGAGCTCCTGACAATAATGACAAAGCTTAACAAGTAAGCGTGTTTTGTTATTACATTTCAATCTATTCTTCATGTTAAAGATTTCAATACAACAGTAATTGTTTATGTCATTGTGGCAATGCAAGTCCATTGAATTGGACCATGTCAGGCCATCTCTAGTCCATGAATTTTTTAAGGATCCAAAGTATTGGAATGATACCCTTGCAGCAGTTTAAAGAGGTCATTCCAGATGATCAATTCAAGAAGTGTGAAGTTAAAACATGAAAGACTTGGTACAACCTCACAAATGTAGTTTTTTAAAATTATATGTACAAGGCAAGACAATTTCCTTTTGTTATTCTAGATTCAATATCATATTTGAAATGTTGAATTTAGTTCTACACTAATAACCCTATCTCAACTTTCCACAAGGATTTGGCCATGGCAATTAATACTACACATCAATTCTATTATGCAAATGTTGTTGACCCAACTTTGAGAGACCCGGACCAATTGGAGACCTTAAGCAACAAAGCTATGGACACAATCCATAAGGAGCATATGACCATTTTCCACAAGTGGCTTCATGTATGCGATCCTTCATTGGGCCCAAAGTTCTTGTAGGAGGTTTAGATTCATTATGATATGAATCCAAAGTTGAAAATGCTTATTGAAAAACTGCAAATGTTAGTTTCAACTTGTGTCAATACATACCATAATTTTTTTTGGCTCTGGTAATGGAATCAATTTGGAGTTTTTAGGGAAGTTCAAAAATTCCCAAAATAGGGATTTCAAGATGCCACTTTTGATAAATGGCTTCATATAACTACATTTTGGCACCAAGTTTGATTTTCAGCTAAAATCATATTATTGTTTTCCATGTATAGATCTAGATATGGTTTTTGGGATGCCAATCATCTTTTAACTTTATAGACTTCTTCCTAGAATTTTGCAACTAGAAGTGGAGGCAATCAAGTTGTTTGATTTGACAATAAGGGACTTCAATGTCACCATTGATCAATCAGTTAAGGCCCCATCTCTCTTAGACTATATTAAAAAATGGAGACTTGAGTTATGGGAATTGACAATCTATAGGGAGTACTTCAAGGTCAAGGGTGGGATCACAAGAGGAAAGATGTGGGAACTTCAAACTAGAGCAAAGGAATCATTGAATCATGTGCTTTATAGTATGAATTCATCAATAATTTGCTTTGAGTCATGCCATTATTGAGGCTTGCAATAGGGTTTGACACTTTTCATTTGCCAACTAATATGCTTTTGTAACCATATATGGCTATAGATAACTCCTTTTTAATTCAATAAAACTCAATAAAAACTTAGTCGGTGTTGACTCATAATAATTATTAGTGACATATTACTATGGATAACATTATACAATATCCTTCTATTAAGATTTAGTTAGTGCCAACTGAGGTTTCGATAAGGACCTAATTGTTTCTACTAGGACTCAATCGAAGCCAATTGAGATCAATTAGGTAGGTTCACTACGTTTCAAATGGGGCTCATTTGGTGCTAATTGAGATCCAATGGAGCCCTCTATGGGTTTCACTAGCCCTTAGTAAACCCAATATACCTTGGTTGTTGTTAAGTCGGCACCAACTGAGCATTGTTTAGGTGTGCTTTCGTTGGGTGATATGGAGAGTCATTCTTTGGCTAATTCTTGCCGCATTCTTTTCTAATTGAATTTCAGATGTACTTTTTTTGTGTGTTACTTCCATCAAATGCCATTCAAGAAATGTTTGGACTCTTCATCATTTGGTGCAATCCAAAATTTGACAACATTATGTACAAAAAAAAGCTTGTTGAAGATTGGGGCTCCTCTCAATTGCTATATTGTGGTTGGTAACTTGATTATCCTCCAAACTGCATTATTATCCCAAAGAAGTTAGAGTGAGAGTAATTTGATTTGGGATTCTTGGAGAAACTTGCATCCTCTTAAGGAAACAAAAAAAAGAATATTAAGAAGAAGAAGAAGAAGAAAGATGTTTAAGTTTTAAGCACTTTAGGGGCCGCACAAACTACAACTAACATAGAAAACCATGAACAAAATGTAAATGTAAAGTTATCTGAATTCCAAGATTCTTTTTATTATGCTGCTTAGGAGGAAGACTTTCTTGGATCTTTCAGGAGCAGGAGACATCATCTTGTTGAGCCATCATCACACATGCAAAGGAAAAGAAGACTTGTATAAAAGTCACCCAAGACTTTAAAGGGGAGATATCATTTTCAACCACCTCCAAGCCCAATAGTAATTACTAGGCACAAGACCCCAAGGTTGGTTACCAAGGCTTTCAATATCAACTAGCCTTCCTTGGTGAAGACAAAAGTTTCAACTCATGTGTCGCCTCCTGGCTTCCATGATGTAGAACAATTTTGGAAGAAGGTTAGATTAGTTCAAGAAATAATTCCTCACTGAATCACCTATTTCTATTAGATTCAATAACCTGGATCATATTGAATTATGGCAAGACTTTCCAAGGACAAAGCAAACCTCATCATTGTTGAAGTCCTAGGAAATTTGCTTGTTTCGCATGTGTTGGACCTTGTTTCAACTATTCCCAAGTGGAATGTAAGAATGGACAACTATGTTATCTCCATTTTTGGTTTTGCAGACAAATATCTTACAAAGGATGGATCCATCTTCTTTTATTATGATGACCATTTCCGAGTTTTGAAAGACATCAAGTCCTACATGGAGGACTATAACTTCAAAATTCATTCAAAGTTTATTATTGTCAACAATATGCACAACACAAATCTTGAATTCCCCAATAAGAAGGTAATCCTTTTTTCGAACTCTAACAAGGCTTCTAATGTTTGCGTGAACTCCATACTAATATTTCTCTCATATTATCTGTCACATACTTTCATGAGCAGGGCTCTTTTGCTTGTGCATGAAAATGTGAGTTTTGTTTTTTCAACGGATCCCTAAGATATGCAGCAAGGAGACATTCATGATGATGATGTGTTATTTAATTGGACCATTCAAGATACTATGATAATGCTAAGTAGTGACTTCCCTTTTAGAACTACACACAATACCCACCTTGACACCTTCCAATTGCTTCTCCCTACCTTGTCGCATCTTGGGAGTTTAAAGATCGACATCAATGCTTCCATAGGTCTTTTTCATTTCCCTTTGCATTCAACTATGTTTAATTTAATCTCTTTCTCTATTTTCCTTCGTTTCTCTCATTTTGTATTATAGTTCTCATTAACATGTTTTCCCTAAAGCAAGAAACTACTTGAGAGCATGTTAAAAACTTGGAAGACTTGTTATTCTGCTTGAGTTAGACCATGATGTTTATCTTGAGCTTTTGCAACCACAATTAGATGTTATTGAGGAGCAATCCGATGTTGTGGAGGAGGAAAATAACGACCTAGATGCTCCTATTTAGAAGAATTCCAAATTCGATCTTGATTGTAAGTAAGTTTAACTTGGACAAATTCAAATATTTATCGTTTGTTTTCGTTCAACCTTAAATGATAATTAACATTCCATTGTTTGTCACAAAAAATGGTCGCCTCCAAGGTAGAAAACAATTCATTTTTTTGGCAAGTGAGGAATTATTCCCTAGTCCACCATTGAGTCGTTCGTTGCCAAAATATTCAAAGGTTATGGCTCGTCATTTTTCCACCATTCCATCTTCGCATGTACATACAAAGCATCCTAAATATAGTACTTTGTTTTGTGCTACATTGAGGATGAACCTATATAATAGGTTCCTTTGAACTTTGGTTTTTTCTTCAAACCTTTAGTTTTTGTTCCATTTTTTCCAACTCATTTGATCAACATGATGTTTTCACATCTCATTTCAAACTATTCAATTGATTATTCCTTTTTAGTTAAAAATCTTAACAAATATTAATTAATTGTGCACATATCATAAACCCATGTGAAATATTGTTCCTATATAAGTGATTTATTAACTAAGCTTTAAATTTAAGATAACAATGTAATAATGTTTGCAAATTTGAAAACTGTTATTAACTCTTCAAAACATCTATCATTATCATGTGTACTAAATCCCTTTATGCTTCTACCATAGATCCATGATGCATAGTGTATAAATTTGCTTTGAATGTCGTTAAACTTATGTAACCATGTTTCATTTCTCAACATTATATAGGCAGTTGCTAGCCCTTGGCATGGATGCATATGTTAAATATATTTATTAAATTATTTCCCACAATGCAATTCATAACTTTCGTATATATCTAACAGTACAATAAAGTTCAAAATTGTTGTGGTGGAAGTAGATCATAAATATTTTATATGTTGCATTGTAGATGAGTTCAAAATTATTATGCTGGAAGTAGGTCAACAAATATAATATATATGACATTGCAATTGAGTTCAAAATTGTTATGGTGGCAACATATCACAAATTCCATAATAAATTTTTATTTTATCAATAATGGCTTCAAATATTTGAATATGTTATAACTAATCTCAAATTTCATATTCAATTCTTGATTTATATATTATGATTTCAAAATTTTAACTATCTTATAGTAGATCCCAAATTTAACATATATATAACGTTGCATATGAGTTCATAATCGTTCTTTTGTAGGCAAATCACAAATTTCATATATATGACATTACAAATGAATTCAAAATTGTTCTAGTGGACACAAATCACAAATTTCATACACATTACATTGCAGATGACTTCAAATTTGTTTTGGTGAAAAAAAGATGACAAATTTCATATATATGACAATCAAAATGGGTTGAACATATGTAGGTGGAAGGAATCACAAATTCTTATATCCCTTCCATTTTCTCCAACAATAATCCATCTAAAGGTGAGCATGAACATCGTAAAGAAGTATGAATTGTCCTATAAATAATGAAAAGTGCACCATGGAATATATAAATTTATCATGACGTTATCTAAAACTTGTATGATTGTAGTGTTAATTCATTTTGTTATTCTAGATTAGAATTTTTAGATGTCAATGTTTGATAAACTTGAATATGGACAGATTTAGTACATCGTTTGTGGTGTTAAACTCTTGGATATCCCTTTTTATGACGACTGGCATTTTGTTTGAACATTTTTTTCATTCAAAGATGTTGCATTCTTTATTTCCTCATCACTTAAAACAATTAAAAATACACCATTTTTCAAGATCTTCTCCTTTTGCGGTACTTTGCATTTTAAACCTTTTTTCTCTTCAGAGGCAAGAAGATTGAAATTGTTTGTAAATTGTTCCGTCAATTCTTCGATTGCGCTTGAATGTTTACATCCTAACAAAGTTGTGATACTATCTTCACTATTTTTAACATGCCTATTCACATCACTTTTTTGAGGGCTCTTTGGCCGAGTAAAGAACTTTTTAATGTTGGTTTCTTTTGACATCTTTCCCAACTTTGCTTCTTTGCTATGTTCCTTGCTAAATATTTCCACTACATATAATGAATCAATACTTCAAAATAAGTTCTATCGACTTTAGCTTCTTCTTTTTAACAATAACATGTGTTGTTTATAGGACATTCCGAATTCTTATAAAAAATGGAATATTTATAGTTTTTCTAATAGTCCTCATTTATATGTGTGATCATGGACATATGATGGTGACTTGCATTCTTCTTGATGCCACAATTCAATAGTGACTCAATTGTTTGACCCACAACATTTTTTATCCATGTTTTTTGCATCTTCTCATTCTTTAGATGCCGATTGCGATGGTGTTTTTGGGTCCCCCTCCTTTTCCATTGGGGTTCCTTCTTCTTCCTCCATTGGGGTTCCTTCTTTCTATTTGAATAGTGCTTCCTAGTTTGCATCATATTTTAAAATTAGCAACTCGTACTCATCATTATCTGGATCATTTTCATTCTCTAGCCATTTCTTGCATACAATTGCTACCAATGAATATTGGTCCACTTTGCTTGTCCCTGATATATATTTTGCTTGGAGTACTAAATGGGTCCTGTAGTTGTGGTTTGTCAATTTGATTGGCCACAAATTGTCCCCATAAATTTATCACAAGTTGTTCACAAAATCTATGTCAAACATGCATATCACTATGGCATAGACTTTGTATTCCTTCATGTTTTTTTTCAATGCCAAATATCCCACTCTAACATTGTATTCTGCATCTATTATTTTCATTTGTCTACGATCCATTGCTGGACACATATGTAAGTCTCCAAGAGTTCTAATAGCCATTGTCATAGTTCCAAACCTACACTTGCAATGGATAATTTTTATTTCCACCATGCCTTTTTTTCATTATATACAATTGTTGAAGACGGTTCTGTTTATTTTGTATTTATCATTTTTTAACATCCCTTTTAGTGTGTGAGATGGAAACATTTATGGTGGGTAGTTACTGATGTTTTATTAGTTGATCAATGTTTATTTATTTCAACAATCATAGTAAATATTTCCTTGTTGATCTCTAATTTAATGCAAGATGTTTCAAAATGTGCCATTTAGTGCCAGTTCATCTTGAGATTCAATGCCATTGTTTAGATCACAAATTGATCTTGTTAGATTTTGCTAAATATTTTACACTCAACACATTGACTTTCTCCTTTATGTGAGAAGTACCAATTGCATATGTAAACAAAAAAAAATCATTTATTATTGCCTTGATTTTGCTTCTCAATTGTAATACACATTTAGGGTTTTATTTTATCATGCTTCTATTATCACATATGTCCTTCTAGTTCTCATAGAATTTTTGCTAACAAAATACATTTTTATCCATAATTACAATTGAGTCCATTTTATTTTAATCAAATATCCATTGATTATATTTGATTTCTACATATAGACATTGCATATACTATTTGTATTGCACAATGCGATTGAATACACACTATTTTATCATCAAAGGTTTGGGTGTCGTCCTTTTTGACTATCCCACATTTTTTTGGTTTTGGTGGCGGTCTAATCATCCGTCGATTCATAAGCAATTTGAGGACTTTGTTTCTTTCATGTTGTGGGACCCATGCTTGCTTCCCCGGAGTTGCATATAGTCTTCTTTTGGGTTTTCCAATTTATGTTGTTAATAATCCACATAGGGCGACCAAGTTTTCATTTGATAAATCTTTGATAAAACTAGTAATGTAATGGTTTGGAAATGGCTTTTGAAGGCTTACGCATTGTTTAAAAAATTCCATTTGCGTGTTTGAACATCACTCAATGATAGTCTTTAATATATTATTTTATTGATTGAAGGTTTCACCTTGGCTTATTCATGGCAATAAATGGACCATATTCTTTTGTCTTTTCGTTTGCCCACTACAAGGCAGGCCACTCATCTATGTTATCCATTTTGTTTTTTGTAGGCTACCCCATTTCCTGATTTTTAACAATATGTGTAAAAGGTTGAATTGACTATCATTTTGAGGAACTTGTCATGGTTGTTCTATTTGCTCAAAAATTATGTCCAAAATTGAATGCAATAATGTGTTTTCAATCATGCATTGAATTGTTAGTAGCTTGCCAAAAATCAATGATTTATTTGTCATTGTTTGGAAGAAATCCAAGTGAGACGTTAATACTAAGCAAGGCAATTAAGTACATGAATTAATAATATTAGGTGGGAGGATACAAATATTTTGTTGAGGTAATAGGAATGCAATATTATATTAGAGGTATAATGAATGCAAGTGGATAATGATGATCCCAAAAATGCAAACACACAATAGAAAGCGAAAAAATATAATTAAAAATTTATTGAAAATGTAATGACAATGCGATCATTGCATGGGTATTTTATAGGCTTTTGGTTGATTTCTAGGAACTAATTGGGTATTATATATGTGTCCTTTGGAGTTCTAAGCACTAAATGGGTATTGTATATGTGTCTTTTGGAATTATAAAAATCAAGAAATTTCAGGATTTTTCAACAAGCAACTCTTATGTTCAATTTTAACCTTAATTCATATCAAAAAGTCTATTAAAAAGTACTTGATAATAATAGTTAATAGTTAATATTTAAAATTTTAATTTTAAATATTAACTCACTATTAATTAATTAATAACAAGTTATAATTTAATGTCAAATTATTTGTAATTAATAATTAGGATTAATAATTATTTATTTAATCATTAAGATTAAATATTAATTAATAAACTAAAATTAGTTATTAATTAATTGATGTTACATATTAAATAAATTATAATTATTAATTAATTACTTAGTCATTATGATTAAATACTACTTATTAATCTAAAACTAGTTATTAATCGGTTGATATTACATATTGAATAAATTATAATGATCAATATTTACACATTAATTAAATATTAATTTAAAAAATTTAATTATTTAATTTATAATTAAATATTATTTAAAATATTAGTATTAAATAATCATCCATTTAATATTAATTAAATAATAACTAGTTGAAATTTAATATTCAAATAATTTTAATTAATAAGATAAAACTAGTTATTAATGAATTGATACTAAATATTAAATAAATTAATAATAAAAAATAATAATCTATTAACTATAATTAGTTAACTATTCAATTAATTACTTATTAATGATTTTAAAATTATTCATTAATTATTCATTTTAATATTTTTATTTATTAATATTGATCATTCATATAAATAAATAAATTAGTTAATAGTAACTTTTAATTAAAATTTGATGCCATTAAGACCTATCATTATTAATAAGTATTTGCAAATATAGTTGTAACTAGGTTGTGACTATATTTTTACCCCATATTATTTAGCTTCCCTTTCAAGTGTGTTAACTATATAAGTAGATGCATTATAAACATTAAAATACATAATATTTGCCAAATGGGATGAGCCAATTAAACAAGTTTATCCCTAATTTAGTTAAATCCAAAATAAAATAAAACAAATTCAAAAATGTTCTAAGATTTACCTACCTACCTTCTTACTTAGGCCTATTTACCCACCTACCTATTTACTTAAGCCTACCTACCTACTTACCTACTTATTTAAAATTTCTTTACCTATCCACCTATTTTTATTTTAAATATTTCAAAAATCATAAACAATGCCTCTTAGCACAAAACCATTTGTCCACGTGTATGAATCAAAGACCTTAAAAAAAAAGGTTGAAATAAAAATTTTGGTAATAATTTTGATTTATTTAATATTATTTGAATATGTCACATGGCAACATGACATTGGTCATTATAAAATTGGTCACTAGTTGCATGACAATCACATGATAATTATATGTTTTATATAATCAACAAATGAAAAATACAGTCAACTCAAATACATATTTTATCCATTGTTAATGTGATGACATCATCATGACATCATCATTTGCAACTAATGTCTTATGCAACTTATCCAACGCAATTACAAGTCATTTTAGTTGCAAATGTTGTTTGCAACTAAAAATTAATTGTAAATTGTAGTAGAAAATATGCAAATTTCTTCTAATGAATCCATGGCATGTGTAAACATCGCCTAGTGATAGTCTTCCATATCCTCTTTCAAAATGTTTATAATTTGTTTGAGCAATGTAGGACATTTGAAATTTATATTTGCTTTCGCCCGTAGCCATGCCACCCATTCACTTGTTCTCTCAATTTGCCCTTTCCATTTTGTTCCTCATGTTTTGATTTCTAGCAACTTCTTGAGGGGGTTTAGCAAGGTGGGATCTCTTGGATATTCCAAAGGTGTTTGGTGTGACCATTGCTGTGAATTTTCTTTTTGCCATTGTAAAATAGATGTTTAGAATAGCAAACAAGTTGTAACCGTAGAAAAGATGGAGCTAGGCAGTTTTGGTGGAGAGGGGGAAAGAATGTAGTTTGATTCTTCAAGTAATAAAAATGCTCTTAGACATAAGAGGCTTGAAAGACTGAATTTTAATAAAAAATAGGTTGAAATGGTATAGAGAATGTGCAATCTCATATTGTTTCAATTCTTAATGGGAACATACCTTTTGGAGATGAACATGTGGTGTTTTGGTTGACACATACCTCTCGGTTGTGAACATGTAGATTTTGGATTAACACATAACTCTTGGTTGTGAACATGTTGTGTTCATCCTATTTTTGGTCATTTGTTTTTATTTTTCATCCATTTTTATTGTTCATCCATGTACACGTGATAAAATATTCTTTCACGTCATGCAATATTCTATGCTATGTGTTAGAAAAATATTCCAAAAAAATTCGATCCTACTCACCTATTCATGTTCATGTTCACACATTCACCAAATAATAATCCCCAAGAGCCATTAATTGATTATTATAAATCACATGTTGTGACTTTTACCGAATATTATAAGGAAAAGAACCATGGATAAGCATCTATAGAGGAAATCATAAAAGGAAAAAAAAAAAGAAAAAAAAAAGAAATGAGCTAAAAGAGTGATAGATTTGGGAATTGTAACAATTAAAACTATCAAAATTGCTAAAAAATGTGTTAGAGCACAATTTATTATAGCTTGGATTTTAATAGTTGTTAAGGAGGTCAATGATAGATTTCACAAGATTTTAGGCAAATTTGTGTAGGTACGTGGGTGCAAATCTTGGATGTACAATTTGGGTTCAACGAAAGGTTAAATAACAACTACGAATTAAGTAGCAAGCAATAGGGTGTTGAGTAGCAAGGTTGTTGCCTTTTGATGACTAAATATGAAAGATACATATGTTCACTACTAGGACCAACACAAGAGGAAAACATGATCTTGGATCACTAAAGCTAGAACCAAAGTAAAAGCATTTCAAGAACATGAAAAAGAAGTCATGAAGGCCAACATGAACTTCAAGAGCATGAAAAACACAACCAAAATGTTGAGACAACACTTCAAGAACACCTAAAAGATCAGAATAGACTACATCAACAATGGAGCTTGAAAATTATAGTTTCAAAAACATGTTTAAAAAACCAAAATATGCTATAGCAACACTAAAACTTTGAGCTCAAAGTTTCAAGAACATGCCTAGAAAACTAGTGCATGTTATAACAACAATGAGGCTTCAAGGTGAAAGTTTCAAAAACATGTCCATACAATTAGAATAGTCTACAACGATGGGCAAGCGAGCTCAAGTGCGTCTTGTTCATGGTGATGCGAGCTTGCCTCTTCTTGGTGACGCATTTTTCCTAGTGATTCACCTTTTCTTCATGAGGTTGTCCTTTTCTTGGTGACATGTTGCTTGCTATTGATGCGACTCTTCTTGGTGACATGCACTTGTTGGTGACAAACCCACCTCTTCCTGGTGACAAACATGCTTGAAGCTTGACCATGTGATTATAATTTCTTGGTGACAAACATCCAAAAAAATTGACACCCATTACCGTGCTTCTCCCTAGTGACAAATGTTCAAGAAAACCCTTGCTTCTTGGTGACAAACGTCTAAGAAAACCAACACCCACTGTTATGCCTCTTCCTGGTGATGAATGTTCAAGATGAGATGAACAGAGGCTTCTAAACCCATAACTGTCGGATTTCTAGCCCTAGTTTTTGTGAAGATTGTGATCACATGTTCAAAACTGAACGATCATTCTGAAAATAGTGATTGTTGACACTTTCATCTATTCTGATGACGTCAGGACAGAAGATGTCCATAAAGGAGGATATCATTGTTTGGTTTTAAGTGAGCAAGTCTTTCATGGGCTTTCATGTGTCTGAAGCTTTTTTTTTTTCCTCTCATCTTTTATTATCATCAGATTTTTAGAGGCACATAACTTGCTCAATTTTGATTGAAAGGGCGTTTAAAGGGCGTTGGTGCGCCCTCTACTCCTCCTCACTCTATCGTCAGACACCAGGAACACAGGAGGGGGATTGAAAGATCTAGATCTGACTGACACACTAAGTATTCAGTCACCGGCCTGTTTACCCAGAACACAGGAGGGGGATTGAAAGATCTAGATCTGACTGACACACTAAGT
>Ga0116227_10001282_pt1 | contig 55480 bp, 38 predicted proteins | sample S1TSphgellanicum_FD_89693 | JGI IMG/M metagenome (GOLD analysis project Ga0116227, IMG submission 89693) | Host-associated microbial communities from peat moss isolated from Minnesota, USA - S1T2_Fb - Sphagnum magellanicum MG | ecosystem: Host-associated > Plants > Peat moss > Unclassified... | reverse complement strand
CCCCCCCCCCCCTCTCTCTCTCTCTCTCTCTCGCGCCCCCACACACACACCCACTCTCTCTCTCTCTCTCTCTCTCTCTCTCTCTCTCTCTCTCTCTCTCTCTCTCTCTCACACACACACACACACACATACACACACAGTTCTGCACAGTTCCGCAAGAAGGATCCTCAGAAAACAGACAGGCTTTGGGCCTATTCTTTACGCCAGAATGTGCCCCCTATGCAGTAAGCCTAGGAGGCGTATCTTTGTTACCCTAGTTAGCCTTTTAAAGTCAGGTCGGTAGTTTGAGTCATAAAGGCACACCTGGGGTGAGTGGGGGGTGGGAGGTGGCGGTGAGAATGTGGATGGATGGATGGATGGATGGCTTCTTCCCAGGTTTCAGCAGATTCTGTTCTGAAATAGCTTTTTTGGTTCTGAGTTGGGAGTATAAATTGTAAAGGATCCCAAATTGAAGAATTTGATGTTTACATTTAAAGCAAATTTTGTTTTGTGAATTTGTCATCATTTTATTGCTCACAATCAGTAAAAGGAAGTAGAAATATTATATATGGAACAATGTGTTCAAGGTTGTTGTTCTTATTATGTTGATTTACAAGATTTATTAACTAAAAACTAATGCAATGACATATTAACATTAAAAGGTTAATATTATGTAACCCTATGTTGTGTGTAGTGACATGATAACCAAAATTTTAAATTGCAAAATGCTGAAACAATAACTATCAACTTATAGTAAAACACTTTAAAAACATTTTCCTTGTAAATTATTACAACACTTGTTCATTTTATAATATTATCACTTGAAAAAATTACATTGATAAAAAACTATATAAGGTGTTAAGTGATTCAAAATTTCAAACCCAAATGCATTTCTACCTCCCATGAAATTTCTAAATGCATCTAACAAATAATAAGGTTTTAAGCACATAATAATTTGATCTTAATCTAAGCTCCACAATTTGAAAATGTACATGCATCTAATAAAAGGAATTCTAAACCAATTGTTCCATGTGGGTATGGGAATTATGATTTCGTGTAATTATCACTCACACAAATATTTGTGAAGGAATGCTTGATGTTTAATTTTACTTGTTTTGTTGGTAAATGTTTCCAAAACAAGGAAATCTCTATTTTGAAGCCCTAACATTTAAAAAGGTTTGTCAAATTAAACATTCAACCACACCATGTGAATGGTGGAATCTATAAGTCCTTTAATATTGTGAGATGAAGTTGTTGAACAATGAATCGTGATTATCATCCATTGGTCGGTCTCATCGATGTTCATAAGGAGACACTTAATCAAAGTTTTCAACACTAAATATTCAAGTGCGCAATGTGTAGATTTTCCCATGACAGCTCATGATGTGCTAGGTAAACCCTGGCACCCATCAAATTGTTTTCCGAAACTCCCTTGCATGTTTGTACTTAGGTCTCCTTTTGCCCTTCCAGCATTTTCCTTGAAACAAACTTTTGGCTACTTTCTTTTTGTTTTGCCGTGATTTAGTTTGCTTGCCATTTTTGCTTCAATCCTCTAGATTCGATTTATGCTAGAAAGGACCAGAATTGACAAAAAGAAAAAGGGAGCACTTATTTATGTCCTTGCACATCCAATATACAGTGCGTTAAAATGCTGTACAATTAAATGGAGAGCAACTATGTAGCTGAAGTGGGCCACTCTGATTTGTTTGTGATGTTTTTGTATGAATGAATTTTATTTTTTTCCCTGAAACTGCAGATTGGTGCCATGACCTTATGAGGAGGACACCCTACATACAAAACAAAAATACCTTCACCTCCCCAAAAAAAAAGAAAAAAAAAACAACCTTAGAACAGGGACTCCATGGCATTAGGTCCTTATCCATGGGGTCCCACAACAATGGTCACAATCCAAATGGCAACTGAATTCACAGCCTTTCAAGTAGCATATTCGTGGTTAAACATTGATGATGATGAAGATCGTGCGAAAGCTTGACAAATGATCGTTGTGTAGAAGCTTGACCATGATGATTGTGTTTGAAGCTTGATAACGATGATTGTATTAGAAGCTTGTTTGATGGTTTGATCATGCTGTGGAGCATAATGGGGTGTACTTGCTTCACGTCTGGGGAGAGAGCATTGCAGGGGACGGAGAACCAATGGAGAAAAAGGGAGGAAAAAAAAAAGTTAAAAAATCCCTACTACGGATGAAGCAAAGCGAATGTGAATTGATTGATTTTTGCCATGTTTGTTTGCTCTTTGCACTTCCGACAATATACATCCATCTCCTTTTGAGGACTTGGACATAGTTTGAGGAAACCATCCCAACCCACACTACTAGCTGGTGGCCACTCTTGGCTTGTTAATTCTTCTCTTGAGAGAGAGAGAGAGAGAGATATGAAGTTTGTTGTACATATATATCTGGAGTACTATTTCCTTACATATACCATACCTTAATTTGCAAAAAGATCTGGCCAAAAAAATTTAAGAGATTTAAGCTTATTTTAAGATTATGATCAACATTATTTCATTGGTAACCCAAGTTCCATGGGATGTATTCAGTCACTTGGTATTGTTTAAATGCACTAAAGAGTGAAGTTTCATCTAATTAGGAGAATGATTAATTTTTTGGTTGTAATTGTTATACCCAACGTTGTAATTAGTGTGGATTCATAAATAGTGCCACACTAACAACACTAATATTCCATACAATATTTTCATAGGCAACTCAAAATGGAGCTCCAAAATGTAGTGTGGACCACATTTGGCCAAAATTGAAAGGACCATTTTACAAGTACGGGCCTTGTGAAAAGGTTTTCATCTTTCTCTTTGTATTTTGTCTCTTTTAGTCGATCACGATACGATCTTTGAATGTCAATCGTGATTACTTACAATGCTTATCATGTAGCCTTCTTGATGGTCTTCCCCCAAGTGTGTGGAATTGTGTTCTTCAAAGTTTGCAAAAAAAGTGTGTTTTATACGTTCCCAATAATCTTCATCGTGTTATCATAGAGTGTTCACAAACCTTCAATGTATGTCACTAGATGCCATTTGGATTTACGAGCCCAAAGTTTGGAGTTCCTTGTTACCTCCATAGAAGAAGTTGATTACTATCCTCCAATTAATATGTTGTTTATGGGCTTTTTTTTGGGTTGAAGTTGAGCATCCCAATGTTCCCAATGATGTTCATAGAGGTCCCAATGGTTTCTTCCATAAAATTGTGTATTGCATTTATTGTTTCTGTCGTCAAACCAATGGTTAGTGCTTTGGAAATAGCCTCCTTGGATGGATGTAAAGGCCTACAATCTCTCATCAACATTCCATCAACTCACCAAGGTGTTGTAACATATTTCACAAGATATTTTACAAGATCTAAAATGCCAATTAATAAATCAAAAATCACATAAATAGACCATTTTATTTTTTCTGGGCGAAATTTCCCCAAATTTTGACCTGAAAAAAAAAGATCTTCGCCTGTACAAAGGATTTTTAATGAAAAAAAAATGTCCCAAATTCGCCAGATTTCGAAGGGGAAAAAAAAAACCAAGTCACCAGATTTTATTGATAAGTTCTAGTAGGTAGCCAAGAATATATAAGGACTTTTTTTTTTGGGCCCCTACTTTCATATCTAGAATGTAGCCAAATCTGGCTAAATCGCATTATGGATGATTGCTACTATGGATTTTTGGCTAGATCACAAAATTGAAAAATAAAAAACCCATCAGATAGACTTGTCAAATCTTAAACAAGATGCAACAAAAAAAATTAGGAATTTGAATAATGTGAAGTAGGAAATATAAAAAATAAGAATTAGGAAAGTCCAGGTTAAAATAATCTATAATTTCTCACTTCTTGTAAATAAGACTTAGGAAATATGGAGAAATTAAGAATTTCAGAAAATAATAACTCCAATTCCAATACCATAGATTAACAAATGCTACAAACTAAATATTAAAGTTCAAATGTGGCAAAACATTTTCAAAATTGTGGGGAGGAGGGGTGGGGGGGGGATTTTGGCTATTCTTTTTCAGAAAAATGAGAATATTGTGACTTGAATAATCCTTTTCTTATTTTTATTTTATCACATTTTCATGAAATTTTGCACCCAAAACGCAACCGCACATTGGAAGCTTAAGCATTAATTCTATTCATATTTTCAGAAGTGCTGAAATTTTTCAAAATATATATTTTTTCAAAGAACCGAATTTTGTGAATGAAATTAGAGAATACTCTGAAATATTTTATTTTCGACATGGAATCTTCAAAATTAAATTAATTATTCGAGAGACATGTGTTAAAAGCTATGTGCTAAAATATGTTACGTTGAAATGTGAAATTTACTTTGTCACTGAAATTTTTTTGAATAAATTATTAAAAATCGTAGAGAATTTTTTTATTTATTTTTAAGTTCTTAAAATGCTCAATTCCATTAAGAGAATTTTTTAAAATCATAAGTGACACACTCACAAATACTTAATATGAATTAATTTATTTCACACCAAAATTACTAGAAAATAAAATCATTTTAAAAAGGAAATGTTTTTTGTTTTAAATACAATTTAGGGTTTAGGCACCAAATTCATCAAACCCTAAGATTAGGGTTTAGAGACCAAACCCTAAGTGGACTCAGGCGTTCTATGAGACTCTCTTGGCTACGAAAACACAGAGAAAATCGCGCGGACACGGAAGAGACGATGGCGGGCGCGGGAAGAAGAATGTCCGGTTCCTTCGTTTCTGTGGCAAGATCTGTCGTCAGAATATCTACGAACAGCAGTAGTGAGGTTGTGGCAACTGGAGGGAAGCGGGGAGTGGGAAGTTGGAGCATGGCACCACCTGCGATTCCGGTTGCAAAACCGGCTTCGTGTTCTTGCTTCTGTAGTAAATCTGTCTCCGGAAGCAAGCGTTCAGCTTCCCTCTTCTTCAGGTACTTTCTATCCGAGAATGCGAGATGCAGTTAACACAAGCATATGATTTTACAGCTCGCATATACATTCTGTCTTTCTGTATCAGCTGGCTGTAGAAGTTGCCCAGAAAATGCTTTTAAGGTTGAGCAATTGAATATTTTGCAACATGTACTTGGTTAATCTTGTGCAGGGCATATAGATAGGGTCAAGATCTCTCAATTGCAATGATATTGTGGGCTATAATCGGGTTCAGGATTGAGGCTTTAGGGTTTAGGATTCAGGGGTTTATGGTTCAGGATCCAGGGTTTAGGTTCAGGGTGTTAATAATAATAAAGATGAGGAACAGAGATGTGTAGATTACAATGCAATGATGTTGTGGGATGATGAAAACAGGTCGTCAGGTGAAATGGCATCTCTGCAGTCCCTTTTGCCATTGCACAGTGCAATTGCAACATCAAGAATGGTGACACAGCTCAGTACAAAAGCAGGGACAATGCTCCAGAATACACTCACCCACATGTCACCTGATCGGTAGAGTGGGGTCATTCCCTCTCTTTTTCTCTCTCTGATTTTTTTTCCCCCAACACTCTTTCAATCTTTGTCTGACAGCACCATCTTCCCTCTCTTCACTGTAGAGTATAACCTAAAAATTTTGCTGCAATTAGCACCTTCAGCACATTTTTTTTTCCCCATCTGGTTGTTGGGGATATTCCACTGTCCATGGAACCTTCTTAATGTGTCATGGTTTTGTCAGAAACTGCCCCCATCAATGTTTTTTGCTTGCATCACATTTTGGTAGCTGCATAGTCTCCCACTCCTGTCTAGTTCTCTCTGGTTTGAGGTCACCTTCTTGTTCTGTAGAAATAGTTCATCTGGCAGGCAATAGGTAGTAGATTGCAGATTGTAGCAAATTGCCAGCAATCATGGCAACATTCTGCTCTTCTGTCTTGAAAAGAATATCTGTGTCTCTAGCTGCAATTATCTACCAGCCTGTAATCTACAAGACTATTTAGTTTCTAGCACACACAGCAGGGAAGGTGAGTCCTTGTTGAATGTGTGATAATAGGTCTTGTCAGCTGTCCCAACTTTATTTAATTCCTGAGGACCAGGTGAAACGGGTTGTCTAGGTTCACCAGTCTGACTTAAACTATGTAAGGCATTCTGGCCACAGTGAAGAATGCCAAGTAAGTCCCAAATTTTTTGTATGGGAACTTCCTGTGGTTGGGAATGAGATGCAGATGAATTCCTCTCTTGTGGGTGCTCACTGTCTTTGTCAAAGTTGTGTCACTGATTTAAGAAAACCCAGACTCTCTCCAGCTGCATTGATTGAAAAATATGGTGCAATATCTTCCAAAGAAAGCTCCTGTCATACTGTAGTTCCTTCAGGTAAATCCACAACAAATTAGTGCCATTTTAATGGTTGTGCAAGTCTCCAACCAGTTGCTAAATCTTCAAAGTCAGCATGTTCGGAAGCAGAATTGCCACATTGTCCTCAAAGAGTATGCTACAGAAAGGTACTTATGCTTCCAAACTGGTAGCCTCTCTTGTTGACAGTGAGGATGAGTAGGTTATGTGTGATCTGCTGGAGTAATTCTCGAGATATTATGGGGATCAGAATGGGTAAATGCTCGATCACTGCAATTTGAATGTTCTAACAAACAGGACATAATTTTGTTGAGAGAGTCTAATTTTTTGTGCTCTGGACTGGACTTGCTGGAAGTTGGTATAGTGGAAGTTGAGTTTGAGGCTTGAACTCAAATTCAGCTCTTTCAACTTCTGCATGTGAAATCATGTGATGTTGAGCACTAACGGATAGTTTACAGTGTTGACTTTTGATCACAAGTGATTGAACATGGGCTACAAGAATGTTGAAGGCCGATCAAAGTAATGGGTCAGGTATAGGAGCTGGGTTTTTACATCAGATTAGTGGGGAAGCTTATGAGCAGGTCCTGGGCTGGTGGGTGTCATTGAATCATTTGTAGGAACTTTGACATGCCATAGGGCTTGCAGTGCATTTGACTTCTTGAAGCTGAAGTCTAAAGGGTTGAATGGGTTTGAGCACTTCACCTGACTATGTGTCCAATGCTCCTGTTCAGCTGTAGAGATTATTACACCAGTGAGAAATTCTAGAGGTTGAATTTTTGTAGTGAGACTAGGTTTTTGATTTCCAATGTGTATTTTGCACACTACCCTCAATGTTATCCTCTCTAAACCTCTGGCTTAGATGCTTGCTTTTCAATTTTATTTTTTTCTGAAGATCTTCCTGGGTTAGATCACCCAGCACACTGTGAGGGCCCAGCCAAAGGTGGTAATCTGGGTTCTCAGACCCAGAAAGATCCTCAGAAAATCTCCTTACCTTGTATAAAGAACTTTTAAAAACTTGAGCTTTACAAAAGTCGAAAGTTGTTTGGAAAACAAGTTTACATCTTTAGTGAATAGGTTCAATAGTGGTTTTGGAAAGGATATTCTGTCAGTAAGGTGACTGAAAGTGAACTTGGAGCTTTTTTAAACTTCTGTATGAAAGTTCCAAGGGTGAGAACACTGAAGAGAAAACAACTCTTCCTTAGTTAAAAACAATGTCATTCAACCAGTGTTGGGTGTGTATAAGCTTTTAAGCATACCTGATTGACAGGGCACAAAAAGAACATATGTGAAGCCTGAAGAGTCTGGGCAGCTTCTACTTTTTAGGAAACTTAGGCTCTCCAGGCTTAGATCTATGTGTATTACCTCTACACAGTGTTATGCATAAGAGGAATGCAAAGTGTGATGCCTGCTGGATATAAACCCAGACATGTGCATTGGCAAAAATCTTCATATTTGACATGGGAAGAAAAAACATATGGATGAGTGTTTTTACAAATATGGTCATGAAATTGTCTAACACAGTTTACTAAAAGAGATTCCAAATATTTTCTAACTAACTACTGAACTACCATAGATGATGAATGAAGATGGAAAGTTGTATTTACTGACGCCAGAAGAGCAGAAAAGTGTCACAAGCTTTGATTTTTCAAGTAAAACCAGTGATTTCTTATTTCATTTTCCCAATGCTTCCCCAAGAAACCTGAATGGCTCGCTGTTGCAAACGGTAGTTCAAAGTTCAAACCATTGTTGGTTGCAACAAGTATAAAAGTATACAGATCAAGCATATGCATTGCACATTGTTACTTACAGAATAAACACATATCTAAACCACCATCGGAACAAGAGACTACCAATGTCCTGTTCTTGATTTAGAAAGAACTCTTCAGTTTGCATTTCGATTGCTTTTTAAATTTAATACTACCTCTGCTGCAGTTTTTGAAACGATTTTATCAAAGCTTCAATGCTGAAGATTTCCCAAAATATTTGGAGCTGCATCACATTCAGAGCTCAATCTGGTTTAAGACTGGGCCAAGATCTGTCAACATTAAACACAACTAAAACTAAGAATTATGTGTACTATACATTTTGTTCAACTAGTGCACAAAGCCCAAGAATTTGATGATTTGCCTAATATGTAAGGGCTCAATTTGGCACCTTTGGAAAAATTCACACCAAGAGAACCTGAAAATCGTTTGAACTCTTTAAAAGAGGAGAAGTCCCATCCAGGTCCCAGTCACAATAGCAAGAGGTCAGTTCCACAGTCCAGATCCAATTTGAGTTGCAACAAAATTATGAGACTTTGGTCTGCATACTGTAGAATTGTGAATCTCCGGTCCAGATACCCTAGAACTCATGCATACCCTGAGTCTCCCAACATTGGAGACAACCATGTTCAAAATAGACAGAGAACACAACAACAGAGACAAGAAGGCTGCACAGCTCATAACAGGTTAGATTCATACAAGGCCAAAGAGGACAATTTGGCCTCATGTATTATCAAGGCCGGTCTCTAAACTGTAATATACCTAATCAGTCTGGTTTGTGCCCAAATCCTCCAAACTCTGTCAAAGTCTCATCCTGGTATTTGGCTGGTATCTGGGCCCCAAAATCCAGCCCTGTACTGATTGTTGATACCACTGATTGCTGATATCAAGGTTTATACCAGGCTCCAGACTATATGCTAGACTTGCCAGAAACTCCCTTGATGGGCCAATCAAACTCTGTCCTTTGGGTTTTTGTGTGGCCAAAGTTACAGCTCTATGATGTCTACAAATATTTTGCAGCATTTTGCAAAAGAAGTGCAAAAGAATTCTGCAAATAGGAGCACATTAAGGAGATCTGCATGACCTGAGAAATGAACCCATTTTTAATCTCAGAGAAATAATGCCCATGTTGTGGACAAATCATGTCAATAGTTTAATGTTAACCTTTAATACAAAATCTAGGCTAAAACTATATGAGCAGACAAGGACAGGACCAATTGGAGCACCCACATTAAATCTATCAACAGATTGAGGAACCCAGGGACAAAAGATTACCTACCAGATGAACCATGTTCATGTTTGCTTGGGATTTTCTATGTGAAGGTTAATGAAGCTTAGGTTGAAGAAACAGCTAATATTGCTGACAAGATTTCCCCCATTGTACGTGCATCACCCTCGCTCTGGACAGCCACAGCCTCATTGTCCCCACCAGACTCTAAAATCGCAGCATCCAATACCAACTTTTGTTGAGCTATGTTGAATATGCTCTCATCTACTGTGCCCTTTGACACAAGCCTGCACAGTTTCCAGCAGACATCCTACAAGTGATGATCCAGACATGGATACCCACTACCCTGCATTAGCCCAATACCAAAACCAACTAAAAACTTCAGAGTTTTTTCCCTACAACATCATTACTAACTTTGTGAGTTTGAAGGTTGCAAACTAATTCCTCACATGCAAGGAAACCTTGAAACATACCTGTAAATGGTGACAGGTTTTGTCTGGCCAATCCGATGGCAGCGATCTTCGGCTTGCCGGTCCATCTGTGGGTTGAAATCAATATCATGGATAATAACAGTGTCTGCACCAATCAAATTGAGGCCCTGGCCACCCGCACGAGTTGATAGGAGGAATACAAAGACATCTGAGTTGTTGTTATACTCATCCACTATCGTTTGCCGCTCTGTCACTGGAGTGCTGGAAAACCCAAAGAGATCACTTTGAGAACCTTTCTGACATAACTTTACATCCCAGCTCTCACTTTCTTTACACATTAACTCCACAGCCAAGAATAAATCTTACATTGGAACTCCATAGTGGTTTTGAACAAAATTTACACACAATGGAATCAAGAACTGTATTGTTGGACCTACTGGGGATGGACACTAAACCAGACCTTCCATCCAGTCGAGTATATCGGAAGCCAGTAACATCAAGTGCCCACTCCAAGATATCAAGCATACTGGTCCACTGACTGAAAATAAGAGGACGGTGACCTTCCCGCCTTAACCGGGGTAAGAGCTCTACCAGTGCCTGGAAACAAATGACATCCAATACATCAATATTCTGCACGACATTGTCTGTAAACTACCACTCAGAAAACTACCGACCAATGACCCTGTATTTGGCCTCAGCATAGACACCATTCAAGATGCATCACAACAGTCACCTTCAGAACTACGGCCAATCATGGGCCATAGAGTCAAAACAAAAGTCGAGATGATGAATCATACAACACGCACACTATATTGCATGGGGTTCAAGATTACCTGGCACTTTGCTGAAGCAAGGGCATGACATTCCTGGAGCCTTCCTTGACCACCAGGAACTCCACCATACAAAAGACACATCTGAGGAGGCAGAAAAAGACCCCACAACTTCCTTAGAAAACACATACTACAAAATCACCTTCCAACATCTAGCTTAATTGACTTCGGAATTCTACACCACAGCTAACCTACTCATGTGGGAAAAAATACCCCAGAATTTAGGAGGTCAAAAGTCCCAACACATAGCAAATCCATACTGGACCATTGAATGACAAAGGTCTCCAATGTTGAAACTGTTCAATTCTGTTGAGAAAAAACTAAAAGATAATGACCCAAGGAGGTCAAAATCCACCCCACCCACAGCTTCATCCATAGTGTTCACAACGGTGAGTATCATGCAAGTGACCCCTTCAGACCCAACAACATTCTAAAGTGAACACTCCCTTACACTAAGCTGGTATGCAACCAATTGCATCTCCATGAACTATTTCCAAATTGTTGACTGCAATTTGTGGGGCATGGTATGCACACTTGTGGGTAAACAACACAGTAGGCTAGAGATGGGTAACTTTCTTCAGTGAAACAAACCTTGTGAAGGGAAAAGTCACTGTAGGACATGAGTTCATCTCGAACCCGCTCCACTGTGCACTCATTCCCAAAAACTTGCAATTGATGGAACTTCTTTGCCAACTGCTTAACTGTCTCATCCGTGAAGATGCGTCTTATTAGCAAAGGATGATTTGCAAGCTGCAACAAAACCGTAACAGCAGCAGACAAAAATTGCCTGAATCAACATCTCTTTCAGCGGGCTGAAGGTGACCACTAAGTTACAGGCCACCTTCTCAAATATATTAGGTCAATTTCCATGGTAACACAATCTTCCCTCTATTGGGAAATTGCAAAGGCAGTTCAAAAATATGCTGTATTGGGTTAGGAGGGTTAAATCTTCAACCGAGTCTCCAGTCAGTAAGTGCTTGATTGTACAACACCCATCACAATTTGATAGTTGGGTTCTTGAATTTCTGCTTCTACTGCAGTGTAACCTATTCAGAAGCTTTGTACAAGCTTCTGTGGAAGTGAATCATCCGCTACAGAGTGGGGCTGAGCCTTAACAATCTAGCCCTCAGAAGACTCACCTTCCGCAATTGGGTGAAGATATTAGACACTTGTCGACGAGGCAAGACATCCGAGATATTTGAGGAAAGTGCCTTGGAAGCTTTGGCTGCACGGGCTGCACGGGCTGCCATAGCGAGGGCACGATACTCTTCCACAGCCTCCTTGTAAGCCACACCTTGATCCTCCAGTACATCCACACACATCACCTGCACCCCACACTCAAAGTGACCATCTGGTAAACAACTACATATACACTACCAACTCTACATTGCTGTGATTTCCAAACTGAGAAAACAAAACCCAAGAATTATACTTGTCATCAAGAAGTAAGAGTCAGAGTTACAGAAAACAATGAAAACATTTTTTTGTAATCTTCCCAACGGGGATTAACAAAGCATCCAGGGTGGTCTGACCCAGATAAGAGAAGAGGATGAGGGAGAACCTTCTGAATCTTAGGCACAAGCTGACGCATGACATCGCTTTTGAGGCGTCTCAGTACAAAGGGACCCAAAATGCCTTTGATGTGGGTGATCAAGTCCTTGTCCTCAACAACAACTCCAGTGGTGTCATTGCGAGTGCCAAGAAATTGATCCAAATCAACACCAGCTGTGTCGAAAACATCTGGCATCATAAACTCCAGAAGTGACCATAACTCCTGCCACCACAAACCAAACCAGGCTCCAGATGAGTAACTCCACCATTGACCTCACGTTCCTACAATTGTGCAGGTGAGCAGTTCTCTTATCTTGGGTGCTGGAAATGTGAAGCTGGAATGTAGAAGGAAAGGAACACAGCTGTTCTGTCAGATGTGCTGGCAAGTCTCAGGAATCAATTAGAAAGTCCAGGCCTGTCACATGCAGGCATACCTGATAGCATCACATTTTGTATACCAAAAAGACCAAGTCAAGGTTTGGGAAGGATTGGCTATGAGAGAAAACAAGTTTGTAGGAGTGAATGAAGAGCCTGCCTTTCTAGGACTGTATAGCTCACACTTAGAGTGGTGGTTCAAAGTCTACAAACCAAGGTACAGCCTACAATCTGTCAGAGAAGGCACAAATGTTAGCACAGATTCCACTTGCCAACCTGAAGAATTGGATGAAATTACCTGCAGGTCATTTTGCAATGGGGTGCCAGTGAGCATCAGTCTTTGCTTTGCTGAATGTGCAATGTCACGTAAGCGTTTGCTGCGGTAACTGCCTCGGTCTTTTAACAAGTGAGCCTCATCCATCAGCACGCAGCTCCAGTCCCATCTCTTCAAAAACTTGCGATCGTCCTTCATTTGTTCACTGTCCAGAATGCCAAGCTGCAGAATATTTAAAGCTCTACCACTTTCAACAACCCTTCATAATTCAGCAAATGTGTGATGTGCAGGCTATGAGAGAAACATGTCTGGGGACAAACTAGAGAGAAATTTAAGAATCTAGGCATCATGACCATTACTAACCTCTGTCGCTCAAAGAGTGAATAGCAAGTAAGCATGACATTAAAAGGGGCTGGAAGCTTCGCCTTGGCCACTTTGCGAAGCCGCTCACGCAAAACAGCCCTCTGAGCACCATGGTACAAGAGAACTGAGAAGGAAGGGCACCATTTCTTTAGCTCTCTTTCCCAATTCTCCAGAAGGGAGGCAGGAGCCACCAACAAATGGGGACCTGGGTCTCCATCGAGGTGTCTTAAAACAGCAAGAAATGCAACAGCCTGCATACAAAGCCAAAATCAAGTTGAAAAGAGCATCAGTCTTCTGTTCAGAGAGCAACCCTTACACAGTATATGCCCGTGACACAACCCACAATCATCAAGATATAAACATCAAACCCCCTGATCCTGGATGCCAATTCTTAATCTGAAATGGCAATCACTGACCAAATCAAATACAGCATTTCCATTTTACATTTTGTCAATGTACACAGATCCAGCACAAATATGAATTCAACATTGATTACAGACTCCAGACATGAAATATATCCATGAGAAATACAGTCCTTCCACATCTGCTATTTTCTGGCCACCAGGGTCATGCCCTAGATATGCAGAATTAACAGCCTAGACCAATACCCATATACAGGTCAATTTGAGTTCATCAGTGTGGCAGAAAAACAAAGAACATAGGTAACAGCAGACAATTAAGTACCTGAACAGTTTTCCCAAGACCCATTTCATCAGCCAAAATTGCTGCAACCATAGAACAACAAATCAGTTGAGTGCTAGATTAGACCAAGATGGAAGGGCTTACAACATCAAGAGGGACATGGAAGGGTCCAAACTGTAGATTGCACTCTGCATTCCCTGGTGGGAATCCCTACACAATACACATCAGCCCTGAAGACAAGCCTTTCAATTAGTTAAGCTGGTCCAAAGTTCACAGGAACTTAGATGACCCATTACTAACAGGTCTTGGGTCATCCAATGAACGCAATTTTTCTATGGCAATTTGCATTGCCTCTCAAGGAAACATCAGATTCCACATACAGATTCAAATGACTTCAGGGCTTAAGAAAACTCTACATGCATCAATGGAAATTCTGAAGTATCCCAAAATGAATCTTCGAGAAAACTGTCCACAGAACAGTGAGTGAGACAATTAACTATTCTCTTGATATAAATTCGTTTCTCTCAAACTACTGCAAGGTTTTTCACAGCAACTGAGCATCACCTCCTCCCACTTTCTTGCGATGGAGCAAGAGCATGAAATTGACCCCAACAAGCTGATATGGCTTCAGCATCCGCCTGCTATCATCCTCAGGAATTCCACATGCAGCACATACATCTGTCTGGTAATCAACTCCAGACACACCCCACAACAATTAGTCTTTTGGGGCACTCCTTTTTGGTTTGTAATCAAGAAACTTCCTGCTGAACAAATCAGAAATATCTCTCATAGGAAGACCAGGACAGAAAATCATGACACAAAAAATTTAGCAGTTTAGCTGGGAGAAAATGCAGAAGAATCCCAAGATCCTTCAACTGGCTTTGCAGCAATACCTGTGTGATTATTTTAGCAGCAGAAGCATCAACACCTGCATAGCGGTCAGCATGTACAGCATCCTCTACCGAGTCGCCCACTTGCAGCTCATTTCGCAGACTGGCAGCGATCTTGTCACACTTTAGTAAGGTCTTAGTAATAGGATTGAGCTCCACTGAGCCATGACCAGAACCTGGGAGCTCCTGAGAGAGAAACTCGTCCTTGCTGTCAAACTCATCATCTTGGAGGTTCTTGCCACAGGCCTCTTCACCATTGTCATCGCCAAGGAGATCAATTGTCTCAATTTCTACTGCTGCAGAACCTGGGCAGTTCGTCACTGTTTTTGTCACTGGGAAGATATTTGTGTTCTTCCCAATGGTGGGCATCTCCCGGACCTTCCGCTGCTTCCGTGTTTCGGCTGATGGATCAAAATCTTCATCATCACTGTCATCCATTATTGCAAACCGCCGTCGCCGTCGTTTCTTCACATTATGCTTCCTAGTACTCTGTGGCTCAGGGGAACTCTGTGGCAAAGACCTTTCTTCCTGCAGCTGGTGCTCATCCTCCTCAAGTCCTACAGGCCTTTGTGGTCGCTTGATGACAATTCTAGGTCTAGGCTTAAATGCAAATGAATCAAGTGCTGGAACCAGGTTTTCATCAACCTTTGGAATACTAATTAATGGTCTGTTTTCTTCCTGTATAATCTTCTTGACACTCACATTTCCGCTTGCTTTCTGCGAGCCTGAGTACGAAGGGGTGGAGTTGTTGCCAAAAAACCGTGAGCTCTGAACCCTCAATTCTTCTGTGTCATCATCTGAAATCTCCTCTACTGTACACCTCATTTTTCCAACCAAATGAAAAGTACCAGCCACCTGACTCCTCTCTTTCAGAACTGTGATACAGAGCAGAAATTCCTGAATTGCGAAGAAAAATATTAGCACATAGTGGTGGCATCAAGCTGAGAAATACCCATATGGCAAAACGAGCAAAACGATGGGTGAAACAACAACGATGACATATTCCATCCATCTGCGAATGTTGGAAAAAAAAACTGTACCTCTGGCAATGCTCTGGCTCAATCAATTATAAGAAGCTGCGAGGTGCGAAGTGCATAATTGCTGTAGGCAGAAAGTTCCTCATGAGTGCACCCAGAAGAAAACCCTAAAGTGCGCGCGCGCGCACACACACACACCATCAAATTTCAGAAGACTCTGATCTCCACCTCAGAATGGATTCGACCGATGTCGCTCAACCCCGAGAGCTCATCTCATACTCTTGTTTTGCGTGTGTGCATATCTTAGACACAATTTGCGAGAAACCCATCAGAAGAAATCCCTGGGAATGGATGCTCTGCGGTTTTTGTGTAACTTCCTGATGAAAGGAAAAAGAAGTGGGGGGAGGGGGGAACGCGTTCTATGCTAGATTTTCAGAAGAAGTACAGGACATGGGGTAATGTGCAGAAGGGTTGAAGCTCGCCCCCAGACACACATGGAAAACTACAAAAGAAAAAATCTTTCAAGTAACCCTCCCCGGCCCCCCAATCCCAAAGCTCGATGAACACCACAAAATAGGAGCAAACAACAAACGGGGTGGTTCACAGCTACACCAGAATCACCCCGCTAAAAAACCAAAACTACCAAAAAAATACAAAAGAGAGAGAGGAAACAAAAGAAACCCTAATCCAGAAACTCAGAAAAGAAAAGATAACGAAATGCAAAGCAAACAATAAGATTTTTAAAACAGTAGTAAGGATCAACAGCAGCAACGGCGGCGGAGAGAAATGTTGTGGGGCAGGGCAGACGAAGTGGCAGACGAAGGAGCAGGAGGAGACGACAACGAAGTTCCCGCCATACCGAAAACCCTAAAACTTGCAACCCTAAAATTGAGGAGTGATTAACTAATTCATTCATTCATTCATTCATTCATGACATTATCATATTATGCTTTTCCTATTTTCTTTTTTTTTTACCTTTTTTTTTAAAATTAGTCTCTCTAGTCTGCCCCTCAGTGCAAGTGTAAAATTGTGTAAGGTCATTTCATAATGTATAAAATATTTTAATTAAAATACACAGAGGAAAACACATGGACTTACATGATTGGCACATTGTGTGAAACTATATATAAAATAGTGCAAAATAAATTAATCAAGGAAAAAGTGCACATTATCAACACTAGGGAACTTTGCCATTCACAAAGAAAGAAAAAAAAATCTCGAGGTGGAGACTTGTGGTTACAATTTGCCCAAATTTTGGATTGTTTATGCAAAGTCAATAAAGTTTTAGTCAATTGAGATTTTTTGAATGACAAAGGTCTCGATGTTTATATTGACACATGTGAATTTGCATGCGGATTTGAAGCAACTTGTGTGCTCTTAAAAGTAAAGATCATCTTGAGGCAAGGAAAATTCTTGATTTGAGAAATTGAAGTTGCCTTTTGCATTCCATGATGAGCTTGAGATCTTTGAGTCCAAATGCCCCCAAAGCCCACTTGCCATATCTTTACACACATGACCAAAACACATTGAATCATGAAATTTTGATGTTGCATTCATTGTTGTAGAATACGCCACTTAAAGTAAAGATCATCTTGAGGCAAGGGATGTTCTTGATTTGAGAAATTGAAGTTGCCTTTTGCATTGCATGATGAGCTTGAGATCTTTGAGTCCAAATGCCCCCAAAGCCCACTTGCCATATCTTTACACACATGACCAAAACACATTGATTCATGAAATTTTGATGTTGCATTCATCGTTATAGAATACACCATTTGGTAACCAAACTCAAATTTGTATACATTTTATGGAGAGAGAACATATAAAAGAAAGACAAAATATGCAATGAGTATTGTGATCATTTTTTCACAAAGAATCAACAATTATAACAAAATGAAGGTATCACACCTCCACCTCCTCTAGATGCTTAGGTTTTTAAAAAATAAGATATTAAAGCTCCATTATCATTGATAACTATAGGTTTTTAAATTGGAAGGTGAAACTATGTCAATTTAACTTCTGCAATATAGATAATAAAGGGTGAAGCTCACCTTAAATATGTTACTCATCAAACTTGCAATAATGTTAAGAATTATAAAATGACCATAACACTACCACTTACACTTATCAAAAATGTAATTAAAGAGCAAAAACCTTTCCTTGTTTATCCTTCCCTCAAGTTGTTTTTTTTTTTCCTTGCTGAATTAATTCCATTTGCACTATAACCATTTTTTTTAATCTTTTTTTTTAAAAGGAGGAAATACAATATGCATACTTATAAGGTATTGTGTATTAGGTTCATTTGTTCATTCTCCCACCAAAAATAAAGCTTGTAACAATATGAAGGTATTACATCTCCCAAGGTCATTGAAGATTATGGTTTTGTATGAAAATGAATATATAACATTGTAAATTACATTTACACAACAAAAAAAACCATACATGGCATCATGCAAACATATATGTAAATCTTAAAATATGTCTAACAAAAAATGTAAATGTAAGTGTGAAAACTTGAATGTGTACCAATGTTATGCATAAGTGTCACAACATGTAAATCTTGTGGAAGTGTAAATCATTTGTATTTCCACGTTTAAATGTTTTACATTTACATTTATATTGTTGTTTCATGTATAAATTCTTTTGTACACTTACATTTGCACAAAGCCAATGTGAATATTTGTCAAATACACCTACATGGTCTTGTGTAAATGTTTTAGGGCATGTAAATGTATATATTATTTATCTAAAGAATGACCATATCTTTTTGCAAACCCATATTAATTAGTTGTGGATGCATGTTTTGATGGTTTTTCTTTTACAATGGGCGATTTTGTTGGCCTATCACCAAAAACATTATGAAATTCGCCCCTCCTCAAATAAAAATCACATTTTTAACATTATTTTATACTTACATTGTTTTACATAGCCACATAAAACCTTAACCATGGAATTAGTCTTTTGTTAGATCGAAAAAAATAAAAAAATGATATTTAAGTATGAAAATTGATTTTGTAAAAAAGTTAATAAGTAAGATGAATCTAGATGAATGATGATGTGATGATTGATGCAAAATTGGTGCATGAATGGATCAATTAGTGCTAAATTTCATCGTGTAATTATTAAGGATAGAAATTACTGAGTTAATTAGTGCCATGGGCATCCTAATAATTAAAGGATTACTAGTCATATTAACAAACTATCATTTACCAAGAATAAAGTTAGTGGGGTTAGTTAAATGAATGGTTGGTGCTAATCCACCAATCATGTAATGATTTCTAGGAAGGATTAGAATAACGAGGGCCTATTTCCATGGAAGGTATGTGGACCTTGTGTGGTGTGAGAGAAGGGGGATTAGGAAGAGGATAGAAAGGGGTTGTGAATCATTCTATTATATTTCATTTTTCATTATTCTAATCTATCTTTTATTTTTAAGAATGGAATGTGCCATTAAAGAAGGGGAGAATATGAAAATGTAATGTATGTATTTCTTACAACGGAAAATGGTTAAGTAATGTAAGCATGTTACGTTGTGCCCCTTTTTACACTTAGAGTACTAGAGGAAAGGGGGATTTAAGTAGCCATTTTGGTTTATGTAGAAAATTTTATTATTTTTTTGGTACTTGTTCTTGTTGCATTCAATAAAAAATGAACATAATTTAGTTCTATGTTTTACATTTTAAAGTAATACATGTATTTTGTGGTAAGGAGGTAATTGCCACTAGAAAATAGTGGCCAAGGATGTAATTTTTCATTTTTGGGTTTTATAAAAGGTAAGATGTTGCTACAAGCGGTTAGCAATGTTGCCAAAAGGCCAACACCACCAAAGAGTACGTAGGGCACTACAAAGGGTAAATAACAATAGTGGGAACATGGGATGCCAACAGACCCATTAGTCATCATTCTAATACATTAGAAGTAATATTAGAGGTTTAGAAAGTGGACCTCTAAATTTCTTTATCCCAAGTTTTCTTGTTTTTTATATTTCCTTTGGATTATACACCATTGGCACTATAAGAAAATATAGGGTTTTACAACTAGGCTTGCAACTGGGTTTTTTAGTTACAACAGACACTCGCAATTCATGGTATTTATACAACCTTGAATGCTAACAGACAAGTTGCAACAATTGCAATGGACACCTTTTGCAACTTATTTAAAACTATTGTACAACTATTTTACAACTAACTTGATGAATATATTCCTTCATATTTCATTCATCCATTTGAACAATGAATTTTGTTCCTATCCTTTGCAACTAACTTACAACTAAAGATGAAATGAGAATAAAAAATTTAGTGACTAATTTGCAACTAGGTGTTCAAGTTTGGGTTTCAAAACAATTATATCATAGTTGATTTTAGTATTACTAAACAACTAAATTACAACTTACAATGCAATTATACAAACTTCACACAATCATTATCATGTTATTCTAATTATAATAGATAATGTCAAATTGCATTGGACATCACTATTTTTAAACATGAAATGGATTTGAAACTTTAAATAGATTTACATTCCATGTTGAAGAAAACATTAAAAAAAAATAGAAAATGTTTCTATCAAAGGACAATTTAATTATGAATCTAAATATATTGCCCAAACTATTTATAACAAACATTTTTTTATATATAAACAAAACATGTGATCATAAAAATGATGACCCACAACAATCAAATATTGTCATCTAAAACATTATGTTTCATAAATGAATGTTTTCTTCTATTTTTGTTGAAATGGAGCTTGAACCATGCAATTTCCTTCAATCCACTTTATCTGCTTGAAATCTACCATGTTATGATATTTAGTTTCACATGTGAAATGAAATCAGTAGCATATCATAACATTGTAATATCAAAAATATTCAAATATTCCCTTCAACTTGAATAAAATTAGTTTATAATTATATTGCCACTAACATGCAACTTATTTGTCACTAAAATGCAATGTATGTAGAACATTAACACAAACTAAACTATAATTTGTACACTTGCAAATAAATCAAATATTGTGCTTACAATCAAGTAAACAAAATTATAATTTTAAGTACTTTTAAAAGAATTTTACCTTGTATACATAATTTTGATGTTGATGGATTAAAACATAATGAAAGTTCACCTCTATAACATAAAAACAACAAAAGTTGTCACAAATGTTCAAACACAAAACAAGACATATGACACATGATTATTATCAAAAATCACCTTTCATAAATTTCTCATCATTATAAGTTAAACTAAACTTGTACAACCAACTTCTAAATAAAATGGAATATATTTTCACATCATTTTTTTAATATATGTAAATTAAAAAAAGACCAAAAATCACAAACCTTCAACATCCAAAAATAAAAATAAAAACCTTCAACATGAAAGAACAAGAGCAAAAACCTTCAACATCTAAAAATAAAAGTAAGAACCTTTAATATCCAAGAGTAAGAACAAAAAATTTCAACATTTAGAACCAAAAGTAAGAACTTTGAACATCTAAGAATAAAAACAATAACTTTTAACATCAAAAAGTAAAAATAAGAACCTTCAACATCCAAAAGTATGAACAAGAACCTTCAACATTAAAAAAAATAATAAAAACCTTCAACTTTTCTAAAAACAAATATAAAAACCTTCAACCTCCAAGAGCAAAAACAAAAGCCTTCAACCTCTTTATAAGCAAAAACAAAAACCTTCAACCTCTAAAAGCAAAAACAAAAGCCCATAAGCATAAGCGCATGAAGGTCATTGATGCATTGGGGCAAATTTGTTGATATATTGCCATGTGTCACTTGCTTAAGGGTTTCCCACCCAAATTTTAGATCTTTAAATTTCAAATTTTAAGTTGAAATGCAATTGCATACTAATTACAAACAAGTTGAAATGTCATATATATTAGGCGATGGAAATGTATACATGTGGCATGATCATATGTATTACTCAAGGTCATACATTTGTTGCAAAGTAGTCGTTGATTAGTAATTAAATTTATCCTAGTTGTGATGTAGTTGTTATTTGCAATTAAAATGCAACTTGTCAACAAAATCAAACATGATTGAGTACAATTATATATATAGTGCATGCATTGTATTATATAAATATGCATCTTGCAACTAATTTGCAACTACAATACAACTCTTTGATTTTTTAATGTGGCATTTATTTTTTTAATTTGTCATCTTTCCATGGGATAGTTGCAATGTAATTATATATTAGTTGTTTTGGAACTCTAGTTATAGGGTAGTCTAGTTGCCATGGACATGATTTCTCATAATGTGGAGTAACTTATTATCATGATGGTAGGGTGGTCCCTAAAGGATAATCCCTACCATCTTTTCATTTTTTTCACATAGATTACTATTTATTTATTATTTGAACACTAATTGTGGTAGAGTAAGCTACTAATTATATTTTATATTAGTTAAATCCAAATTTCCTTATTATTCTTTGAATAATTATAGTAAAATAAGTTAATGATAATAGCCATCTTGGAAATAGGAATAATTTGCATTTGTTTCCCCTTGGCATCACTTTCATGAAAATAATAATGTTCGGGGATCACATTTTCACCCTTTTATAATAGTTTTTAAGGCGAAATTATACCTTATTGTTACATATTAATTTTTTTAATAAATTTTTTTCTTTATTTTTTGGGGTTTTTTATGGAAGGTACGTGGAATGTAGGTTCTACAACAACATCATTTCATATCACAAGGATAAAACATTTTTCCATTTGGGTTATTGACACAATGGTAGTGGGAAAGTTAATGCTGCAATGTGTTCAATGGCATGGGCACAAGTCAAGGCATTATTTGCCACTTGTGGGGGAATTATCCATTGACCATTAGATGATGTGGTTGTATTACACTTTAATGGGTCACTAGAAAATGTGGCCATTAAAATGCCAAACCCTTCAATGGAAGGAAAATTAGCTTCAACACTTCAAATGGAAGGGGTTTGAATTTACACACCACCTACAAATAGCACAAAGGGTTTTAATAGATCCACAAATTATGGTGCCCATCCTTTTTAACAAGTATTATTATAAGAGGGATTGAACTTAACAAAAAAATAGGAATTGGACAAGAAATGGGCAATTTTCTTTTGTGAAACAAACATTTTTTTCAAGGTTCTGCAACACCCAACATTCATAGAAGCTATGAAAGCAACCTCAGAATCTTGAGCCTACTATAAACCCCCATCCTACCTTGGATTGCACACAAATTTGTTGAAACAATCCAAGGTCAACATATCCAAACATATTGTTGAAAGGATGTGAAATTTCATTCATAAGTATGGAATGACCTTTTGTTCTGATGGTTGGGACAATGTTGCAAGGCATCCATTATTGAATGTGATGTTTACTTCTCCTAATGGGATGTATTTTTAGGTGCCATCAATAGAATGAAGGAATGTAAGGATGCCCACTACATATGTAATGCCTTGGTTGGATACATTGAAATCATTAGAGTGCACAACATTATACAAATTTCTATTTACAATGCTTCAAACATGCAAAATGTAGTTGATTTTTTTTATATGTCATTTTCCAAGGGTGTAGGCTATCTAACATGTACCACTAACAATCGTAAACACTATTTCATTGTTTGAATTTTGGATTATAAAAATATTATTGAATTATTAAAGAATTTTAAAAATTAATAAATGTTATTGTGAATACATTGTGTACATATCATTAAAATTTGGAATCAATCTAATGAATAAAAATAATGCAATTTACACTTTTAAAAACTTGTAACCATTGTTTAAAATCACAATTTGAAATTTTTTTTGACAAATTTTGGAATGTTTTTAATATACACCTTAACATAATAATATCAAAAAAACTTTAAATATTTTTAATGTGTTTTTGAAAGACATATTAAATTTTTAAAGAAAAATATTCTCTAAAAAAACAATGAAAAATGAATGATCTAAAGGGGTGGGTGTGGTTCCTTATAGCGTGGTTGGACCCCCAACCTTTTAATTTCAAGGTTGTGTAACTCATTGTTTATATATTTTATTAGAATGTTGGGGGGAAAAAAATGGATGAAACAAATTGTGAAAAGGGCAAAAGTTTTTTTTTTCATACAACAACACCATGCGCCACTCTTAATTTTTCATCATTACGAGACCAACCTAATGCTTCAAAACCACATTGAGGTGCTATTTGCAACCAATCTTAATGATTGAAAGGTTGTTGAAAGTGAACCCTACTATTGAACAAATTATCAATGACCTTAAATGGACAACTTCTATCAACATGTTGCATAACACCCATCGACCCAACTCCTTCACCAAAGTAAAATATGTTCGAACCAACATAAGGAGGGATGGGTTTTGGGATACTTTTGACAATTTTGTGCACATGGCACATGATGGAATTGGTTTTAGTGACATTGAGGGCATTTGATGGCAAACAACCTTGCATGGGGAGAACATGGCTTCTCACAAAAACATTGAAAAAACATGTTTTATCATTACAAAATCAATCATTTTCATTATTATTGAACCTTGCAAATGTAATCAAACATCAATTTTACCACCAATGGAAGATGTTAATGACCGACTTACATTATGCAAAAGCCCTTTTAAATCCATACTTATTGATTAAAGTTCATGTCCATGATGATGTATATGCCAAAAAACATTTAATCATTTATTATGAAAAATTTTTAGTAGCCCGATAACCTATTTTCAAACTTTAAAAAAGCTTGCTAACTTTGTTGAATTTCGAAGGCCTTTGTTTGACAACCCCCCAATTGATGACCTTGACTTGCTTCCACATGAATGATGGGATTTGATTAGAACGAACGCATTTGCATTTGCACCCACTATCAGGTGTTTAGGACGTGTCCATTTTTTGATGTCACTACATCCATTTTTAGACATCATTACATCAATTTTTCTACACCCTCATGGATTGGACTATGTTTCATGCCAATTTTTTTGTTAATTTTATGAAAAGGGAGTCCTTTATATGATTTTTATATAATGAGTGCAAATGGGATAACATGAACCACACCTGCATGCTTAGGGGACTGTCTTTTGGGAAATATTTTTTGGAATATTTTCAAAAAATTCTTCAAAAAATTCTTCTATTTTTTTTTATAATTTCTTTATATTATTATGTCAAGGTTCGTGTAAAAGATTTTAAAATATATGTACTTTTCAAAAGTTTTGAAATCTATTTATAAGTCCTTTTAGTGTTAAAAAACATGCGTTACAATAGTCAATGAGTGTTTTTGAAAGTTTTTTATTCATTAGATACTTTTCAAATTGATTCACATGTTCCAATGATATATTATGAACCTTATTATATAAAAAATTCTTATATTTTCAACACCAAATTAAATTACCATTTCTAAATGTGAAAAATTAAACACTTGTTATACTTATTGTGGTACATGGTAGTGTGATTGCACCCAATTTATTGTGATAGAAAATTAAAATCATTTAAAATAAATATTTCTACATCACAGACCTAAAACTTTTAACCATTGACAACTTAAGTGTCATAGTCCCTAATTAGTTACAAATGGATTCATTATGGGTGTTTGCACATTATAATGACCTTATATGGATGTCACAATGGTAGTTTTTCCTATATTCCCTAGATATTAAAAAATTAAAAAAAAAATCATTGAAATAATAATGAAAATAATCCACTTATCTAAAGTTTATATCATAATCAACCTTCCAAAAACCAAAAAATCAATAGATAGCCAATAAGTAATGAACTTTTGAATTTTGCCCACATTTTTTGTCACACCTGCAAAATTCATGGATATGGATTTTTATCTTATAATGTGTTAATCTTATGTGTTTGAAACTTTGGAACATTATATGAATCATGCTTAAGAAACTAAATATCCATTGAATGAATAAAATGTGATTTTAATTTATTATGTTATGGACTTTTAAAATCTCAAAAATTGTAATTATTTAAAAAACCTTTTTAAGCCTTTAAAAAAGATTATTTTTTTAAAGAAAATTTGTGATTTTTTTATGTGTTATAACATCATGTTTTGAAATTGGAAATGGAAAAAAATAAATTAATATCATCTAAATATTCATAGTTTAAACCACTTTTGAACTACACTAGAAAATGATTTTGAAAAGGGATTCTAATTTGTCGAAATTGTGACACATTAATGTGTTTTTACCCTTAAAATTAGGGTTTACAATAATAACACCATTTTCTCTCCAAAACTCAAAACTTATATTTGAAATTCAAAATGAGGCCTTATTGACCATTTCAATATCATATGAAAGTTTGATGGACTTTTAATGACACCAAAAAACAATGAAAAAAACAAAGTCCTTCATGTTCACATTTTTTGGCATTAAGATGAATTTTTTGACAATTGAAATTTTGGCTATATTATAATGATGTGTAACATTATTTTATAGAAAAGATGAATAATTTTATAAATAAAAAAGTTTATATTTTTGGCCTATAAAAATACATTGTGAAAAATCCTAAAATGGACTTCATTATGCACACAAAATTGTTCCACTCTAGCTTGCAAATGCCCTACCCTTAACATCTTGGTGTAAATGTATTCTACATTGTTGTGTAAGTGGAGGTAGAATTCAAACTCATTTGTCCATGGTAAAATGTGAAATCGATTCACATCAAAACATGCTAGGGTGCAATCATTATCTAACTTACCAAAAAGGGCATCAGATCAAAAAGAAAAACAATCAAAATTGGATAAATATTTATGTTTTGCAATTTAAAGCCATAGCAATCATAACAAGTTGTTATTTTTTCATTCATATGAATGTCAAGGAATTCAAATAAAAAATCCATTTGATGAAATTTGAAGTTTAAGTTTTAATTTAAAACCTTTGAAAATGAACACCTATGGTGTCAAATAGGAATCAACTTTGTAAAGGACTATAAAAAAAACTCATATAATAAAAATTATTTGATGGGAAAATAATCAAGAGGATAAAAACCTGTTACCCACATTGAAAAAACACTCATGTACCTTAAAATATGTGTAATTCAAAAAATTCAAAAATTCAAAAGACTTTTCAAAATTGATCCAAAATTTTAGAACTTTGAAAGCCTTTTATCACATAAAAATGAAGTATAATTTACATGATGTGTTAAAAAAAGTTGTAGCTTATTATAAAAAAAACATTAAAATGTAAATAATGAATTTTTGGTTATGAATTGAAATTGTTATCATTTTTATAAATAGAACATTAAATTTACAAAGAATGAAGACATTTTCAAAAATTCATATTCATTCAAAAATGATAAACAAAAAAACATGTCATGTATTGGGACAACTATAAGGGTGTATGCACATTATAGTTTTTGGTAGATGTAAAAGTCCCAAGAGTCCATAACATGATTTTACATATTATCCATATGGATATGGTTCTAAATTCGAAAATTTTATTAATGTAATTTTTTACTACTATAATTTTATTCATTCATAAAACCTTTTAAAACTAGGTGAAAACCCATATTGAAATTTGTTCTTGTTAATTGGTATGATGAATTCACTTTGGAAATCATAAAAGAAAACCCCATAAAGTCCATAAGAATAAAAGCCCATTTAGATATTTCAATTATGTACCCATTAGACATATAAATTTTGATAAACATAAAAAAAATCATTTCAAAAGGACTTTTGAAAATAAAGTTCAATTTTGACCCTTCAAAAGTTCATAACTACCATTTGGTTAAGGTTTCACAAAAGATTTCACACTTAACTTTATCATTTCATTCTTCAACTCATTCTTAGTCCCTATAAACAATTTGGAATGAAATTTAATATGAATTCTTGGAATTTTTGAAAATCCAACCAATTGACCAATCCATTTTTTTTAATTTCAAAAAGCCCACTATTGATAATGAATGCATTATTTTCAAAAAATAATTGTTTAAATGTCTTCATAATTAAGTTGTTAATCTAGGATGGGTCATCATTTAATGTACTTATACTTAAATTATTCACCATAAGCATTTAAACACAAAACACCCTATAGAAATTACCATTCTAACACTAAAAGTGAACCATTATATATTGCATTCACCCATAAACATTTGCACAAAAAATTGTTCCAAAATTCATTCGTATGAAAAAATTCTTTTTGGAAAAAAATACATGCAATCATTTTCTAAAGTAATCATGTTGGTTCATTGTATCTCGTTTGCACCTGCTAAAAACTTAGTGAACATTTACACTAATAGCAAGTTCTTACGAAAATGACCAATGTTAACCCAATTACATAATATGAAAATAATATGTTGTTTGAAAAATTTATGTTTAAGGTCAATGGAAATGAAAATGATGGCAAGACATTAGAGGAAGACCCTTTAATGTTAGATGAAGATCTAGACCAATATGACCCCTACAAATTCCCAATTAATGACCCATTGGAAAACATGTTCCATTCTCAAAATTATTATTTAATGTTAACATTTGGGAACAATTACAATCCAACGATGGGAACATAAATGTACTAACATGCCACCCAATGATGTTTCATAACAAGTGGAACCCCCCACCTCAAATAAATCCATTGAATAACAACTGAAACCCCCAAGGCATCCACCACAATTGTACATGCCCCAATGGTTAATGCTGAAATCACACACCTATAATCAATAGGTTCCACTGATTATGTATTCCCACATAACATGAACACACCATTAACAACAATGGACTCGACGGTGGGCCTAGGGATCAACCTTGTGCATTTGGTAGCCCAAGACACATTAATTGAAACACCAAATTTACAAACTGGCCCTTCGATCAATCCTACAAATAATGTAATTAAAACCATGGTAGTAATGGCATCAAACATATGGGCATGCCTAAATACCACCATTCAACCCCTGGATGTGAATCATCAACACATGCCCACTTATGAAATTAAAACACAATTTGCACATCATGGCACAAATTTTGACCACACACTAATTTCTGACTATTTACGATGTCAAATAGGTTTTCAACCCCAAGTGGGGTCAAGATTGGCCATGGTGGTTACTTCCATAAACCGTCTTCATCTGCCTATTCGAAATTCATCCACACAATTGTAAGTCATTCAAGGCAAAGCCCCATTGATAAAACAACGATGGCTTTTGGGTCAAAGCAAGATAAAATAAACAAAAAAAGTAAACATCTCCACCTTAACCCTACGCTGTTCATATAACTACCATAAATTAGTATCAAATTAAATGAAAGTATGTGTCAAGTATCATTAGTTTGCTCTATTAAGTTTATAAAAATTTAATTCTAAAAAAATTAAAGGTAAATGAATTTAAAAAATAGATGAAAAACACATTTGAAACCAATTGAAAATTATGTGTTCAAACCTACTTTTTGGTTAGAAAAGTTAGTGAAATTGATATGTCATAAATTAAGAATTGAAGATCAACATATGTTTTAACAAATCATAAATAAATTTTTAAAAATTCCATTACAATAAAAGGTGTCCCTGTACACCAAATGATTTCATTAGATTTTGAGTGAATTCACTAGTTTAATGAATAAGGATTAGTGAATTACACCCAAATTTTGTAGTAGTGTTCCTTTTTGTAAAAACCTACTTTCATTTACTTGAAACCAAAAGCCCATAGTGAAAAGTAAACGTCAAAAGCTACTTGTATTTTGAAAAACCTACTTAAAACTTACTTTTACAATTGAAATATGAAAATCAATGCACATTAGTGTAATCATATATTATATTTAATCATTGAAATGAAAACATTCAATGTTCCACAATTCTATAATGGGTTTTGTTGCTATTTTAAATCTATTTGTTCTAGTTTTGATAAGGTAATCAAGGTCAATTGATCTTATTTACACCCTTTTGTAAATGAACATGATTATTATCAACCAAAAACAAATGGCATCTTGGATATTGATGGATAACATCCTATTAAACAATTTTGACAAATTTACAAGTGGGGTGAAATATCATTATGACCTTGTGTTAGACAGACACTTCAGAGGTGTGGACGAATGGTGTAATGATGATGATGAGGACATCAAACATCAATGATGATGGCAATGAAGCATGAAATGATAACAACTATCATGAACAATGACCCCAAAATACCAATCCCACAATTGGTCATGCTTCCACATTTAAAATCATTAAGGTGTTAAAATCTTGCCATGTTTAAAAAAGTTAATGTTAAGGGCACCTAATGAATTGCTTGGTTTTGAAAGAAATAAATGAGCAAAAGAAAAATCTTTTTATTTTCCTTGGGTAAGCAAAAAGCTTTAACACATAGGGGGATTGTCCTAACTTAATAGGGTAGCTTCATAAACCTTCTATAAAAACAAACCTAAAGCAAACATACAATAAAAAATATTCACATATAAAAACTCAAATTTTTTCAAACATACAAAGGAAAATAACTACAAGAAAAAAATATTTTACGTCAAAAATTATTTTCCTATATAGTCCACAAAGGGACAAAGCTTTAAATACCTCCAAGAAAGAAGTTAGAAATGGTGGAATAAGTAGTTAGCTTAATCTTTAAAAAATTGGTCTTAAATATACACAATCTAATTTGGTAGTACAATTGGTTTCGGTAAAAAAAAATTTTGGTAAAAGAAATTCAATTTCAATAAGTAAATCCAATTTTGATGAAAACCCAGTAAAATTCCAATTTGGATAAAATTGACCTTCAACATCATCCCCCTTTTTCAATGGGGGTTATGTCATCATAATTACACTTCCTATACTATTCCTCCATAGTCTTTGTCTCCTTTAACCCACCATCTACTCCTAGGTATTTCGTTGTGGCATCAAGACTTGGTGCAATGGCAATAGGGACAATGGATGATTTAGGCTGTATCAAAATCGAAGTCCTTCCTTCCATATTTTGGTTTCTACCATCGAATTTGTTTGTTCATCCTTGGTTACAATTAATTTGACAAATATATTCTTTAATTATTTCATTCATTCATTTGATGGATGAATTCTATTCATATGTTTTATAACCTATCTATAACTATTTTACAATTAATTCAACAAATGTATTTTTTCATTATTTCATTCATCCATTTGAGCAATGAATTTTGTTCCTATTTTTTGCAACTAACTTCATTATTAGAAATCTTGTCGTTTGACGCGTTCCCAAGTCCCTTGCTAGACCCACTTGAGGGTCCAAGTACGTTGAATTGTGGAAAGTTGGGACTTGAGGGCCGTTCCCAACTTCCAACATTAGAAGGGGGGTAGAGGGGCATGCTAGAAGTCCCGGGATTAGACTAAGAAGAGGGACAAGTATTATCTCACTCGAATCTGCATCCAAAACCAACCACAAGAGGGTTAGTTCACATTCGGGAACACCCTTGGGTGTTGGGACAAGCCACAGGCACTTGGATTCACTTGATTCACCTAGGCCCGGACTTGGGGGAAGCCACCACCTTCCCCCATATAGTATTTTCTACGACTTTCTGCCGCACCTACATCCAAATGGCTCTTTTTCTCGAGATTCCCAAAGTGGAGTCCCGAAACTGTTCCGGTTTGGACTCTTGGGACTTTGGACGCTCATAACTCCTCGCCCCAAACTCAGATTGAAACGAGGTCTAAACCAAAGTTGTAGCTCTCCTCGAGAGCTTTCCAACGCCATGTCGCACTCCTTCAGCAGACGTCGGGAAGAGGTCGATTCCCGACTTTTAGTGGTCGGGAGTCAAACTGCCAGTTTGACTCCCGACCGTTCTTTTGCCCATAACTTGGGTTGTAGATGTCCAAATGGCACATGCGAGGCTATTTTGGGCATCTACATTTCAAGACCTTTCCATTGATATAAAGAAAAACTTAATGCAAGGTGTTTTGGCTCTTGAATTCGAGCTCTGAATTTTCGGGAATCCTGGAGGACTCTAACTTCCCACTTTTGGGGGTGTGAGTTTCATCTTCACACTTATCCCAAAGTGGGGTTGCGACATCGTTTGTAACTAGTCACTATGCAACTGGCATGTAACTGGTTGCCATTTGTAACTATCTCGGTTCATGTTTATAATTATGAATTTCGTATTATATAAATTTTTGGCCATATGATTATGTGTGCAACTAACGTGCAACAGAATGTGTACAACATGGACACGTGTCATAAAAATAATGGCCTAAACTTATACATAATTAAACTACTATACTTAATATATTTGCATAGGCTATGTATAGTAATATTATGTACCTCTAATACTAAAGTTTACCCCATATTAACTTAGGTTAGCTTAAACTAAACTAGGCTAAAATAACCATGGCTAAATTTATTAGGCTAAACTAGTTATGGCTAAATTAAATAAATAAAATTAAATAAAATTATGCTAATTTAATTATGGTTAAATTAAATTAGGCTAAATTATTTATGGTTTAACTAAATTAGAATATATTTATTATGGTTAAATTAAATTAGGTCAAACTAATTATGGCTAAATTAACTTAGGCTAAAATATTTATGGCTAAATTAAATTAGGCTAAAACTAATAATGACTAAATTAAGTTAAGTTAAACTAATTACAACTAAACTAAATTATGCTAAATTAAATTAAATTAAACAAAACCATGGTTTAAATATGTATTGCAAGTTTTTAAATTTTATTTGTCAAATATATTTAAATATGTTTTTTAGCAAGTAGAATTTTTTGATTTTATTTTATTTGGAATATTTTTCAGAAAATGTAAATTTGATTAAACAAAACATAATTCATAATCAATTAATATGATTATATTAAATTTTATTATAAATATAAAGATAATAAATTATATATAATTAATAGGTATTATATATTTAAAATTTATTATTTATGCTAAAATATTAATGTAAATAGATTACACGAATTAACTTACGAGTACTAAAACATCCTAAGTTAATTACTAATTTAAGCTAGATATAATATTAAAATCATATTTTCATTAAATAATCATAATTATTAAAAATATCCGACAATCATCTTTGAAGTGCAAAATAGAAAAAGTAATGAAAAATTAACAAGAAAAATTAATTTTTCTTTTGGACCCCTCCTACTTTCAAACCTCATAACTTTTTTATTTCTTATTCATTTCAAACGATTTAAAGTGCTATAGGAACACCACCTGAAGTTCTACAAATCATGTTGCAACTTTAATAATAACAAAGAAACGTAAAAGGAACTTTTTGGGTGTTACAAATCATGTTGCAACTTTAATAGTAACAAAGAAACATAAAAGGAACTTTTTTGGTGTTTAGGAATTGGCCTTTGTAGTGTTCAATGGTTTGTTTTTTTGAGTTTTTGACCCCCTTTACTTTGCGGGGCCATAACTTTTTCATTTCTAGTCCGTTTTTTACGATTCTTAGTGTGTTAAATGCACAAGAAGAGGGCTTCAAGTTTTGTTTTGACACTAGAAGCAATAGAGCCCTCCCCTGGTTGGTATACTATAAGATAGTAGTTACATTTAATGTGTAACTAAATTGGTTCATGAGGTTTGCAATGGAATTTTTTATCCCATATTCTTTGGTTTCCAATTTTATTTGGCTCCATATATAACTATGAGTAATAGCTATGCAATAATCAAATACTAAGTGCCATTGGGGATGAGTGAATATAAAAAACTTGACCTTTATGAAATGATTAATCCTAAAAATAAAATTGGATTATTGTAATCTTACCTATATAACCTAAACCTGGCTACTTTCAACCTATTTACATATTTAAGGAAACCTACCTACTTAATAGGGTTTAATAATTGCCTACCTACTTATGCAACACGTGTCAACATTTTATTAACCATAAATTGGACGACTTAGATTTCATTAATTAATAATTAAAAATTAAAAAAATAGGTGGGCCTTAATTGCCACATGTCATCATATAATTGGTGTTTTAAAGATGGACACATGTTAAATGGTCAATGAATGTTCCATGGTGTGCCACATGTCATCATTTTAGTAGCAAAAAAATTAATAATTGAGATTAATCCAATGAATTTTTAATTTTAATTTTAAAATAAAATAAAATAAAATATTGACACGTGTCCACAAGCTAGTTGTCAAATTTTTAAACACATGTCATATTTTTATTAGATGCATGGTAGTTGCAAGGAAAGTTGCACATAAGGTGCAATTACATTTGGATTAATATGTATGGATGAACATGTATATTAACACTGTATATACATGTTGTATACATACTGTCGCATGTAACTAAAATTTAGTTGCAAATGATAATTATAAAACTGAAAATTTCTACTAATGTTTACAACCAAAGATGAAATGAAAATAAAGGATTCAATGACTAATTTGCTACTAGGTGTTTAAATTTGGTTTTCAAAGCAATTGTATGGTAGTTGATTTTAGTAGTACTAAACAACTAAATTGTAACTTACAATGCAATTATCTAAACTTCACACAACCATTATCATGTTGTCTAATTATAATAGATAATGTTGAATTGCATTGGAAATCATTATTTATAAACATGAAATGGATTTGAAATTTGAAATACATTTACATTCCATGTTAAAAAATACATTACAAAAAAAATTAAATTTTTTTTTATCAAAATATAATTTAACTATGAATTTAAACATAATGCCTAAGTTATATATAATATATATATTTTAAAAATCTAAACAAAAGGTCATATCATAAAAATGATGACCCATAATAATCATTTGTTGTTCTAAAACATTATGTTTCATAAATGAACGTTTTTTTCTATTTTGATTGAAATGGACCTTGAACCATGTAATTTTTTCAATGCACTTTATTTGCTTGAAATTTTCCATGTTATGACATTTAATTCCACATGTGAAATAATCAATAGCATATCATAACATTGTAATGTCAAAAATATGTAAATCATACCTTCGGCATGAATAAAACTAGTTTACAACTGTATTATCACTAACATGCAATTTATTCATCACTAAAATGTAATGTATAGAACATTGATACAAACTAAACTATAATTTGTACATTTGTAAATAAAATCAAATATTGTGCTTACAATAGGGTAAATTGAATTACAATTTTAGGTACTTTTGAAAAACTCTTACTTTGTATACATAATTTTGACATACATAAAAAAACAAAAACCTTCAACATTCAAGAATAAGAGCAAGAACTTTCAACACTCAAAAAAACTAACAAAAACCTTCAAGATTAAAAAATAAGAACAAAAACCTTCAATTTTTTTGAAAGCAAAAACCTTTAACTTCTCTAAGAACAAATACAAGAATGTTCAACTTCCAAGAGCAAAAACAAAAGCCTTCAATTTCTCTAAGAGTAAGAACAATAACCTTCAACCTCTAAGAGCAAAAACAAAAGCCTTCAACTTCTTTAAGAGTAAGAATAAGAACCTTCAACCTCTAAAAGAAAAAAAAAAACCTTTGACCTCTTTAAGAGCAAGAATAAGAACCTTTAACCTTTGAGAGTGAAAAAAAAAACTTTCAACCTTTTTAAGAGTAAGAACAAGAACCTTCAACCTTCAAGAGAAAAAACAAAAGCCTTCAACTTCTTGAAAAGCAAAAACAAAAACCTTTAACCTCGAATTCGAAAATAAAAAACAAAAGCTTTCAATTTCCAAGTTATTTAAATAAATGATATTATTTATAACAACCTTTTAATTTTAAACCTAAATTGAACAAATAAACATAATCTTAGTTATAACACATGATATGAAAATTGCATCATCAAAAGACTAGGAAATAAACAAAATGTTTGAATATAAAGATTTAGAAAAAAAATCATCTTGAATTTTTTGACTTAAGCATAAGCATATGAAGGTTGTTGATGCATTGGGGCATGTTTATTGATATATTGCCATGTGTCATTTGCTTAAAAATTTCCCACCCAAATTTTAGATCTTAAAATTTTTAATTTTAAGTTGAAATAAAGTTACATACTAATTGCAAACAAGTTGAAATGTCATATATATTGGGGGATGGAAATGTATACATGTGGCATGATTATATGTGTTATTCAAGGCCATACATTTGTTACAAAATAGTCATTGATTAATAATTAAATTTATCTTAGTTGTGATGTAGTTGTTACATGTGATTAAAGTGCAACTTGTCAACAAAATCAAACATGGTTGATTATAATTAAATATATAGTGCGTACATTGTATTGTATAAATATACATCTTGCAACTAATTTGCAACTATAATATAACTCCTTGATTTTTTAATGTGTCATTTTATTTATTAATTTGTTGTATTTCCATGGACAATTATGATGTAGTTGTATATTAGTTGTTTTGGAGCTTTAGTTGTAAGGTAGTTTAATTGTTACAGACACAATTTTTCATAGTGCATGCAAAGGCAACTGAGGCGATTGAAAGGGTGTCACATTATTGCTTTGCCATTTACATTTAAAAGTATCAAAAGGCAAAAGAAGAATTATGGAAACTCAAATATTTCACCATGCAAAAATATAATCTTCAAAAAATCCTCTAGAAGGAACCAAAATCCTTCAAGATATTATAACTCTATAATTAATCTCCAGTTCCAACACAAGCCAAAATATTATCTTTCAATAATTGTCATATAAAAAGGGACTTATTACCTAGGGGCCAAAATCCATTAAGCTATTATAATGAATTTAAACATTATTTCCTTGCCTTGGTAGGCAAGGACAAAAAAACACAATGCACAAGTAATGTTGAAGAACCTTGTCTACAAGGTATTAAGTTAGTTTACTCACGATAACTAGGAAATTTGTTCTCCAAGAATAAAATATTCTTCAAGATTGCTTATTTGGGTTGTTTAATTTGTGTAATACCAATTTCAGCACAATGCTCATTACAAGGGTGAACTTCAAAAACCTATATTTTATTTTTAAGTGCATGTGGAATTTACATATGAAGAATATACAAATTCCTATGTATAGAATGTTGGGCCACAAACAATCATTTGTCTATGATTATTAAATGAAAAATTCAATAGCATGGATAATTTTAAAAAATAAAATAAAGTTTAAATCAAGCACAATGGGGTTAGGTGTTCTATTTGGGCCGACATGAACATGATTTTGCATAGGAGGTGGAGGGCCAAAAATGGAAGGTTCATTTCTCATTGGAATTCTTGGATTCCATCACAAATTTGGGTGTCTATGATGTGGGTTACAACACGTGTCGGTTCTCCAATTGAGTTGAGAATCGGGTCATGTGTGTCAGCAACCAATCCAAGTTTTTGAGCAATTTGTTTGTGTATAATGTTGTGTCTTGGGTTCACTCCATTTAATGTAGCTTCTATGTTTTGACTTAGCACCCATGCCATAGTTTGTCGATGAATGCCAACTTTTTGAAAAATGACATTAGTTATGTACTGTATTTGACGCTCTTTGTCTAACTTGTAGTCTAATGCATCTTGTCCAACATGAACGATCTCTTGCCCATCAGAGTTCCATCATATTCCTTAGGGGTGGATTTTAGTGTGAAATTCTCTTTCTTCTTCATCAAAATAATCCCCCACTATTTGGTAAAAGAAGTTTCAACGGCCATCATCTTCATCAAGGTAGAAATATTCAATTATAGCCATTATTTCTTTAACAATTAATGTTTGGATGGCATTGGCCCCATTTTGCACAACCCCATTTTGCACAAGTTTTGTAATCTACCAACTTGAAGGTCGATTTAAACCCCACATTTCAAGACAAGTTGAGGTATTTGTTAGTTTGCATTCCCAACTCTCAAGCATGGATGCAGCTAAACTAAATAATTGGTACAAGCACTGATGGAATGGTGCCCTACAAGTGGGACATTGATGTTTCATGTACATTTGGGTGATCAAACATGGTGGATGGAGCAGATGTGGGCAAGTTCTTAAAGCCCATCCACCATCAAGGTCAAATACATTTAAACATATGCAACATGTAATGCCATCATATGTGAAGTGTTGTGGCATTAGCCACAAGAGTTGACGATCAACTTCATTTTGATGGGCAGATTGTTGGGTGTTGTATTGCCAATCCATATTTGCTTATTGGACCCAATTTATGCTCAAGTTGCCATTGGTATGCCATGGGTACTCATTATGAAATAGAGGGTCCACCTTTGGCCATAATGTTAATTGGAACTCCTGAAGCTAGTTTGAACATCCATATTCATCAATGGTCTTGAGTTCATTGGCAATTTGAGCTTTTTGGAAGGCAAACACAAGGGATGCCAATTCATCATTTGTTGGTATTCCTTTTCTAATTTAATGTTTTGATCCAAGATCGTTCAATGTTGTCTTTCATTAATGCACCATTTAAATTTTTTTTCAATTCATTAAATGTGATTTAATACATATAAATTTTTTAATTTTTTTCAAGTTGTTGGACCAAATATTTTGATAAATTACTAAAGATCAATTTTTATAATCTTTGTTACCTAGCACATGGAAACATGAAAAACAATGCCATTTTGGGGCATGTAGATTTTTTTGGAAATTCATTAGATATCACTAATAAGAATATATTTCATTATATAATGTCAAAAAATTCAAAAAATATATTCATTTAAATATACCTTTGAGCAAAAGTTTCAACTGAAATGTTTTAATTATATTCTAGACATCAATGTTCTATTTAATTTTATGGTTTCAAGAACTTTGGCAATTTGTTTATAGTTTTGGGGAATTTTTTTCCCCCAAATTTGTTTTAGCCACTATCCAAAAATTCACATTAAATAATTAATGAATCTAAAGCAAAAGTTTTAAAAATGATAAGATATTAGTTATTTATTTATGCATTAATTATGTGTTTAATCATTTACAAACATATAATATGCTTACTAGGTACATATGTTTATCTTCTAGTTCTTTTCCCTTTTCAATCATAAGTTTTAATGTTTCAAATTGTATATTATTAAATAAATATATGGAGTTCATGAAGAAGATTTTTAGTCACATAGTCGTATCCATGAAAACTTTCAGTCATGTGGTCATATCCATGGTTACAAAAATATGACCAAGCACAAAAACATGGCATATATGACTATATGATTAAAAATGGTCATTAATCATATTTGTCTTATTCATAAATGTCAAATTTTGACGTAGTGTTATATACCCTTGTGACTATATTTCATTACAATCCATTTAGATAGTTGTGGGTGCATCTCAATATGGGAGCATCCTAAACCTCAAAGAATATTATTATTTTTTTGTGTGCATTGGGCCACTTTGATTGGCCTTTCATTAAATATTCCCCATATAAAAGCTTTTATTACCAATACAATACTATGGAAGTGCTCCTTTTAACACACTTATATACAATAAAGGAATACACTTTTGAAAAAATAATATGAGACAAATTTTGACGCTATTGGGAAATATTTTGGGTGTTTTTTACTTGAGTATAATTTCCATTCCAACCTTTTTTCATTTAAATTTTGGGTCTAGGTTTTTACAAAAGCTTGGATACCTATTGTGATTCATATTAATTGGTTAAATTAGTTATGATACATCTCAAAAAGTTTTTTTGAAGCTTTGAATAATCCCTCTCAAATAAAAGTTACATCTTGTTACACTATTTTACATAATTGTCTAAAATCATGTAAATATATTTGTTTTACACTTGCAAGGTTTACACAACATAATGCAAACTTACATGGTTTTACAATTACACTTACATGACCTATGTTATACATTTCCACAAAGTGCAAATAAATTTCATTATGCCATTTACATTTACAAGGAAAATAAGTCTAAGCAATATAAGGCCTCACTCAAGAAGGTGAAGGTACTAGTGTAAGGGCTAGTTTACCCTAATCACAAAGTGAGGGGGCAATCAAAGACAAATTAATAATAAGGTTGTGCACCAAGAGCAGCATATCAAAGAATCCTTTTGGCTTTTACATTTGCACCTGGAACCTTTTGTGTGTCCTGAGTGATTCATGGGACAATAAAGGAGCCTCATGAATATAGGTACCTGCTAACTAATTTCTCTCTCATTGCCCTCTAAAAAGGACCTAGGGTATCATATATGAGACAAGCATGCCATTCCAAGAGAGACTTTTGAGCATGTCCCCTCTCAGCTTCTCATCTTCATTGGGTCATGACAAAAAGGCATTGATCAATCCAAAGCAGATGCCCACTCTACCTCCAAAAGTTTGGTGTTAGTATATTCCAATAATCTGTCAATGAGCACACACAACAATTACACTGTCAAAAGAATGTTATTTAAATCAAAAGAAAAAAAGAAAAGAATGTTATTAATAATAGTAATAATAATAATAATTATTATTAATTATAAGCCTACTAGATTAATGTGCTTTGTTCACTTGAACTTGGAACCAATGTGTGGGGTGACAATTGGAGCTACTCCATAGGCTGCATTTTAAGCCTTGAGTGAGCCAGCATTTTTACACTCCTGCCATGACAAAAACCAAAACCCTAAATTTGTGTTGTTTGCTTTAAAACAAATTATAAACCAGTGTTGGACGGATATCTACTTTTGACCCAGGGAACTAATAACTAGTCAGATCCAAAGTAGGGTATTGAAAATCAACATGTTCAGTATGAATTTTGATGGGAATGAACATAATATCCTACCTCTCTCGTATTCACTTTGTAAATACCCGTGAAGACCCTGAAAGTCTAATAACTTTGGAAGAAAATTGATACCCTACCTATTGAAGGGTTACATTTTAGGCAGGCAGATTATCTCTAAACCCGTAGGCTCACCCCTTTTGTCACTTGTAACCTCAAACCCCACAAAAAGGTTACATAAGCCCTCAAAACTTACATTGACATCGTCTTTATGGATTTCTAAGTTGGGTATTTGGAAAAATTGACCCTTTGGCACAGTGGGCGGTTATTTTAAAAACCGTTCCCAAGTTATGCATACTAGATGAATATTGCCCCAATAATAATACCTTAAAAAACTGGTAACCGAGTACATTGTTTAGATGCCCAAATTGACACCAAGTGGGTCTATTGATTTTCCAAAAGCTGGATATTTGATACCCAGTGTGGTAATTTAAAAAAAATTCAAAATCACAAAAACCTGCCCAGATGGGTATTAACAAAAACTAAGAGCTGGCCAACACTGTTGCAAACATCTTGTCCTAAGACTAATAGCCTAGGTACACAATTTAACCATCTCCCAAATAAATAGTAAAATTAAACAAATTTACACTAGAGTTTAAAAAAAAACAAAAAACCCCAATTATTTTTGACCCAAAAATAAATAAATTCAAACCATCATTTTATTCTTATTTTTTCGATTTTTTAATGTTGCACAAGTTGGTCCATAAGAAACTTCCAAAAGAAACAATTCCGAAAAAACTTTAAAAACAAGTGAAAACAATCCTCAAAATATTGGGACCTACTGAAACAAAAGAAGAAGAAAAACTACAGATACTATTGTTCCCTAGACTCTGCTGCTGCCATGTGGATGTTTGTCGTCTATGGTTATATCGATGCTTTGTCGTGGATGATTTATGTGGGATGTGGATGCCTTGTCGGCAACGATGTGATTATCTGGGATGTGGATACTTGTCGATGATTATCGTCCATGTCGATGCTTTTACGTCGATGCTTTTATGTGCGATGTGGATGTTTATCGTCGGTATCGATGCTTGTTGTTGATGTTGATCATGAGAAGTAGAAAGAAGAATAACAAGAATCAGCTTCTTGTTCTTGTTCGTTGATGATTGTCGACGTTGATCATGAGCAGAAGAAGAAGATGATGAAGAAGAAGATGAAGAAGAAGAAGAAGAAGAACACAGTTAGATTCTACAAACTTGTACAATCTATGAAGTCACGCGTGAGGAAAACAATTTGATCTCGTAAACTAATCTTGTGACAAGAAATTTCAATTTTATTAAACCCTAAACCCTAAACCTGCATGCATGCAGCAGCAGCAGCAGGAGGAGGAGCTGGTGGACCGTGGACGTAGCTAGCTAGCAGTAGTAGTGTGAGAGTTAATTCTCCAACTGATAAATATTGTTACAATGGTCCTGCTGCTGCATCCAGCTTGATGATGGACGCAAAATTGCAGGGGCTGTAGGAGAAGATATATTATCGACTGATCAGCCAACTAAGCTGCTAGCTAGCTGTAGAGAAAAAAAGTTTCTCTGTTTTGCTCATAAAAATATGATTCTGCTTGCAGGATCCAGGTCCATTCAAGCTGGCTGACTACCCATTTCCTAAAACCTCGCGGGCCATGATCGGAGCCGTGATCCGTACTGAGCGCTAACACTTTTTTTGGGTGAATGCAGCTGATTCAGGACTAAGTACTGTTCGGATGAAGAAAAGCTGTCGATGAACTTGCTTGCTGCAGCACCTTGCATCTCCAGCCTATGGCCACTAGCTAACAAGCTAGAGTTCATGTCTGGGAAAGAAAGCGCCAGTTTGTTGGATCAAGAAGCTGCAGTTGAGAGCAATTTAGCAGTGATCGATGTGGACTCTGCATCACGGTTCATCACTAGCTAACTAAGGGCGTCAGACCGTCTGTATAATATCCATCAGTGCTTGATCATCACTTCTGATCCGTGAAGTTCCAGAAATCATCAACCTCGTGATGCAGGCCATTGCTGGAGGAGAAATGCTGATCGACATGAGAGGGTAATTGCCTGGACATCACTTGGAGATGAATGGTAACGTCTCCTAATGAATGGTCTCTTCGCGTGCCACAGGTGCCGGTGGACGTGGAGGGAATTGATCGCATATTCATCAGATGCGCCTGATCCCTCGCGGCGGCCGCTGCAGCGCCCCCATGAGCACCTTCGAACATCCAATCTATAGACTCGACGTCCGCAGTTCTTACTAGCTCGCCTCCTGTTGAGGCTCCAAATTGTGGCATGTAACTGTTGCTGCTGCTGCTGCAATCGACAGCCTTCGTGCCCTGGCGCTGCAGTAGCTCATGCTGGCCCGATCTGAAACTATTAGAAGAGGAGGCCGACGGATTGCATGAGTTCATGTTGTAGCCATGATGAGCGGCTTCGAATTTCGGAATCTCTGCAAGCTGTTGGAGATGGGGAAATGCAGCAGCAGCAGCTGCAGGATCCTGATGACCCATTTCGTCATGGTACCTGCTGTAATTGTCCGGAAGCTGCTGCTGCTGCTGATTGATGATCTCCTGGTTACACAAGTACTGTATCTGTTGGTTCTGATGGCTATATGCTGCAGGAAGATAGCACATCACCCCTGCTGCAGCTCCTTGGCCGCCACCGCCATCGCTCATGGAGAGTTGAATCTCTGCTGCAGGGGAGTTCACGCGGCCTTGTTGGTGCGGCAGCAGCAGCACAGCTGCACCTGCTTGCTGATCCGGCTCCATGGAGCCGGCCCTTGTATCGACGTCGCTTTTGGGCTTGCAGTTCTTGGTCTTTCGAAACACACGACAGACAACCCAGCTACCGTCTTCCTGCAGAGAAGATCATTCCAACAGTAAGCCGATCGAGCTCATGTATCCGCGACAAATTCTTCTGGAGCAAAATCAGACCAAGAAGTACACTAGGCAGTAACGTTGGCGCGGGGGCCGTCGAGCATTACACAAGGTGTGGTCATGTCTGCAAGGTTGCCGTCCAGGCGAAACTCGTGCATGATCCAATCGGTCTTCTCTCCGTGAGGTGCGCGGCCTTTGTAGAACACGAGCGTCTTGCGCTGGCCGATCAACTGCTGCAGCTTTGCCTCGTGAATGGGTTTGTCGCGCCCAGTTGCCTTCCAGAATCCGGCAGCCGTCGCACGGTTGGCTCTGTTCCCAGTTGGATACTTCCTGTCCTTGTGACTGAAGAAGTACCAATCCGTCTGTTTCGTGCTCCAGCTGCTTGAATCCTCGTCTTCTCCTATCTTGCATGATTCTGCACGCCGACAGACAGAGATTTCACACTGCGAACTTTATTAGTTCCGGGTTGCGTAAGAAAATCCTAGTCGCGGAGAATCTTTTTTCGCAATTCTGATGTAAAACTAGCTAGCTGAAAATCTAGATTCAACACAAGACATGCTGCTGCTCCAGGGCACATGATAACTGAAGCAATGCATTATGATGATGATGAGCGAGCTCAGATCATGATGTGTCGTGAATCGTGATTAGCGTATAAGAAGAAGCTGTAGTACCGTGAAGATCCCATGGCTCCAGTCTGTAGAGATCGAGGTCGCGAATAATGTCGAGAGCCTCAGATCTGTTGCAGCTCGAAGTACTTGCGATTTTCCCATGCAAGTAATGGGCGACGAGTTCTTCATCAGTGGGGTGAAACCTGAAACCCACTGGCACTTGCATCATCGACGTTTTGCTAGAGAATTTGTTCATTCTTCCGCAACCTGCTGCAGGAGTACGAGCTCCCCGCGATGTACATCTGCAAGATCCTGCTCCGCGCCCTCCTTTGCTAGCTCCTGCACACGTAGGATCTGCACAACAGTATTCTGTATCTAAATGCAGAGTTTGCAGATCTCCGCGTCTCGTTATTTGGAACTTCCAAGATTAATGTCGTCTCAGGTTCTTGTAGGCCTCTTGCATAGGACGGACTTCAAGCTTAGAATCCAGCATCATGGGAGATGCATATTCTAGCATCTGGTGGCGTGCTTCTAGCCATGTTTCTAAGGATCTGGAGTCCTTGTGGAGAACGTGTTGATCTCCAATCACAATACATTGAGACACGTCGTTCTCCGCCCCGATGATCAATGTCCTCCGAATTGCTGAGTCAAGCTTCTCCAGGAGATACATCGACCTATTGATCAACAGCTGGGCACGGCTCCTAAGAATCCTCAAGCACGTCTACAAAGCACGTCGACAGTCGAAGTAGAAGCAAGATCACGCGTCGTCGAGCAGCTGTTATAACGAAACAAAAAATTGGTAGGAAGACCACTAGCTAGCACCAATTCTACACGGTGATCATCATCATGTTAGTTGCAAAAGCTACAGGAGTTCGTCTCATCATGAGACGCCATGACCAGCACTTCCGACTAGTCCTGAGTCGAGATCAGTCGTGCCTACGTTTCAGGAAACATGGTCCCAAACAATGATATATCATATGTGACGAGATTGTGCAAACCTATATCCACTCTGCGTAACTTGCACTTGCGTCCGGTTTTTTCCTCCTTCACGCGCACACGTTCTTGCAGACCCGGCCTGATCCCTGTGTGTGTGTGTGAGTAGGGTGATGGTGGCGAGCAAGAAAAACAGAAGTTTCACTAGAGGGTTATATGAACAAGAAAAAGTTAGGGAATCTGATCGAGCAGATAAAGACTCCAGCAGCGACGAAATTAGAAAGCGAAAGTGGATATGATCATGACGAACTCATACGCATGTTGCAGGTGGCAAAAGCAGCTGCAATTTAGACCGGAGACGCGTCCTACAAGCAGCTTCACGCACAAACAAAGCTAATTTCAGGCAACAGCTTCACGCACACGATTCAACGACGATTCTACTACTACAAGAAACACATCTCACAGAATCCACATGAAGGTAACAGTAGTCGCGGAGCAGAAGCTGCATCATCATCATCATCATCGTCATCATCATCAATGCACCATCTAGATTGCAAATGCAGTCACATTTGAACTGCAAGTCAGATCTGGTGCTGCACCTCATGCACCTGTTGCTGATACTGTTCAATTGACTACCGATCATCCGTGATATTCTTCAGATCGCTTTCTTTCTATTCACGACTTGCAGACTAATCATCGTCATGTTCTCAGATCAGATCATATACAAATTCTGAATGCGATACTAGCTGATCAAATTCGCGATCATAAACAAGCGCACCACAACGACATTTCTTCTTTCGCCATCTCTCTTGTGCCTTCGCGCGCGCGCGCCCACACAAAAAACTCTTTCCCTTTCTCTTTCTCTCTTCAAGAGGTGGGAAGATCCTTCTTTTCTTTTGCACAGTGGATTTCTTTTTCTCTTTCTTTCCTTCTTTCAAGTTCTTCTTCCCGGACTGACCGACTGACCGGCGACGGCACTATCGTCGTTGTCGTCGTCGTCGCCGTCCGCGTTGGGTTCTTGCGCGTGTGTGTACAAACCAACCGCAGTTAGAAGCTCACCACAGGTGAAATCTTCTCGATCATGATGATTTCATTCTCCTTTTCTGGGTCCAATTATTATTATTATTATTATTATTCCTTTTTTTAAAATACTAGTTTTGTGATGTAGCCTGCCTATTCAGAGGGTTTTTCTCCCCCCGCTCCCCCCTCCCAATTTTGTTAGATCGAAAATTAGTTGAATTTTCGTTGCAGAAAACAGCAATATTATTCATATTTACAAATGGAAAAATGGAAAATTTCCTCCTTTTTTCTGCTGTCAAGGAATGGGAAAGATTCTAGGAAAAGAAAACCTTGCTGCCAAAGTGGCCATTATTCACAAGAAAATTTTGGTTAAATTTGGATATAAATGAGATATGGAGATATAAAATATTTAATGCAATAGTAGTAGTAGTAGTAGTAATTTTAAAAAATTAAAATTATTGTGATATAACCAAAGTGGTGAAAATTTGGCTATAAAATGAGATATGAAAGTTTTGAAATACTTTATGCATCCTTTCATGGCTACTAGAACTAGCAATTGTTTATTTCTCAAGGCGAAAATAGAGTTATCCATAAAGTGAGGAAAAGACAGCACCAGAACCCTGAGTTCGATCATAAACAGGGTGAGATTCACCCTGAGTTTGGCTATAAACGGGGTGAAATTCACCTTCAGTTTGGTCATAAATGGGGTGACATTCAAAAAATTGTGAAAAGTAAAGTTAATGCAACCCTGCAAAACTTATTAATAAACACATTATAGATTTGTCAAAAATGTCAAAAATCGACCATATATAGTAGGTTGATTGTATAGGTCAATGTCAAAAGTTGTTTGTAATAGGTATGTCATGGCGATGGGAGGAGGTGTGTTTTGAAGGGGTGGAAGTTGAGACGGTTCTAGACTTATGGCTATCATCTGACTTAAGATGGAAGGTGCTCGCATCCTTGGCAAAGTGATTGAACTTTTAATGAATAAAAGTAATCAAAACAAAAAGATGTAGGTCCTCTAGCCTTTTCAAGCTTTTCAAATGGCATTAGCACAATCATGTAAAAACACATTGGTTTGTTTGTTTGGGTGTCAATCACAATAGCTCTTTTTTTTGTTTTGAATTATGTTAAAAATAACAAATCTTTAGGTTGCACAAGATTGGAGAAGTAAATTTGTTCATGTTGGGTCAGCAATGACAATGTTAATTAATGTGCAAATGTTATTTTTAACGAATACAACGTTACTTTGTCCATGAAAAGAGTTGAACGTGAGTGAAGGAAGCACATGTAGCTGTTTTCATTTCATGTGCAAATCAACATTTCACATAATGACAATAAAAATGTTGTAAATTGCATCATGGGTTTCCTTGTGCTGTTAGCATTGTAAGATATGAATATTTGTAGAGTTGATGGGATGTGTGCACACATTGAAAGTTACTAGCAATTAAGAGATGGGGAAATCTGAATCATATTTGAAATGTCATGAAAAAAAAGTTAATCGAACTATAAACCAAGCATTTACTCCTAGGTTAAAACATGATAATATTCAAACATGATAAACCTCAAATATTTCATCAGAGAGCATGCTGAAAAAAATATGATGGTGTAAACACTTTGAAATAAAATATTAAAGTCAAACCATATGTTACCCTGAGCTGTTTAAACCAAATAAAATGGTTTTATGAGATTGAAGACTTTGGATAGTTCGAGATAAATTCCAAAACAAAAAAGATTGTTCAAAATCAGTAAATTTTCCATATTAGGTTCCACAAGATAATAAATATGATGAACAAATATTTTTTAAAAAATTAGTGTAAATTTTTCCCTTCATATTTTTTTCATAACCAAATTTGACTAAAATCTTCTCATGGAAGTTTTTTAAAAACAATTAACAAGTACTGGCATCCTTTGCTTTGCCTTATTTGATTGTAACTTGCATGATTCTGGCCCCTTGTAAAGGCACGCAACAATGGTGGCAACCCTAGCAGGTGGTAGTGCTCAGCCAACGGTTGTAAAATGACTGTGAAATTGACCATAGATTTTCTTCAAGTGGGTATGTGCTCACAATCCAATCTGATATTTGAGTAGGCAATTGAGTGAAACTAATACCAATCTAAGTCCATGCAATATTCATCCTCTCTCTCATTCAAAATTATCACTTAGTAGTGTAGAGTTTGTGTTTGGTCAATTTAATTACTTACCATTATGAAGATAATCATCCAAGTTGGACCAATAATCTTATATTCTGTCTCTCTCCCAATTTTTGGGCAATGAATTTCTTGTAGGCTAGACTCTTTGTTTGTGTTTAATAACCTTAAAGAGGGTAATGGGACAAAATGAAATCTTCAAATTGCCGATTAGTTGAAATTTCAGGAATAGGGTTGAAGTCATGAAATTCAACCCTATTGAATTTCTACAAACGTGGGTCGGGTCTTTATTTTATAAATTTTTTAATGTTTCATAATCCAGTGAAGGGTCAAGTGAAGTCATCAGATTTGTCCCACACCAAGTATCAAATAATCGGATTTTGAAAATGATATTTTGAAAGTTGAAACTTGTCTAGGATGAATTTGCCTGTCTAGGCAACACCCCCATGTTATTAATTTCCATGGTTACTATTTCAGATTCCAAAATAGTACCCGCGTAGTCAAATGTAAAAGTAAGCTTTTGTACACAAAACTTATCCCCAACACAAATCCTTCCAACTGGAGTTCTCACATGGGGGCAAACTCACACCTAATAAATTCATGCCGAAAGTGAAGCTGAAATCGGAGAAGTGCTGCCAAATGACATGCAACAGCTCAAAGCTTTTAGAGTTTAAGGATTGATTCAAGAACCTGACATGAGGAAACATGAAAGTGTTTGTTGAAACAATTCCTTGGGTAGAACCACCCCATCATGGAGAACCACCCATCACAGATCAGTAGCTAGCTGGTGGGTGAATACTCAGATCACCCAGAACAACGCCTCTAATGAATCCTCATCAAGCAGGTAGCAATTCAGAATCACCCCAAATTCCAAATTCATGGTTCATGTAAAAAAACTCTCTTTCTTTATTTCTCTTTGTATTTTGAGGGATCTTCCCCCACTGCATTACTCCCTAGGGATCTTCTGCTGGGGGGAGATCTCACTATATTTCTAGGTTCCCATGTTCCCACGGAAAGATTTTTGATGGGATAGATCAGGAAAATTCAAAAACACAAGGAGAAAAGGGACAGACCAGGCAAATTCGAGAAAAAAAGAAGGAAAGAATGGAGGAAAGAAAAACAAGAGATTTATCGGCTTCATGCGACTCTCCCTCAGTAAACCCACTCACTCGTGTTGGAACCTCCCCTACAACAAAAATTAGTGGACACCTGTTTTTACCTCACAATTTTGGGATGAAGAAGGTTTTGGAGTTCAGCCATTTGCCAACTAGCAATTTTTCATAATGACGACTACTAACCTTTTTCCCTTACAAAGGTGCCAGACTGTTTCACATAACTGATGCATGTCTGGGGTGTTGACCCCCCCATGATTGGTGATGGGTTTGTAAAACTATGAAAAAAAAGTAGTCAGGGGGTGGGGTCAGTCACCCTTTGTTTGATGAATAGTATTTTTTTTTAAAAAACACACTTAAAAAAGACTGTCCACATTTATCACCCAAACGGGGGGGGGGGCTCAGTCATGGGTGCGCGGCTGTAAAAATTGAAACAAAATGTGAACATCAAGGGTCCTGCTTGGTTCTTTCTGTTTGGTGATGAGGATTTTGTGTTCACTTTCAAAAGCCAGTACTATGCACATTGGTTGCACATGAGAGAAGATGTGTTTGCAAGCAAGCCATGGTATTCTTTTGGCCCCCTTTACTTTTGGATCAGGGAGGGAGGTATATCTCACTCATTTCAAACCCAAATGTAATTATGTTATTGGCTATAGAACCAAATGTAATTATGTAGTTGGCTATAGAGGCACTAGGTGGAGAGCTACCTAGAATATTTTGAAGCTTCAGTGAAAGTGATGATAGAGCGGATGTAAGCTCTTCCACCCTTAAATGTTCACCCACCACTTGCCTACCTACCTTAGCCCCTTGGTTTTCTAGAGGTTCGATTTCACACTGAAACTCGTCAATTATGAATCACTTACCCCTTGAACCCTTTGATGATAACCTGCCATTTTAATAGCTAAGCCTCCAACACTAGTCCCTTGCTACCAACATGACAATGCTGCACGTAATGGAACTTTGAGGTGTTGCCGTTTAATAATTCCGAAAGAGGGGAGTCAGCAAAAAAACCAAAAATGAAATTCACACCATCCCAGAAAAAAAAATTCCACAACTTAAAACCGTCAAACCTCCCTCACACAAGCACAAAACCCTGATTCCTACAATTGTACCACTGATAGAAGACTGTTGTAACCGTTGGAACGGAACATGTTTGCAAACCGCCCGAATAGATAAAATTACAGAGGCAGTCTGTCAGATTTTCATATAGGTCTTCTGGACCGTCTGGACTACTAGTAAGGATAGATAGATGTTGAGAGCTAAAAAAATAAAAATAAAAATTGTTTCCTTCTTTTTTCTGGAATTTTTTTTTCTAACAAGTTCAGTATCTTCATACTTCTCAAAGTACCAAAGATCGTGCCAGGAAAAGAGATGTAGGGCCACCCCTTTCCTCCCTTGAAAGGGGCGGAGATATGAGTCTGGCAGGGTGAGATGCCATTCCGTTACCAGGTCAGGTGCTAACAGGTTTGACGCATCCACAACAAGAGCCTGTTCCAAAGAGTAATTAACCAGTGTTCCTCCTCACCATTGTGTCACCAAAAGTGGAAACCGTAAATGGGACCATTGCTACCACAGTAAATGGACCATCTGCCCCACCGCAGAGAATAACCCACAATAGTACTGGAATAAGACACCAAAACCGGGTTAACGTAACAAGAGAAAAGCAACAGGGTACTTTTTTAAGTAATGAGGAAAAAAAAAATCAAAAAACAAAAAAGGGCATCTACAACCCCAATCGTATATAAGAAGAAATTCACAACTTAAGAGCCAAGTGCAAATTGGGTGTGACATATTTGTCCTCTACATGGTATAGCACACTACATTCAACCATCTCAATTGGAGCCTTGCTATGCGACTTTGACCCTAGTTGAAGCACACTTGACCAAACCGAAGCATGTCTTTAACTACACTCAATTTTTATTGAGTCAAGTTGAGAGCTCGTATATATCCATCCTCATTCTAGATATTCCCCATCATTGTGACAAAGGAATCTGAATTTCCACTTTCGACTTCCTCTAGTACCATGAGATTAGTAGTGGATGGTATGACATCGGCCATATTCACAATGCAAAAAAAACCCTAATTTTTTTTAAAAAAACCCTAAATCTATGGTGAATGGTCTAGAATCTCTCTTTTATTCAAAATTGTCATAAACTATTATGGAAAAGTGGTGTCATACAAGGAGAACTTCCTTCCTTCACCAGGCTAAGTGAAAATTGGTGAAATGTTTAGCAAAGCCTATCCAAGCAAACCACTATTTGAACCTTCTATAGTGAAGTTTGGTACCTTCCAAAATAATCAATATTCTGTTGGCTTTTTGAACCCACAATGCCTTTGGGTTTTTGACCCTTGAGTGTGTGTTCTCACTTGTTCACTTGCTTTTCACTTTTCAATATTGTCATGTATCTCAATATTGCAATGACATGATTGTGTTTTCCAAGCTCAATGGTGAAGCCTTAACTCCCAAGTGCATTTTCTATAGCCCATGGTGTTCACACATTTCTCAAACATTTTCTTTGCAAAGTTTCCTCAAGCTCCCGATTGTAATGTCTCAAAGTTTTTGCATGCAATTTTTTTTTGCAAAAAATAAAAGTATGTATTTTTCCCCATGTCATGAAATTTTGATATTCTTTTATGCCATAACTTGGACAAGAGCATTTTTATATTTATTTTGAAACTTACAATACATACTTTAATCCCAAGTTATTGAATTGGATTATAAATTATGATGTTTAATACCAATAGATTCAACATATATTTATTTAAAATTGTAACATAATTTTATTTTTTTCCTAAAATAAATGGTCAAAAGGTCATATGGTTTACACAACTTCTACAAAAGTTTAAATTTCTTATCCAAACTAACAAATTTTTTCTCTCTCTCTTTTCGACATCAAAGACATAATACACCACAATGACATGTCAATTTTGAATTTTTACATTATTCCAAAATATTTACAAATCGATTTTTTTAGAAAATAGAAAATCTGTAGACCAAGATATAAAATGATCATTAGAGATCTCCTTTTTTTTTTTCATTTTGAAGAAGTAACATGAATCTTCTTCTCCCATTCTATGTAAGATGACCTAGGCCCTGTACTTCAACGTTTTGGGTGAATAAAGGTAACTATATCACATGTTAAGACCAAAACCACATGATGTCACTATAAAATGCCAAGCCCACTGGTGCTCAGCATGTGACCCTGCACATTAAAACTAGAGTGAAGAAAAGTCAAATCATGCCACTTTGGTTCAGCAAAATTGTTTTGGCCCATTAATTTTGCACAGTTTGCTGAGGCTGGTAATAGGCACACAGCAAAGCTGTGCACCTGCTAGAGAAGAGTAGTAATAAATATGATCTGACTACTGCTCCCTGGTTCTGATTGGCCAATCATAATTATCGGTTCAGGACCGAGGTACCGCGTTTGGTATTAGTTCCCACCTATGTGGAGTCTCACTTTTAGTTTTATGGGTGGGGTTGCAAAAAAGAAAGTAGATAACTAAACTTGGACGTGAGAAATATTTTTGCAAGTCACGTACTGAAGAGCTCATGGTACTGAAGAGCTCTGGGCATGCTCTACTGAATGCACATACCAGTATACCTTGGCGGGTTCGACACGAATTATCAGAAATGTTGAAATTTTTAAAAGACAATTCAAACAACAGCATTTCCTGAAGGAAAATATTGAATCTTCAAGAATATTCTATTTGTCAAAATGAAAATTTCAAAATTATTTGATTATTTGACAAACATGTGTTGAAGTTGTCAAAGTACTATGGCATACCTGATTTTTCAATCTATAGCTAAACCCTAAACCAAATCAAGAGTGAGGATGAAAAAAGTCCACATGGAAAAAAAAACACACACACACACACAATTAATTTTCACACCCAAATTGGCCCTTGATGAAGTTTCAATCTCAGTTTGATTTTTCTTTGACCTACACATTATTCAATAGAGCATATAATATACTCCTCTTCAATAAATCAGATCTTGTAATTATCAAATTCTTCAAATCTTTTGAACTGATACCCAATATCGTTAAATGGTATGAAATGTCATTCACTTTCTGGTTTCATTCCAATTTAGAATAAATGAGGATTTGAAGGTCAGAATAGAGCCAGAAAACAAGGTGACTTTACGAATAACTTTGACTAACTTGAAAGTTTTGAGTTACTGAAGTTATCCATGAATTGCCCTAAACGGAGGGTTCTAGGCCCCCCAGTTTCTTCGAAACTAGGGACGAAATGAGACGTCAGATTGAAAACTCTACACATGGAAAAAGCAGGGATTCAAAATAGTTTTCTCACCTCAACCGATCCTTAGGGGAGTTTCACCCTCAGTTTTAGATTTGTTTTACCTCCATTCTTGACTGCTCCTCATATTCTTCATTAAAGTCAAACCCTTATGAAAATAGGATCCTACAACTCGTCATAAAATGGTGCCGAATTTCCCCGACTTTATTGATACACTCAAATTGGGGATGAAACAGGGTTTGAAGGGTCAAACCAGGGCCCAAACACAGGGTGACTTTAGGGAGAACTGTAGTAGGTAGGTTTACAAGCACAAATTGCATAGGTCATATGTCCTTCACCCAATTCGCTCCTTCATGCTTTCGCCCAGAAATCTCCCCTTGCCCAAGAGAGTTCCTTGTATGCCTTATTTTCATTTAAAATTCCTCCCCTCAATTGACATGGACGTCCTTGGCTAGCAAGTGATTTGGAGCATATGACCACACTCCACATCGCCCAAAAAGAATCAGTAAATCCATAGGACAATATGACCAAATTTGGCTATAACTAAAATATGAAGTTAAAACATTTAAGCATTTTTTTACATTGTTGGCTGCCTTTTGAAGCCAAATGTATAATTTTCTGATTTTCTAAATTGATTTATTAAATTTTTTTGATGATTTAGAAACTCTGAAAAACACTTATGTCTTCACTTTCAAAAAACTGGTAATATTGAAGGAAAAAGAATCAATTTTCCTTCTCTATAAATTCCAAAATAGCTAATAGAAGATCTCAAGTGTAAACAATTTTGGAAAAAAAAACTCTAAACCAGGGTATTTTTTCCAAATTTGTGATGTAGCACCAGTTGTGACCATCTGTAAGATGATTTAGCCAAATTTGGCTACCCCAAAAAAAAAAGAGCATAGAAACATTTAAGAACCCTTCTATTTCCTGGCTTAGACCTATTCAAAGATGATGTAAAATGTTGGAGAATCAGGTCCCAAAAAAATTCAAATTTGGTTATCTGAAACCCAGAAAAGCACTGATTTGTTGAGTGTTTGAAAAATAAAATAAAATCCCAAAGTGTATGAAATTTCAAAAAAAGAAAAGCACTAAATACCACACCATGAAAACTTTTTACAGTTGACAAATTTTTCTTTGTGGTTGGCCCAATTGTCGGCTTAAACCAACCCTATAGGACCATCACATAAGCCCATTTCCTTGAGCTCAAAGCATAAAATCAATCCCAAAGAAAGAATTTTCATAGTCCGGGGAATTTATACTTTCACTTTATGGTTACCCAACATGTGGTGGTTTAGTAATTAGGAGTGTATTATGTAACATCACCCTTGTAGATGCTTAGTGGATGTTTTACAATCAAAATGATTCCACTTTGTGCGATACCCACTTTGTGGATGGTGTGCATAAGTGCCCAGTTGTTTCTAAGGTACTACGCTATCACTAACCGATGCATCACATCATTGGTAACGAACAAAGTGTCAAACACTAAATTGGGTTGAGGTGAATGCAAGTCATCCCATGCCTTATTTGAGTGACTTTGGAGTGCATTTCCCATTTCATTTGTTTGTCTTGAGTGTTTGTTTGGATTCATTTGTTGCCATGTCCTGTGTGAGCCTAGGAAAGGTGCTTGCATTTTTGAAAGTAACTAACTTTGATGTGCTTGAAATACACATTGTAGAATGTTGTTCTTTTCTGCATCTCATTTTCTCTAGCCAAAAAGTTGTTGGCACATAATGCAATTAGTTACACATGGTTGAGGTTTTGAGAGCATTTGCTGATTTGGCATTGGTTTATATTGGCTTCTACCATGGCCAATGTCAAGGCCGACAAGTGGCCATGCTCGTTCTTATTGACCTTATGAAATAAGTACCTAGGTCATTTGCTAAAATGTAGCAAAAGAGGAAAGTAGCAACCCTCAACTACTTAAGGTATTTGCCAGTGTTGTGTAGTTAATTATTTGAATTTTATTTTAAAAAAACACTCAATTCCAGTTCTTAAATCATATCAGAATCAAAGAAAGAACTGGCAGCCGGTTATTTGATCTTTTTCAAGAAAATTGAGGATCATGGTTACATACTGGAATCAGGTCTTTGATCTTTTAAGAACCATGGTTACGAATCCCAAGAACCACCCTGATAATCACTGGGGTTTGTTCTGATGCTGGTCAGTTATTGAGCTTTGAGCCAGTTACAAGCCCAGTTATCAACGCGGTTATTCATAAGCTACCTACCCGTTGATTACTCATTTATGTGATAACCGGTTAATAACCTAACTGTCTGGTATTGAATTTTCATAAGCTAACAACTTAGCTGGATGCCTTGGTTATCATCCAGGTAGGTTATCACTCCTAAAACACATAATGTGACCTTTTAGAAATAGGAGCAGGTTTTTTTTTTTTCTTCAACTAAGTTTTTTTGCATGTTTAAGATGGACATCCATTTGTTGTATGGTTTTTCCAAGGAAAATCTTTGTCAATGTTTTGTGAGGTTTGAATGATACTT
>Ga0116227_10001281_pt1 | contig 55494 bp, 38 predicted proteins | sample S1TSphgellanicum_FD_89693 | JGI IMG/M metagenome (GOLD analysis project Ga0116227, IMG submission 89693) | Host-associated microbial communities from peat moss isolated from Minnesota, USA - S1T2_Fb - Sphagnum magellanicum MG | ecosystem: Host-associated > Plants > Peat moss > Unclassified... | reverse complement strand
GAAAAAAAAAAAGAAAAGCGTCAACAAAACAAAAAAAAGAGAAAAAAAAAAAAAAAAAAAAAAAAAAAAAAAAAGAAAAAAAAAAAAAAAAAAAAAAAAAAAAGAAAAAAAAAAACAAAAAGAAAAAAGGAAAAAAAAAAAAAAAAAAGAATGAAGGAAAGAAAAAAGGAAGGAAGGAAGAAAGAACAAGAAGAAAAGAGAAACAAAGGAGGAAAAGAAGCCAAAAGAAAGAAAGAAAGAAGGGAAAAAGAAAGAATGAAGGATAGGACAAAGGAAGAAAGAAAGAAAGAACAAGAAGAAAGGAGAAATAAAGGAAGGAAAAGAAGCCAAAAGAAAGAAGGAAAGAAGGGAAAAAGAAAAAATGAAGGACATGACAAAGGAAGAGAGAAAGAAAGAATAAGAAGAAAGGAGAAATAAAGGAAGGAAAAGAAGCCAAAAGAAAGAAGGAAAGAAGGGAAAAAAAAAGAATGAAGGATAGGACAAAGGAAGAGAGAAAGAAAGAACAAGAAGAAAGGAGAAATAAAGGAAGGAAAAAAAACCAAAAGAAAGAAGGAAAGAATGGAAAAAGAAAGAAAAAAGGAAGAAGAACAAAAAAAACCCCTTTAGATTGTCGTGCTACTACCACCCACCACCCCATCTCTTCCTACCATTGCCATAACCTGGCTTTGGCCCTTAACCTCTCCCCCCCCCCCGCCCCAATTGTTACCTTTTCTCCCCCTTTCCCCACTCTCGCTTTCACCACTTTTGTGGCTAGCTCAGAAGTAGCCCCACCATTGCCTCCTTTCTCTCTTTCACACTCTTTCAATTAGGTCAGAGAATCCACTAGACTATCATGCTAACAATCAAATTCACATTCGGTTTGTGTGTGGCAAGTAGCCACACCATCAACTCCTCCTCTATTCTTTATCAAATCAACTTGATTAGAAGATCCAAGGACAAAAATCATGAAAACTTATTTTAAAAACTTAACATGAGTATGAAAAAGGAGAAGATAGGTACTAGCCATTGCTTGGTGTGGACAAATTTCAAAAAGACAAAAGGTTGATGTTAGCATTTTATGACGTTAGTGCCAATCAAGGTGCCACATCATCATGATATGGTGTTATGGCACTCCTTAATATTATGAACCAAACATTAAGTGTGGTCGACCCGTATATTATTTCTATGTGCATAAAAGAAGGGCTAGACCTAGTGACATATGGTAGCAAAAGTGCTAAGGTGGTATTAACATTTTGTGAGGCAACATTAAAATATATAACTAACATTAAATTTGAAGTGGTGTTTGATTTGGCACATGTGGTATTCCAATGTTAACATGCGGTGTTATGAAACCTCAAATCTTTAAAAACATAAAATTTTACAACACAAGAATTATGTTATGTAAAAGTAGAAAACAAGCAAATAGCTCAATGTTAAAACATCTAGTCTATTGCACACTTCATTTTTTTATCTTGTATTAATCTTAGGGAATGGTTAACAAACTAAAATTGGCCAAATAATATTGGTGGGTCCATTCTTTTAAATGCTTTCACAAATATATATTTTTTCATGTTTATCCATTTCATGCCAAAGTATATGGGCTTAAGTTTTCATTGGAATAAAAAAGATGGAAATCACTGCAAATTTGTATTCCTAATTGCTTTGGCCCTTTTAGGAATTACATTCCTAAACTTTGAAATTTTATAATTAAAATGTACATGTTCAATTAATTACTTAATAAAAAATCAAATAAAATACCATCTAGAGTACCTTTGAAAATTGTATATTAAAGAAACCCAAACCTTATTTCAAAAGTGACATTCTTGACCAAAAACTTCAAGGATAATAACCACCATACATACTTCTTCATCCTAGTTCATAATCACTAGAGGTCTTGTTATAATTTATGATTTGTTTCATCACTTGTGTCTCCCTTTGTGTAATGTCTCATAAATTGCAATTCAACAATGTAGGTCATCTACAAGAATTGTTATAGTGAAGGTATGCTACAAGAATTACATAGTTTCAAGATTGCATTACAAAGTGTTATGTTACAAATGTCATCTCTCAGAATGTATGTTTATACTAGTTGTTAAAGGAGTAGTTACTTGTGGTAATTACTAGTTTGTATATTTCTATTTATCTAATAACTATTTTAGGAATTTCGAGCTAGATTACATAGTTTTTATCACCATTTGAATTTGAATAGAACATAGGATTTTTTTTGTGGAGCAATATCTTGGGAGAAGAGGAAAAAATGAGGACCATTGTATCATTGTAGAACATGGAACTTTAATGGAGTATGAAAGAAATATACTTTGATTTCTGAAACAACTTTGTTCCCATAGTCAGAATTTGTTGTTTTGGTGTTTTTATCATACTTTCATTATTGGATTTTAGTTTTGAAACTAGTTCTAAGTAAATTTGAATGAATAGACCTTGTTAATATTACTTTTATTGCATTTCAATCCATATTTTAGACTAAAATATAGGATTACAAATTTTTTATTTACCATTTAGCGACCTTCCCAAGGTTTGAATTCAAAATGAATTTCAAAATGTTGTTTATGTCTTGTTGAAATTTTTGTTTCTATAGATAAATAGTGAATTTCAAATTTGTTTTCTACATTTTTAAAAAAATCTTGATCATAATTATTAATTTGAAAGTAGATCTAAGCAAAATAACTAACTGCGAGGATTTTGTTCTAATGCAAAAGTTTGTTTAAATTTGAATTAGCAACAATTTGAATGCAGATCAGGTATGACGCGCCCCCAAGCTCCTTGATAGACTCAAATGTAAATCTAAGGTGAAAACAACGAAAGAGTAAAGAGTCGAGGCTCGTTCCTTGGCTCATAACACTTCTGGGGTAGAGGGGCATGTTGGAGCTCCAGGATGGGGACTAGGAAGATTGACAAGTAATTCAATTACTCACATGGACCTACACAAACCAAACAACAAGCTGATTAGTGCATAGTTGGAGCACTTTTGGTGCACAGACGAATCACGGGCAAACACGGACTCATAAGACTCACCACGGCCTGGACTTGGGGGAAGCCACCACCTTCCCCTTTATAGTATATTTTGTGCCTAGCCACGAGGCTAACACCCAAATGGCATTTTGTCGTGGGATTCTGGATCTCGAAATTCTCGAAATTGGGACTCCCACAACTTTGGAGGTTCATAACTTTGTGTGCAGACCTTCGATTGAGGAGAGGTCTAAAGCAAAGTTGTAGCCCTCATCGAGAAATTTTCAACAATATGTGGCACATCATCTAAAAGCAAGGAAATTGGGGCGATTCTTGACTTTTAGTAATCAGGAGTCAAAGTGACAATTTGATTCCCGACCCTTCTTGTGGCCATAATTTATGTTTTAAATATCCAAATGGGTCATGTGAGCCCATTTTAGACATCTAAGTTCAAATAAATTTCCAATGATATAAGTAACTTTTCAATCCAATGAGTTTTGACCCCTGCAATTGCCCTTTGAAGATTCAGAAGTCCATTAAGATTCTAACTCCCAAAATGGGAGTTCATTTGGGAGTGTGGGGGTTCATTCCCTTGCATTCTCTTGCACTCCCAGGAGCATGAAATGTGACTCTCAGGTCATTCTTGGCTCGCACCTATGCAACCCCTTGCCTTGGTTGCAAGCGCAAGGCTAGGGTTGCGATAATGTAGATCAGCGGTTTGAAACACCTAGAAGAGTTTTTTAGATCGAACAAAGACAACCATGGATAGAAGAGAAACCTACAAGTCACAAAATGCTTCACCATTTATTTTCTAGGAAGTGCAAACTAGTGAAACATAGAGGCACATTAGCAATCTGCTGCAAAATTCTCAGAAGGAAAAGTGTCAAATTGAAAATGCGAATTCACAAATTGAGTTTAAACGAAAGAGTTAGGAATATGAACCTCGATAGAGAATTATGTTGGAATTAGTAAATCTAATGCAACAACATAATTTTGATACTTTGATTCAAGAAGAGAAACATCTATTTAACATGTCAAAAAGGGAGGAAGTAGTACGAAAGTACAAATGTGCTTCACCTCCTTATTATCAAGATGATTAGGAGAATGAAAAGTTTGAACAAAGAGCTTAGATTTTTGAACCTTTGATTCATTATGTCATTGACCAAGAAGCCGCAACTTAAGGTATTAGAATGTCCATAGGAGTTGAGCTAGTACTTGTAACTAGACAAGAAACTATAATTTTACCAAGACCAAAACCGACAGTGGTAAAACATGTTCTTGTGGTTATAAGAGTAAGGTATAGTGAACCCAAATTAAATCAACAAAATGGAAACATAGTTAAAGGAGTTCCAAGGGATTGGAATAGAAGGATTCACAATGTGAATAAAGTTCCGAGATCAAATTTTCTACATTGCACATACTGCCATCAATTGGACATCATATCACTAAATGTCCATTTATTGACAATAATGTGAAACAAGGATTTGTTGAACATTCCCACAATTTGAATTAAAAACCTACAAAAGTAAGGAATCATGGACATATTGAGCCAGAGGATCTGTACCATGAGAAAGTCAAAACTCCAGATAGACTTAGAAAATAGATTTGGAGAGAAAATAGAATGGAAATGAGAGCTTAGATTATGGCAAATGTAGTACCTATTTTTGTAGCTCTTGTACAAAGTTTGTTACATCAAAACCATATTGGAATTTCTTATGCAAGAACTTCAAATTTCAAAATGGAACCAGTAATATATGTGCCATTATACTCTATGGTAATGCCCCAATTTATAATTACAATTATTGAAGCTCCATTTATATTAACACCAATTCATATTATTGATGGTGTTAAATCCAAACCACAAACTCCAAGGGGAAAAGAATTTTGTGATTTTGCATGAAGATATACCTAAAGAAGCGAACGGAATTTTTGCTAATTAGCCATCAAATCTAGGAGGAGGCGATTTAAATCCACCAAGACCACCAAGACCTCCAAGATATGTTGGATTGCCAATGGTGAATCTAGGTAGGCCACCATTACCACTAAATAGACCTTATCATTGGCCACTGAACTATCTTGAGTATGTTAAAATTTTTGACCCAAATGTTCATGTCGAAGTATTTAAAGCTACCATTAAAGCAAATAATGAAATAGATGATGCAAAAATTGTTAATATGTTTAGTTTTACCCTCAAAGATATTATGTTTGATTGGTGTAAGGTGTTTGCACACTATAGGGACTTTATATGGATGTCATAATGGTAGTTTTTCATGTATTCCTTAGGTACAAAAAATTTAATAAAATAAGATCCATTGAAATAATTAAAAAAATGACTCACTTATCTAAAGCTATCATAATCAACCTTTCAAAAATGAAAAAATTAAACCAAAATTATAAATAGCCAATAAGTAATGGACTTTTGAATTTTGCCCACATTTTTTGGCACGCCTACAAAATTCATGGATATGGACTTTTATTTTACAATGTGTTAATCTTATGTGTTTGAAACTTTGAGACATTGGATGAATTGTGTTTAAGAAATTAAAGGTCCATTGAATGAATGGAATGTGATTTTAATTTATTATGTTATTAACTTTTTAAAATTCCAAAAATTGTAATTATTTAAAAAGTTTTTTAAAGCATTTAAAAATAACTATTTAAAAATATTTTATTTAGAGATATTTTTAATATGTCTTATAGCATCATGATTTGAAATTGGAAATGGAAAAAAATGTTATTTTCAATATCATCTAAATATTCACATTTTCAACCAGTTTTCAATTATAGTAGAAAAAAACTTTGAAAAGGGATTCTAATCTACCAAAATTGTGACACCCTAGTGTGCTTTTGCCCTATAACAATTATATGGGAGATTACCCAAATTGTACTTTTGCATAATTGCAATTGGCTTTTTATAAAAGGTATAGAAAAGTTCAAAATGATGAACAAGTTTACATGTAGTTGAAAAACATGAAGCAAGAAAAGAATGAAAGAGTGGAAGTGTATTATAAGAGATTATTGAAGTTGGCCAATAGTCTTCAACACAAGACAACATATTGTTTTTTAACTATTATTTTCAAATCTAGATTTTAATCATATATGCGTGTAGCAATAGTAAGTATGAAAAGAAAAACTCTGCAGTAGCATAAGGAAGCAACGTTGGTTTGTGAAGGAGGAATTTTTAAAATGGAGGCCATAAATAATTTGTTAGTACCACAGAGTACAATATTAGTTCAGAAACCTCAGATAATCGTAGAAAAAACAAGAATGTATTGTACAAATTGTCACAAGACAAATCATAATGTTGAAACCTGTAAAGTCAAAGGAAAGGAAGGCCTTGTTCTTATAGTCTCTAAGGTTACTATTCAACAAATTAAAGTACAAAGGCCTATGAGGTACTCCTATCATATTTGTGGTGACATTGGACAAAAGATCATAGATTTTTTTAAGTACAATGATATGCATAATAGGTTTAAGAACAAAGGAGTGAAGCCAATAAATAAACAAGCTATGGTAGAACCCAAGGTTTCAAATCCTTCAATCCATATGGTGGACATGAATATGGCCATCACTAGGAGCAAGGTTACTGAAGAACATGTGTTTAAGGATAGAAAGCCAATCAAGAAGAAGTTTGCTGCTAATTGGGAAGAGGAATAGAGACTACAACATCTTTTGTTAAAATTATATAGGAGATGCAAGTAGAAGACCCACCACAAAATTTGATTACGAAGGAGAAAGCATAATGGAATACAAGTTGGGCAAGATTGTCAGAATCTGAGGTGTCCATAGAACTCATTGTATTAGAAAGTTTGTTTTGTTAATCCTATCAATAGAATTATATCTATGGAACAAGTATTCCAAGATATCAATAAACAAATGTTGGAGACTACTTATACTTTGAGGTTAATTCAATTGTTGAAAATAACATTAGATCTTTAAAAATATATGTGGCAAAAATTAAAGCCTTAAAAACTTAATATAGTTACTAAACAAATATCAAAGCCTAGCGTAGCTACAATGGTTGAAACACATTCTAAACTAGACACAATAACTATAGAGGTAGATAACTAGATGCCAATTATTCAAGTACAAATTGGGAAAAACATCGTTGAGGATGTTTTGATAGATGGAGGAGCAAGTGTGAACATTATAAGAGAAAACCTTGGAACAAAGTTAGGTTTACCCAAACAAAGATTATCTCCATACCACCTCAGAATGGCAAATCAAAGTATGACCAAACCTCTAGGAATCATCATAAATGTGAAGATTCACATACATGGTATTCCATATATAGCCACATTTACTGTTCTGAAAAATAGTGTGGTAGATTCTAGTTATTATATGTTGCTAGGAAGACCCTAGCTTAAAGATGCAAAGGTTACACATAACCAATGTAACAATGTCATTATTATTCAAGGTAATGGAATAGTCAGAACAATATTAGTTAACAAAAAACACTAGAAGAAATCTTATCCTATGTAACCAGTCAATAAATGATTAAACTATAGTTATACACTATGACTATATCAATGACTATAGTTATACACTATGACTTAGAATCTTATGTGTCAAGATGAGTAGTCATATAAGATCGAAATCAATGAAGGGGGTTGACGAAAATTTATTTTGTTTCAATGATTTTCATCCTAATGTCAATTTGTGGTAGAGGATATTATGATTTGGATTTCACTCATTATTAATATGACAACAATATGATTATTTATATGAATGACATGTTGTATGATGACTTGGCATCATAGTATCAAGTGAAAATGATTTTAAAATAACTACATGACAAATATCTTATGATTACAAAATGATTACATGTTGGTGACATGGTTAATGGTGCTTTGACATATTTAAATGACTAGAAAATGACAATCTAACAATATGGTTACAATAAATGACATGGCATTATGAATTTGCAATTGATTTTGATAACCAAATGAACAAACTAAAAAACAAATGATTCAAAGTCTAGTAGTTATCATTTAATGCTAATTGTGCAACATCTTCAAAACAAATGTTTATTTAAATATGTTTCAATATTATAAACCATCAGTGAAATGGACAAAAGTTGCACAAATTATATCATAACAATTTGTGCAATTGAGCAAATAATTAAACTACATTCTACAATAAAGAAAAAAAACCTATAATTAGAATCTATTCTAAAACCTTGCAGTTGTTAAAAGATTATTTTTCTTAGAAAATTCTATGGCACCTATTAAAGATGTCGTGTTGGGGGGTGTAGGCAACCTTGTTGGAGTTGTTAAACCACTAACTTCGATTGTTGTTATAATGAAAACATTTTCTATATCTACTATTTCTCTCCTAGATCGTGCCTCCTTTTTCAAAATAACTTTCCAACCTAGTTTTCTCAAGTCATCAAAGAAAAATACTTGTGTCACTTGAAAGGGAAATATAAAAGGTTTAGCCATAAGTGGCAACCTATGTTGAAAATTCACTATAAGGAATCCATAATCATCCTTTACATAAGTCACGTTTCGTCAATTGTCCATTCCTTTTACCCATTCACACTTCAATATAATAATAGGGGTATGTATTGGCTCATAATTTAGTTTTAATATGTCCTTCAAAACCCCTACAAAATTCATAGTCACACTTGTTACATCAAAAGTTGGCACATCAAACACAAATGCCACCCCATTATCATAAGTTTGCAATTGGCTACTTTTTGAGTCTTCCATTCTAAAGTGGTTTCCATAGGCCTTCATTTTGGTGTATCACATTGTAGTTTGGGACAATTTGCTACATAATAACATTACATCCAATTCGTCTTCATTATTTGGGTCAATGGGGTGCCCATGCACAACACTTTTCACCCATTTAGTGAAAGGAGGTGTCATAGGGTCAAAAGCTTCCTCTTACTCCCATTTCCTACACATGCCATAGTAGACCCATGGATTGAAAGTGGATTATAATTTACAAGCTATGAAATAACCATTATTCTTGAATTAAGAAGGCCTAAACAATCACCAAAACCTCTAATTTTTTTTGAAATTATTCAAAAATTTGAAACTATTCATCAAAATTTTGAATTCTGCAATTGTTTAATAAAATTAACCATATCCACACATCCTTCACAAATCTGGTTTTTCTAACTTCTCAAACATATGATTATGTAAAATATTATAGAAACTAAAATTATGAAAAGGATCTAGAAATTTAAAACCTTGAAGTATCCATAATCTATAATATGACATCTACAATATCCAAGATCTAACATTTGAAAATGTCCAATATCAAATTTCCAACAGAACATGCAATTTGAAATAGCCAAAATATGTAATTTCACTACACCGAATGAAATCCACTTACAATAAATAGCACAATAGGTTTTGCAACAATAGGATACATCAATTATTGAACAAGGAAAGAAATGGATTCTTATTGCATCCAAGGTTGCATTATGGAAATGTTGGTCAATACGTATAGGTGGGCTAGATCACAAAGGGCAAGAATCATGTGAAATTATCTCCCCACACCTTCCAACACCTCACCAACATCTCAATCTTCTTCATCAGCATCCCACACTTGTCACTCCACAACATCAAACCTCTATAGGTATTTAGTAATGAAACCTAAACACTCAGCCTGAATATATCCTTCGGCCATTAACGCCTCTGGCCTTGCCATGTTCCACACATACACCTTCAAGGTTTTCATGTATCTTTCTACAGGATACATCCATTTAGTAGCAACCAAGCCACAAATATTCAATTCATCCACTAGGTGATATAGTAGGTGTGTCATAATGTAAAAAAAAAATGGTGGAAAATGCATTTCCATCAAAGTTAAACTAGTTGCAACATCATTTCACATTGAATCAATTTTAGAAGGATCCCAAACCTTAGAGCATATCCTTCTAAATACCTTGGAAACCTTCATGATTGCCATCCAAGGCCCTAAACCTAGAAGACCCCTCAATGCCAATGGTAAAATTTATCGCATTAGAACATGGTAATCATGGGATTTTAAACCCCCAAAAACCTTCTGCCTAATGAATTGTGCCATTGTCGATATATGCCCTAATGGCATTTTCACATTTTCTATGACAATAACAAAACTCTCAAATTCATTAGTTGACAAAACATAATCAACCGTTGGTTTCAACATTCTACCAACTTGTCTAAGGTTTGCAATCAACCATAAGTGGGGCCTAATGCCCCTACATTATAAATCACACCTAACTTTGATATTGTCTTTCTCACTTATTATGGTTTTCAAAATGTTTTTCACAAAATTAATCTCACAGTGCATCACATCCAAAGTCCATCAAATGAAAAGGTTTTATTCATTTATTCGCCCCAACATTGATGATTTGTTAAAAGACCAAGGACATGCATATACCAAAAAACCTTAGTGTGAGTTCATTATCCTACCCTAATTTCTTTCATTTGCACTATGTAAGCCATCCTTAGACCTCAAACCTTAATTTGATTTGCCCAAACCCTATTTTGAGCTCAAAGCATAATGTTAGATGTTAAAGCCTTGTTTCACCATACTATCAAAACCTGAATTTTAACTTTCTATCCTTACCTTCAAAATTGTAGTCTAGAAACTCTCCATGGATTAACTTGATCTCAAACCATAATATGGGTTGTTTAAACCTTATCAAAACCCTAATTTGATTCACATGGCCTTACATGTATGCATATTTACCTTCCAATATGGTAAGTCATAAAGCACATTTCGACATTTCACACCATGTTCCTTTGATGGGTTACCTAGACCATTGTAGTTGTTGCCCATGTTCAACCAATCTTGGTACTCCTTAACTTGTGCTAACTTTTCCTCTACTATGACATTTTAAGGTTTGCTACATGTTTCAATTTGCCCATTAAAATGATCTTTCATTCATGTTGACTCGTATGGGTGCCCTTCTGTCGACCATCTTTTAGTTTGAATATATGTATGTTTTCCCAACTCCACAAAATGTTCACCCTTGAAATTTGGCCCACATATAGGACATGCAACATAACCTTGATGTGCCACTCTTGCCACTTTGCCATAACCAAGGAGATCATGAATTGTCCAAAGTAAGATTCCTCTCAAAATAAAATTCCTTGATCACATGGGCCTAAAGACATTATAACTTAAAACTCCATGCCATAGTGATTGAAAGTCTTCAACCAATGGTTACAAATACACATCAAACACCTATGATGTAACTGACTTTTTGCCCAAAATAAGTAATGAACGCAAAATGAAAAACTTTTTTGTTGTTAACCATGGGGGTATGTTATAGTTCAACAACAATATAGGCCATGGAGACCAAATTGAACAACTTAATTTGAATGGATTGACACCATCTATTAAAAGTGTTAGGTGAACATTCCTAGGTTCTACTACAAAATTAGGGTAAAGGTCATGAACATGTTTCCACACTTTGGAGTCACAAGGGTGTCTAACCATGCCATCTAGACTATAATTTTGTGAATGCCACAATATCAATTGTGATAGGGTAGGGGACCTATACATCCTTTGAAATCTGGGGACAATTAGAAAGTGTCTAAGCATTTTAACAAGAAACATCTTGTTGATTTCATCCTTATAATAGGGACCTCCACATTTTGGACAATGTACAACATTCTGATGCTTTCCCTGAAAAACCCCTAGTGCATGCATGAATGGTCTTATAATCCAACCTTAATTGTCAATGTTTTTGCAATGTAAAAATTGTTTGGTAAGCAATTTGGTTCAAGCAGTAAATGGAGACCTAAGAGTGTACAAAGCTCATTTGCAAACTTGTTCGTAACTTTGTGAATTGTGCACAAATTCATGAAAAAGATGGTTGTTGCTAGTTTTGTACACTTATTGTTTAGATATAACTCTTGAATTACCTCCTCCAAAGTCATTGGATCAAAACTTTGAAGTTCGGGACCATCCTCAAAATACATTTCTCCAATTACATCATCTCTGACTCCAATCTCCACTAGATTTTCACCAATATCAGCAACATGATCATGGCCCCCATTGGCTTTCTCTTCCACACCATCAACCACCCCAAAAGCCTCCCCAACAATTCCAACAACCTTTTCTTCGAATGTGGGAGGTTCATCATTGCGTTGGAAAACATCTTCCACCATGCCCTGAACATCCACATGTGCATCCAATTCTTGCTAACATTCTATGGTTAGTTTTCTGAATTCCTCTTTGACACACCCCCAAGCTTCTTGATAAATTTGACTGCGAGTCTAAAATGAAAACAATGGAAGGACAAGGAGTTGGGGTACGCTCGTTGGTTCGCAACATTTCAGGGGTAGAAGGGTGTGCTGGAGCTCCGGGATGAGACTAGGACAAGTGACAAGCAAGTTAATTATTCACAAGGACCTGCACAAACCAAACAACAAGTTGGTTAATGCATAGTTGGAGCACCTTTGGTGCATGGACAAGCCATGGGTAAACACAGACTCATAAGACTCACCATAGCACAGATTTGGGGGAAGCCACCACCTTCCCCCTTACAGTATTCTCTGTGCTTGGCCACGGGGCCAGCACCTAAATGTCATTTTGTCTCAAGACTCCCAAGTTGGGAGTCTCAAAATTCTTGAAATTGGGACTTCAAAAACTTTGAAGGCCCATAACTTCTTGTGGAGACCTCTGATTGAGGTGAGGTTTAAAGCAAAGTTATAGAACTCATCAAGATCTTTCCAATAATATGTGGCACGCCACCTGCATGTAATTAAATCAGGGCGATTCTTGACTTTTAGTGGTTGGGATTCAAATTGACAATTTGACTCCCGGCCCTTCTTTTGACCATAACTTATGTTTTAAGTATCCAAATGAGTCATGCGAGGCAATTTTAAACATCTAAGTTCCAAGAGCTTTCCAATGGTATAAGGAACTTTTCAATCCAATGAGTTTTGACCCCCAGAAATTTCCCTTTGAAAATTCGGAACTCCATTGGGACTCTAACTTCCAAAGTGGGAGTTCACTTGGGAGTGTGGGGGTTCATTCCCTCACACTCTCTTACACTTCCGAGAGCATGAAATGTGACTCTTAGGTTTCATTCTTGGCTCGCACCTTTGCAAACCCTTGCCTTGGTCACGAGCCCAAGGCTAGGGTTACGACACTCTTCCCATTCTTCATCCAAAGAATTTTTATTCCCTGGAGCTCTCCAAACTCTGAATAAGGGGTGTCTTTCATTTTGCAATAGATGATTCTTGACATTTTGTAGTGTCCACATAGTGTTTCCTTTACACTTTGTACAAGGACAATGCATTCTATCCAAGTTGTAAAATAAAGTTTTACATTTTCCCCTAACCCATAACCTATCATCCCTATGTTTTTGTCTCAACACATGCCACAAAGGGAGTCTTTTGGGGTCTATATCAACCCTACATGCACAACTATCTCTAGAAATTCAATTTGAAATGGGAGCATTCGATTTCTATTGTTTCCATAACTACTTATACCCAACCAACAAAATATTATTATTCATGCACTTGAAATTGGGGTGGGGAAAAAAGAAAACTTAAATAAAGAATGTGTGAAAATATCCATTTGAATATGTAGTTTTTGTGTCCAAAACACCTTGCAAATGAAGGTGATTCTAGAGTTAGAAACCCAATATGTTTCATTAGGCTTATGGTTCATTAAAATCTAAATCACACATTCTAGCTATCACTATTCAAAGTGGTAGTCTTTAAAGGTCCATACTAAAAATGAAATAGAAAACATAATTTTGGTACCTTGGACATTACAACCTTGTACCACTACCAATTCATGGCAAGCTTTAGGATCTGACGCATCTAAATCATAAAGTTTGTCCCACCATGCTTTTCTTATATCTTCAATTATTTATCCATCACGTTTTTGTACATAAGCCCATTCCAAATAGTGCCCATATTCAACACTAGTGTCAACCAACTCCTTCCAAGCTTTGTTGCATACTCACAAATTCTCCAAAACAGATGTTCAACTTTCTATTCGCAAAATATCACATATTTGGGGCCAGATGTGGTTCAAAATAAAAAAAATAAAGAAAATGTTGGAAAAGTCCCCCATTGCCCCTATGCACTTGGAAAGAAAATATTGTAATGCATCCATTTAAATCCAATGATGAATTAGAACTTTATAAAAATTTGCCATAAACTCATTGATGTGCACAATTTCTGAAACCAAATTAAAAGAATTAGAAATTTCTCCAATCTCAGGATTCTAAAATTGATTCAACTTCAATGTAAGGTCATTTTCAAAACAACAAAGATGTTGATTACATCCTAACTTGAAGTACATTCCACCAATTCACACTTGGGAAAGGGTTTCAAGGGTTACTAATTTGGCTTCAAAAGGGGACTTATCGGTCCTTGAGTGATAGGAAAGTGAGGCCAAAAATATTTGACCAGCATCATGCCCATAGCCCCAAAAGGTGCCAATAGAGAAACTTTGATCGCCCAATACAAAGTGGTGTAAGTGTTGTGAGATGATCAAGCCTTGTTAATGTATGTAGGCCTCTTGCTATTAACCATGTCTAAGCACTAGCCAACAATCTGCCACCACCCCATCTTAATTCCTTTGACAAAACCCCACTATTGCTTGCTACCACTTCCCTTCCCACAAATGTTTGAGTCTCAATTGTAACCATTGTAAGACATGGTTGTCTGCTTAGCACAATCAAAACTCTAAGTACCACTATTGATAGAATCCTTGCAACCTTGAAAGGCTATTAAAATTCCACATGTTAGTCATTGGAAGAAAAAAGAAGTCAAGAATTGGCTCGCAATTTGCTAGATAACCTTGATTGAAAGTCAGAACCCTTTTTTGATAGCAAAAAAAAACATTAAACAAAACTCTTGTCCACTATGGTTGCCCATTTTCCCAAGGACTTGCCGCACATACTATAGGTATGTGCATGGCCTCATTGTGATTTAAACTCGTTATTCACTCAATTGATATAATCAGCATAGGTCACTAACCTCAAGACAACTATTGCCCACATACAATTTGCACACAATGCACAAAATTTCCTATTCAAACATGCACAAAGAAAAGGGTACCTGGTTTCTAGCACAATGTCCAATAGTTGATGTGTCAACCAATGATCCAATGCTTGCTGCAAAAGTGTCATGAACACAATCATTTGCCTTAGTCTCTGCAATTGGAATTGGTGCCCTCTATCATCCAGTCCAACAGAATATAAACAAAATCAACGAGGTAGAAAGACAACAACATATTTAGTACTATGGCCTTAAACCCTAAACCTAGCATAGTTTCCAATCCCAATTGAATGCCATAATAATTTTCTACTTGCACTTGATCTCATCAAGACTAACCACAAGTAGGGAACAACATACCATATGAATGTCTATTGTAATGGCTAGTTTTGCCACTCAAAATGTGTTGTGTGCATGCATCAAACAATGTAATCCACTAGTAGACAAGCAACTAATGTTAAGACCCAATGATAGTTCAACTTCATGATGAGGTTGGGAGCCATAAACTCTTGCAGAAATGTTTGCATTTTCATTCACATATTGCAACTACACACCAAGAAGGGATTTACTAAGGATCAACACCTTGAAAGTTTCAAGCAATTTGACCCTATATGAGCCACCAATGTTGACCATCTTCTTCTAGTGTACATTAATTCATAATGTTCAAATGAACACCTAGAGCTCTCATGCATAGGAATTCACACAAATGAAAAGTAAAAGGAAGGTTTCATACAATTATTTTTGAATCTTGCCTTCCACCAAGTGTAGAAGCATGCAAAGTAGTTGTTGATCCATTGATGGCTAAATCAGTGAATGCAAAAATTCTAGTGACCCATCTACATGTGAAAATCAACCAGCTACATGTCAAAAAGGTTTCTACAAAAAAAGGTAGGACATGGGAAAAGCTTCCCATACAAATAAAAATATTCAACAGTCCATGCTTCAACATTCAACCTTTCATAAGTCTTCAAATAGTATCCAACTTTTAAATATAGGTTGTTTGCTCATATTCTTACATCTAGCCTTTAGTAAGCAAACATATGCATTTGTTGTTAAAGGAACAAGTGCATGTCAAAGGACTAAAAAACAAGTTGGGCATAGAATAATCTTTGTCAACCAATGTATTCAAATAACAATAGTGTATACATGTGACGGGGTAGGCAAGTGAAGCAATAATATGTCATTGTAGTCTTGGACAAAATAGAAAGCAAAGCAAATCGTAATTACTTAAGAAGTTTGGCAAAATCATAACATGCATTTCAATTGACTGCTGCTACACCTTAAATGATATTTACAACTCTCTTCTTCATGGTAGTTCTCTATGGTTGATAGCAATGGTCTTTGAAGTTACATCTTCTTTTGACGATAATGGACAAATTGTTTTATGCATGTATATGGTTTAGAAGTTGTGGATGAACGTCTATTGACGTTCGTGGATGAAAATGGCATTTTTTCATCTACATTTTTTATTCATTCTTCTTCACCCATTCCTACGATGTTTCCTATTTTCAACTGTGCTAGAGTAGTACATTTGAGGGACTTGACAACTTGTTGTAGTTACAAGTGATGGAGAATATGGAACTAGAAAATAGTTCCAGAGCAAAAGGAAGACACCAATAATGCACATGTTGTAGAGCAAAAATGCGAGTATGAGTGTAATAGGGACACTCGTGTGGCTTCTTTTGCATACTTGTTGAAGCTTCTTGAAGATGTGGTAAAAAATTGTATGTAAACTCAACCTTAAATATTACAAACCATCTTATTTTTTCTGTAATGCTAGTTAGATGGTGTAGATTACCTTATCCATTGGGTTTCACAACATCACCCTTGTGGTACATGTTCTTTCACTTTCATTGCTGCAAATTTCTCTGTGTGGATATTTTGAAGTTTGTAAGGAGTTTGTTTTTACAAGGTAGTTCTTTTCATTGTAACACAACGCAGGTGATTGGGTCATCCATTGTTTGCATTTCCACAAGCAATAGTCGCTCATCAAAGAAAGACGGCGACACCTACGTTTGTTCTTGTCAAAACACTAGGTTGGGTAGAATAAGGGAGGATCCAAACCTAAAGGAAACTAGTTCTTCAAAGGAGATGGAGGACGTTTTTGCAAAGATGAAGATCAATGATGATTACACACTAGGTTGGTTTTTATTGGCATTCGACCTAGGCTAGTTGTTTCTTCCACGTCCTGTGTTTTTGTTCTTCAAATGTAGGTTTGCAAATGTTCATAAGTCTTGAAGCTTGTTTAAGTCCATACAGACTTTTGAGTAATCTACATATTTTTCCTTCTTTTTCATGATTGAAAAATCCCTTTGGATGTTCCATATATATTTCCTCCTTCACCTCCCCATGTGAAAAATAGTCTTGATGTCAAACTCCATGAGCTCCAGGTCTTTAGTTGCAGACAATCCTTACACTATCAAACTTTGCAACAAGGGTGTATGTTTCAACATAATCAACTCCAAACTTGTGAATAGCCCTTTGCTACCAATCAAGCCTTGCATCTCTCCATATTGTTATCTACTTTGGGTTTAACTTTAAATGCCCATTTGCATCTTATTGTATTTATTCCCGGTGGGACAATCACAAGCTTCCAAGTCTAGTTTGCATGTAATGACTTGATTTCCTCTTACATAGCCTCTTCAAACTTCTATCTATTGGATGATAACATGGCAACCTCACAAGTTTCAAGTTCAACTAGTAAGCCTAGTAATTTTGTCAAACCAACAAAGGCTGGATGATCACTCCCCCACTCACCAAATGTGATTGGTGGTTGTTTTGTTCAACATGAAGAGGCTCCTTTTTGAGGAATGTCATGATCATTGATATCAATCTCTTGATATGAATCACCTACTTGGTTACCTGTTGCAATGAATCTTGGTCTTCAATGAAAACATCCTCATATATAGTGTGACAAGGTTTAGTGGTTTTCCCACTCTTGGAATACCTAGGTGCATTCATTGCCTCATGTTCACTTTGATTTAAGATTAGGTTTCTACTCATCTTTGATATCAATGCCCTATTTTTTAGGATTACTTTCATAAGTACTCCTAATATTCAACCTTTAATTAAATGAAACATCTCTATTGATGATTTTTTTTTCTCTTCAATACACCACAAATGGTAGGCATTTGAATTAGTATTGTAACTTAAGAAGATGCATTTCATGCTCTTTAGTTCCAACTTCTTTCTCAGTTCCTTTGGTACATGTGCATAAACAATGCTACCAAAAACTCTCATATGACTAACATCAAGCTTCCAAAGGTGATTTGCCTTTTAGGACTTTAGTTCTTTTCCTATTTAGAATGTAGATACTAGTATGAGTAGCCTCACCCAAAAATTTAGGGCTGAATTTTTACATAGGAGTATGCATTTAATTCTTTCCACCACTATTTTGTTGACTCTCTCTAAAACACCATTTTGTTAGGGGTGCATATGCAACATTGAGTTCTTGAAGACTCTTTTCTCTCTTAGGAAACTCTCGCTCTCTTTCAATAAATTCTCCCCCTTTTCACTCAATTTCTTCATCTCAAAACTTGTGTATCTTTTGGCTTAATGTAAAAATACTAAAAATGCTAGAATACCTCTTGCTTTGACTTCATGCAGTAAATACTTTATAAGAGCTATGATCATCTTTAAACATTCATGACACACATTTGCATGATAAAGCGGGTCTTAGTGATAGAGCAAGTTTGCATAGTTAAATTTTTGGGCATACAAGATTGAAATCACTTAACAACACTATTTTGACTGGGGCTTTTCAAATTATCACACCATAGCAAACAAACCAATCAACAATTTAGTTTTCTTGCATGCACATTGTCATACATTTTCTCTTAGACCATAGATTTTGGCTCTCTTCACACACTATCTTTTATTTCTTTCCATAGTGTGGTGTTTTGTATTATATGGCAATGATCTAGACATAAAGATCTTGAGATGGTTTACTATAGTAGTGCCACCTTTGTGTGGATAATTCCTATCCTCTATTGGGGCCAACACATTATTGGACCACTAAGGTGTAGAACATGCACTACATTGTTTTGCTATCTTTGGTTGGAATCTTCTTCAAGTTATACTCATAAAAGGTACCATCTTAAACTAGACATGTTGTTCATTATAGGATTAAATGGTAATTATGTACCCAATGTCACCTTCTACTTGGTGTTTTTATAGTGGGTTCTTGGACATTGTGTGTGCAGTCTAGTTTCTTTTCCATAATATCTTTTTCTTTTACACAAAACTTGGGTCCAAAGCATTACTTACATGCATGTTATATACTTGTTGTAGGAGAAGGTCTTTTGTAAATTGATGATGTGTATGGGAATTTTGTTTGAACTTGCTTTGGACTCTTTGTTGTGGTTATAGGCAGGATCCATTGAAATGGGATTTCAATCCAAAGTTGAGAATTGCAACAAACATGTGGTTTTCTACTTGCTATTTTCTGAGTATCTCTGTTTGAAGAATAAAAATCTTGATGCGGCGATGCTCTTGTTGTAGCTAAGACATGTGTAAAGAGTGTTAATTTTGCAATGAAGAATGAGGCAAGTTCTTGTCTCTTGAGTGCTAGCGAACGTACGTGTCAATTATGTGTCTTCCTAGTGATTTTAGAAATTTCAAGATGATGCAAATTTTGTATTATGGGTTTGCTCTTATTTTGGGCAAGTTTATTATGTAGTCATGTACATCCATCATATATTGAAAAATGCTACTGAAGTCAATGGATAGTCATTGCACGTGTAGTTAGATGGTTGCTATTAGGTTTTGAGGAGGTATGGAAATGTACAAAATTCGTGATGGATGGAGATGATTCAAGAACCACATTCAAAATCTACTTTTTGTGTGTTTTTTGGTTTTGAAAGGCATATATTCAAGAAGATGTGGAGTTAATACATGAGGAGAATCATGAGGTAGCTGGAATGGTGGCACGTTCCTCTGTGACAAAGATGGAGAGGAAAAGGGAGTTGTTGTAGACTCCCGATTAAGCAAGTATACCCTACCCCAACCCCATCTAAGTCAACTGGTTCAGTGGAACGCACAACAATAGGGCAATGGTCATGGCAACCACCACCTAGGTGGTTGTAACAACCATGGATGCAAATCCCCCCCCGCCCTTCGTGAGTAATGGCACAATAGGGGCCATTGTCCTATCCTAGGCCATGGATGTAAGTGCCTCCAAATGCTACTGCACAATATATGGGGACAACAAATGCCCTTCCAACGTAGTTGCCATATGTGCCTCAAGTTCTAGTTCAGGCACTTCAATGCAACAAGCTATTGTACCATTGGTCAAATCAAAGAGTCTAATTAGAGCAACTAAGAGAATTGTGAAGAAAGAAAGTGATGTAGCAAGTGAAGTTAGGTAGGTTGCTGGTAAGAAACCCCATAGTATCAAAATAAAAGCAGGGGGTGATGTTGATAAATGATGTGTAGGGAAGAATGTATGGGATGAGGTAGTGAGGACCTTAATCCCCAAAATTTTGGTCATTAGTGTTTTGCAATGGGAAGGCCATGAACCCTCATCCTTAAATAAGTTGAAGGTAGTTTTAGACAAGGAGTTTGAATATGTAAATGATGAGTTAACTATTGTCAAGTTTAAGAATGTTGTGAAGAGATGGTTGAAAACAGAGTGTTGCAAGTTGAAAGCTATGTACTTGGGAGGCAAAACTGAATGCCCAGTGAACATAGAAATTGCTCATTGGAAGAAATTGAAGGTTTAATAGAGTAGACTAGAAACAAAGAGGAAAGAAAAATAGATGGAAAATGCCAGGAATCTGGTGAAAAACTTGTCAAATGTGGGCCAATTAGGCAAAGCTAGAAAGGAAGTTCAAATGGTAAGTGCTTATGAAAATTCAAGGTTAATTAGCATCACAATTTCATTGAATGAAAATTGTCTATTTTACATACAATTTTTAACTTCATAATTGGGTTGTGTTATAGAAAAACCAAAGGCAAAGAAACCCAAGTTTGACTAAAATTGCAAAAGATCTACAAGGATATGATCAAATTAGTTCAACATCTGTAAGTTCGATTTAACTTGAACAATTGTAATTTATTTTCATGATTAATTTTTATTTTTGTATTACCTGTGACCTTGATAAAATTGGGTGCCAATAGTAATGTGGCAATGTTAATGATTTCATTTACAAATCATTTTAATAGCTAGGTAGCGGATTATCTTATTTACGTATCAAGGAAAATGTCAACGAGATTGACCAACTTGGAAACTAAGCAAATTGAGTTAGATGGGAAGGTTTTAGATGTGTTGGATAAAACACATGCCAATAGTTAAGCATTGGCTGATATCAAGTCCGTGTTTTTAGACTTTTTAGAAAAGCTGAAAGACTAGGGTAGTCCTAGTTTAGTTGAACCCAAAGCTCTTTGTGAACAACTTCCATTGCCTCCATCGCCTCATGTGGTGGTTATAGTTGGTGTAGTTGTTATGTTGCTTGAATCAAATCCATTAGACACCTTTGGTGCAAGTAGTGGCAACGGGAGTGTACATTCTCTTTCTAAGGGGCAAAACTGGGGTGTGTTGTATAGATGTAGGTGGTTCATCGAAGATGTTAATGACTACAACTCTTCCATAAAAAAAGGTGGTATCAAATCCCAACTTGATTGATTAGTAGGCCCCCAAACATGGTTTCGAAGGAGCAACTTGTGTTGTTTTGCAACCTTGGGCCTCACCAATAAACAACAAATTATTGAATAGGAGATCATTGAGATCTCTAGCAAAGAATCCTATTGGTGAAGGTGTTGAAACTTCTGGCTACAATACAGGTGAGAATTCAACAAAGATTGTTGGGTGGATTTATATTGTAATCTAGGAATTTTGATTGGCTTAAACAATGATCATCCATTTGGTTGTATAGTAGAATCTACCTAGAAAAGAATTGAGGTGCAAGGTGATTGCACCTTTAAAGTTTTACAAAAAGAAGACAAAAGATCATCAAGTGGGCAATCACCCTTGGTACCCATTTTTCTTCATTTTTAAAATTGTTATTGTCCATTTTGTGAACCAACTTTGTTTGTTGAATTGTAAGTTTATTGATCTTGGTGTAAATTGTTGGCAATTATTGTTGGCAAAATTATAGTTTGTTGTAGGTCAGTTGGTGACGCTATTCAATTAAAAGAGCTCAAAACAAAAGGTTGCAGGAGGCAAAATTAGTGGACTATGGGGGGTTGACAAATGGCATGGCTTTGTAATTCCAAATCTTTTTGCCAAAGTAGATATTTTAGTTGTTCATGTTGTTGAAGTCCCACTAATGGTCACAAATGAAGTAGTTGATCAGTTTACAGTGGGAGATGCCATAGGCTCATTTGCCTTATGGAGTTGGAAGTATCTAAAAGACTTTGTTGAACATTGTCTTCACAATGATCAAGAAATAGATTTGTATGGCATGTTTATTTATTTTTGGTGCGTCTTTGGACACCCATTTTGTTATGACCCATGATGTTGAATTGGTAAAATAATTCATTATCAAAGTTTTGCTGCATAGTTTTATTTCAAATATAATGAATGTTTAATGTCTTACAGTGGCATTTCATGAAACTAAAGTAATTACAAAATTCACTCACAATGATTGAAATACTACTACATAATCACTTAGGAATAACTATATGTAACCTTGTTCTTACATACAATGTCAAAATTAATCATAGACATGTCAAATTATAAAGTGCCACATGTCGGACATATGGCATTTAGTATGAGGACATTTGGCACAATCATATGATGTCGCATGTCCAATCAACAAAAATTCAATTTCATAAGATACATGTTTTTGCACTTAAGACAACTACCAAATTACTAATCTATGATTAACATGTGGAAAAATACATCCACATGCACCAATAACTAATGGCTATGTGTAGTAAAAGAAGCCAAGTTGTCATATGTTAGTCAAAAAAATATTGACATGCACGTACCTTTTAAATACATTGTAGCCAATGAAAACTTAACACTTATGCTTGTTTACAAATCAAGATAGTCATATTCAAGTCATTTTTACTTGATACCTTGTACATTACTTTTGTCCATAATGACTATTATGTGGAATATGTGTTGCCATGTGCAATCCATGTTGGCATTCATGTCACATAACATGTGTATCTGATGTGGCACAATGATTCCACAATTGTCCATAATGATTATTAGTTGAAAACTGCCATGTCATGTCCTCTACGACTAAGTGTCTTAAACGTCTTGTCCAATATGACTTTAAGGCCATTAGTCATTTTTGTCCTCAATCACTGAAAAATTAGTCATATAAGGAGTCATAGATTCCTTATTTTCTTCTAGTGAAATTGGGAGTAGAAACTAGAAGGCCCCAAGTACTTGTTTGTTATGACTTGATGGAAGGCTCAACAGATGAAGAGGAAGATTTAATCTTTGAGATAGAACCATAACTGTTCTCAATTGGTATAATCATCTTCTTAGAAGAAACGATTTCGTTGTTGAGTGTTGGAGTGTCAAAAAATAGAAGCGTTGAGGAATTTGATCCAGAACAAGGGACATTAGATCAAATAGTTGCCAAAGTGGAACCTTCAATCATGAAATCAGAAGATTTTTGTATCAAACTAGAGGTTTCATTGGAAGACAAGGTTTAGAAACTTGTTACCATCATAGCTAGGATGATATTTAAGTGGATGAGACATTAGCAAAAATATAGGTACAAACTCTTCAGATAATAGGTTGAACTTTGACTTAATAATGATTTGTTAACATGAATCTTGGCACAAAGGCAAATCCACAATACATCAAGGTTAATTCACAATTGACAAAGTAGAAGACTGAGGAGCTTCAAATGTTATTAAAGGAGTTCAAGGATGTGTTTGCCTAAACTTACAAAGATTTGAAAGGCATACCTCCAAAATTGGTTCAACATAGAATTGAATTAGACACCTCAATTCCACCAGCACATTAAACAAGGTATAGATTGAACCCTAATTATGTTGTAGTGGTCAAACAAGACATTAACAAAATGTTAGGAACTTGATTTATTCAACCAATAGAAGAGGCTACATGGTTATCACCCATAAGTGGTAGTGCTTAAGAAAAATGGTAAATTGAGAATTTGTGTGGATTTTAGGAAGTTCAATAAGGCAACCAATTTTTTTTTTAATCTTTTGCCATTTTTTGATGAGGTACTAAACATTGTAGTAGGGTATGAAGCCTATTTAAACTTTAGATGGATATTCAAAATACCATCAAAATTTTATAGCCCCTGAGGATAAATACAAAACAAATTTTGTAATAGATTGGGGAACATTTGTTTGGATGGTGATGCCAATTGGTGTAAAAAATGGGCCACCAACTTTCTAGAGAACAATTAACAAAACCTTTAAAGAGTTTTAAACCAATTCATGAAGATATTTTTAGATGGCTTCACAATTTATAGTGATATGGAAAGTCATTTGATGAAGTTCGGACTTTGTTTTCAAAAATGCAAGGAATATAAAATTAGTTTTAACCTAGATAAATGTGCCTTTATGGTATTTTCGAGACTAATTTTAGGGTTCATAGTTTCCAAAGAAGGAAAAATACCAAACCTTAAGAAGGTTTAGGTAATAATGAATATGTTAGTACCTACTAATCCATAGTAGATTCGGGTTTTTAATGGTATGGCTCAGTTTTATAGATGTTTCATTAAGACCTTTGTTTTTATTAGGGCACCAATCACTAAGTTGATGAGGAAAACAAAACCTTTTATTTGGACCACAGAATGTTAAGAAGCTTTGGATTAAATCAAGCAGAGGTACATGGAAGCACCAATTTAAATACCTCCAAATTGATAATTGGAATTTCATGTGCACATAGATGCATCATTGTTGGCAATAGGTGCAATGTTGGCATAAAACCCAATTGGTAAGTATGACCAGCCTATAGTATATGTTTTTAGATTGCTCAATAAAGTAAAACAAAATTATACTACTATAGAAAGAGAAGCCTTAGCAATGGTTTACGCTTTGCATAAGTTCAGGCATTTTTTATTAGGAAACAAATTTGTTTTACATGTAGACCATATGGCTTTGGTGTATTTGGTCAACAAACCATAGGTGTTAAGAAGGATATCAAGATGGTTGTTGTTATTCATAGAGTATGAGTTCACAATAGTTTACAAACTTGGTAGAATACATGTAGTTGCTGATGTTTTATCCATATTGCTAAACAATTCAAAACCATTGGGCGTCTCAGATTAGACTGAGGATGCATCATTATTTTTTGTAGAACCTACATGGATGCAAGAAGTAAAAGCCTATTTAGAGATAGGTTAGATGCCAAAAATTCTGAACCTAACTTAGAAATAGAAGTTGGCCCTAAAGGCAAAACCTTTCATTTTGAAAGAAGGAATTATGTACAAAGCATGACAAGACAACAAATTGCATAGATGTTTGACCACCTCAAAAGCATAGATTGTTTTGGAGGAGCTACATGAAGGAGTGGCTAGAGGACATTTTGCTACAAATATTATTGTAAAGAAAAATTTGGATGTAAAATATTGGTAGCCAACTTTATTCAAGGATACTCATGACTTTTGCAAAAACTGTGATACCTATCAAAAAATTAGAAGACTAAAAAAAAAGAGTTTGGCCAAGTTGGTAATAACATTTCCACATGAACATTTTATGAAGTGGGGTATAGATTTTATAGGTCCAATCAAACTAGTAAAAAAACTAATGAGAAACAAATACATTTTTGTAACTACAGATTATGCAACCAAGTGGGTAGAGGTAAAAGCATTCAGATTCAATATTGTAGTGATTACAGCCAAAATTCTGTATGAGTATATTTTGACTAGATTTGGATGTCCATTCACCATAGTTGTGGATCAGGGAGTACATTTCATTAATGACACAATAAAACATCTAACATAATAGTTTCTACGAAAACATGTTAGTTTTCCTACATATTATCCACAGGGAAATGGATAAGCAAAGTTTATTAACAAAGTCATTGGTAGGCTATTGACCAAGTTGGTTAATGAGAAAAAAATAGACTAGGATGAATATCTATCCATAGTTTTGTTTTCACATATAAGTGCTTACAAGGTGGTAACAAGTTATTCACCTTACTAGTTAGTCTATGGTTTGCATCTTTTAATGCCAACATAATATGTTCTTTCAACTATTAGTGGGGAGCACAAAGATGCAGAACCAATCAGAGTGTTAACAATAATAATTACAAAACTGGAAAAGTTATACAAGAATAGATTGGAAGTTCAGAATAATGTGGGAGCCAACTAGTGGAGTAGATTTTTGTGGAATTAACAGAAAAATACTGAGAAGAAGTTTTAATTTGGAGATTATGTCTTATGGTTTCCTAAATCCTAAAGGATAAAAAACACATTTGGGCAAATTCAAGAAAAGATTGATTGGTTCATTCAGGGTATAGTATTGCTTACCCAATAATACCATTTTTTGGGTTTTTATTAACAATTTTGAACCAAACCCAATATTGGTCAATGTTAATAAGTTGAAACCATACACATATGTGGATCAGACATTGAAGGGGATTCAAAGTTTAGAGGATTAGAAGTCTTTACAGTCCATAGATGAAGACCACATGGAAGAAACATCTAATGAAGATTTAGAAGATTAGAAAGAAACATAGACCATTGGGATTGATCAGACGATAGTATTAAAAATAACCTTAGTAAATATGATAAGCTAGCATGTTATGAACAAATACCCAAACCATGGTTATACAATTTCACAGTTACTAGATTGTGGGGTAGATAAGTCATTGATGTCAAAACAAGATTCTGTTAATCTAGTGACTCAGCATAGGCCATAGGGAATCTATAATGTAAACTATACTATGTCATTAGATTCAAGAATGTCATTAGAACCACCTAATGCCACGTCCACATAATTCTTTATTTAGTAGGTATTAACTATGGCCCATGTTGGTGCTAATATGAATTTAACCAGGAGGTGACATATGTCAAACAATTTGAAAAAAATACAAATTGTTAAAACATTGGCCCTAAAACGAAAAGTGAAACGTCACTTCATGAAACAAGGTGATAACACTTTAGAAGGTGGTAACCACCAAAGCGACTCTTTGTTTTCGTTTTCTACAAGTATGTTTCAATTATTTTTTGTTTATAGAATGAATTCTAAAGAAAGTCTTGTGGAAAAATTACAAATATAGTTTAGAGAGAAGTTGTAGAAGTTGAAAGAGGAGCAAGAGAGATTAAGAAAGTAACAAAAATTTGTAAACATTTTGCCTCTACAATTTAGGTTTTTAGAAAGAGGTCCACCTTTTCCTTCTCGAGTTTATTATTCTTTTTTTTCTCAAAAATCCTCTTTGATACCCAAGTTTGAGAAAGCTTTTGAAGCAATCATGAAAAATGAGAGAGATTGTAAGGAAACATTGAAAAGATATAGCTTTAGAAAGCCTAGAAGACATGCATGTTCTAGCGAGCAAGTCGGTCTTGTTTTTATTTCAGATTTTGAGGAAAACTAACAGAAGGATGATTTAGGGCAACAATCACCATTACATCAAGAGGAGTATACTCAAGAGTAGATTCTAGAGAGAGTTCATATTCCCAATAAGAAGCACACGAAGAAAACAAGTTGGCAAGCAATGGTTGCAAATTTGCACGGGAAGAAAGTGTGTACTCATCAGGATGATGAGATTAGGTATATCTTTACTCCAACAAAACAAAGTTATAATAACAATCTAAAGAACATTTTGCTTTGGACAAACATTGGAGAAGAAAAGAAAGCTTGGACAAACAAAGCTAGATTAGTAAACATGTTTGAGATTGAGTAAAAGATACTTCGCCACAACATTTTGATTGAATTTTTGAACAATTGGAAGTTGGATCCTAAACATAATAGAATCAAAGTTATGTTAGGGGACGAATAGTTAAATAATAGATAAGCATGTTTTAGCAAAAGTTTTAATACCATACAGGAGAGACAAAAGCAGACAAGGCAAAAATGTCTGATGTTAGAATAACACTAGTAGATATAACAGATAGAGTCCTTAACGTTTACAACACTAATGAAGGGTGGGTTGTAAAAAAATGAAGTCAGAATATGTTAATAAAATTGTTGCCATTTTGCCAATTATTTACCAAAAGGATAAGGTTTAGTGTTTTAATAATAAGTTTGTTATGATGAATTCTAAAATAGTTCATGGAGAATCTATTGATTGGGCTGCAATCATGTATTCTCAATTGGTCAAGGAATTGATCAAATGGGAGAAGTGTTAGAAAAATATGATTGAGGGAATAACCAAAAGAGAACCAAATAAAAAATTATGCCATTCTACCGTAGTCCTAAAAGTTTTGTTTCAAAAGTGGTTTCAATTAGAAGGAGCAGAATCACAAGAGAAGAAGAAACATGCAAAGTAGCTTCAAGAGGACAAAAGAAGAAGAAATAGTCTAAGGGAAAGGTTCATTAAGAACAAAAGGCCTTTGAACCCTACACACATCTCTCCTAAAAAGGAGAAACAACTAGAGACTAAGACAACTGGAAGAGCAATTTTAATGTCTCAATTTAATGATGATGAGGAGAGAGAGACTTTGTAGAAGAGGTAGAGAAGACAAGAGGATACTGCAATGAGAGACAATATTGATTATCAACAAGTAGTAGAATTATTGAGGAAGCAGTAAGAGCAGAATCAAAGATAGAAGGAGAAATCCATATCTCTTAAATTTGATCTAAAACCACCCATTTCTCCCAAGCAAGAGTAGAGGTCGAATGGGCAGGAGCATTAGAGATGGCCCAAGAAGGAGCCAAAGTCTTAAGCTCATTAGTTAGTAGAGGAGCATATATAAGATTTTGACCATGATCCACCAAAAGTACAACAATTTGTTCCATCACCATAGAAAAATGAAGGTATGTTGCCTTCAAGACTAACTTCTACAACATACATGAATGTATTTGGAGAAATTTGGATTGCACACATGAGTTTAGGTTCATCAGGTACAAATTCTAGGGGTTAGACTCTTAGGGTTCATACACTAGGGTATGTGTAAGGGATAGAAGTAGAATTGGATGAACATATAAAAGCTGCTACTATGTTTCAACATGCAACATAATACAATGTACAGATGACAAATATTTTGCTTAGACTTTCTAATATGGAGATCAAGAACAAACAAATTATAGAAGAGAAGGATAGATTTATTCAAAATTTGTAAGGAGTTTCAAAGAAGGAGTAGAAGCTTAAAGCAAAGTTGTAGGATAGGAATAGTGAAAATAGTCAGGTATTGGTGAAACTCCAAGCAGCTAGACAGAATATGAATAACATGGAAAAGCAGAGCAAGGATTCGGAGAACATTAGAACAGAAAGGGATTCCTTGCAGGCAACTTTAAAGGAGACAAATGCCAATTAATGGGGTTTAGAAATAGAAAAGGATACTTTGAGTATAGAGCATAACAAACTTCAGAAAGACTACAAGAACATGGAGGAAATTCTCTTGAAGCAACAGAAGGTGGAAGAGTTCAAAGTGGACAATGCCAATGCATATCAAGCTCAGAATGAAATACAAGAGCAAGTTGACTCAAGGCATGCATAAATGGATAGAAATTTGCAGAAGCAAATGGCCTTTAATGAAAAGTTAAACAAATTTCTAGAGGAGATTCAAAAGAAAAAAACCCTTCAATTATGATATTGTCTTTGGAGAAAATAGTGAATTCAAGAAGCATAATACTTTGCTCAAGGTAAAGCTCAAGGCATTATCAATGGAGGAAAAAGATGCAAACTTATTGTGGGATGCAATTCAAAAAGATATTGGGAAAGTCTACAAAAAGTATGAAAGGAATGAAAGGTTATATAGACACAAGATTTCTCAAATGGAAAGAGTTATGCCATCATTTGAGTATGAGCCTTTAGTTCTGTTTCCAAAACTAGAGATTTCAGATGAGGAAGAAAATAGAGGGGATACAAATGGGGTAGGACCATTAGGTACAAAAATGGTAGAACAACTAGTAGACCTCAAAGGAAGAAAGGATAGCCCTAAGAAGGAGGTTGTTGAACAAACTCTTGAACAAATAAAATCTATTTTGCAAGAAGTTAGTTACTAGGAGTATGCATTTGCAGCCATAGAAATAGGGGAGTAAATACAACTTGAGAAACATATAATTTAGGAGGATCAGTAGGGTCAAATTCAGCTTGTGTCAAGCTGCAACAACATGATTAGATCCAAATTACATTAGATCTATAGTCAAATTAGTAGTTACAAGTTATATAAGAGAGATGCAATAGTAGGGTCAAAATCAAATCACATCAAATTTGCAATTACAACAATAGTTATAAATGATAACATAGTTGTAGTCACAAGAGCAGAGAGCAACCTATCAACAAATAACTATACAATTGTCAACATAGGCATTAGAAAAGCAATAATAAACTTTGTATACAATAGAGAATTAAACTGTGCTTTAATCTAAAGTATAGGCAGAGTAGACTATAGTACTAATAGAGCAAATTATTGTACAAACAAATCAAATCTTTGAATCACATGATCAGAAATAATAAAACATTAGTTTTCTTAACACATTTTGGAACCATAATTTCGAGACATAATTCAGAGTATGGGTGGGGTAATGTTAAGGGAGTAATTACTTGTGATAATTATTAGTTAGTATATTTTTATTTACTTACTGTTTTAAAAATTATTTACATAGATTACATGATTACATAGTTTTTATCACCATTTGAATTTGAATAGAACATAAGATTGTTTTTTGTGGAAGAATATCTTGGGAGAAGAGGAAGAAATGAAGACCATTGTATCATTGTAGAACATGAAGCTTTAATGGAGTATGAAAGAAATATGCTTTGATTTTTGGAAAAGCTTTGTTTCCATATTCAAAGTTTGTTGTTTTGGTGTTTTTATCATACTTTCATTACTGGATTTTAATTCTCAAACTAGTTATAAATAGATCTGAATGAGCATACCTTGTTAATAGTAATTTTATTGCATTTTAGTCCAGATTTTAGACCAAAATATAATATTAGAGATTCTGTATTTACCACTAGTGTTCCGTAGTCCTTAGGTTTTTAAATAGCCATTTATTACAATTCCTAAAATTTTCACATAAACAAAGAATTGTCAATTTTTTTTTTAAATTTCAAAAAACTAAAACTTATCAATTTCAGATTTGGGTCAAATTATTTTTATCACCAATTTTCAATTCTAATGATTTTTACTTGATAAAACTTGTTGTTTTGAGTTTTAATTTAGTTGTGGGTTTTAAAGTGTAAGGATGGTTTGGTCAATGAAACAAGTGGATTTTACAAAAGAAAAAAAAAATCTTTTGAAATATTCAAGAGTATATTTATTATAAACATGAAAATTTCAAAATTACTTATTATTCAACAAACATGTGTTGAAGTTGCCATTGTTTTACAATAAGTATTGAAAAATCAATCAAAATATAAAGATATTAAATAAAAGTTTAAAGAAGTTGTTTATTGAAAGGGGCCTTGTAACTTTTTTTATTGGCAAGCTATATCCATTTGACACCCAAAAAATTCCCCCTTTTCTTTTGTTAAAAGAAATCCTAAGAAAAAAAAATCGCCCAAATTTGGCCCAATTTTTTTTTAGAGGTGCCAACTAAAAAAAGGTTGTCCCTTGTTGCTTAATTATTTCCCTTGCTACTTCAATGGATGGCTAGGGCTAGTTTGCTAGTAACTACACTAAGGATTGGTTAAACTTTTGACTTGTGTCATCATTTTATTTTTGGTTCAAAAGAAGGGGGTCATTAGTTGTTTTCTACCATTGTAGAATTGGGAGCCATCCCAACTTTTCTTTCCAAAACCCAAAAAAATCATTGGTGATTTTTCCTTGAACACCATTGATTTTGCTTGGCATTCATTTAACATAACTAAGGGATCATTTATAAATGTACTCCTCGATTAGTTTCGACAACAAATTGCCAAATAAATAATTAAATTTTAAATCTTAACTTTGGCACTTGGTTTTTTTATTTTGAAAATTTCAACAAGTAATGGTTATAAATAATAATAAGTTTGTGGGATAGTCCAATGTTTAGACTATCATAGTCTTAAGATCTTGAACTCTTAAAGGTTGTGGTTCAAACCTAATAGTTGAATTCTTGCAGATTTTTATTTTTATAAAATTTTTGGCACATGTAATAAAAATTCTTTAAAAAATTTGGCATAATAATAATAATAATAATGCTGAAATTGTTCATGTACTATGGTAATAAAAGTAGTTTTCATTTGGTTCCACATTTTGAAAAAATGTTCACTAGGTGTTAGTTATTATTGAGATTTCTCATGATTAAAATACTTATTACACCTTCAATGCTTGCTATTTGGAACGTGGACAAAATTTAGAAACCCAAGTTAATAAGAGAATTTCTTAATGTTACTATTTATTACTTATATCTAATAACTAAAACCAACCAAATGGGCCATAAGAATTATTGAACCAGTTTATGTGGCAAATTTTCACTCCTTTAAAAACTATCAAATTAATTATTGTGATGGTTTTTGATTTGTGAAGAATTGTCAAACTAATTTTTGAACTCCCAAGAACCATCAATTTGGGTGTTAAGAATCATAACAAAAACCAATCGTGGAATTGGAACTAGGTGACACTAGTCTCTACCATAAAAATATGTGTTACAAGATTTTTTTTTGAAGTTTCAAGTCACATTACAATATTGGTTTTATCTCAACCAAAAAACAACTCTATTATATATGCAAAATGTAGCCCAATAACAAATTTGAACATGAGTTTGATATCATCCACCCAAACCAAACAACATCATTTAGGGTCATGTCATCCACTAGCATTAATGAATACGAACAACGATAACAACAAAAGTCATATACTAACATTCCATAGTAGGTGATGTCATGCACCAACATTGGTACACACCAAATAATTCAATATATAGTTGAATGTACACATAGAATATCAATATATAGGAATTCAAAAATGGCAAGAACTTGCAAACAAAGGCAAGATATTGCATAAATGAAAACAAATGAAGACATATGTGATCGAATGAAAGTCATTTGCAAACAAATCACATAGGAACAGAAGGAATGTTGTGAAAGAAATGAAGGTGATGTTATTGCAAATGAAATGAAGATGTTGTGATGAAGGAGACAAAGGAGTGGGAAGATGTGTGAAGAAGGAAACATAATCAAAAGATGATGGGGACCTAAGAGAAGATTTTGATGATGATATGAAGGTTTTAAATACTTAACTACTTTTGGTGTGGATGGAGGTGTTGGTTGTTGTGTGTTACCATGCCAATGCCTACAACTATCATTACTTACAAACACACATCACAAGTGATTTAAACCACCTTAATGACAAATCATATCCAAACACACATTAACTAGCCCCCTATTCGGCTTTCAATTTGGATGAAAAATGGATGAAAAACATTACATTCAAATTATGAAAAATTCTCAACTTGGGTGAATCTTTTATTAAAAATTAAAAAAATTAAAACCTCAAGTGTGTTTCTTTAATTTATTTTTTATGTTTGTGCATTTTTTTGTAGATTTATGAAAATTATGTTTGGGCTTGGATTCTTGTGTGTTGTAGGTGAGTACATCTTTTTGAATGACCAAAAAATGATTTGTGATCCACACTAAAGGAGTTTTGAACTCCATCCATGAAATAATTAAAACTTGTTCACATTTGAATTGCTTATGCATTAATCAATAATTAAGCCAAATTAATTAAATTAACATAGTTTAATGTTAAATTAACTTTGACTTAACTGTGTAATTAACATAACACACTTGACACGATGTTAGGTTTGATGATGTTTGGTTGATGTTAACACATTTCACTTTTAGGTTAGTGCGGTGTTAAGTTAATGCTTTTTAATTGGACCTATCACTAGGTGTAACTTAACCATAAGAATCATTTCAAAACCATAGATTTTATGTAAAAAATGATCAAAATATTTTGAGAGATAAAATAAAACACAACAAAAAATCTTCACTTTGTAATTTTTTTTTGGGATTTAATTTGAATTAAATGTGAATTATTAAATCTTGATGATAGACTGCTTTGCTATTGATTTAAGATAAGATGGTTAGTGTGTATATTCTTAGTAATAAAGGAACTTGTTTGACTTATTTTTCAATTTTGTTTTATGCATGATCGACTTGAGTTGGGGTCAATATTTTTGGATTTTAGTGTTTTCAATGTGTTCTTCACAAGTTTCCATTGTTATCTTCAAGATGTTCCTTTTATACCTATCATCCAAGAAAACTTGTTGAAACAATTCTGTTTTGCACAAAACAAGCGTGCAAAGATAGAATTCATATACTTGTGTTTCACTTGGGCTCATACCAATACCTTAAATGTTTAGTAATCTAATTTAAATTAATTATAAATAAGTAAAATTAGGGTTAATGAAAAAAAAAAAAACAAAATCAACCATACAAAACTCCCCCTCCTAGTCCTTTTTTGGAGAACTTTTTGATTGACCTTCAACCAAAAGAATATTCACATTATAAACCTTTTCAAAATAAAAAATTGTGTATTTTTTTTGTCTAGCTATATAATTGACAAAGGTAAAAATTTGGGCAAAAAAAGGGATAAAATGTGGCATTATCTACACCCAATTGGAAACACATGGGAATTTGGGGAATGCATTAGGTACATTCTTGAAAACCTTGTGAAAATAAAATGGGAACATGGTGGAAATTCTCAAATCTAAAAAAAAACTAACCCCCTTGTTACCTTTGGCCGTCCAAAAAAAAAAGATTAACCTTCTTGAGTGCATGTTGAGCCTTTTCATTTATTTAAAAAATTGCGCACCATTATTTTCAACCTATGTTATTACTAATGAACATTGTGTTCTTAAATGGTTTAGGACTAAGACATTGTGTAAGTGTAAATCCCATAATCAAATTTATTTACATTCTATGTAAATGTAAGTGTATAATATCCATTTACATCCATGTAAGTGTAAATGTAAAAAACGAAATGTGTAAGTGTAAAACTATGTAAAAAAAGTGATTTCTACTTAGGGAAAAGGATGGGCAATTTCATAAATTTTTAGTGATGGGCCAACTAACCATTACAAAAAAAATAGAAAAAAGAAAAAACCATCAAAACATTTGTGTTTTGTGATGCACCACATCTAATTAAATTAATTAGTATGAATCATAATAGATACTTAAGCTTTTGTAAAAGCTTAAGCCAAAAATAATGTTGAATAAGGTTAGGAATAAAAGTTATATTTAAACAATGAGGTGGGGCAAAATGCGCATCCAAGAATGTTCATTCAAAACATTCCTTGGAATAGCACCACCATAGTCCCATATTGGTAAAATTGCTAATGTTTAGGGAATATCAAAGTATCATGATTTTTTGTGAATGGCCAATCAAAGTGGTCCATTGTAAAACAAAATAAAATTGAGGTTTGGGATGCACCCACAACTAATTAATATGGATTTGCAAGTAGTTATGGTCATTCAGGGTATATAATATATGCACTTACATTTACACACCCCAAAACTTTTACATGGGGTCATGTAACAAATATTTACATTACCTTCATGGAAGTATAAGTGAAAAAAAAATTTACACAACAACAATATAAGTGTAAGTGTAAAAATTTTGGACATGTAAATGCAAATGATTAATATTTACACAAGATTTACATGCCATATATATGGCTATTTGTCACAAATGCCAATGTCATGGAGTTCATTCATTTGAATGTTCATCCATGATTAAGTTTTAGTTCATTTCCATTGAATTCAGAGTTCATTTCCAGTTGACTCTTAATTCATAATTAGTTAAGTCTTAGTTCACTTTTAATTAAATCTTAATTCACTTTTAATTAACTTTTAGTTTATTTCTAATTCACCTTTAGTTAATTCTTAGTTCACTTTTAATTCACTTCCAATTAATTATTAGTTCACTTTTAGTTAAGATTAAATTCATTCTAATTGAGTTTTAGTTCACTTTTAGTTGAGTTTTAGTTCACTCATAAATCACACATGGATGCATATGGGTGAACATGGGCCACATATAAATTGGAAGCTTTTTGAAAAACTTTTTTGAGCTACGTGCTTAAGGGATATAAATATAGGTAGAATTTTAGTTTATTCAACACCAATTTTAGGTATGTTTTCTTGTCATAACCTTGTTTTGTTTCTTCTTTACAATAAAATCTTGTTGGATGTTTGTTTCACACATGTCATGCTTTTGTTTTTCTTTTTTTTGTTTCATGATCTAGATTTGGAACTAGGGCTGCCTTTGTTTTCATTTTGATTAGAAAATCATGTAGTCTTGGTTGTTTTCATGCCCTTGGCACTATCGACACTTACACGCACAACACTAGTTGATACTGTTTCCTAAGAGCATGGTTACCTACCAAGGTTAATTTTTGCACTTGTTTTTACTTATCGCATGTCAAATTTGCATGAACAAACATGATTGGACATAATCAAAAGATAGAATACGTAAGATTTTGCTCATCAAAACACATATGAAAAGTAACATGCCCATATCAATGGTTTTGTGTTACTATTTTAATGTAGAAAAAAATGCCAAGGAGTTTTTACGTAAGGAGATCAACCTTATTATTTGCAAGTTGCCTTTTCTTCATCATTGCAATTCAGTGTTTCATGAAAAAGGATTGTTTGAATATAATGCAATGAAAGGTGTTTTGCACTTTTTATTGAAGTTGAATACTTTGGATGTGTGTATCATTGTTTGAAATTAATGTGACATATATTAATTGATTAAGGTAAATAGATCGATAAGCAAATATTTAAGAAATCAAAGGAGGTCGGACCTTCACACATTGTTCTTCTATTATTGAAGCTCAAAGAACATTTATAGCCCTCCACTTAAGGTTTTCAATGTTGAAAAAATCATTTGGTTCGATAAAAGAAAATATGGGATGTTTGGTGTAAAGGGGTTCAATGTTCAATGACAGCTGAATTAAAATAGATTAGGATTTTGAACTTAAAATCTTTGATTGTTGTATCTTTGCCGTTGGAAAACAAAAAGCTTTTGCAAAGCCTTAGTTGGGGCACCCATTAGGACTTAAAATGAAGAAAATATGGGGCAATAATTAAAAAGGGGCATAAAGCTATTTTAAAAAAATAAATTGAAGTTAACTATCATTCATGTTGTTCTTCTGTTTTTTGCGTTGCTCCTTTCCTTTTGACACTGAAAGAACATTTGTAGCCCTCTAGTTTGCATATCCAATGACACAAAAATTGCTCAATTTGATTGAAAAATGAAAAAATATTGAAAAATGTTTGATGAAAGATATGTGTTTGATGAAGAGCAAGTGTCTTGTTTGATGAAACCTTAGTTGTTTTCCAAGAGTGGAAGAATATGCAAGATAGACATATCCCAACCTTGGATTGACTTTTTTTTACATGTGAGATGATAATTTTCTATCTTGTTTTATTATTCATTTAAAAAATCATTTCTTAATTTCATTAGTTTTGAATATTGGTTATATGTTTCATGTTTTGAACAAATGTGAAAGATTCAGGTGCTAAATGAAGAATTGGTGACATTAAAATTTGCAAAGACATGTGTAGGCAAGATGTGCTTGGATTTTGTCCAATAAAAAGTTCAAGTTTTGTCTTTGCCTTTTTGTTTCACAATTGCTAATTAAAAAAAAAACCTGTTATTTTGATTGTTTTGCTTGTAAGAAACAAATAGAAAAAATATTGTATGCCAATAGACTGGTCAAACCCCTTTTCAAAAATTTACACAAAGACCTATAGTGTGTGCAATTAATTAGCAATGGTGCATCTAAAGTTCAAAACCTTTTCTTTCCTGGGCTTCATATTGATTGACCCATCACAAAAAGAGAAGTTTCAGAAGCTCCCAAGATACATAACTCCACGCTTTTGGACACTCCCAAGATAGACATATCCAAATGTCCAACTCTCTTGAGTCTCCAGCTACAATTGTTTTATTATCTCCATTTTGCCACTTATGTAAGCTAAAAAGGTACTACTTTGGGCAAGCATCAACTTCAGCACCAACACACATTTTCACAGTTTTGTTGAATGCATTCAATTCCTATTCAATTTTTTTTGTCACATCATGTTCTTCCATCAACAACCCCCTCAAGTGTAGAACTTTTTTGAACATCTTCCATTTGGAACTTCTTTAGTTGAATGTGTTTGCTTTGAACCATTTTGAGTATCAAGTCTTTCATATCTCCCCTTTCTTGCTTGCCATATTGTAATATAAGTGCCATATAAATTATGGGCGCATGCACAATTTTAATATGGGCACATCCATATTAAAATTGTGTGCCATAATTTTTGAAAATCCAGTAGCCAAAGAATAAGATACTGACTTGAAAAACAGTTCAAACAATAAACAAACAAGACAAAATGAGACTAAAAGTATGACCCCATAATGCATGCCCCTATCCCTGGCCTATGCCAAAAGAGGTGATGAACACAATGAAGAATATAAATTCTGCTCAGCCAGTGAGGAATGAGGAATTACAACATGCACCCAATAGACCCTCTTTTGTTTTCCTTTCTTTTGGGAGGGTGGGAGCGGTGTTGGGATTTTTTAGATGTTTTGATTCTCCATGTGTTCGTCAACATGTTCCCAACAGCACCTCACTCGTGTTTGGAGTGAATACTTCAATATTGGTTCATAATTTCTTGGGTTGAAAAAATGTCACAAAGGGCCTTTTCAAGTTATATCAAAAGATGAATGTGAGTTATTTGGAATCAAAGAAAACATGCCCATCAATCCAGGCACCAAGTTCTTTTCCCCTACAACTGAAGAACGTCAACATGGAAAAAGTAATTCACAAATTCCAAAAAACGGACAAAAAACCAACTGGCTTATCAGCCCTGGCACCTGCCCCTTATGGCCAGTTCAAACCTGCAAGAGTTAAAATTGCAAATGTTCCATGAAGTTCCCCAAAAATGAACTGAGAGTTCAAATTAACAAATTATGAACATCGGCCCAAAAAAACAAACACTAGTTCGGAGGTGTTGGTTGCTTACTTTCGTACCTACCATAAATTGAAATCCCTGAGATTGAAAACACTGAAACCCCAGTGCTTGCTGGTGCTCTCCCAATAAAAATTGGGTGTTATTGTATCACAATGATACACTAAATTCTGTGAATCTGTAATATGCATCTGTCTACCCTACTTATTTGACATCTATTCACTCCCAAAGTTATGCCGAGAATTCTCAAAACAAACAATGTCTGTCTGTCTCTCAATAGTATACAATGTGATAAAGACTAAGGACCTTCCCTCTGCAGCATCTGATCAATTTTGCTCTTAATATCTTTTGTCAATGTATTATATTTTCTGCATCAGCTGCTGCAATATATTAGCTGAAGTGCCTTCCCCAGTACAGCTGCTTGGTTTATGGCTTTGTCCAGCTTGCTGCAAAACAGTTCCAGGTTCAAATCTTGGGTGCCAATTGCAATCTGATTTGATGTTTGCAAATTGTTAACCTGGCGAGAGGTCAGTGTTGCAATCACAGGGGTGGGTGATTCCATAAGACATCCCAACTGTGAAAACGTAGGGATTGCATGCCCAAATTCAATGGGGAAAGAATTCATGTCAAGAATGAATGGAATGAATAAACCTGTTGTTTGTTTTCCACCATCAGTGCTTCCTCTGCAATTTGTTGTTGTTGTTGTTATAGCCATGATGAAGAAGAAGGTGGACAAACAGCAGCTTGCAATGTTGAATGCATGCACTTGAGTTCTTGGTGGTTGTTGTTGGGTGGGTAACAGTTGTCCCTGTCAAGCTTTGGGGTGAAGGGTGTGCTCTAGCGTCTTGTAGTTGGCACGAAGTTGAAATCAGCAGAGCAAGGAGCTGTAACCACAGGCAAAAACTGGTATGAACATTGCTCAGGTGAGAGAGTCAATGGCAAATGGGAATTCAGTGAAACTCTCGACTCGTCCTGAAGTGTGGGATCTGACCCCGAGCTACACCAGAGTCTCAAATTTCCCTCCTCCATCTTGCTGCTGCTAGAAACCCTTGAGGGCATCATCATGTTTGCTGGCCAAGCTCTTGGGTCCAGATCAGTGTAAGGATTTGTTTTCGTTGTTGTCGCTTGGAATTTGTTGTTGGAGAAGCTGATCATTGTTTGATCAGCTGCTGCTCCTGGCTCTGGTGACTCCATTTGATGCTCCAACACTGCATCCTCTGTGATGAAAGAGTCGGGGAGTTGGAAGGAGAAAGATTCGGTCGACGAGAACCCCCTGTCGTTGTTGTTGACAGAATGCTTCTTCTTCACGCTCCTACTTTTTTCTATCTGGATGTTATTGCAAGCAGCACCAGTGCTTGCAACTCCTGCGAGGTGCCTTCCCGAGTCTGTGGCCTTCGACAGCAGTGGATACTCACCAGAGTCCTCTAAAAGACTGGAATGACGGAAGCTCCCCGCCTCGAGGTCAGATGTACCGTTGGAATAAGAAGCTCCGGAAGAAGAAGAAGTCGCAGTACTCTGGAACAACTGAGTGGCACGGGGAAGAGGAAGCGGTCGGTTGACGAGAATCCAAGAAGGAGTGCTAGAAGCTGCTGCGAGCTCCACGGTGAGCGTGGATAGAGTAGTAGTGACAGAAGGAGTGCTGCGAGCTTCCGAGGCTTTGGTTGACAAGATGATGCGGCACACAGGACACGTTGGATTCTTCTGCAGCCAAGGATCCACGCAAGTAATATGAAAGATGTGGCCACAGATCGGCAACTGCCGTAGCAGATCCGAGTCCTCGTACTCTTGCAAACAGATTGAACACCTGCAAACAAACAAGGAGCTCAAGAAGTTTATTATACACCAACGCGCCGCAGTTCCGCTTCTGATCTGATGATTAGGCTACCACAATTCTTTCCTTCTTGCAAGAAGAAAAGATCACAAGAAGAATTGCGAGAGAAGTTGGAATGAAATATATCGAAAACTCACTGGCGGTTTTCTTCTTGCACTCCTTGAATTTTGAGCTCGTTTGCATTGATTGTCGGAAAAGTCTTCAACACGTCTTTCTGAATTCCTCCTTCATCATTCTGCTGCTTCACCGTGGAAACAAAACCGACAACAATAAGCAAACAAACTCGAAAAGCGGGCAATCGTACAAGAAGAGCATCACGCAGTTTGCAGTCTACAAGAAAGAAGCACCAAACTGCGTATGGATTTTGAGACATTCTGGAAGCGGAAGAAAAGACGTCGGAAGAGAGAAACGGAGAAAGAAAGAAAGAGCAAGGAGAGACTCACGAGAAGAAGAAGCTGTGGGTCAGGTATGGCGGAGACTTGTCGGACGGAGGTCTGAAAGCGAGTGCGCATATGCCTATCACGACAGCAGTAGTAACACAAGAATGTGAAGCACACCAAGAGGGTGAAGCCGACGGCGATCTGCGTCCAGATCATCATACTTCTTCTTCTTCTTCTTCGTGTCTCCACCGACTCTCTCTGTGCTCTTCTTGCAAAACTACAATTCTCTTCTCTTCTTCTGGTGTGTCTTCTGGCCTAGTAATCTTCTGCCGGCTCTGCAAACTGACGACTGTTCCTCTAGGTACACAAAACTTGCCGCAAGGCGTTCAGCGTCCATAACATCATCATGATCACCATCGTGCTTTCAGTCTTGCGATTCTCTTCAGCTCTTTGCAAAATTCCACTTCACTCCATCACTGTCTTCAAGACTTGCCTATAGCTATCTAATCTGCCCGCTCTGCAAACGAGATCATCCTTGGACACAAAGCTGCAGCATGCAAAGTCTTCATGCACTGGGAGAAACAAAACTCTTTCCAGCGTGCTCCTGCCTGCCTGCCTCCTTCTACTACCTTAAGAAGTTTCGAAAAATTTCAGCCATTTCTGTGCCTGAATTGATAACACAGTCATAGCTAGCTCGACCGCGCCTGTCTACCAGCGTTCTCGTGCGCACACGCATAGTCACAATCCAAAAAAATAAAAACCTCCTTCTGCTTTCGTCTGTTCCTCCTGGACGCTGATCTTCTTCCCTTGAAATCCACAGACAACAAAAACTGGTACTATTCCTGCCGATGAAAACAAATTTGCTTCAAACAAAAACACGACACGACTCGACTTCTTCTTCTTCTTCTGCTTCCGCTCTCTTCTTCTGTCGACAACCAACACAAAATCAGCTCTTTTCCTTCTTCTTCTCTTGAACCCCGCTCTTCTTCTTTCGAAAAACACCAAAAAAAACACAAAATCAATTCTGTATTCTCATGTCTTCTTCTTCTTCTTCCGCTCTCTTCTTCTGTCGAATAACACCGAAAAACAAAATCAATTCTGTCTATTCATTTCTTCTTCTTCTTCTTCTTCTTCTCCTTCTCCTTCCGCTGTCTTCTTTTGTCGACGCCGAGAACAAATCAAATCTTTCTCTTTTTCTGCGCCACGAGAAAATCCAAAAACAACCATGAAAATTTGCTCACACACCATCATGACAATCACCATTTCAGACAGTCCGGAAGAAGCACCAAACCTTCACCACCAGCGCCACTTCCATCACCGACCATAACCCAATGCTTTGTTGCAACAGATGGGAAAGCAGGGAAAACAAAACAGAAACGAAAAAAAAACAAGCCACTTCCTGCCCTTTAAATGATATCCATAAGGATGATAAAAGTTCAATGTACTAAATTGGAAACACATGGTGGACCGTGGTTATACCGTGGTCAAGCCCAATTGCATCCTTCAGAGTGAACTAACTCCATATGACCTCAAGAATGGAGGGGCACCAACCCTCTCTCTTTTCTTTTTGATTTTAAGGGAAACCGAACTTCTTTCTTTCTTTCTTTCTTTCTTTCTTTCTTTTTTTAATTTTAAAATTTCTTTAAAATTTTAAAATTAAAATTTATTTATTTAATAAATAAAGCACAACAGCAGACCGGACCTGACAAGCTCTTGGCACCACCCAAGTCAAGCTCATTGGCAGAGGGTGTGCAGAGGGATACCAAACTTTTGGCCTGTTTCTAGGTGCATCACAATGTCTTACCTGGAAGGAAGGGCAGAGCCAACAAAACCAAATAAAATAAAATCCCACTTCATCAATAGCCAGCAAACAGTTGTTGATGGACGGATGGATGTTTGATGGAACTCATGGATGACGATTCAGCATATAGCCTTCTTAGTCTATGAGCCAGCTTGAAGTCTGCTTGAAGTTCCAGCCTTTTCTTTTACTGGCGAAATTAAACCAAAAATCGAAATTAAAATGGAAAAAATTCAAAAATGAAGTGATTTTGGAGATTTTCAATTGTCAGAAGTGAGAAAAAAGAATGGTAAAATTTGTTATATTTTTATATTTCTCTTTCAGTGTGTAGCAAGGAAAAATAAATGAGTAAAGATTTGTATTTCATATCTGGTTTATAGCCACATTTGGCTAAATCTTCCTAGGGATGATTTGTCACTTTTTTTACATGTTATAAATGATCCCCACTTTGGCTGCAAACAAAAATTCCTTTGAAAAAACATATCCTTTTGTGGATGAAAGGCTGACTAGATTGTTGTCATCATTATCATCATCTACTTCTTCAACATCATCATCATCCAAGAACGGCATGCACTGACTGACTCTGCCATGTGATTTATGTATAAAAAAATCAACAATCTGCCCTGCTTGGTTCTTCCATCCATCTGCCATTAGAGATCATCGACTAATAAATTGTTATCAGGTGCTCACTGCTCACCCTGGCAGGCTCACCTGGCTGGGCCCCCAACCATTCTCTCGAACATTTTGTGCAAGGTAATGCCAAAGTGTGGGGGCATCCTCCCCCCCTTCTCCCCCCCCAAATAAAGGGGCTTTGGACAATGCCCTGAAAAAGTCCAACCTCACATATTGGAATGTCACCTAGCCATGGGCTTTACCCATTGTACAACAAGAGACAAAGGTTATCATGAACTTAAACAACTCCCTTTTTATTTCTTTTTGTATTTTGAGGGATATCCCTCAGCAGAAAAACCCTAGGGTGTTATGCCAGGGGAGCTCCCCCAATTTTATATGTTCCTGTCTTTCCATGGAAATATTTCTTTTCTATGAAACAAGAAAGAACTGAGGAAATTAAAAGAGAGTTATTTACGGAAGGGGAGGTTCTTGTACTCATGTGTTCTCCTAAGGTTTAGGAACACCCTCAGGCTCACACCCTTGAGTGCCCCTCCATGAGGAGAACACACTTGTATAAGAACCTCCCTTGCAACTTAAACATATTTAGATCCCAAGCTGTAAGAGGGGACGTTTCTAATTTCTTATGCTTACTGTTCATTAAAAGTTGAAGGTATCTATTGTCTTGGCATAAGATTGATGTATACCACTCTCACTCTTAAAGAATAGGTCTAAAAACCCTCTTCTTTTTTAGGAGGGACATTGATTGGGGGATGTAAGGTGCATCAAATACACTTATGGAGTTTCTCCTACTAGTGCTTTTGGAACCTTCATAACTCAAATATATCAAAATCACAACTTATTACTTTTGCAGGCTTTTGCAGACTTTTGTTTTCCTGATATGCTTCTTGCAACTTGTGGGGCTTTGGAACATGATTTGTTCATTTATCCCTTAATAACATACTTTGGGTTCTGCTTTTTGCTTTTCTGACTGGGACTTGGGTCCTCTTTCCTTGTTCCTTCTTTTTCCCCTTATACTGGGTGTTTTGTTTTATGAAGTTTGTCAGGTTTCGTCATCACTGCGAGCTCTTGCAGAATTTTTCAGTTGATGTGTGAAGCATGTGGAGAAATTTAAGCGTTTTTGGAGGGCACATTACATATATCTATGAATATCCCTCCGTGAATACCCTAGTACCTTGGCAAATTCAACACTAATTATATTATTTTCAAAATTGTTGAAATTTTTTGAAATTATTTCTTCCAAATCAAAAAATATTGTGAATGATATTACTGAATATGTAGGAATATTTCATTTGTTGAAATGATTTTTTCAAAATTAATTAATTATTTGATGGACATGTGTTGAAATGGCCCAGGTACTATGGTATCCCTCTGAGAACAGAGGAGGGTTTTTTTATTAGTGACTTACTGCTTGTTGCTTTAGGTATCGCCATCAGCTCTCATTGGTCCTATTTTTTCCTAGTCACTAGTGTAGCCTATGTGGTTGGCTCATTTGTGAACACATTCTATATTTTTCACATTTTCAGAACTAAAAATTTCAAAATTCAGCAACGTGAACACATTGAGGACTCAGCTAATTTTTCCTTTCAAACACAATTTTTGCAATTTGTTTGAATTTCCAGCAACAAAATCCACTCAAAAATCAATATCTTCCATATTTTAGCTCTGAAAATTGTGAAATAAACTCTATTAAATCCGACTCCTCAAGAGCTTTTCAACAACACCAAGAACACCTCCAAATTCCAATAATTTTTTCAGTTACGATTTTTTTAAAAAAATTATTTAAAAAACAGTTGAATAATCAATAGTTTTCACACCATAGCTCCAAAGAGTCTCAAACCAAGTCAGTGCACCCTTACTCATTCAGAGCTCTTCAAAGATACCAAGAGAGCACAGCATGAAGCACCGTGACTTTGGAGAGCTCAACCCGACAATCAAAACAAAACAAACTACCTTGCTTCACTGCCCTTGCTTCATAGATATATATTATTTCTTAAATTTAAAAGATCATAATTGTTCTTTTCATGGATAAAAATAACATTCATTGTACATTCATTTCAGATATTTCATTTAATGACAAGAATGAGAATACGAGATAAAAAACACACAATACTACAAACTGACAGGTTGTGACGACCAACATAGTATGCCAAGTCCTCTCCATTCACACAACAATAAGTTATGCCTAGTGACTAGTTCACTGGAGCCAATTATTGGAAATAGCCTTGGTGCTCCCATCCATGCCTAGGATATTTCTGGTAACCAGCAGCCTCTCGCTGGTTACTTGGTCTGGTTACCTGGTCTATAATGCATGCATACATGGAGACTATTGTGGCATGCTTTGTATTTGTTACTTCCCAGAAACCCCAATGGAAAGGAAACAAAATGGCTAATGATATGGAAGGGATATGGAAGGAATAATATAATAACAAGTACTTACCTCATCCCTCTCCGGAAGCTACCTCACCGCTCCCCCCAACACACCAGGTATTCCAGAAATTGGGGAATTTTTTTGGAGGTGAGGTGGGCATGGGGGTTATCAAACTGAAGAAGTCCACACGGCGTGAACTGGAATGTAAGGCAATCCGTGCAATGGAAATGGGCCCATTCCTCCTATGAATGTGAGAATACCATCAAGCTGTCCATAATGGGCTTGAGTGACTCAGCACCCACCAGTGCACCATCCAAAATATATCCTTTAGGGATTCTTCAGATGGGATGAAACCGAACCCCAGGAGAGGGTTTTGGGTCGATAGTTTTTTAATCTCACACACCCTGACCTTCAACGGTCAGTTTTTTTTTTCCTTTCCCCACCCTCTCTCTACCTACCTCCTGATTTTCCCTTCCTCTCTCCCCTCCTTTTCTCGCTTATAAATTGTTTTTTTTGGGGGACCTCTTCATTCTCCTTTCTTTGGTTTTCCATCTTTCATTGTTTTTTGTTTTGTGTATCTTTGTTTGAGGTCTTTGTGACTTTTTTTTTTTAAAATTTTAATTTTTCTGTCTTTATTTGAGGTTTTTGTGGTCTTTTTTTTCTTTTGGATTTTATTTTGTTTTTGTTTTTGTGTGTGTGTATGGAGTTACAAAAAAGGAGGAAAAATAAAAAGAAGAAAGAGACGAAAAGGAAGAGCAACTAAAAGAGGCAAGTCTTTTACAGTCCAACCCCTACAAACCAACAATCATAGTAGAGGTTTGTTGCCATTGTGATGAGCTCTCAATTGCAGTAAAGGTTTGTTGCTTTCACTAGGATTTTCTGATTTCTTTTAAAAATATTTATTTATTTATCTTATTTCTTTTTTGGTTCAATTTTTCTTCTTGTTGTTTGGCTGGTTTTTTTAATGTCATCTTTTTAGCATTTCAATTTTTTCTGAAATTTTTTCTTTAATTTTTGTTTTGGCAATTTTTAAAATTCTGGTTTTATATTTCATGTTTTATCTTTCATTTTCATTTTCTGTAATTAAAAAAAGTTATCTTGTTTTTTTTTGGTTTTCTTAATATATATTTTTGGAGTTTTAAAATTTCTATTTTCCTAGGTTTTTTTTCTAGATTTTTTCCCCTTGTTTTTTTTGTTTCTTTTTTAATATATTTTTGAAATTTTTTGTTTTAAATTTCTTTTCATATTTATGGTTTTCATTTTCTTTCTTTAAAAAAATCTCTTGTTTCTTTTTTCTTGTTATTCTAAATGGGTTTTAAAAAAAATCTTTGGGGGTTAAAAAATTTATGTTTATCTTTTTTTTCGTCTTGTTTTTGATGTTTTTCTTCTTATTATTTTTTTCTGTCATTTTTGAAAATTTTATTTATCTCTATTTTTTCTTGTTAGTTTTATCATTTTTGGGGTTTGTAATCTTAATTGTTCTTTTTATTTCTATTTGTGCATGTGTGTGGGAAAAGGTAAACCCATCCTTTGCGTGTTGGGCAATTGCTCAAACAAAGACCTATGCCACGTGCGAGTGGGATTACTTGTGAAATGATGGGCTACAAATAAAATTGACATCAATGCCCACATTGGTAAAAATCATTTTTTTCAAATTGCTCTCTCTATTAAACATTCCAACATGTGGGTGTGGGGTCCATCCTCCCCATGTAATGACCAAATTAAAGAGGGATGAAAGAATCTTGTCAATTTAATTTGAGTTAGCAAAGTCTCGTATGCAATGGGCCTTGGAGATGTTTGGGATAGCCAAAATTAGACAAGATTTTCATGCAAAAAAGAATGTGAAAGGAAATCATTTGACTTGTGAATTACCATGAATTGGAGATGATTCATTGTTGATAAGTTTCATCATATTCAATTTTCAATTCAAATTTGCAAGCTGCGTTTCAAACATGTGTTTTCCAAACTAAACTCATTGGTTTGTGTGTATGTTCATTTTAAGATTCGAGATACCACCAAGGAGGCCTTCATAGTTGATTCAATGAAGATAATTTTGACAAACTAGCAATTTATACACCTAACAATATGTTCAATTTGCACAAAATGGAAGTGGCACATTATTAGAGTGCAAATGGATTATCATTGAAATTTATTAATGAGAGTTCTAGTGAGAATGAGGGTGAGCAATTAACTTGACATTCCATTTTTGGACTAATACACATTTTGTATCACGCATATGGCATCCATGAATTTTCAATGCCACATTTTTGTAGACTAATTTAGCCTCCATGGACATAGCCCATTGGCATTGGAAATGAATGTATGTAAAGATATCTAGTTGTAAAAAGTTTGAACTTTATTTGTACAAAAACAAGGTTATTAAGATCCATATATAACGTATGTGCATCTTACATTAAACAAAAATATGATTGGATGTATTGCTAGCACATTTTTGCTATGCAATACCTTCAGGACAAGACAAAACATATTCTATCAACCTTATCTTTAAACTTAATACAACCATAGCAATATTGCATAGACTTTGATCGTTTTTTGGTCCATATGATACTTTAACCTCTAAACTTAACTTTATTACACCCATGACAGTACTATATAACCCCAACAGGAATAGGGTGTATCAAATAAAGGTATGACAATTGAACTAGATTTCTTTACTTCAATATTATGTGAGGTTACAATTAAATATTGGTTAACACCCATATTAAGGTATTGCATATAAGGTCAACATAAATTATTTCCAATATGTCATTAGGGTATTACATTGTTGAAATAAATAAAATGAAATAATTTCAATTGGTCTAAGGCTATTACTAAACACCAAAATGATTCAAAGAATATGCATTACCCTAATGAGGGTAATGTAGATGTGAATATGGTTAGATATGATACTTGTATTCTATCCTTAGGGTATTGCATCGCCTTGATGAAGATAATGCATGTGTGAATTGGGTTGGATATGATATGATCAATGTGTCCATAAGGTATTGCATTGTTCAATTAGATGATATAAAATATATCCTAAGCATGAGGATATTGCATAAGACCAAAATAATTTAATAATTGCATTTTTGAGTCAAATGAGGTGAAATATATTATCTTGGGCATAAGTATTGCATAACAACAAAATAATCTAGTGCATTTGCATTACTTTGATGAGGGTAATGCATGTGTGAATTGAAGTGAATATTATATTGTCAATGTGTCTATAAGTATTGTGGGGATGAAATAAATGAAATAAAATAGTTACAACTAGGCCTATTTGATTGCAAAACAATAAAATGCTATAGAAAAAAAATAATTTGAGTTGCAATAGCTTCAATTGGGTCATTGCAATGAGTTTTCAACAATCATAAAGTTACAAGGTTTAATAGGGAGGTAAGTAGGAAGGGTAATGAAGCAACCTACTTGGTATATTGCAATACCTTCATCCACTTACATTGTCATTGCCTCGGTGGAGTTTTAGTGCGTAGATACATAGGTAGGTAAGTTGATGGGAAGGTAGGCAAATGGGTGAATAGCTAAATAGATGGGTGGATAGGTGGGCAGGTAGGTAGGTGGGGGAGGGAGGAGGCCAAGGTGCATAGGCAAGTAGTCTAAATGTAGGAAGGTAGGTGAGACCCGGGTGGGTGTGGGGGGTGAGGAAAAAAAAGTTCCCAAAAAAACCTGGGCTGAGGAAAGGAAAAAAAAAGGTCAACTTGAGTTCACCACCTTGGTTAGCTCAGGTACAGGGAGGGACGAAAAAGGTCCACCCATCAGTACACCATCCATCCACATTGGTGCACAGGTGGGTGCCGGTTCACTCTGGCCTCCATAATGGGTGATGCCTCTGGGTCCACCAGGGTCTATTGGGGGTAGTGCATGCATGACTGGAGTCTCCACTGTTGATTCAAAGTGACCAACATTTCTACGGGCATATGCCTTGTAATTTGACTTTTTGACACTAGAAAAGTGCTCCTGAATAGTGGAACTGGCAGTCCAGCATACATCTCACCAAGTAGGAAAGTATGGGTGTAAGGCTCCAAACACACTTAAAGTGTTAGAGGCTTCAATGGTATGTAACCTAACATCTAGTTAACACAGAAAAAGTGAACCATATCCTACGGTTGCCAACAATGGTACGTGTCGATAGAAGGTTCTATTCAGACCTAGAAATGAGGTAAGTAGGTTAAATAGATACCCTGGTTAACTATGTCATCATGAAAAGTTAACACAAAAGCTGTTTATGCCATTCCCGTCTCTCTCATTCACTTTGTAGCAGCTTTTTTCTAAGATTTTGTTTTGGGAGTCAAAATGGCCATCATTGATAGAAAGATGTAAAATAATGGCGATCATCCACGAGAAGATTTAGCCAAATCTGATTATTAACCAGATATGACATAGAAATCCTTAAACAGCCTTTTATATTTTTGACTGCAAACTACAAACCAAATATAGAAATCTGACATTTTTTAGTTTTTTCCCTAATTTGTGGTGACTGAAAACCTCCAAAAGCACTTTTAAATTTTTTTGATATTTAATTTTTCTTTTGGGAAAAATTTCGCCATTAAAAAAAAAGGTTTCTCTGTAATTGTGTGCACAAGTTGATCATCTCTTTCATCTTTCTTTCAATTTCATTCTCTCTCACTCCAAGTGCTCGTTTCTCTCTCACAATTATTGCATCGGGCTCATTTTTCTCTTGCATTATGCATTTTTCTCATGATTGTCAACATTGGTGCTCTGTCTCCACTGTTTGTGTGTTGTTATTCAGTGCCGATTCTTTTTTTTCAAAAGTCACAATGCAATAGAATAAGAGGAAAAGAAAGGAGAGGATGCAGACTAGGAGGGGAAGAGAGAGGAAAGGAGGGAAACTGTTTTAGAGAACAAATGGGGGGAACTATGAAGAAAAAATGGGGGCACCTAGATATATGGTACAGCTACCTTACCATGGATATAAAGGACCCCTTTTTGAGGTGTTAGCTAACATTTCAATGTTGTGCCCAAATCTACATATTTTCAAGATTTAATATTTGCCTACCATTGCCTTATTGTCACACTAACATTAGACGCTACATAGGATTACACATAGGATTTTGTGTTATGTAACAGCGCTGGTCTGATTTTAGAAAAATAAGTAAATAAACAAGGGGTGTGTCACACTGTGGCCTTGCCATTTACCTTAAAAAGTATTTCAAGGCAAAAGAAGAATTACAGAAACTCAAATATTTCAGCATGCAAAAATATAATCTTCAAAAATTCCTCCATAAGAACCAAAATCCTTCAAGATATACATGGCAATTTCAGGGCATGCAACTCAGCACCTCTGATTCCACCTAGCTCAATCACGCCCGCCCTTCATTGCCATCGATAGAACACTCCAAACCATCATCAACTCCCCTCCTTTCCATCATTGATTGCAATAGAGCCAAACTAGGTCACAAATGCTCTATAAGTATGAAGTCCATCATTCGAAATCTAGGAACTTGTAGCTCCATTTTGAAATGCATCTAAATTTAGTTGATTTCAGATAAGTTTCAAAGAACACCCACAAGGAAACATTGTATTAGACCCAACCTAGCAAGTAGCACATCTTTCATTCACTTCTCTTCTACAATGGTATATGTTTTAGTGCGCTTGCAAAGTCCAATGTGTATTTCATTTATAAAGTTTAACTACTCTTCTCCATGCATGCTTGGCTTGCACTTCTTTTGTAATTGTGATTCATAAAATTGGGGTTCATTTCCCCCACAAGCTACTTTGAACTTTTGGATTTTGTCATGTTGATTTTGTTATGGGAGGCTAGGTTGTATTCTTGCAAATTTTTTTAAAGCAATAAAATTGGAAATTTGATATGCACATTCTTTGAGCATATTCATGATGTTTTGAAATTGAAAACCAATGTATTCATAACCAGTAAAAGAATTTTTCAAAAAATGAAAGTGTAATAGGATGGTGTAATAAATTGATTTAAAAAAATAATAATACCCTTCCTTGTAATTTAAAAAAATGCTTTATTGATATCCATAGGATAAGTCTAAAGATTGATTATCGGCCAACACTGGTACATACCATACCTCTGTCATTTAAGATGGTGGAAATAATGTGTCTGTCTCCACTCCCCCAATGAGCTTGACTTGGGGGACTTGCCAAGTTCAGGTCTGCTGCCTGACATTTAGCCAGATTTGACTCATTAACATTATAGATGGTCACCAACATTTAGCCAAATTTGACTCATTAACATTATAGATTATTGCCAACATTTAGCCAGATTTGACTCATTAACATTGTTGATGGTCGCCAGTCCGTACTTTTTTTAATTTTTAAACAGACATTGAGACTCCATACACCACCAATCTTTGATGATTGGCACCCATCATGACCCTATGGTGGTGAAAAGAGCAAACTAAAGGTAAACAATTAATCTCTTTTCCTCAGAAGCTTCCCCAAGTGTTGCTTCATATGCAATCAAAGTGAAACCCTCTCTGCCCTTTGCCTCCCCTCCCCTAGCCCACGGTCTCCAACTCCCTAACCAGCAAGAAGTAGAATTTGTCTACCACGTATACCAGGGTTGCCAGAAGGGACATATCCTTGACCTGACAAACACGCGCAGAGATGTAAAATTTTTCTCCAGTATACAACCGTGGTTGCCAAAAAGGACGTACTTTAACCTGATAAGCAAGCAAGGTATGGAATGAGGTGTGGACTTTGGCAACCCTAATTCACTAGATTTTGGCAAGATATGGAAATCTAGTGCATTATGCTTGTTTCAGTGCCAAAAGGAACCTCCTTGAGCTTAAAGAAGAACATTCATGGAAAGTTTTGAAAAGAAGAATCTAAAAATTTAATAGACAGCTGGGGACTTTCGTCCTCTATTTCCTCTTCTCTTATGTAAAGGGTGATTTTTGTTCATCATGTTCTCCAGGGTTAAATCAAAAGCAAATAGCTTTATCTCACTTGAACAGTTAACCTCTTTCCTACTACGTGTTGTGACAAGTGTTTTTTGGGGGGTGCAAATTTTCCCTTTTTTCTACCTGAAATTATTACATGATTTCTACCCACACAAAATGTTTTTTGTGAAAGAAATCACCCTGATTCGCCAGATTTCAAGAAAGAATTCAAAATCACTGGATTTTTACAAAAAAATTCCAGCAGGTAGCCAAAATATAAAAAGTATTCTTAATTTTCAAAAAAAATTATATCTGGTTTGTAGCCAAATTAGGCTAAGTCGTCTTGTAAATTGACAGCCAGTCTGGCTATATCACAAGCCCTGGTTCAGCTTGGTGTATAAGCTTGCCTCCATATAATTAGTTTTCTTGTTTTAGAAAAAATAGGGCCACTTCATTTTTATTTCTATGCATTATTTTAAAAATATTTATTTATGTTAATAAGTAATATGCTAATTTTTTGGTAGTTAAAGACTTGGTTAGTTTTTCTCATATCTACTGTAAATTGAAGCCAAGCTCTTAGAAGTGGAATTCAAAATCTAAGGAGGTATTTACTTGGATCTCACAACTCATGTGGTTTGCATTTGTAACTTGCTTGTTCCACTTTGGATCATCCCAGTTCCACTTATGATGCGAAACCAGGTGGGAACACTGTAGTGATGTGAATCAATGGTGGGGAACACCGGTTACATTGTGGAACAGGCCCCGGTACCACCTGACAGAGCGGCGTGTTACCCAACCAGGCTTGACCCGTTCCTAAGTGGAAACAAGATGTAGCCATACTGCATTTTCTGTGTTTTAATTGATTTAAAGATGTGAACTGCCAGTGGATAGAGTATGTTGAGACTTTTGATAAGACCATCCATCATCCAATGATAAGTCTGAACAAAAACAAGAAGCAAAATTGCAAAGGGACCAAGTGCAACAACTATCATCAATGAGATGCACAAAAGCTAAAATATCATCCATATTCCCATACCTCCTGATTGCTAATCTGGTCAGGGCACTCATCATTTAGAGTGGATAATCAAGTAGGAGGCCAACACAAGCAAGTTCTGGCAAAGTAAGCAGCTGAAATATCATCCATTTGCACGTGCCTCCAGGAAGCTAATTTCATTGGGGTCATCCATCCTTTTGTGTGGAAATGTTATCCATTTACCCTCACCTCCACGCCGTTAATGATATGTACAGGACCAGCACGACCCAATTCTTTCGAAGAAAGAGACGGAATTATCATCCAATATTCCATCCACTTGCGTGGAAATTGAAGTTATTTATCTGATTGCTTTAATGGTGTGGGTAGTAGGAGGCCAGCACGAGCGAGTTCTGCAAAGTAAGCAGCGTCACCGCAAGGCCCGCCTATAAACCCCCCAAAAATAAAGTGTGCATATACTAGCACAGCAACTGGCATCGACCAGTTGCATTGTTTTCCTTACTCATTAGTTTAAGGCAAGTTTCATAGCGGTTTTCGTCAGTTTTTATAGGCCTGAGTCCAGAGTAGGTGGGTGAAGAATATGGGTTAAATCGCAGTCATGGTGCTGGGTAGCACAGTGGCGGGCAGGATGCGTGCTCGTGGGGCATCGCGGTCGCAGGCGTGGTGACATTTCGTGAAGGCCGCGCAATTGTTGGCGATGTCGCGGAGTTCCGGGAACGCCGGGACAATGGGGCGGAAGATAGCGCGCAAGGCCGTGGCTGAAGCGGATGCAGTCGGAAGCAGATTCCAAGAATTCCAAGCTGAAACCAAACCAATCTCACATATGGAGGGTAGTGTACTGTGAAGACATTAGATTTAGCCTCTGTGGTGTCCTGTCCTCAATAATGTGAAGCTATTGGGTTCCAAATTCATCATCATAAACCTGATCCTTTTTCTAGAAACAAGCCCAGCATCTCCTAAGGACCGACAGTAAAATTCAGCTGACAATTTCTCACAAAGCAATCCTCTCTTGTGCTACTGTCATCCCTTTCTGAACCTGTGAAGACTTACTAGTATTGATAGCTTCACAGGACTGCTGGTACCAAGTCACCCTTCACTGGAGGTTAGTAACAAAATTAAATTTCTATGGCACTGTTTGGAGGAAAGTGAGATTTTTGGTGTCAGTACCTATTCACTGAAAGGAACCATGAGCAAAGAAGGCATTGAGCTTCTGCAAGTAGGTCTGGAGCAAGTGCCAGACTAGCAACCGTGGTAGAAAATGCTCCACAACTCTGAAGCTCTGCCTTCACTGACCCTGGTGGTTGTTGCGTGGCATGATGTGCCAGAGCAGAGACATTACACTTAAAGAGATATGGCCAGAGCTGCCATGCATGCAATCTTTGCACAAATATCTTTGAATGAGTGTCCAAAGTACATCAAGGTTTCATCCTTCTTGACAATCACAATCTTAGTGTAACCAAGGGCAAAAAAATTTGTCTTCCCACAGTGCAAATCTCTAAGGTCTTCTCAGATACATTCTCTGCATTCTCAACAGATTCTGCTTGTTGCAGCAACAAACATAGAGACATTGTAAATTAACAAAGATATCAGATCTGGATGGACTGTCCAATTGCTTGTTTATCTTGTGAAGAGACACAGTTTATGCACCTGGCAAAAGGACCGAGCCGGTTGTAAATCTCTTCCTTGTTCTTCAAGCAGATATTGAGAATCCCCTGCACAGCCCAGGCTGCTTCACTAACTCTGTGCTCTGCTGTGCTGATCCTAGTCCTCACAT
>Ga0116227_10001280_pt1 | contig 55495 bp, 52 predicted proteins | sample S1TSphgellanicum_FD_89693 | JGI IMG/M metagenome (GOLD analysis project Ga0116227, IMG submission 89693) | Host-associated microbial communities from peat moss isolated from Minnesota, USA - S1T2_Fb - Sphagnum magellanicum MG | ecosystem: Host-associated > Plants > Peat moss > Unclassified... | reverse complement strand
TTTTTTTTTTTTTTTTTTTTTTTTTTTTTTTTTTTTTTTTTTTTTAATTTTTAATTAATAAAAAAAAAAAAAATTTGGAAAATTTTGCCAGTTTTTCCATTTTATATAATTGGGAAAAAAGGAAAAAAGAAAAAGAGGGATTAATATCTAAAAATTGAGCCAAAAAAATATAAAGTATTAAAGCAAAAAAAATAAGGAGAAAAAAAAAAAATTAAAAATTAAAAAAAAAAAAAAAAAAAACCATTGGATTCCATTTTGACAAAATTATATGGAATTATTGCGACAAATTTTGTGACAAATTATTTTATTACAAGAATTAATTTTCTTTTATAGAATTTAAAATTATTGTACAAGGAATTAATCCCAAGCATGCAGAATTTTTTTTAAAGGTTAAATTTACACTAAAGAAAAATTCTCCAATTTTTTGTCCAAAAATTTGTCCCAAAAAAAAGCACTAGTGTAATGACTAGTCCTATCTTTCTTTACTTCTATAAACATTCCATATAACAAGTGCCACAAGAATGGAAGTTGGAACTCAGAACTTCATCAAAGTGATCTGAAAAATGGCATTTGAAAATCAATTATGGAAATAACATAATCTTGACCAAATGTAATTAAATTACAACATATCATTTTTGACCACGAATACATCTAATTTAATTGTGGCATTCAGGTCTTATTTTGAATTTTCAAGGTTCATATCCCGACAGTATGAAGTATGGCGAGCTAGACAAAATCCCATTGATACAATTCCATGGATATCATGGAACATGAACCACTCCTGATATTCCATCAAAAACTGAGTGGATCACTTGACATCTGCAAATAGAGTGTACACCCAACTTGTATCCTCTATCTCAACCTCCTTCCCCTTGTGTCTCTTTAACATGCAAGAGATGCTGCTGAACTCAAGCACATGGCATAACGTAATGAAGTTTCAACCCTGAAAGAAGGAAATAAAATGGTAGTCAGAAATCGTCTGACAGCAAGAAAGCAAAGAACATGTAATCACATAGACAAACAACCCAGCACCATGAATACCATACATACACAACAACATTTACCAACACCTTTTCTAAAGTAGCTTCATTTTGCACAGCAGAAAGAATGATCCATTCTACTTTACCAATCTTTGTTAACAAATCATTAATTCACATCATCAAACATGTCAACATCTCATTCCTCACATTGAATATCCAAAATCTTTCGAATCTCCTCCTCAGAGTAAGGTTTTGTAGCTAGATTGATAAGTGGTCTAGCATGTCGATGGGGATGCCTTGTGGTGACTTGTAATTGGTCCCTCAAATGCATGTGATTCCTTGATTTGTGGCAACCGTCAAAATTGGAGCCATTTCATTCTCAGTTAAGAATTCTGAGAATTGGATCAATTAAGATAAGAGAAGCAGTCAACATTGAGCATATATACCTTACGTAGAGGACCACTGGAATAATTTCTGCTTTCCCTTCTTCTCACCCTTCCCAGACCTTTGATCTAATCTCAACCTGGTGTATCTCCAGCAAACACAGCCAAGAATCCTTGAGACTTGTCCTGAAAAACAGAACCAAAATTCATATTCTCATGTAGATTCAGGAACTCAAAGCTCGTGCACAACATTGATGACATCACCTTGTACCTAGGTCAAGCCCAAGCTATTACAAAAACTGAAATAATCAGTCCACAATGCTATTATTTGTATTCTGGACACATATACATGTGCAAACTTCGTCTGCCAATATTCATAACACTCGTATTGTTTAGTGGTCTCTGTTTCCATCCCTTAAATGGCTTAACCAACTGATAAACCCATATTACTTTTGAACTTCCAGTCTGTATAAACCTCAAAGTGATGAATGGTCTAATTAGCCTCATGACCCTACCTTAACTGATTCTTGAAGATGTATACTCAAATGTGGACCAGGTAATTCACTGGCTGTTGATAACATCAATCTCATGTAGGGTCACAACATGGACCACTTCTTTCTGCTTTTGATGCTCCAGGCATTGCGCAAAGTTGGTTTGGGGACCCATAGCATCATAGTCACATGACCGTGCAAAAGAGCACCCTAACTTTGAAATTAGCTTCCCAGTCTTTGATGCCGCTCCTGTTATTGCTGGACACTTGATTTGAATCTCCACCACTTCTCCCTCAAATCTCTGGCTCTTCTTTGATTCTAACTCTAATATCTTTCCTGAAAGCCTGTGCATAATATAACAAAAACAGTAAGAAATAACAAATTGTTTGCTGGGCCATCATTCTATGTGGAATCTTGAAGTGATAAAACCTACTTACCAACAACTCCTCACATGTCAACCATAAAGCAAAAAGATTCTACAGATTTTGCACGTAATGCAAAGAATGAAGAGACTGTTCCTTGCATACGGATCATGTCTCACAAAAAAACACGTTACCTGACCAAGAGCCTCTATCTTGTTAATTTCTAGAGAGAATATTTCACTCTCTGCCATCATCATGGCAAAGGGAGTTCTCTTCACTGAGAGCCTTTACCATGCCCATGGCTATTGCAGTCTTTCCTCTCCCGAGCTAACCAGCCCTAAAAGCACCCCATGTCCTGCAATTTGCCCCTCTTTTGATCATCTGAAATATGATGCCTGCTGCTCTTCTTGCAGATAATTGTCCCACCATCCCCTGTAGATTGAAGATTGTAGATTGTAACACAGCAGGTGTTAGAAAAACCTTGAAGCCCTTGAAACCTGCAAGGACAACAAATGGAAAACCCTAAACCTTAAGTAACTCTTCTGCTGCAGCAAAATTTCTGGGCCCGATAAGTTCCAATCTCAGTCCCAGATTCACCATCCTAACCAAGCTCAGCAAACTTAAGTCTTTCCAAAGATTGTAAACATTACTGGAATGTTTTTTGGCATTGTGCTTGGCCTACCAAGCTTGGTACCATCCCTGCATGACAGGCAAGACATATGAGGAAACCTGATCGACATCTCGGGCTTCAAGTTTAGCCGTGTTTTGAGGTCTCCAAAACCTATTACCTGGATCCAATCGAGGTCCCCAATCGAGGTTCCCAAAAAAACTGTTCCTTCTGCTGCAAGCTCAAAGCCATGCACAACAAACATCACAAAGAAGCGAAAATTTTGCAGCGCGAAAGGGGAATTTAGGGTTTGGAGAATCTCGCAGGAGGTTTGGCGATGGCGGACGCGGAGTTGCGCGAGCGGGGAGGGTTTTTACCCAACAATGCACAAGCCTCCACAAGCTATGGAGGGGAATCGGTAGTGGTCCCTCGCATAGAGATCGTGCAAACAGCCAAAGAAAGAAGAGATTGGGAGAAAAAACAGCAGCAACAACAACAAGAGGAGCATCATAGTCGTCGTCTTCGGATGGAGGCTCAGCATGAGCTTCACGATGGTCTTAGTTTTCCTCAATACATGTTGGCGGGTTCTGTGGCTGGGATGGTGGAACACATGGCCATGTTCCCCGTCGACCTGGTCAAGACGCGGATGCAGATGCTGGAGAGTGCTGGGGGATTCCGGCACCGGGGGGTTTATAGAGCTTTTTTCTCAATTGTGAAGAAAGAAGGGCCGTTGGGTTTGTACAGAGGGATAGGAGCCATGGGCTTGGGAGCGGGACCTGCGCATGCTGTGTATTTTTCCGTTTATGAAACCGTGAAGCAGAAGCTAGGAGGGAATCGTGTGGGACATCATCCGTTGCTGCATGCCACTGCTGGAGCTTGTGCGACGGTGGCTAGTGATGCGGTTTTCACGCCGATGGATGTGGTGAAACAGCGCTTGCAGTTGCGGCGGAGTCCCTATAGAGGCGTGTTGGATTGCATCCAGCGGATTCTCAAGGAAGAGGGAGTGCATGCATTTTACAAATCGTACCCGACGACTGTTGTGATGAACATCCCCTTCACTGCCGTGCATTTTGCGGCTTACGAAGCCGGGAAAAAGGTATACCTATATCTCTCAGCGCTCAGTTCCTACAAGAGATGCAATTCCCCTTTTGTGCATCATCTTTTCAAAGAAAAACTCAATTCTGCAGTTCTGGTTAGGGCTTCAAGAGGAATAACCTCTAACCCTAATTCTCGTCTATGAATTGGATGTCCGTTCAAAGCAGGACTGTCTTATCCAATTTAAGTCTCAGAAACTGCCAGGACTTTTACCAGCACATGATCAAGAATCCTTGATGGCTGAGCATCGTGTCTAATTTTTTGATTCCTTCTGTAATTGTGTTCTCAACCCATGTATCTGGAAAATTTGGCACTTGGTTTTGGAAGTTTGGTAAGTATAGGATGACAGTCTCACCCTCTAGCTCTTAGAGTTTGAGACCTGATGGATCTAAGGTTTGGGGTCTCTTGAAAATTGAATGGCCAGAGAGTGAGCTACATCAGTGTGGAACTGCCTGATCTGCTCCAACAGAGGAAAACCTTTGCCAGTTTTGCCTAGGATTGAAGTCATGGCTCTAGTGATGTAAGCTCTGAACTGGGAAAGAGCAACATAGAAAAAGTATATGATGCTCAGTTGGAGTAAATTAGCCCATGGCTGTCTAAGAAGGGTGACAGGGCTTCATTGAATGAAAATGGTGCTCAACTGCCTGATCTGCCAAAACAGAGCTAGACTCTTCTTATGTGATTTCCCTTCAGACTCAATCCCATGGGCTCTGGTGTGTGAGCTCTGCACTGGAGGAGATGTGTAAGTCAGAAGTGGCTATGTGCATGGTCATGGACTCAATGTGGTGATTCAAAATCCAGCTGAGGTTCTTTAAGAACCTTGCACTTTTTTATCCAGATCAGTTTGCATCAATCTATTCACGACAATTACAATGCTCCTTACTTGATGGGGTACCAGCTGGGATTCTATAGGCATCCAGTTTTATGTGACTGTAGTGTTGCAGGTCATTTGAAGATCTAAGGTGGTAGACATATTGAAGAAAGAAGAAGAGTTGTTCCATGAATTTTGAGGGCTTATTTTTAGGATCTATTGACATGAGTGCAGATTCTTGGAGAGCTTTATCCAGAGTATGCTAGTGAGGAACATTTGGCAATCTACTTAACAGCAGGTGGGGCAGCCGGTGCTTTAGCAAGTGCTGTTACCACTCCTTTGGATGTGATCAAGACAAGGTTGCAGTGCCAGGTACTATTCTATCAATTTTATCCTAGAGAGGGCTCCCATATGTGCACTATGTAACAAAAACCATTATGTATACTGGGGAGAACCTTTCAGACAAAACCACAGATTCTCCAGAAATCTTAGCTGTGGATTGGAGACAATCATTGCTCCATGAATATTGGTATATTGGATTTGTTAATTTTTAGCTGTGAATAGCAGCAGACTATACTAGAGAATGGTAGTCTTGTCAAGATATGAGGTTTGTTGTGAACCCTCACCCAAGCCGGCTTTGAATAGTTCCTTCAAGCTCAGATTATTTGATTTATGAATCTGAGGACTACACATTCAAGACAGTTTGTGCTAAAGAGTTTACTGAATGAATGGTGTGCTCCAATTGGTAGGGTGTGTGTGGGGCTGAACGATACACCAGTGGATCAGTTGTGGAAGCAGCACGCAGGATCATTAACCAAGAAGGCCCAGCTGCACTCTTGGGTGGTATGAGGGCACGGGTCCTTTTCCACACTCCAGCAGCTGCTATTTGTTGGTCTACATATGAAGCAGCCAAGCAGTTCCTACAGAAATGGAATGAGGAGCATAGGCCTTTCAATGAATGACAAATTTTGAAGCAGGAATACTGAGTCGCAGAGGTTGATTTTATTTATCATTGGAGGGAAGAGAATGATCCAGGCATTGCAGGCCTGGTATGGTAGGATTGATCAAAAACACCGCCATATAGCTTTTTGGCAGAATATTAGGCTGTTATGGGGAACAAGGACCCTTGTTTGGTCCTGATGACAACTGAAATGCCCACTAACTGCTAATGTGGAGGAATTGGGCTTCCAGTGCAGAGTGTAAAGTAATGGATGCAATCCAAGGTATCTTCAGCATGAGGATAGGGGCTTGCAAGATAAATAGATTTTCTGAGGCCACCAATGCAAGAGGTAACAGTTCATTGTGTCAGCCATGACTCCAAGTCCCAGAGAAGAAGAGGTGTATGCTACCTACTATGTAGTGCACAACTGTAATAGAGTGTTGCCATTTAATCATCTGGTAGACATAGCTACCCAATCCACTGACACCTCCTTGTGTGAAGTGCTATGAAACTGTAGGGGTTGCTGTTGCACCATGATGAGATTAGCTGATCATCAGCTGAAGAAAGCTGAGAAATGCAATCAGCTCAACAACCCAATTTGCTTTGTTTTACATCATGCAACATGAGAATGATATTACATTTCGCATCATATTGGCAGCTCAAATTTTCAACAGATGTTGTCCATTGACCCCCAAATGCCAGGACCATTTGTAGTGAAAATTGAACTGTTTATGTATGGAAGAATATTTGCTGATTATTAGCAGATTAGAATGCATGCATGGAGGAGGAGAATGTTTGATATGATCCTTTTAGAGATGAGATTGAATGCATGCAAATGTGAATTTTGGTGAAGGTTGTTGTGGAAAGGTTGGGGATGGTCACAAAAACATTCTGAACTTTGTGTGTCCTTTGAGCCGTAGAGTTAACCTTAAAGTTGAGTTCCACTTACGTGGTGGGAAAGTCCAATGTTAGTTATTTTCAAGTAAGATTCAATTTTTTATTGAGAAGTCCTGCCAATTTTTAAATAAACTCAGTCTTTTTCGGACAAACTTCATTATACTTCTAAGATGGATGCATATACATTGGCTGAGAACTAACTTCATTTCTAGCAATACTTCATCCAGAACTGAAAACAATGGAACCGGCCATGAGTTGTAGTTGCAGAAAGGCATGAGGATTGCTGCATTCCCTTCAAAGTATTGCTGCATGCACTTCTTGTTGGGTGAAGATTTTGCACAGGAGTCAAGAAGATCAATTAGAGGACACTTTGATCAAGTTTAGGAGAAAGTATTCATGTCAGAAACTGCTTTGTCCCAAGAGAGCAAGATCACACTCCAAGGGCAGATTATATCCATCCAGTGGTCATTATATTATTGTGGACATTGGTTTAGACAATCAAACCCCACAAAATTGAGAGTCTTCTGCACTTTGTCCAATGCACCTAGTTGATTGTACAACATATGTTTGAAGTTTCACCTTGAATGTGTGCTTTATGGTCAACAACAAGCAAATACGCTTTCCCATCAAGTTTTACAAGGATTTTTTTGATGAACGATTGATCCAACATAGAATCTCCAACTTAAGAACTCTAAAATTGAGCTCATCCACACAGCTGCCTATGAGATTTTGCAAGATGCTTGCCTAAAAGTTAGATCTTCTTGTGATGGTAAATCAAATGAATGCACAGACCCTTTTGATGGATGGACAATTTTGGATTTCCTTTGGATTGAAGTTGTGCTTTTGTAATGTCAAAAAAAATGGATGCTTGTTTGATTGCCTTGATCAGTCTCAGATCTTCCTGGACTCTGCTCATATCTTCCAAACTTCAAGTGATTCTCAACTGCAGCAAATACAATAATACTGAAAAAGGGCAAAGTCAGGAAGAACAATGATGATTTGGCATTGAAGATCACACAATTATGAAATAAGAAACGTGTGGTGTGACCAACATTCTTCATGTCAAATTAAACATAGTAACAAGTTTCTTTCAAAGAAACGGGAATTCTGGATTTTTTTAAAATTTGAAATTCCGTTTTTGAAATGCATTGGTAAGAATCTTTTAATTAACTTGAGACTAATGTTGTCCAAAGGGATTTTTGTTTTGATTTATATGGCATCTACGTATCTTCTTAGAGTAATAGTCTCAACCATGGTTACAACTATGTTCCATGGTTGGCTTTTTTTATCTTAGCAATGTTCAATTAACACATCACAAGAAGATTCATATCAAGTTTTGGATACGTGAATTTAATTCATCAGATTGCATCCATGTTACACAATTAGATCTAATGTTTGTGTCAAATTGCTTAAACCGATAGAATTGCCATGAAAAACTTGATGTTCAAACGACGGTTTCATGCAAAGTGATGGTCCAAGACATGACAAATTTGTTGTTGAATGCAAAGGAAAGGAACTACTAACCTTCAAAACAAGAGATCAAAGCAATGTTGTTTTCAAAACACTCAAATTGTGGCTAAGATTTGGAAACAAAGGAAGACAAAAAGGGAACAAATGACAACACACTATTTTGTGGCAAAAAGGCTTGGAGTTGATAACTTTCAAGTTCCAAATACTAGTTGTAAAATTTAGGGTATTTCACTAGATGACAACCATTTGTAAAAATGTCAAATTCTAATTGACATGGGTTATTTTGAATGCTTGGTAGCTAACTTCTACTTCAAGCTTTCCAAAGCTTGATATCATCTATGAACTCGTTTTAATATTATCCCACTACATAGCCACATTTGATGTTTTTGCAAGGATTGCAATATGTATATTATTGTTACAAAGAAAGACTTATATAATTCATTTTGTCACCTTGAATGCAAAGAGTTTGGAATCAAATGTTTGGCAATTAAAAAATTGTGATGAAATCAAGATTCGGATTGTAATTTAAGCGTTCATAAAAAGGTTCAACAATAGACAGGTACATGCTAATATTTTTCTTTTTCATTCATGGTCTCAAAGTGAAACAATTGAGATTAGAATGGAAAACACACCAAAAAAAAATTCATGTACTTTGGATTTGATATGAAGTATAAGTTTCAATGAGAAAAGGAAGTTGCAATTGACCAATATGCCAATGGCATATTAGAAACTATATACTTTTTTTAATATAAAAATCCAAGACATGGATATTGCAAAAGCTTTATAGGACAAGGATTATTATTGTTGCAATTGTTGTCTATAGAAAGGATCACGTCTTGTATTTTTTTAAATAGTATTTTAGAACTATTATTTGGAGTAATATTTCATTTATGTAAAGGAGTTTGTAAACTCAAGGTTGATTGCATATTTAAGCACTCATTTTGAAGGTTTTATTTTGCACATTTCTACTTTTCAAAAGTTGCAAAGCCAACCCTATCTTGCCACTAATTTTGCTTCTTTATTTGACATGAAGAATACAGCTTGGGATTCAAGAAAACTATTCCATTATAAATAACATACTTCATCCTCAAATTTTTTTTAAAAAAAACCGTGAGCCACTTGATGGATAAGCAAACCAAGGTGGTTTTCTCTCATTTATTTTAAGGTTATACTTTTTTAAGTCAATCTTTTTTCATCATGCATGTGTTTAGTGGCAAATGTTGACAAGTCTTATTGATGGCACAAAAATTCCATAGTATAAAGGAAAAAGGTGCTTGTAATTTTAGGTTATACCTTAAATCACTTGCAAGTTGGTAGAAAAAACTTAAAGTTCACAAATATATGTTTTTGGAAGAATTGGTGAACATATTCTACTCGTCCAATACATGAACAATTGGTAAAGTTTGTTTTTGGAATTAAATACATAAACATCAAGTTTATATATATATCACTCAAAAAGTACCCTTTATCTCAATGCAATTACTTAAATGAAAGGTAACTTCAAAAAGTGGTAGTCATGACTACACGCCTTGGTTTTAGTGTTGGCATTCTTTGAGGTCTAGACAGTAGTGAAAATAGGAAAAATTCATAGATTTGAGGTGATTGGAAGAGGAAATATATGTTGTGGAATGCCTTGAAATCATTAAGCCTATAATCACTTTTGGTTGACAAGAGTTGATAACATGATGCATCCATCTAGTTGATAATGTTATTTAAAATAATGATCAAATGAATGATGATTAAATATTTTGAGATTACCATTAGCCCATACTAATAATTCACTTGGCATTTAGTGTAATTTTTGTTTTCTCCAAAATGTCCTTGTCCACCTTAATTGTTGTTTTTGCAAAAAAAATTAAGTTGATGTTATGCATATTTACAATTATAGAACCCATTGCATGCCCTAGTGATATGCATATTTTCACAATGAAACAACTTATCAACAATCTTATGGTTGAAATCCAATATCAATCAAGTATCCACTAATATAGTATATTTTCTCATGATAGACAACATTTGTCAACACTACCATAGTTCATTAGAATCCAAAAAAACATAAATATAATAATGCACTTTATAGGATAGCTCATTGATAGTTTAAACTTGTGACTCATTGATCAAATTCCTCATGAACATTCATAATTGACATGTTAAATGTTATTTGCAATTTTTTTTTTGAAATTTCAACCTTATTGAAAGTTTCATGGGTTACTCCATGGCCTTCCTCCCTTTAATATGGACAATACATATCTAAGGTATGAGCACCTACACCTTTTTATGTTATAAATTTCATGTCCATAATTTTACAATTATGGTCCATTACAAAATTATCTTACATTTTTTCATTTCACATTAATTACAAATTTTTATGGTTTATGGTTTTCTACCTTTGTTCTTATTGTTGTAATATTGATTAATATTCTTATTGCAATATGTCTTCACAAAGCGAATTTAATAACAATAAATGAAGATGGTACATATATAACTAAACAAGGGAGACCCAACTTAGTTTCATGATATGTAAGTAGATAACAAACTAACAACTATAATCTAACTACCTATTGAAACTAACTAAACATGTACTTCCTACAAGGGTGTAACAACAATACTCCTCACACCTATAAAAGGAATTGCCTTAATGAGGAATACATTTTTATTTTTTCACATGAAAAAAAATTTGAGAAAGGAAAGTAGGTTCATTGTGTGTTGAAAACAGACACATGTTCAATAGAAAGGGATGTGAAGGAACTCTATGAGAGAGTTGATTAACATCTTTCACTTCAAGGGGCATTTATTTTTACCAAATGTGCATTGTGTTTGTTCATATAAAAGCTAGTTGATTAAAATATTGCAAATCTTGAACAATATCTTTTAACTTTGTTTAGGTTACAATCATTATGGCTTCAAAGGAGAAGACTTTATTGTTACTTTGATTCTTGGACTCCCTAATTCAATTGTAGCAAAACATCTATGGCCTTGTTTAAAGATATATTCATCAATCTTTTCATTGTACCATCTTTGTCTTGTGAATTATAGCTAGAAGAAATTTTTGACAACATCAATTGAATGGAACATTCTCAAATTTACACAACTTGATTTCTCAAGATATTAGGAATTTGTACAACATAAAATATTACTATGAAGAAATTGGACCAAATGCTTCCTTTATGTAGTGACTCTTTTCAAAAAGGTGATAATAAAGTCTTGTCGAAGGTTTGGTAGGTTAAAGTGAATCCTTGAAACTAGGCTGATTGATTCATTAGATTGGATTAATGAAGATTTGAATTTGTCATATTATGTTCAAATATTTATTGAATTTTGGTGATGCCTCATATACATTTTGAATGTGAAATGTAATTGCTCCCAATCTAATGTTTTTATGTTGTCATATGCAATACGGTTATCAAGTTTTCAAATCTCACCATCTTGAATGGTTTGCTCAAAATGTCTTCTACTTGTTCCTTTGATGCAATGTACCTAAATTCAATGTTGCCTTTCTTGATGTGATTTCTAACAAAATGACAATCTACTTCTAGATGTTTGGTTCATCCTTTGAACATTGGTTTCTTTGACCATTTTGATAGCATTCTAGTTGTCACATGACATCTTTATAGGTTGTTTTGTTGATATACTCAATTCGTATAACAATTGTTTTAACCAAATTGCTCCTTTACTTCCTTTTGCCAAGGTTCAATCCTATGATTCAAATGTCAATGACTAAGCAACCATATTCTATTTGATGTTGCTCCATGATATTGGGCCACTACTTAGTGAGAAAAAATAAAGTCTTGACTTATGTTCCTCCCAATCCCCAACATAGTTTACATCAATGAATCCAATAGGTATGATATTTCCCCTTTTTGCTAGCAAACCACATAATTCAAAGTGCATTTGAAATATTGTCGTGGCAACATCAAGGTGTGATTGTTGATGAATTTGAGAGTAATGACTCACAATTGTCATTGCATAGGCCACTTTTAGGCATGTAGTGGTTAGATGTCAAAGTTTACATGCCACCTTATGATAAAAAATAGGATCCACCAATGGGGTAGACATGTCAAAAGTGAAGCATATTGTATTCTCTACCATGGTGATCAAAGAAGGGTTATAATTTGTGAAACCCAAGTCAACACATTGAAAAAAAGGAAGGTTTTGCAATTAGGCTTACAATTGAAAAATTTCCAATCATAATGACCCTTTTGTAACTCAATGTAAAAATACAATGTTAATCACATCAAACAAGTTGCACTAGTTGCAACAAACAAAACATGATGTATATTGTGTTTTGCATCATCATATATGGTGAACAAAATACATGCAACTTAGTGTAATGGCTTTGCAACTAGAGTGTAAAAATGTACAGTTTACTACCACTATTTTTTTAAAAAAATGAGCACCATGACACATGGTGAATTTGTTAATTTTCATTCATCTAGCATAAATGAAAATAGTTCAACCTAACATGGAACTACATTGTAACTAGTGTAGTTGCGATGCATATATTATTTTGGAATTAAAATTTTAATTTTTGAGTCTAAAATAGTCATATGATAGTTAATTTGAATATTATAATGCAACTGCCAAAAATGGCATATGTATTATTTTGTGACATTTTTTGTTATTGCATTGGAATGGTAGCAATCTTATAATTATTGTTGGTAGTTATGTCATTAGTTTGCAATTACATTCAATGAATGTTTTTTTAGTGATGTTATTCAACTAAATGAATATATAGTTATTATTTTGCAACTATAGAATACTAATGATGTACCATAACAATTAATAAAATATGAATAATTATGTGATGTAATTGATTACATTTAACACATTTTCATTTATAAATGTTGAAATTCATCACATGGTACTAATTTATAACTATGGCAATGGATGGCATTTGTAATTATCTCACAATTAACAAACATGTTGGTGAAACATGCCTAGAATCATGTTGTAAGAAAATAATCCCATGTTGCAATTAACACATATTATATTCAAAAACTATCTTGTAACTAACACTATCATTAATCTTACATTCTGTAATTAACATGACATGTTAAACTACCATCTTAGCACCCAAAAGTGTTGTGCCATATATGTTTCATGAAAATTGTTGACATTACCCTTTGATGCCCCCATCTTAATGCATATGAAACTTGCACCCACCTATGTGCCCATCCTTTTTTAAGGTTTCACTACCATGAACAAATGTGATTCGATTAAAATGAACACAAACATGGGACTAAACATGTATTAATCAACATGCAAGATTCAATTTGAACATGTTATAGTGTGCAAGTAATATTCAACTAGCGCATGCATGAATGGTTTATTTATAATTGTTCATACTTTGTGATATATATTTTTTGTGATAAGCATATTCATAAATTTAAAAATATCCACCATGTATTATTCTTTTCCCAAAATGGTTAGCCAAAGTTCCAAGCTAATCAAATATCCTCAAAATTCACAAGACTTATTTCAAATTTGTGAGAATACATTTAAAAATAAATCGAATGTTACAAAACAATATTTATAATTACAAAAACTGGGTTTGGTTTCATGTACACAAGACACATTCTCCAAGATTTCATGTTGTATAGGTACAAAGATTTACTTAAAATTGGGGTTGCATAGGTATTGAGTTTTACAACTAATTAAAATTGATCAATTATCTATAAAGTTTAGCTTTTAAAAAAATTGAACTTGCTTCACTTTAAAAAACCTAAACCTATATCAAGATTTCTTTTCAAGGTTTTGATTTAGTTTGAGTTTTAACAAAAGGGTAATTCCACGATCTAATTCTTATGGTAGTTTCACCGAAAGGATGTTGGTTTAGGTCCAAATCACAAACTTGAACATGAACCCCAAATGTAACATTCCAAGCTAAACAACATCGGTGTTGCAAAAGAAGAAAAAGCAATGTTGATTTATGTTTTCCCAATTAAAGATCTTCAACAAAATAATATGAAATTCTTGTTCAAAATTAATATTATAAAAACATTTTAAAAAAATGAATGTTGTGGCATTTCAATTTTAGTTTCATGATTCAATGATGATCCATCTCACCTTTCACATTTCCCTTATTGGAACCTTATTATGCATTGATAACTTTAGTAACAATTCCAAATTTATCTTTAATAATTGATATGAATGGAAAGAATATAAATTAAATTAAATCTTTGTAATTCCAAGTTCTTACATCAATAAACATTGCTTCACACCTAATGTTATCTTGGTGGCAAATAACTATCATCAAAATCATTTAAAACTTTACATTCACATACATACTTTTAGTAGACACAAAAACAAATGTGGCATCCTTGGTGCCAATTAATGGCATGTTAGAACTCAATGTTTAACTAATGCCCCAATCTTGTCCAAAATATAAATTTCACTAAAAAGTTTGGTGATAATTTAAAATACTCCAAAATGAGCTTATAACTTGGTGGTCAAATAATACTCATTTCTTACCCATTCCCCTCTCCCACCCCTCTTGAATTCACTTTTCATCATTATGCAAGCTTCTTTACATACAATTATTTAAATTTTTTTGGTATTCACTAACAATTGATGAGATTCAAATATCGCATAAAAACAACATGGAAGCGCAAGACAATCCCAAAGTAGATGACAAAATAGTGCTCATGAGTGTTGATGAAGAGCACAACATATCAATAGATTACGATTGTGCAATCATGTCTAAATGGATGAAGTTAATACTTTCATCTTTTTTTCTCTCGCAATGAGTCTATTTCATCATTAATACTTCATTTTCCATCAACACATACATTTTCAATATGGATGAAGTTCATCCAACATCATCCATGTTTCATCCAAAATGAATATTTGAAATTTGATGTGGTTCTTTTTAACAACAAACAATATGAGTTTATGCATGTTTGTGTGTCTTAGCCCCCAAACTAAACACAAGAGAAAACTTTTTTTTTTTTTTTTTGGGTTTGTCTTGTCATTTGGCACATAGACTAACATTGCATGTCCAAAGGTATGGGAATCAAGTAGGTGAACCATATTTGATTGGAAATTGAAGTGGGTTGAGGACAACATTTTGTGTTCCATTTCAAAAGCTCAAATGATAATCAGCTTTGGGCCATATAGCATAGTACCATGGCAAGTTCAGTGTCAAATAGTAATTTTATTTTGAAGATTCCATGCAAAATAATAATAATAATAATAATAATTCCACAATACTCAAAACCATTCTCTATTTTCCTTCACAAAATTAAAAAAAATCAACATTTCTGAAGATGATATAATTAGTGTTGAAGGTGCCATGGCACCACAAAACTCTTTCAAGTCAATAGCCCAAAGTAGTTGATTTCAATAATGGAAAAAGTAATATTCAAAAGAAGTGGGCCTGTTCAACACTAATTCTATTATTTTCAGAAATGCTGAAAATTTCCCCCAATTTAAATTTTTTTTTTTTCAGAAATAATTTTTTCTCAAGGAAAAAAAAAAAACAATTGGATGGACATTGTTAGGAATGTATATATCATTTGTCAAAATGGAATCCTCAAAATTAATTAATTAATTAATTATTCATTCGACAAATATTATGTGTCAAAGTCACCAAGGCGGTATAGAGGGTAAAAAGGTACTAAGGTGGAAATCAAGTGGAGGGAAGTACATATGGACCCACTATGGGCACCGAAGGCGGCCATGGCGATTGATAGAATGGCACCTTCCACAAGCATTGGTAGTGCCCGAATTGCGGTGTGGCCAATGGGGAGGCCACGAACTCAAGCTATGCTTTTTGATAGTGTGTTGATCCAACCAAAATTGTATGTCACAATCAAGAATCCTCCAATTCATGTTCGAGAACCTTGTTGCGTTGTTGTTGTTGTATTTTGTGGACCTAAATCAATCAATAAAGGATTTTGCGGGTTTCCTTCAATTCATGTTCAAATTAGGGTTTCATGAAAAAGTCAAACCAAGAAAACCCTAATGGACACTAACTAATGAAAACACAAAGTGGGTGTTGAGGTTTGAAGTTTTAAGTTCTCAAAATATCAAATATCCATTGAATAATAATAACCCAACAACAATCTTTGCAATTTCTGCACTACTCAAATAGAATTCATAAAAGACAAGCTGAAATTTGGATTGTGAATTTGAATTTGAATTTGAAATTCTAGCGTACGTTACGGTCAAAGGAAATTTACATGTAACGTCCCCCATGATATATTGGGGGACTTTTTGGAATTTTCATATGCTTGTCCATGGATCATTCCAAAGACAATTTCAAAAATAATTATCTCATTTTCAAGCCTAACTATTTCATTTTTTTCTCCTATCCACCAACATGGATATGAAAAAACAAAATAACACGTATATTTTCATGTCCATAAAATGTATATTAATTTAAATTAAATTTGACATTGATATAAATAATGATAAATTATTGAAAACCGTATGGAAACATAAGAAAGAAATAAAAATAGTTGATGGTCACTGGGTAGTGCACAGCGGTGCAGAGCTCAAATTTTTACTAATGTATATTTTGCCAACTATTAAACATGCAAATGAAATTGGCCCCTTTCAAATTGTGCTAAAAAAGCTTGATGGTTAGATAAGAAGCCCCAATTAATAAAGAGACCCAAAAAACTTTGCTTAATTCAACGAGGTCTCGAGTTCAAATCCTAATCAATTGATGATGTTTTATTCTGAAAAACCAAATCAGCTTCTCTATCTCTGTCTCTGTCTCTCCTCCACAAAGAAAAGTGGGTCAGGAATCAGCACCCAAACCCAAAGAGAATTCAAATCTCCCTCATCATCATCAGACTCTATCTAGAGAGAACACAGCAAGCCAGCTGCAGTTCTCTCATAAAAAGAAATTTGTGTCAGCAGATCTGAAGCAAATTGGCAGATTGGGGATCAGTAATGAATGAATGAATGAATGAATTGACAAAGAGAGAAGAGGAAGAAGTGGGGGATCAGGAATGAATGAATGAATGTCTTGACAAAGAGAGAAGAAGAAGAAGAAGAAGTGGGGATCAGGAATGAATGAATTTGTTCACAAGGGGAGACAGGAGAAAATGGGTATCAGGATTTCTTGAGAGAGAGAGAGAGAGAGATTGCTTGATGATTGATTAATTGATTTGGTGCAACAGTGAAGAGAAAAGAAAGTTGTGTAGGTTTAGGTTTTCAGAGATTTTGATTTGTGGGTATTTTGCAACTAACCCAAAAAAAGAAGAGATGAGTTTGCTTTTGTTGGGGAAAACAAAAAAAAAAGAGATTAAATGGTTGGGTACTACTCTTCTTATTATTGTATTTACCAACGCAATCCATGCAACTCTTTGTGGGCACCGACTGTGCTATTGCAATGAAGAAGCCCAATAATACAAAGTCTTGCAGCTACTGTAGCGCGAGGGAGGGAGGGAGGCAGGGAGGGAGGGAGGGAGGAGCTTCCCGGGGACTCTCGAGGAGGAGGAGGAGGAGGGGACTAAAAAAGAAAGCAAAAAATTATGCAAAAACGGGCCCCACTTTTGCTGTAGCTACTGCAAACACAGAAACAAAAGAGTGTGCACAGAAACAAACAGTTGCAGCAGCAGCACCTTGCTCGGTACTTTGTTGTTTGCCTCCCACCCCCCTGAAAAATGGCCGAAAAAAAAACCTTTACCTTTGTGCTCCTCTGTCTTTTGGTAATTTCACACGACGCTCACTTGTTGCAGCCAGGAAAAACTGTGTTTTGCGAAATCCCAGTAAGTTCATCATCGTGTCTTTGGTATTGTTTGCAGGAGTTTTTGTTTTGTTTTGTGTTTTTTGTAAGGGATTTTGATTTTCAGTTGGATTCAGGAGTTTGTGGAGTTTTGTCAGCTTTCTCTCTCTCTCTCGCCTGTCTCTCTTTCTCTCTGTGGTGGTTTTTTTTCTCTGTGGATGTTCGAGTGGCATCTGCGTTTCTGTCAGCTTCTTCTCTTCGATCCTTTCTGGATCGAAATTCTTGCTCGCAAATCCTTCTGTTGTAGCTGCAAATTGCTGGCTTGTTCTTGATCCGAACAGGCTGCTTCTACAGTGATCACAATCCCTTACAGATTTTTGTGTAACTGGACTGATGCTGCACCATCACACTGGAATGTAGGGAATCAAAGTCGAGAATACTCTCGAGGGTCGAGGAGGAGATCCATCCCCTCTCTCCGTCTCTCTGTGGTCCTCTCTCGGTTTCTCTGTCTGTTTTGTGTATCTAGGTCTGTTTTGTGTCTTCTGGGCGGTGCTCGCTGATAAGGAGGAGAAGAGGGAGCTTGGGGAGATTTTCAATGACAGCTGCTTGGCATTTAGCACGCGGCGAGCAACAGCAACAAGTGCAAAGAAATGCAGGAGGACTCAGGATACCGCCGCCGGTTCCTCCCGCTCCGCCGCTTATCAATTCCCCACTGTTCTCGCCTGCACCCCCCGACCCCAGCACGAGTCAAGGATCTTACCTCTCACGCGCCTTTAACTCCAACGTCATGGTCGTGCTCGCCGTGGTCCTCTTCGCTCTCGTGGTGGTCGCGGTGCTCAACACACTGGCGCGTTGTCGGATCATACGCCGACTGCGGATGCAACAACAGTTGCCATCGCTAGAATCGCAGCAGCAACAGCAGCAACAGCGGCACAACAAAGGTCTGGAAAAGGCGGAGATCGAGGCGCTCCCTGTGATCACATACGGCGTCGATAGTAACAAGCTCAACGTGGAAGAACTCGACGTCGGCAGCCATGATTGCGTGGTCTGCTTGAGCGAGTACCAGAAGGGAGAGAAACTGCGGTTACTGCCGCTCTGCAACCATGGCTTCCATCTCGACTGCATCGAGACTTGGTTGAGCTTGCACACTTCTTGCCCTGTTTGCCGCCACAGTGTGCTTGCTGAGTCCACAGATCCTCAGAATGCTGCAAACCACCCCACTCCTCCTCCAGAAGCAGATCATCATCAACAACAACAAGAACAACCCTCAGCGAGCTCGCAGGATGGTGCATCTTCAAGTGCAGCAAGCTTGGGTGGAGCCGGTACAAGACTCGGAAGTGCGCTCTTCGGTAGTGCAAGATTTGGGAGTGCGAGAACAAGCACCCAGCAGCAGCAGCAGCACATGGAGATCGAAGTCGGAGCAGATAATCAGCTGAGAGATCATGGAGCTGCTGCTAGCACCTCTTCCTTGAACCGGCCGTCGTCCACAAGATGGGCGTCTTTATCTGCAATTCTGTCGCCTGGAGGACTGGCTCGTCTCTCTTCTGGTGCTGCTGGGTATACACGGGGCCGCCAGCGGCAACAGCTACGGAATCAAGCACCATCATCCGCAGCTTGAGCCATACTGAAGAAAACTCTCACTCATAGAAGAAGATTTCAGAAAGAGCAACATCATGACCACTTTCAGAAAGATGAACATCATGATGGTGATCTGAGGGGACTCTGCTGGTAATGCTCAGATTCTTTTTCTCAGGTGTGCAAGATCACAAATTCCTTGTTTTGCTGAGCGAGTACAGCTGCATCCTGGAGACAATAGTGAACAGATTTTGCAACAAGCAAACCAGATCAGACTCTGCAGCAGCTCTAGTGGGTGGGCAACAAATCTGTACCAATTTCCAAGGAAGAATCATGTTGGCAATCCTTTTCAATTTCTCACTGCAAGCAATCCTGAAGCAAACTTCTTCCATTCCACCACCCCAAAGACGCAAGCAAGTTTGCATTATGAGGAGCACTATGAAAGAGCATTTGATCCCTGATTGCCTGATGTTGTTGAACTTCCTTCTGTTTGGATCTACTCATGTGCACTTCCTGAATGATGGTGATGATGATGAGCCTGCAGATAGAGATTCTGCTGCTGCTGATGAGCAGATAGAGATTCTGATGCAGATGATGAGAGAAAATAGAGATTATGATGCAAATGATGAGAGAAAATAGAGATTCTGATGATGTGGAGCAGACAGATTCTGATGGTCAGTCAGCACACAGATTCTGATGCAGATCAGCACACAGATTCTCCTGCAGATCAGCAGACCGATTTTGATGACGATCAGTAGACAGATTCTTTTGATGATCCCCAGATTCTTACACTCTGTGCTTTTCAAATCCTGTGAGCAGATTGCTTTCATGAATGATGATGATGATAGTGATGAGCTGCAGAGATTCTTACACTTCTTTTCAGATCTCCGGGTTTTTCTTTTCAATTGTGCACAACAACAGACATGCTCTTGAAACAGAGATTCTTGGGTCATACTTTTACTGAAGAAATCAGTAAGTACAAAATTTCACTTCTAAGTTTCTAAGTTTGTCTCTTCTGCAAAGGGACATGCACAGTGGGAATGGGAGTTGGAGAATCATCACAGGATTGAGCTATGTCTTGGGGCAAGCATTTGCATCTCTAATTTTTCTTTTGCATACAATTGGGGTGCAGACAGAATGAATGAATGATTCAACAACTGTTCCAGGCCAAGAAAAGCAAAGCAACAAAGTGCCTCATCATGGCTTCTTAGAGCTGCTGGTTTCCACCAAACCTTTTGATATTTCTTTGCAGTGTTTGTTGCTGCAGTATAGTAATACCATGCTGAAAAAAATTTATCTGAGAAATTCTTGAATGTCAAAGATTCAAACTTCATTTCTGGTTGATTTCAGTGTTAACTCTTGCACGATTTCTCTATGTGATTAGGAGGCTTCAAATGTAGACAAGTCCTCTTTCTCTCAGTTTCTCACACATTCTTGCTGCTATGATGATCCTGTCAGTCACGTCCAAAAACAATTTGTGAGTTTCTCCCACTTTACGAGCCAAGTTCTTCAACTTTGGAACTTTTTATGGATCCAAATCAATAACTTGCTCAAGATAAACAGTCGGGGCACACTGATGGCATATACCTATCAGTCTTCTTTTAAAGCTAACCATTTTTGTGACACCCATGTGTGAGATTGTTGAAATTTTGTCACCCACCACCCACCCTGCATAAATTGTCCAAACTAATTGCTCTTTGTATGTGGATTCAACTGAGTACTTCTGGGTGTTCTTGCAGACATCTTGTAACATCAAATTGTATTAGAGGAAGTTAGACATAAATCATTTCAAGTGCATTCCCAAATCATAACATGATCTTTCCATCTTTTACTATTGCATCCCACAACTTGAACTGTTGTGTGTTGAACTATATATCTTCTTCTCTAGACTTCTTTTTCTATAGATGCATGGCAAGAGGTCAAACCTTTCACCATGTGCATTGGTTTCATTGTTTCCAACTTAGATAATGTAAAATAGAGATCTGCACAGAATAGGTTGCATTCTCAAGTTGATGAATCTCAGAAGGATTAATATATGCCCTTTAGAGAATCAATAAGGAGCAATAAATCCTTCAAACTCCACATGATTCAATAGTAGATAGATTTTCTTTGAGTGTTCAACCAAGCAAGCTACTTGACATCTTGTCATCAAGAAGTGGTTCTTGTTTACTACAAAACACCCTCCCATTTTTTTCTCCATTACTATTGGTTGCACCCCTCCAGAATTCCAAATCCAACTGTTCTTTAGCCCCACCAATTTTCTGCAAATCAAACATTTGTATATGTAATGATTGTCTATCCATGTTTGGATCTGTTCACTTTGAATAAAGGACAGTAGATACAGGCTGAAAGTGTTTGTTGTTGTTGGATAATCTGCAAAAATCAATGACAATGTCTAAGGAAGAAGCACACAAGAAAAACAAAATGCTTATAATGAGTACAAGAAAAACCCAGATGAGCTCATTTCTCATGCAAATGACATGAGCTGAATACAAGAAAAACCAAAATGATCCTGCAATTGAACACAAAATATAAATTTGGTGGCCGTAATACATGATTCAGCCTCTTCAATACCATATGAGACATCCAATGCGTTTGACACAATTGGCTCACATGCCAGAGCTCAAAATGATCTTGTCCACTCATGCACAAGAACACAAACACATGTGCTTTGATAGAACATTAAAAACACACACACAAGAAGACAATTCTTTACTACATAAAGAAAAAGGTTTCTTAGGCAATGCTCACTACACATAAAAGAAAAGGTTCTTAGTCATCCCCTCCAGAGCATTGACCTAGCATCAAATTTTCACAGCTAAATCTTTGTGGAGGCAATCCAAAGAATGTCTGAAGGATCACACAAGCTTTCAGACAAACATCCTGACCGAAGCCTGGTGGGTTATGCATCTAAAGAAACAGTGAAGGAACACAGTCATGAAGGATGGGTCTAAGAAGGAAGAAAAGATTCACAAATCCCTGGCCCAAGAAGGAAATACACAATCATGGACGAGGATGGGTTTAAGAAGGAAGAAAATCCCAGATTTACAGATCCCTGGCCCAAGAAGAAGGAAACACTCACAATCATGGAGGGGGGAGGAGGAGGGACAGGTAAGAAAGAAGAAAAGAGGCACGTGCAATCCCTGGTCTCGTGCAGAAAAAGCCAATCCTGAAGTGTTGGTCTTGTTATACTCTAATCTTGTGTGTGGTAACCAATTGCCCATCTATCCAGTACGAGAATCTGTGGGTGTCTGGAGTGAGCCAGGAAGAAGAAGAAGAAAGCCACAAAATGCTTGTTGGATGGTGCGTAGTAGAATCCATCATGACCCACCATCATCGGGTCACAACAATGATGATGATGATGATGATGATGATGATATCATGCTGCTGATGATATCATGCTCATGAAGATGATAATGAAGAAGAAGATGAAGATGATGATGAAGAAAAAGATGAAGAAGAAGATGATGATGATGATGTCATCATCATCATCATCATCAGGAGTTTCGCAATCTTGTTCTGATTTTGCTGAGAAATTCATGGGTTTGGTGGAAGAAAACGATTCTGGAATAGGAGGATTTTTGGGTCTGCAAGGCGTCTGTCCATTGGGTCCCTCCTTGCTTGATGTTTGTCTTCTGTGTGGAGATTGGATCCGGCCCTTGCCCTAGCAGCTAGGGAAATAATGGCCATACACAGGCGCAACGATATCCATCCTTGAGTGGATAACGAATCTCTTACCCCACACAGAACTCTCTCTCTCTATATATATTCTTGCAGCTAGCTAGCTACAGTTGTAAAGTAGCAGCTAGCTATGCAGGCAGGATCAGGGGTTGGAAGTTTTGTGCTGTGAGAAGAAAGAAAGAAAGTTGGTGAGCAATTGGGGATAATGGTTAGAAAAGCTTTTCGCATCTTGTTGCATTGATTCCTGGTAGGAGGAGGAGGAGGAGAGCAGAGTTTTGAAAAGATTTTTGTTTTGGCTGTGTGGGTTGTGTATCCTCCTGTGTCTCTCTACTTCTTATTGCCTTCTCTGCCTTCCTGCCTGCCGAATTTTCTTGGATTCAACAACAGCAGCAATGGCAATGAGCATTGGAGCCATGCAAGCTGTGTCTGCAACAGCTCAGGTATGTATGCTTCCAACTACAGCAGTAAAGTTTGTACAAGACCCATGTGATGATTCTCCAAATAAAACAATTGGGTGGGAAATTGTATCTCACCAGAGAGACAGAGACAGTTGATGAGAGTTGATGGAGAGTTGGTTTTCTATGTGGGTGTTGTTGGACTGAGGGGACAGATGAGCAACAGCTTAAATGGGGCTCAAGGAGTGATCAGCAGCAGGGGTGTACTGAACTCGACATTTCTTCGGGGCAACCAAAAGGCATCATCATCCTCGGGGAGTTCCTTGTTGGGTCTTGCAAATGTGCAACATGCGAGTCGTATTGTTTGTGAAGCCAAAAAAGCTGGGGATGGGGACAAGAAAGAGGACAGATGGAAAGGACTGGGTTATGACATCTCTGATGACCAGCAAGACATACAGAGAGGCAAGGGCATGGTGGATGCTTTGTTCCAAGGAGCTACTGGCGTGGGTACCCAGACTCCAATCATGAGTTCTTATGACTACATCAGCACTGCTCAACGCTCGTGAGCATCACCATAACCCTCCCTCATTTTTGTCTTTTCCTCATCACCCTTTTCTACATCCTTGATACCCATGCAGCAGTTTATGCATGTGGTTGATGGCTGGTAGGAATTTCCTGGCTTATAATAAGCTTCATGGACTTGATGATCCAAGTTTTTGCAACAGTTTTACAGTATTCTTGGTGGAGGGCCAAATTGGATCACCTGAACAAGAAAACCCATGAATGAATGAAGCAAAGAAAATTCTTCTTCTTTATTGCTGTCTGAGGTTTCCAACCTTTTTTTCCCCTCAGGGTCCTTGCTGTCTGTCTCCTTGATGACAATCTTGATTCTGTGCAGCTTTAACTTTGACAACATGATCGATGGGCTCTACATTGCCCCTGCCTTCATGGACAAGATTGTGGTTCACATTGCTAAGAATTTTATGGATCTACCAAACATCAAGGTAAATTTTGCATCACCTTGTCTCTTTTTTCTCTTTTTTTTCCCCTCCATGAGTGTTGCAGTTGGTGTGTGTCTGTTTGCTCCCAAAATAGGTAAATTCTTTCTTCAAATATGACTAAATCACTTCTGACTGTAAGAGAACCTGTGCCTGCATGCTGCCACAGGCTTTTGAGAGAATGAAAATCAAAACAAGAGAACCCAATGGATTGATGATGCCAAGCTCATAAGATTGGCTTTCTTGACAGGTTCCTCTGATTCTGGGCATCTGGGGAGGCAAGGGACAAGGAAAATCTTTCCAGTGTGAGCTTGTAATGGCCAAGCTTGGAATCAAGTAAGTTTGGTCATTCTACTACTGTTGTAGTCTGCCCTTCCTATCATAAATTTCTTTTCAAAGTGGTTTCATTATGAAATTTCAATTGCTCTTGCATTCCATTCTTGTACAGAATGGGACACGTGTTCTGGTATAAGCATTCCCCTGTGTGTGATGAAGGAGTAAGTGGTTTCCACAACTCCCATGTTCATGTAATGCGTGCATGCATTATGAGCACATGCATGCATTATAAGTGCTTTTTCTAGAGATAGACAATCAGTAGTGTATTGACTGTTATGATGATCAAGTGTGCATTAGAGCTTCATCAAAAAAATGTGTTGTGTGTATGCAGCCCTATTATGATGAGTGCAGGAGAGTTGGAGAGTGGAAATGCTGGAGAGCCAGCCAAGCTCATCAGACAAAGGTACCGTGAAGCATCTGACGTGATCAAGAAGGGGAAGATGTGTGCACTCTTCATCAATGATCTGGATGCAGGTGCAGGGCGTATGGGTGGTACCACCCAATACACGGTGAACAACCAGATGGTCAATGCCACACTCATGAACATTGCAGATAATCCCACCAATGTTCAACTTCCAGGGATCTACAACAAAGACACGATCCCTCGTGTCCCAATCATTGTCACTGGAAACGATTTCTCCACTCTCTATGCCCCTCTTATCCGTGATGGACGTATGGAGAAATTCTATTGGGCCCCCACTCGTGAAGACCGGATTGGTGTGTGCAAAGGCATTTTCAGAGCTGATAATGTGAGTGATGAAGATGTTACCAAATTAGTTGACCAATTCCCCGGTCAATCTATTGGTGAGTTCCCACACTTTGTGAGCATTTCTCATAAGCACATGACTGTACTCATTGATTGTTGTCATATCTTTTTTACCTTTCGAAAATGTGAACTTTTTTCTTTGTTGTGGAGATGATTTGTCTGCAAATCTCACAAGAAATGGTAATTATTATGAGAAACTTCTTTCACAGATTTCTTTGGAGCATTGAGGGCCCGTGTGTACGATGATGAGGTGAGAAAATGGGTATCAACCACTGGAGTTGAGAACTTGGGCAAGAGGCTAGTGAACTCCAGGGATGGCCCCGTGACATTCGACAAACCTAGAATGACACTTCAGACACTGATGAATTACGGTTTCATGTTAGTCCAAGAGCAAGAGAATGTTAAGCGTGTGCAACTTGCCGACAAGTACTTGAGTTCTGCAGCTTTGGGTGATGCCAACGAGGATGCCATTAAGCAAGGCACATACTTGGGTAAGTATCATTTCCTTCAAATTGTTATCAAACATTGTGCACCCTATTTCTTTATGGGAAGTACATCTAATTACCTTGGAGTCATATTTTCTGCTTGTTTGTTAATCTTAGGAACTAGCATACAAAGCACAGTAAAGAGAATGGAGAAAGAAAAATCATAGGGCAGAGAAGGGAACAAAAGCTCAGTTTGTAATTAACTTTCTTGTGTGCATGGATTAGGCAAAGCTGCTCAACAAGTCAACCTTCCTGTGCCTGAAGGCTGCACAGATAAGAATGCTGAGAACTATGACCCAACCGCTCGCAGTGATGATGGCACTTGCGTCTATGATTTCAAGTTTTGATCAGACCAGTGCTTCTTCAACAAAGACAATTACATTGACGCTAACTGCTGTTTCATTACTGGTTTTGTACAGTACCTGGGGATCATATGTAGCTTTTGTATGGCTTTGATTTCAGAGAGTGAATTCTTGTTGTTCAACAGAATTTGTGATTTCAAATTCCGTGTGTGTTTTTTTTCTGTTCATCAATGGGCTTTCAAGCTAGGCGCATTGCTACTTACAAAGTAAGTAGGTTTAAGTGATAGATGGCCTTGTGCTTGGAAAGCTCTTGCTGCTATGAAAGCAATCTATATAAAGGAATGGGCAAATGTGCTTTGTGCAGAAACTATTGAAGGTATTGTTGATGGAACTAGATCACAGGACAAGCTCTTCAATTGTGAATTTCACAATGTTTGGGCCTCACTAGGACTCAATCACATGTTGTGTACTATTGATTGGCTGATGGGGATAGGTGGAGTTGCTCCCTATGCAGAAATTTAAATCATGGAGACCTTTGAAAGCAAAAGGAGGGGATGGAGTGACTTAACTGGAAATTTCCAAAATTAGGAAGGTTGATGTTGTTGCAGCTCCTTGGAGCTGAGATGCTCAAGCAGCAAAGCAGATCTGATGACCTTCCAATTATCTGCAAGTATTGCAATCTTGACATCAGGTAGCCCAGAGTAGAAGGATGGAACATGAACATCAAACCTCAGCATGGGCAAGCTTCCAGGTTATCCAGGCTGTTTCAAATTGGTATCATAGATGACTTCTATGATCCCTTTTTCAGAGTAATATAGCGTCAAGATAAGATATAACAAGTGGCTCGGGTGACCATGGCCTATCAAACTTTGTTGGGCCATCACATCTCATTTGGCAGCTGACAAACCTCCCTGCTGTCTGATGCACTTCGTTTACTGCATTTGTCCTTGCTGCATTAAAAACAAAGCATCAGTGATATGCAATGATGTGCAAATAGACAGACAATAAAACATACCTCACCCTCTCCAAGTAAAAGACCTGAAAGCTCAACAACACTACTAGATCTAGTTACCTGTGGTGGCTGGTACATCATTTGTGGGGTTGTGCAACTGCTGGTTGCGCAACCATCGTCTCCTGCCAATTAGGAAAAGTACCTTCAGTGAAACACAAACCTAATTGGTAACAGCACTTGGCAAGCAGCCCATCTTCCACAACTCCACCCCTTACTGATATACACCAGCCAAACTGGCATCATCCTCAAGCAGCTCAAGATGATGTCATGGAGAGCAATGCCACATACAAGAAACAAATTCACGACAGATTTTCAGTGTTCATGTCAAGTCACATATACTGATTCATATAAATGAGCTTGCTTAAAACATCTGCTAACCATAACACATACTAAGTGGCATCAAGAGAAAAGAAGGCTCCAAAATGTCAATGAAAGGTTAAAAATGTTCACTGAATTCTCATCTAAGATGAGGTACTTACAGGCACTGCTATTAGATGGTGCATAGGCTGAGCTGGATAATACATGTTTCCATATAGCACTGCTTCACCTGAAACTCCAGACCAAGGTATTGCCAAATCTTCATCCTGAAAGCCAACATACAATTTTATGCAATGCAAGAATCCCCAGGTACTCTAACCATTATAATGAGTTTTGGACATGGACGACCACTTGGATATTGCACTAGAAAACATACCAAAAGCTGTGTAAACTCTAACCTTGAGTTTATCCCATGGAAACTATGTCTACAAGGAAAATGCCACATGGATATAGTACTAGAAAAAATACCAAAAGCTTTGTAAACTCTAACCTTAGTTTGTACCATGGAACTATGTCTACAAGGAAATCCGACAGGGATATAGTACTAGAAAAAATACCAAAAGCTGTGTAAACTCTAACCTTGAGTTCGTCCGTGGAACTATGTCTACAAGGAAATCAAAAATGTCACCCCTAGTGATGGCACCAGCAATATCATTTCTTTGAAGTGTCCGCTGCTTGTTCTCCTCCATATGGATCCATGAGCAAAGGGTCAACTCCAGACTGAACATCTCACATGCTTTGGCAAAGAGAACTGGAACCTCTGCTGCAATCATCTGCAGACACAAACCAATTGCCATTTAGAACAGAGATCCTGAGTCTTTTTCTTGCTAGACCTGGCAATCCCATTACAGGATGAAAATCTCTGGTTACATATAATATGTTCCTACTGATGTGAAACCTAAGAAACTGCATCTCAGTTTCAATCATTTTCATGCTGATTCTTGACTCCATTCAAATTCACCTTTTTGCTCTTCAGCTGTTGTGCAACTGGTTCTATTTTTTTCTAAACTCCAGTACAAACTACTATTACCACTTTCTTGACAGAGTGAGAATTTCAAGGACAATGATGATTGAGTTTCCAATTGTATAGGACAGTCATAAGTGAAACTGAGGGCAGCGCTAATTGAGTCTCTAACCCTTGAAGGATGCATCACCTTCTCCATTCTGCTCATCAAAAGAAAGGAAGAGAGAAGGATTATGTGGCTGATTGAGAAAAGAATGACTTCTGAAGCAGCAGAGTTTCTCACTGGCTCTATAAATAAGTGGCAGACCAGCCATCCCTGACTGACGATGGAAGATCTCCCTGATAAAGAAGTGCATGAAACACAAAAGCTCACCCTAGGGAGAGGAAGAAGACAAAGAAGAAGAAGAATTAGGAGTTAGTCCCTGGCTGTCTGTCTGTCAAGATTGTGTCAACTATGGCTATTTTCACTGCCTTGTTACTAGTGTTTGGTTACAGAGGTGGACACTGTCAGGTCTGAACATGTGCAGAGATGACCTCGGGGAAGACAGACAGTCGTGACGCTCCAGATATGGATTTGCTTGATGACGCTCTGTAGGGTAAATGATGGTTTGCAGGAGCAACACAATAAAGATGATTTACAAATAACAACATCCCTAACTTCTTGCTCAGTCCTTTCCTTTCCTTTCCAGCTGAAGAATGGAAAACCTCAGGATACTCTCAGTAGGTATGGCGCCACACTTCCTTCTGAAGAAGAAGAAAGTAGGGAATCATTTCTCCCGGAAATCTATTCCTGTTGTTATCTGACAAACTAAATTGATTGAATGGTGGTCATTCCTCGCAGCAAGCAAGAAATGAGGGAGAGCACACAAGCCTCCTTAACTTCACATCTTCATCCGACTTCATAATCTTCTTGATGCGCGCTAATGGCAGCTGATGATTTCTGAACTCTATGCACAAGGAGAAACAAAACTCCGGCCACGAAAACGAAAAAAGAGACCGTCACTAACTAAAGATGCGAGAGAGATACAGAACCAGAAACTACAGATAATAGAGACAATTCCGCAACAATTCGCACCGTTCACTTGCTCGATCTCTTGTATCTGCTGTTGCCAGAAAGCTTGCAGCTGCTGTTTCTGTACGTGCTGGTAATGAAGCTGTGGCTGAGAGACAACAAACATACAAGAAGAAAAAAGCATTAATCAGAACCACCGAATAGCTAGCTAGCAATACCTCTACTACCGTCCGACATCGTGGCGCATGCAGAAACGACGACGACAAAGACTAGCACAACGATAATTCTTTCCCTCTTCTCGCTGGCTTCTTCCCGGCCCCCGCAAAACCGAATTTGGTGGTTTCTGGGCCGTTTTGCGCGAGATGATAAAAGTTTGGCAGTACCTGTGGTTGCGAGTGCGCATACTGCGACGCCATCACCGCGCTCGGATGCGGCATTCCTGAAGCCGTGGTCGGCATTTGGTGCGCTGCCATCACCGCTGCTCTTTCTGTCGCGTCCTTTCTCTCCTTCCTCTCTTTGCGCTTGCAGGTACGACGGCCTCATTCCCACGGGCGCCCCACCCGTGCTCTTCCTTAAGAGAGGAGGGATTTTCGGTGTTTTTTTTCCCTTGTTCGCAATGTGTTCTCCTCATGTTTTCATCAAGTTCCCAAAAGGTTCCCAAGTTTTCAAAGTGTTCCCAATTATGTTCCTCAAGATGTTTTTAATAGTACCTCGGACATTTTATTTCATCACATTTTTTTTTTGTTCAAATTTATAAACTATTCAAATATGGGCAACATAATAGTAATATTATATGATAATGTTATTAATATTTTTAAAACTGTGAATCAAATTCAATTAATACTACCACATTTAACACATGATGATTTAATAATATGTGTATTTTTAGATGATGTCTTGAATACAAATTGTTTTATGTATTAAGAAATGTTCATTTAAATATAGTGATGGTCGTTTTATGAAATTTAATTAAAACAACATTATACAAGAGTTTGAATATTATCATTCATTGTAAATGGGCAAGTTTGTCTACTTTGCATATGAATTCAGAATTTCAAATTATTAATTATGGTGTTGCATCATTTAATAATTTTGATTTTGATAGTGAAAACATTTATTATACATCAATAAATTCAATGATACATAATTTTTTGGACACTTCAAAAATATAGGATTCTGATAATATTATATATTCTATTGCCCCAAGTTAAAGATAAACATTCATATGAACAAAAAGTTTCAACATTGTTACAAGTAACCTCAACAATTTTGAAAAGGTTTTTCATATCAATAAGTAGTTCAACGAAAATTGTTTCATAAATTCGGGATTTTTCAACCAATATTTTTAACTTTTTTAAAAAAGTTGTTAAAGTTTTCATACAAAAAGTCATAAGTTCAAATTAGTTGTGAACATCAAAAAAATTTATGCGATGGAACCTAAAAACTTTTCAAATATGAGATAAACACAACTTAAATAATATTTTCAAATCGTACCTAAGTTATTATGATTTAAAAGGCTTATGTAATTCACTTGATTATTTTGAAAGGTTACGAAAGAATTTATTTGCAATAGTTACACAACTTGGTCTTCCAACATTCTTTGTCATTTTTACATTTATAAAAAGATTATAAAATCCTCATATTAAATCTTTGCACACATTATAGTGTCTAAATTAAATCTCCCAAACAAAATAAAAGACTTACAATATGTTCATATAGTAGAATTAATATGAATCGACCCTACAACATGTGCAAGTTATTACAATCATAAAACATTTTTTTTTCACAAATTTATGACAAAAACCATTATATTTTGGGGCATTTTTTAAAAATAAATTTTGTCATTGAATTTCACAATTGTGTTAATGCACATGCCCATGGACTTTTATTGATTAAAAATGCATCTATGTATGGAATGCACACAAATGAAAAAAAATTGAATGGTTTGTAAACATGTACATTTCTTGTGATATATCATTGTTACCAAGTCTATTGCAAAATGCACAACAACATCAACACATGTGTAAATGTAAAAAAAATAAATTATACCGTTTGTAAATTTCATTATCCATTGTCTCCTATGTGTGAAACAAATGTTTTAAAACCTTTTCAAATAGATGGAAATTATCCATTTTCATAACAATATTTCTATAAACAAGGAAAATAAATAAATTCAATCTCTGAAATATTTTTTTAAAAATGAAAATATATCATTTTTTGAATTTTAAAAATCTTTGAACCTTGATGAAAATACATATATATTAAGTTTGAAAAGTAAATTAACAAAGTCGCATATTTTCTTAAAACAAACTCCCAAAAACATAAAAATTACTACATTTAATACACATGCTACTCATTTGTGGTTTGTAAATATAAATATTCAATTTATCTTAAACCCATATGCAATTGCAACATATTGCACATCATATATGACAAGACAAATAAATTAATAACATTATAAGTACATTCTATGATATAAAAATGTATCACAAATAATATAGATGCAAATATAAAATTCAAAAATTTGATAATTTTTTTTCAACATTCAACAAATGGTTGTTTATCTTGTGTTTTCTTTACCATTATATCATTCATTTTGAACATTTCAATTCATTAATATTTTTCATTTTGAAAATTGTGTTTTTTATGCAAAAGTCACAAGTTGCATTAAATGAATTAAAACTAGATTCAATTAATATAATGCGTTCAACAATCATAGATAAATATATTAATCATCATCATCAATATGAATTTTTGTCGTTAACAAAATTTAGTCTTTTTATAACATCAAAAAAATAACATTGCAAAACATTGCAAACCCAAAATAATTAGGTTTATAAATTATAATAAAAATATATTGATAATTGTTTGAAAGAACAATTTCTATTATATTCGCCATTTCAAACCTTAAAAAATTCGCAACTTGGAATTGAGGTAATGACATGATGCATATTGTTAGCAACATAATGAAATTTTTACGATTATATATTTTCAACTACTAAATGTCATATGCAAATATAAAAAAAATGAATGATTCAATAGACTCAAAATCAAAACCATTGCATTTAATTAACATTTAAAATGACAACATAGATAATGAAATGATTTATGTCTTGTAATTATTATTAGAAAAAAAATCAATATTAAACACTATGATTTACAATTTAACTTTGTGATTCAATCACGTAATATATCACACCAAATATCATAAAATTTTTAAAATAAAAATTTCCTAAAATCCTTATATTTTATGAATATGAAAAAAATTGAATATTATAATTTACTTAAACAATTAAATGAAAATTTTAAATATATATTTGATGATGTTATGCATATAAAACAATTATACCCTAATACACCAATTTGTTTATTTTTGACAAAGGGTGTGAGAACTAGTAAAAAATTTACATTAAAATATAATTTAAGGATTATCACAATTATAAAATAAATATATATTCTAATTTAACAAAAAAAAAGGTTTTATTTATGGCATCAACATACTTATCCAACAATCTTTATTTAATTTATCAAACTTATCAACAAACCCATTAAATAGGCTTACATATCAATATGAACAATTATAACTTGTAATGATAGAAGAAATATCATTTGTTGGTGCTAGAATGTTTAATGTCATAGATAATAATTAAAGTCCATAAAACATATTTTAAACAAATTCTTAAATGGCATGGATGTTATTTTGACAAGTAATTTCTATCAAACACCCTTTGTGAAAGATAACTAAATCTTTCAAAATATCAAATATAATGTTAATATATTAACACCAATTTTTTGACAAACATATGTCCAATGTTATGAATTACATAAAGTTATGAAACAATTTAATATGGTTTTCATAGAAACTTTGAAAAACATTTCATATTACAACAAAAATACAAAGGATATTTAATTCAACAATTTTATTATTCCATATTTATTTTTTCAAATAAACTTGTGCAAAAACATAATGAAAATGTGTTCGTTAATACATTAAGTCTCACATTTATTTTCAAAACAATAAACATTAATCATCAATCATGCCCACCATCTTATATATTTTCAAACGATCTAAGTAAATTATAGGTTTGCATTTTACAATTCATATAAAAATAGATATGTTGATTGAATTATGTGTTGGTAATTAGAAAACTTATGATGGTCTTCTGAGTGGAACAAATGACATTTAAAAAACATCAACAACATATTGCGACAAAATCATCATAAGGATAATGTGTCAAAATTTTAAAATTGGAACACTAACAAGAAAAAAATACAACCATTATTACAACAACAACATTGAATCAAAATGGAAACCAATGGAACCAATCATCAAAGATATAAAAAGTTGGTAAATTTTAGTCATTTATCACAATAAGAATTCAAATTCCAATTCAAGTCATAGTAACAAAAACCATCTATTGTTCTTAGGGATTATCATTAGATGAATTAGCTTTTGATATTGCTAATGTTTTAAAAATTGGTTAACATGTATAACATTATTTTACATCCAAACAAAAAAAAAAAACTATTTTTTGTTAATTCCTCTCCAACATGAAATTTTTATGTGAATTCAATAATACATAGAGAAATGAATAGATTAAAAATAGTTGCAATTTGGATACCATTAGTTCTTCAATTTTAAAAATTTACATAAGTTTTCATGTAATTATACAAGTTTTGAATACCATTCCTTTATGACAACATTACAAAGACATTAACCATGATCATAACCTTCAAATGTGTCATAGTTTATGTCTTATAAAAACAAGAATACACCATGCATCAATATATGAGCACAAATGTATAAGTTCATCGAATTATTCATATATTTCAATCCATGATGGTCATGGGTTAATGATGATGTATGACATACACATGCACTTACATTCTTTTAATACAATAACTAGTGATACTTCAAAATATGTAACAACAACTTTTAATATTAATACATGAAAAACAATACATATTGTATGTGTGTATATAGCTCATTAATGTTTAGTTTCTACATTCCTACACAAAACTTCAAACTATAATTTAACATTCTCTCAAACATTATCCAATCATCATAATGAGAGATTTTAATGTTGACATTTAAAAAAAAAAACCATGCAATTTTTTTTTAAAACTATTAAATTTCATGGATAAGTTCAAATTACAATTCAATAAAAGCACCACAAAAACAAAATTTCAACTAGACCATGGTGAAATGAGTATAAATCTAATGTAATATAAGCATATTGGTTACATTTTCATAAACCAATTTATATTGCATTCAAATTACCAAAACACATTTCCTATGCATAACAAAAAAATCTTTAATGTTTCCATTTCTTTAAAATGTAACTTATAAATGTTGAATTTTTCATCTAATTAATGGCACCCAAAGTGGTGGCACCTTATGACTTAAATTTATATTTTTTATTAATTTTTATGGACCATGTGTAAACAGAAAATGATAATTACCAACCAGAAGATGAAAAAAATTTGGATATATTTTTTGTTTAGATGTACATCTATCAAGCACAACAACAAAACACCTTTCACAAAAACCCTAAAACCAAAATGTGACAACAAAAATTACAAAAAAAATTCAAAAATTTAAACTTGAAAATCAAATAGATTCAAAATTAAGTGAAAAACTTTCCTAATTCTTTCCATCTAAATTATTCTTATTCATTATTCATGTTTGTTTCAAACATTTGAGTATTCAGTTTTATTTTGTGCACATTAGGAAAAAATGTTTACATTTTTTTTTTTTGAAAAACTTGGATTGAATTTTCACACAATATTGTTATTTACAACTTTTTATTCATTTGTGTGGTTAAACGAAAGGCAATGAACTATTGTTTGAATTTTCAAGTATGCATAATGATTCTAAGAAGGCTTTTAAAAAAAAAAATTATACAAATATGAAAAAAAGATTTTCAAGTTCCTTCATAAAGCCAACAAACTCTTATTTCATATAACTTGAATTCATAATACAATTTTAAATGTAATATATTATTTTTAGGACATAGCCTCTTGTGGTGGAGTTGCTTTTTACATTTGGAACAAGAGTGACTAAACCTCAATGTTGATTAAAAAATTAGTTATTATCACTAGATAAATAAAGTATTGAAATGAATAGAGTTGAATCCTTGTCAATAATTTTTGAGTGTTGATCTTCATCATAGTAACATTACAGAAGGTATGTTGACTTTGAAAAAATGGAAAAATTTTAATAAAGAAAATTAGTTAAATTTGCACTAGGAAAAATCCAATATTTCCTCAATTTTTGGGTTAAAAAATTAACAATTTTTTTCCCCCAAAAATCCCTACTTGAGAGTCAGGGCATAGAGAAAATGAAGCTATTAAGATCAATAAACCTTTAAGCTAGTAGCAACATTCAACAAAGGCAAACGAAGATCCAATATCTTGATTCATGATTCAATTGATTTAGTCAACCTTCCACGATTGCATCAAGGAAATGTGGGTCACAATTAGTGTTGATTGGTTTTGATTTTTTCAAGAATTGTCAAGTTTGGGTTTAAAGTTTTTCTTTTTTGTAAAATGGAAAATCTTCTGATTCTAGGACTAGATAATTTTTTCAAAGATTAAGACGTGTTGATTTTGAGGTCGAGTCCAATTATCTTGATCAATGGTTTCGGGTCTAACAAGTTTAACCTTATTAGAAACTTCAATTTTGGGTTGAGGCCAAAACAAATTCTGACTTATTATTAAGGACAATTCCAAAGTTGATTTTTAAATAATTTTGATTATTCTAAAGGTCTGGTGTTCCCAAAATATCCTCAAAGTGTTATGACCAAGTTTCCAAAAAGTTCCCATGGTGCTCCCATCAAGTTTGCATACCTTCCCCATAGGTTTTCAAAATGTTCCCTCAACTTGTTCCAAAAAACAACAATAGGGAACAACATAAGAAATATCATAAAATATTTGTGTAAAAATCATTTTAGTGTTTCATTGGAGAGGCCCTTGTATATTAAAACTTAGGGCTAGGATTTAGTATGCTAAAATCCCAAACCTTAGAACTTAAACATAGGACCTTAAAACCTAAAAGCCTAAATCCTATCTAAACTTAAGAACCCTAACCCCTACTTAACCTTATGACCCAGACCTTGTCACAAAACCTTAAGACTTGTCGAATCTAGCTCAAGTTGGCCGAGTCAGAGTCTATGTAGACCCCTTGGGTTTGGTTCTTGGTTGGTTCTTCTGGATCGATATAAAACCATTGCTTCAATTCTTAGACCTGGAGTTCAAGGAACCCATGCTCCTTGGTAAATGGGTCCTAAATACCGCGCTAACTTGGGATTATTGGAGTTCTAGAAACCCATGCTCCTTGGTGGAATGGGTCGGTCCTACATACATCGGTAACATGGGATCAGTGGTCTAGAAACCTTCTAGAATGTGCTTTCATTGGATGCTATTGCTCAAACTCATGTCAGAAATTGTTTGTTGGGAATATCATCATGCCAGTCTGGTGAAATGATGAGCTGCTTCGGGGAAAATTGGTGTCCAAGGTGGTGAGTCAGGTTCCAGGCCTTTTGCTTGCCCACAAAACCCTTATGTATATTGTTGACTACCTCCTGGAACTTATTATCAAAATCTGGCTATTTGGAATTTTTTTTTCTTTGAAATATGATGAATTAGGGCCATTTTATTTCCATGAGAAATCCTTTGCATTTGTTGTAATCATATTTTTCAGGTTGAAATTTGCCAGTAAAAGAAACAATGTGCCTTATATCAGTCGTTCATAGTTCACACCTAGTAACCATGTTTATGTTCCCTTCCTATGTCTCACAATACTTACCCACTTACATTGGGAGTTGTCAAGGTAGCGTGTGGTGTCGACCTTGGAAGTAGTAGTAGTATAGTCCTGCAATTCTCTATTTTTGAGTTCAACCAAGATTCTCGTTTGCTCCTGACAACTTTCAAAAAAAGTCCCATACCAAAAAATTATTCATTTCCAAACTGCCAAAACCTTACCAATGAAAAGTAAGTTTGTCAACTAAGTATATAATAGTCCTAAAACAGAAGAAGTTATCCTGTTAAGAAGTTTGCTTTAACAAAATGTTCATTCACAAAATGTTCATTCTTAGTGATGCATGTGCATTATGCACAGGGTTCACACTAGTAGCTACTTATTTAAGGATGGATTTTTCCTTCTGCCCACAAGTTTTTTTTAAAAAAAGAAGGTTTTGACTGGAAATTTTAGTCTCTGGTTTGCACAAACAAAATACCAAAGTATATACTAGGGCCTCATTTCACAACTCAAAATCAAGCCATTGAGTGCACTCATGAAGTATCATATTGTCCTAAAGGAGTGCTCAATCGGGACATACGGCCCAACTGGACTTTACTCTTTGACATATTATTCTTTGATTGGTGATATGGATGTCTATCTCTTAACTCATTGGCATTACGGATGAGTTAGGGATTTGGCTTGGACCCATCATATATTTGAGGAAGTAAATAAATAGCCATTATACAAGTTTGATTGGCCCTTGGATTTGTTTCACAAGTCCTCCACCAAACATTCAATGTTGCATGCATGTATTCACCAATTTGTACATTTCCCACCAAGCAGTGTATATTCAAGGCATGTATTTTTCAGGTTGTAAAATTTACAAGAAAACAACTTTTTCAACTATGGGCCGTATCTTTAGGGTCCCAGTGCTACATGGTCTGATTTTCTGCATGTATAATAGGCTAGGCTATAAAGTTAGGAAAATATTTCATGATATGGGAATTTAGAAAGAAAGCATCTAGCTCATCTACCGATAGCAAATAATAAATCAGATGTGAGAATAAAATGAAGATCCGTGATGCCATTGAAGTTCTCAATTCATTCCAATGGTACTTAACTTGCTATGGCATGGACTCACCTGTAGTCATTGTTATGTTCTAGAGTCATTGCCAGTTTTTTCTCTTGAAATGGGTGTTTTCATTCTCCACAAAAAAAATTGAGTTATAAGTTGTTGGGTGGGGGAAGGGAAGAAAATGGGAGGGGGGACTTGTAGGGGGAAGGGGGACTTGTAGGGGGAAGGGGGTAACTTAGCAACTTCTCCTTGTCCTCTCCCCCTAAGTTTGTTGCTCTTTTTTAAAGGCAGGAGAGATCACTAGTTGCTTAGAAAATTCCAATCCAAAAGGGTGGGGTGTAATTAATTAGTTAATGATTTTAATAGTGCTTCATTTTTGCAAGTCTCTTAAGCAACAAGAATTGATGACTGCAATTTCTTACAAAGCTTTTTTTGGTGGGTCCTTGTTGCAGCAAAAAAAGACTTGCAAAAGAACCCGGTTTTCTAGCAATCATTATTCCATGCTATCAACGTTTGCATTGCACTCACGTCTGTTCTAAGGAAAGACAAACACTTGCAAACTTCAAAGCTGCTCATATCATGAAGTCTTTTGCAAAAAAATCCCATGCAAGCTTTACTTGAAGTTTTTGCAAAAAATCCAAAACAGCTTCACCACCTGAAGTTTTTTGCAAAAAGATTCCAAAACAGCTTTTTACTCTGTGCATGAAGTTTTTGCAAAAAAATCCAAAGCAGGTTTTCATGAATGCTTTTTGTACTGAAGTCCAAAGCAAAGTTCGAGAGCTTGTCATGACGCTTTTACAAAAGTCCAAAGCCTTTTTCATGAGGTTTTTGCAAGGTCCAAAGCTTTTTTCATTCATGAAGTTTTTGCAAAATCCAAAGCATTTCATTCATGAAGTTTTTGCAAAGAGCCTTCAAAGTTTCTTTTTTTCAGTGTTGGAGTTAACTTTGCAAACAAAGGTCCTTAAAAGCTAGCTTTTGGAGAACTTGTTGCTCTTTTGTTGTTTCTTTGTTTGTTTGGTTCGTGCTTGCTCCCTCTTTGATCGTTCCTTCTTTTTGTTTTCTTAAGATTTTGGTGCCACGGACGGGAAAGCCACTCGGACATCCTGACAACAAGAAAACAAACAAAAACTTTTCCAATCTTGTTTGCAAAATAAAATTCCACACAACCAAATTCTACACAAAAAAATCTGTTGGCACCTGACTAATTCTCGACACAAAAAAAAGAAGTAATGAAGTCTCGACGACGATTTGATGACGAGAATGGATGATTGATGACGCGAGCTCGAAGTAGATGCATTGATGATGATGAGTTGTGAAGACAACAGATAGGATTGATGGTGAAGTAGACGGGGGATTGATGGGCGGTGTTTTGTTGTTGGGTTACTTATATGGTATGATCTCCGTATTGTAAGTTGTCCTCGTTGTTGTCGTGATGGTGATGGTGCAATTTGGTTTGCAAATTTGGTAAAGAAAAAAGTTTCTCAAGAGGAGAGAGAGAGAGAGAGAGAGAGGAAAAGAGAGAAAAAACAAGAGTTCTGTAAGTAGTCCTCGTGGTGATGGTGATGGCAGAAGTGCAATTTGGTAAAGAAGAAAGTTTCTCAAGAGGAAGAGAAGGAGAGGGAGAGAGAGAGGGGGAAAAAAAGAGTTTTGTAAGTAGTCCTGGTGGTGCTGGTGGTGGTGATGGGAGAAGTGCAATTTGGTTTGCAAATTTGGTAAAGAAAAAAAGTTTCTCAAGAGGAGGAGGAGGAGGAGGAGGAGGAGGTGAGAGAAAGCGGAAGGGGGAAAAAAGAGATTAAACAAGAAAGAGTTTTTTTTTTTTTGGTTTGTTGTAGGAGAGCAGGAAGTGGGTCCCTAATTAGGATCCGAGTTTTTTTTGCGTTTTAAGGTATGAGAATTTTGTTGCATGTACCGACTGTTTGTTGTTTTCTGGCGATTCTCTTTCTTCTCTTTTCTTGTTCACGAAAGTTGTGAGAGTTGGAGCACACTAAGGACTTTTATAGCAGATCATCATCTGATAAGTTCTTACACAAAAATCTAAACAAAGAAGGTTTTTTTGTTGTTGCAAATGTAACTGTGAAGTGGAAAAAGAAGAAGAAGAAGAAGAAGAAGAAGACCGAGAAGATAGTCTATGTGATGATGATGATGATTCTCTAGTCCTCAACTCAGCATTTTTAGCTGCTGCTTCTGGAGTTTAGAACATCGCAAATCTCTAGAGAACATTAGCAAAGTTAACAGTTTGTGAAAATGAGAGTCTGAAGGAAAGAAGGAAGGATGTTGTTCTTGGTTCCAAGCTCAATGTGTTGTCGCAACAACTTCAAGGTCTCAAAGCTCCGGTTTTTGATGGTTCTTTCTCTTTTCTCTTTGAAGTTTTTCGAGAACTGAAGGTAGGGGGGTGTGGGGGAAACAAGCTTTCTGTAGATTCATCACGAAAGTTTGATTAGTTCAGTAATGTCCTTATATTTGCAAGCCGTGGAAATGAACAAGAGCTGGTGAGCCAAGCCCTTCATCAGCTACACAAGAACTCCATGTAAATCAATTTCTTCGTTCAAGCTTTGTTGCTGTTTTGGTGTGCACACATGGAAGAGGGTTGTGTTTCCCTAGGGCTGACATTAAGAAGAAGGAGGAGGAGGAGGAGGCGGAGGAGGAGCAATGATAGTGTTGTTGAGCTCCTTGGTTGGTAGCAAGAGACACATCTTTAGCACCACCACCACCCCGAGGTCAAGAAGCACTTCTTCTTCTTCTTCTTCCCTACTCTTCAAAGTTGAGCTGAGCTGCTTCTGGATTGTCTGAAGGAAGAATAGGATTGTGAGAACAATTTTTTTGATTTTGAGGGGGGGGTTTTTTTATGTTTTCTGAATGGCAACAACCATTTGGCAGTTTGTTTAGTGAGAGCTTAGCAAGATGCTAGAGCTCATACCCATTGGGGCGGTCTTATCCCTCATCATAACCCAGGTTTTAGAAACAGCAAGAGCAGCAGAAGATGTGCTGGTGGAAAAAGAAAGCTTCAGGATAGTAGCACAGTATCTTCTCAGCATTCAACCTGCACTTGCAGAGCTTCAGAAACAAAATGTGCAAAACTCGCCAGCTGTTCGATATGCACTCAAAGCTCTGCATGAAGATATCAAAAAGGCAAGAAATTTGATTGACAGGTGCATCACAAAACCACGATTCTATCTCCTTGTCAATTGCCGTAGCATTGTGCGAGAGGCACAAGAAATCATTCAAGACCTAGGGAAGGATCTCCAGGTTTTGTCGCTAGCAAGCTTGGAAGTTTCAGTTGACATCCAAGAGAATGTGCAAAAGCTTCAAGATGAGATGATGAATACTGAGCTTCAGCTTGGTAATCTGTTTACATCCACCATGACCAAGCTGGAGCTAGGTATAAGAGAGCACAGGACTGATCAAGGATTTGCAAACGACTTGATTTTTGAGATTGCTCATGCAGTTGGGGTTCCAGTTGAGACAACAGAAATTAGGAAAGAGCTTGCAAGCTTTAAGAAGGAAAAGGATGAAGCAGCAGCAAGGAAGGAACGAAGTGAGGAGATGTTCATGGAGCAGGTGCTGGTGCTTCTCTCACGTGCAGATGTAGCTTACAATCCAGAGGCAACAGCTCATGCTTACAAAGAGCGTGCTCAGAGCATAAGTAGATATCATTGTAGTAGTGGTGATGATGATGATAATACTTTTCCTCCATTGCAAGCATTTTTGTGCCCTCTCAAAATGGCCGTGATGAATGATCCAGTTATGCTCCAAAGTGGAAGAACATATGAGCGAGAGGACATCAAGCGCTGGTTTGATGCAGGTCACAAGACAGATCCAGTGACAAAAGAGGAGCTCTCAGATTTGTCCATGCACCCGAATGTCCCTCTCCGTCAATCAATTGTGGAATGGGTTGAGCGCAATTACTGTTTGAGCATTCGCCATGCGAAACACATGATTGAGACTGGCAACGAGGCCAAGCAGCGAACAGGCTTTGCTAAATTGCAAAGTTTGTGTGAAGAGAATCGAGTGAACAAAGGTTGGATTGTTGCAGAAGATGGCCTCTTGAGTACCATTGTCGGAGTGCTCAAGTCTCAGAGCCGGGAGATCAAAAGGGATGCTCTCTTGACATTGTTCATGATTGTGAAGAATCATGTTTCAAACAAGGTGAGCTTTATCTATATAGCTAAAATCTGTTCATATTTCTTATGTTTTTGGTATCAAAGAACTGTCGCCTTTTCATGTCTTCTTCAACCAGATGACCATCAGGGTTCAATGGAAGATATTAGGTTTATTGTGCTTTGGATCAGATGATGATCAGCTTTGCTCAGTTGCTTCCAGTTCTTGATCTTTGGATATGGCACGGTTTTTGTTTCTCTCATTCTAGGGCAACTCATGTTGATTGGTTGTCAAATTTTCTCAGGAGATGGTGGCAGAGGTGGGTGGAGTGGAACAAATAGTACGGTGCTTGGCCCGAGACATGAGTGTTGCCAGACCAGCAGTAGTACTGCTCCATGAGTTGGCACAGGATGGGAAAGGTGGCAGCATAACTTCTGTCCGGGTTAAACTAGAGAGTGATCGGAGTGCCATCTTGTGCCTTGTCACTCTTGCGACAGGGAGGGATCCAGAAGCTGCCACAAGTGCACGATTTGTGTTGCAACCTCTCTCTGACAGGGATGAAAATGTGATCCAGATGGCAAAAGCAAATTGGTTTCCTCCACTAATTGCACGCCTCCGTGAAGGTCACCTTCTTTTCCTCCCATCTTCTATTTGTAGTACTCTGCTGACTTACTGCTGCCATGCACAATGTAATCAATGCCTCCTTTAGTGGTTAGAAACTCTTGTTGTGAGCTTGGCTATGTCCTCCATGCCTCATATGAGGCATGGCCTTTCACGGTTTTGAGAAAGCACTACTTCAGAGTGTAAATGAGGCTTACAGTACAATTGTCAACCCCTATACTTGGCAAGATTATTCACTGTCTAATTTGAGGCATTTCTTCAACAAAAAGTGTTGATGGTTTACATGATTATGCAGGAAGTGCAGCATCAAAATTGGCGATGGCTAAAGTGGTTGCAGAGATGGAGCTAACAGCTGATGGGAAGCAGAAGATGGTGGAACAAGGTGCGGTGGCACTGCTTGTGAACATATCAATGGAAAAGAGCAATGTGGAAGTGATGGCAGCTGCGTTAGGTGCACTTGATCGCCTATCTTTTATGAGCCAAAGTCAGAGTTACTTTGTGGATGCAGGCACTGTACCTGCCGTGCTTCACCATCTCTTTGCAGGTTGGTCACATCCAAATATACAAGAGATAGCAGCCTCCATTCTGAAGAATTTGGCAGCAGAAGATGGAATAGACTACTTTCTTGACTCAAGTGGTGCACCGCTTGAACTTGAGCTCCATATACAAAACTTGCTTTCAATGCAGGAAAGTATGGTGTGTTCACATGTGGTCCAGAAGCACTTGTTGGGTGCACTCTTGGGTATGGCTGCAAAACCGAATGCAGTGAAGGTGCGAACTTTGATACGCACTCAACAAGGCATCCCGAGGCTCTTGTCCATAATACGAAGGGTTGAGAAGGATACTCGTGATTGCATTATTCACCTTCTTTGGCATTTGTCCGATGAAGGTGGCACACAGATTGCTGCTCTTATGCATGGACAGCAATTAGCTGATGATTTTGTTCTTTGGCTCAAGGAAAGAGGCAAAGATAACATCCAAGTGGCAGCTGCTGGAATTCTTGCCAACCTTCCTCTGGAAGATGAAGTCCTCACAAGGTCATTGGTAGATGCAGGCGTGCTTTCAGAACTTGTGTCTGTGCTTCAAAGCAGAAATGAAAAAGCACAGGAAAGTGCAATCAGCGCATTGATGCGATTTACAGATGCCTCCAACATCGAGATCCAGCAAGCTCTGGCAAGCCTTGACATCCTTCCACTGCTTGTAACCTTATTGAGTTCTGGTACTGCATTTGCCAAAACAAAAGCTGCAATGGCATTGAGAAATTTCTCAATAAGCACCACATACTTGAGTGTTGAGCCGCCCATGACACGCAGCTGTTTATGCTTCAGTCCTGCACAACCAAGCGTTTGTAGAGTTCACCCTGGAAATTGTGATGTGAGGACCACATTTTGTTTAGTGAAGGCAGAGGCAATTCCAGCACTCGTTCTGTTGGTGAAGGAGAAAGCTGAGAATGGAGCTTCTGATGCAGCGATCAATGCTCTTGCCACCTTGGTTGGTGATGATCAGATTCGTAGCAAAGGAGCACACTTGCTTCATGAAAGCAATGCTATTGAACCCATGATAGATTTACTTCTGCAGGGCTCAGCAGACTCACAAGAAAGATTGCTAACACTATTGGAGATGATCTTCTCCATGAAAGGCATACGAGAGTTCTACTGTGAAAAAGCTCGTATACCTTTAGTACATCTGACTGCTCATGGGACTTTAGAGCTACGTAAGAAGGCAGCTCATGTATTGGCTCAATTAGGCATGATACAGGAAACTTCAACTTACTTCTAACTTCTTTGGCACAAAATTGTAGTGTACTTGATATGTAACCCAAAAACAACAGATGATTGCAGACTTCAACTTCATTGTCGAGTCTGGAGTTGAAGCTTTGCAATTGCTTGAATTTCAAAGATGGATTGAGTGAAAGAGTGTGAGGGAAAAATTTCTCAAGGTTTTGAATGCAGAGTCTTCTGATCCTTCAGCTGATTTAAAGTGCAAAAAGTTGAAAATTTCCTTTCTTGTTTCAGGAGAGGATTGGGCCTCTAGTTTGTCCTGAACTTGTTAGAGAAATTTGAGTGTCACTTCTCAGATCTCAACTGGTTGTGTTGATCATCCTTTTCTTGTCTACAGAGTCCTAGAAGAGTTGATGAATCCACACCTAAGTCTGATTTTATGAGCAAGATGCATATCATGTTCAAGCTCTTATATATACCTTGGGAACCTTGAAGTCTTTGAGATGCCAGTGAATTCAGAGTGCTTCAGTTTGGTTGTCTTCTCTTGCTGATGATGGTAATGCCCGTTCAGTTCTGCAGCAACAGCATAATTTGCATCCCTTGGGTTGTGCTATGCTGCTTTGGACTTTCCTTGAGTGAGTGTGAAACTTTATCCTCTTTTTCTCTTCTGCAAAATGTTGAAGGAGATGATCTAGGACCTGAAAATCACTGATGAAGGAATTGTTGTTCTTGTGATAGCCAGCTTCTGGTTCATTGTTGGCAGCCTTGTTTTGTCCTGAAGTCCCCATTCATGATCTGGAGTAGCTCAGATGGGAGCAAGGTTTTTGGAGATGTGATCATCCCGGGTTGTTGTGACAATGTTCCAACTCACAAAGGAACAACTTTGCAACATGGAGATGTTGGACTAACAACTGTAGCAGCTCAGCTCTCATGGAAGAAAGTGCTTGAATCACAGAAGGAAGCATGTCAGAATGCTGTCTGGCACAATCTATTTATTCCTCAGCAGAATGTCCAAGATCTCATGCAATCCACCTAAAATGTGCCTCTGAAATCTCAAGTTGCAGATCGCTGGAAGTTAGTAGAAGAAGAAGCACAGTCTGCTACATAAGGTAACTCCAAACTGACCTGAAAAACTTGCAATGTTAGCTCGTGCTGTTCAATGTTGTGTTTTTTTTTGTTGATGAAGGAAGGTCTAGTATGCAGTTCTTCAGTCTTTTGTTTTTGTAACATGCTCTGCACCAGCACAGCTGCCTGTGTGATATGATTGTAAATTTAAAGTGGTGTACCCTGCTTTCAAACATGAGGAAATAGGAGGCAGCACTCTGGCTCAATAGCAAATCTAATACCCCCATGGCTGAAGGCAGATTTTGCTGCTTTGGTACCAGGGACTCTGCAATTCCAAGGACATCTTCTGATCAAATCCATGTCTTGCAAGATATATTCAAAGTGGACTATGAGAGAGAGAGAGAGAGAGAGAGAGGGCAATGAAGATTTTGTGACAAAATGCAACAAGGCATTCTTGTTGTCAACAAGTATGCCAAATGTGGGAGCATTGTGGATGCATGGAGAGTGTGTTCAATGGGTTGTTTTTGTCCATGGCACGATGTCCAAGCAACAACATCAAGGCTACACCATGCATGGGCATTTTAATGGAAGCTATGTTGTGCAATTGAGCATCTCTGCTGCTGCTGGCAAGTAAAGAAGAAAAGGAGTACCTCAATTGTGTTGCCATAGTGAGAAGCTTGTCAGCACACTTCGTAGTACTAAGTGTGCATGTTCAAGAAATCTAAAAGCAATGTGGTAGCTTGTTATCAACCTCATTGCAAAGATGGTTGGAAGACAAATCCAAGTAGAGGATGCCCCAATAAGCTTCTTTAGGACACTCCCGAAAGATGATTTTTTTTTTTTATAGTTGTGCAACTATAGATGTATTCTCAACTAAAACAATTTCAACATTTCAAGCTTCAGCTATTGCCCAGATCTCTACCAAGCAAACAGCGGTAGGGGTAGTGCAATGCAAAAACAAATACAAAGAAGAAGATGGAGAAGAGTTTTATGCTATTTTTTTTTCCTTCAAATTTGTTGGGCTTTGTTTTTGCACATCTAAACATGAAAGATGTTTAATATTATATGCTGCCACATCCTCAAGTCAGAAGAGTTCTGTAAACATACCATAGTCAAATACCGATGGCTGAACACAACTACTACCTCCTCTTGGCTCTTGAGTCCTCAACTGCATGAGCAACAGATCACCTGAACCTACAGTGGTGGTTCATGTTGTGGCAATTTTGGTCAGATGAATGGGGAGATCTGCACATTTGCATGGGGATCACTAAAGCTGCAGTACAAACTTGCCAACCAAGATAACTCTTGAGACAAGGAAAAAAACCCAAAAAAAAGGAGAGGCAAAATACCCAAAAAGAGTAGTATGAGCTTCTCCCTCTTATGTACTACTATACTAGTCTTTGACCATTAGTGACTAGCTCGGGTACAAATCATTTTACAAGTTCATTTTGGACATACCATTCTTCCCACCATCTATCTTTTCTCATGATTTGTTGTTTTACATATGGACTACTCATTTACCTCCTTGATTCCCAACTTCAAAACTATCATCAATCAATCATGATAAAGAGCATTTTCAATGATATGCTAGTTGTACTTGGTGTCACTAAAGACCTAGGTGCCTTTTTCTCATGATGTCTTTTATGAGATATATTTTGTTTCCTTTTCAATGAGGAATGCAATATTTTTGTAATCATACATAATTCTTTGTTTCAGACATAGATTTCATGCATTTTTCATCGTGTGTTATAGGAGCAGGTCGCTCATATCAACTCAAAGGTGTCAAAAGATTTTTGAATTGGTTCATTTTCATTTCTTTGCATTGTTATTTCATTTGATGCATTCATTCACACATAGACATCCTAGTTGTGTTGCTTGTTCCCCTTTAGTTATTGGGGTTCAATGTGTTTTTATTACAGCTATATATCTATCTTCAACATTGATGATTGTTTCCTTTGGAGATTGACCATGGTCCTTCCTTACATAACTGATTTTACCTTTTTTAACAAAGATGGGACAAACATCAACGCCATTGTAAGTCAAGTAGAACATGCATCTCGACATTCCTTTCTTACTTGCCTATAAAGCCATCCTCAAACCCCATGCCCTTTTTTGAAAACTTTAAACTACCCTAGCTTGTTACTCCCACCCCCCAAATTGAATTTGTTGTGGAATTGTATTCTACACACACAACACAATGAAAGTTTGGGGCATAGCACATGGATCAAAACATAGACATTTTTACAATTTGGCCTAATTGATATCTTCCTTTTTCAATTTTCATAGTTCAGAGAATGTTGTTGTAATTTATTTGGTTGGATTGTGGATTACTTGAAATTTGAACCATGAACACAAAATTTGTGATTTTTAGAGGCTAGTGGGTGGATAAAGCAAATACCCTCAAGTATGGTGCACCTTGCAAAGTGACCATATTTTTTAGTTGATTATGTGATGGAAATTATGCAAGTCCTAGTTGTCATACTATTATCCATGATTTTAACAACACGTATGAGATACATATTTCCATGAGGTCAATTTGGCCCTCTCCTCTTGAGAAAAGGATAAACCCAATTATAAATGTGCAAACTCATTATTTGTAAGATATTTCTTTCCATTTCAGACTTAAAGTAGACAGTGTGAATAAATTTTATTCTTATCTTATTAATATTTTACAATATTTTTGTTAAAATGTTGATTTCACTAGGATAAGCTTTTCATCTTCAAGAGAGAAAAAAAATAAATAAATAAAAAGCTACATGTGAGATGCCTAGTTTGTTGTTGATAATTGACTAATTAAATTCATGTTTATTTTTCCTTAAGGAGACAAGGGTGCAACCATTATCAAATTAAAGTCTTACAATCCATTAAAGCATTACAATCCATTAAATTTAATGAAAATTCAAATTGAAGGATCAAATTTGACATGTTACACAAAACAACAAAAAATACAATAAAATTCTCTGCCCCCTTGTGTTAAATAAGGTGACAATAAGAATGAATTCCTCAAACATTTTGAAATATTTTTAAAACTAAAATTTCACAAAATCAACTCAAAATTCTAAAATATTTATTCAAAAACGTTCCCTTGTGTTAAATAAGGTGACAATTGAGCATGAATTCCTCAAACATTTTAAAATATTTTTAAAACTAAAATTTCACAAAATCAACTCATTTTTACATCATTTCATTGTCACTGGTAATAACACATAGCAATGTGGAGCCCAAGTATATATGTACAGGTTGCGTAAATCATTTTGATGTTGCCTTTATAAATGAATATTCCACTCTTTCTCCGCCCCGTCGGAGTAAACAGACCATGACAGGACAGATGGATGATCAAATGGATGGGCGGATGGATGAAATGATGTTTCATGACGTCCTTTACTATATGTAATGTTACAAAATTCATTTACTAAACTGTTAAATCCATGTGAGATTTATGAAGTGTATATATGGAGGGCACATTATCAGGAATAGTTTGGAAAAAGGGAATGCCTAGTTGGGCATTCGGTTTTGCCAAAATGCGTCACAACTTTTTCCATTTTCCTGTGATAGGTATTTTGACAAGTACCTGGTGGGTACCTATTGTGGGCAAAAAAAATCTCATGTGAGTTTTACGTGTAGGGTAAAGCCTTAGGTCTAGGGCATTACCAAAATAAGGGCGCACAAGTTAATAGTCAAGTGCAGGCCCGATTGATCTTGGTAATGCCCTTGAGCAAGGGCTTTACCCAAGCGTATAGACGTGCCAAAAATTCAGTAGCAAAACCAAGGCCAAACAGGAGGGGGGGATTATGGAAAACAAAATGCCCTCTCAAAATGGGAAAAAATGAGGCAATGAAAAACAAAACAAAATGGCCTCCCAAAATGTGAGAAAATGAGGCAATGAAAAACAAAACAAAAAATGGCCTTGGTGCTACTGGATGAAAAAATTATGCTTTACAAGGTTAGCTCCGGATACACTGCAACATTTCTGACCTGATCTTGTGGGCCTAGATTTTGCCTACAACATGACAAGCTCGGGAAGCCTAATGTCAGGTCAGAGGTTGGAGTCGCATCGGTAATGATCAAGGCAGGCCAATACGGCAAGAAATTACAAAAACATAATATCATGTTGTTTGGACGGGAAGCCCAACCATACAGGTCCACTTTTGTGGGGCAGGGGGGCCCAAAGGGGCATTTCACAAAAAAGTGTTTGGTCGTGAGGTCATTACATGGTACATAGGTAACGGCCGTGGATTGGCCACTACCAGAATAATGTGCTTGCCCAAGGTGAAAGCAACAATGAATTTTGATAATACACCCATTCCAAGGCCTTATAAGTGCATAACTACCATTCAGCAGATATCTAAAGCACAAAGAACTAATGGTGAGCCCTAACAAAATTTCTGAAAGCCTGCCCAAAAACATAAGATCTCCTCCTCCTCCTCCTCCTCTGTGAGAGGGTATCTCACAGATTTAAGGCACCCTCCTAAGAGCATCTCCAACAGTGCTCAGCATGTGACTTCAGACAGTACAATTTATTGCGAAAAAGTCAAAATGTGCCGGTTTAGCTCAGGAAATTGGTTTTTCTGCTCCGAATTCGTGCAAATTGCTGTGGGTCGCAAAGGGCGCAACACAGTTGTGCACCTCAAAAAAAAGAGTGTGATAAATTGGACCTAACTGCAGATCAGTATTTCTGATTGGTCGATCATACTGATTGGTCCAAGTGGTTTGCTAGTAGTCCCCACATATATGTAGGTCCAGTTCCAGTTTTACTGATGGGGTTGCCAAAAAAAGAAAAGCTAAACTTAGACATTTAATTTTATTATCCAGAGTGACATACTGAGCACTGGTGAAGATTGCTCTAATACACTCCAAAAATCCCAGCAAGGCCATTATGTTTGAGACAATTAAATTATCCACAAAAGCAATGAAACCGAGGAACAAAATCCTGGGATTCCTTAAAACTGAGGACAATGAAAAATGCTCAAAGAGACTATGCCAAAGGAAAATAACAAAAATTCTTAACCTAAGGTCATTTGAATTTTTCCTTGCATCTTATGTTTTGCCTGTGTTGATCTTGGCCCCTACTTTTATAATATAGGATACTGTTGTATCATATGTTTTGCCTTCATTGACCTAGGAGCTTACTTATGTTATGGGATATCTAAAGAATATTTAAGATATTACACAAAACTTACATACAACATTAGTTAGAGATTTCTTGAATTTTGGAATACTTACGATTTTTTTAATTTCTTGAGTTTAGGAATACCTAAGATTTTTTTTTATGATGATCACTTTCTAAAGTTCATCTTCACTTTGATGGACCTTATGGATAGTTCAAAAGGCAGATGACTCAGTACTCAGAGTCAGATCCAGAGTAAGGATTACTTTTAAGGATAAGTTTAATACGAGTTTAAATTAGCTTTCTAACATTTATAATTTACTCCATTTGATAATCTGGTTCATGCTTTGCGCCTTCTTTATCATGCCACATGAATCTATGGCTCTAGTCTTTTTGTGAGTAGTATACCTAGAGCCTTTTAATCCCTATTTGTGGAAGATTTTTGTAAGGTTTTCTTCACTATTCTCTGTCTTTATGCACCAAATGTTTAAGGCCGTCATAAACCTCAACATACCCTCAAAGCCCTTGCTAATCTGGGGTTCACATAATGTGGTAATTAGGTATATTAGTGTGATTCATATTAATTAATTCATGGGTGTGCTCATAAGTTTTTTTTTCTTTTTGAAAGAGTCATATTGATTGACCCATCATCAATTCTTTTGAAACATTGAGCACTCACCAATAGAAGCATCTCATTGGACCCTAGGCACAAAATAAAACAAAACTTGCTACCCTATGACTAACCTTTTTCAGTTTATAAATGTTAGAGTTGAACTTTGGGCAAACCATATGGGATAATTCTGAGGTGATATTGTGAATGTCTTGGGGAACAACTTGGGAATTTGAGGAATCTTTTGAGAACATGATGGGAACACATTGGGAACAAGAGGAAAAACCAAAAAAATCCCTTCTCTCCCTCTCCCTCCCAAAGAAAAAATAATTGAATCCATCATGAACACATGCTGAGCTTTCTCATTGGTTACACGGAACTGATATTTTCAAAACAGTTTGTCACCATTTTTGGCCTGGGCTAATGGCAGGAGCACAAACCATGGGACATAGTGCCACAATAGTAGTCTAAATTCTAAAATTTTAGTCTAATATAGGCTGCAAATTGGCAAAACTCTAACTTGTGATATGGATAACCTAAAAGAATCGAGAGTGCTTCAATTGAATTGTGCAATGATGTGCTCACACTAGCCTATATTGTGTAAGAAATAAAGGGCAAAAAAAATTCAATTCACCACATGTGATGAAATTTTGATGTCATCCAAGGAAGACGTTGAAAGATATGATATTTGAACCTTCCTTTAAAATGGCTCTTGACTAAAGAGAGCATGAGCTTCTTCTTCCTTTTTGGATGTGAGTTCTCTCTAAGTATGCATATCTTTCCAGTGATTGTTGTGTTTTTTGTGTTTGGAAAGTGTTACATCAACATTGCATCATAACGAATTCAAACTCTCAAAGCTCAAACACCGACAAAAGGAGAGGACACTTAGTGTTCCTATGGGACACTAGGTTCGGAACAATTCACCTAATTCATTTACATCTGAAATTGGATTTGGTAATCACGTGGATGAAGGGCCAATTTCAAATATCCTTCTTTTGCATGCATTCAACAAGACCATTCTGAAAGCTTCAAAACTACGTATGCCCATCACTTGTGAAAACTCAAAAAAGGTTGCCAAAAAAATACTTCTTGGGGGGGGTGGTGGTTTTGGGGGGGGGGGGGGGTTTTTTTTTTTTTTGGTCTCAAAGGGTAGGAGGATTTTAACAAAAATGGCATGAAAGTAATCAAATTCCACCCAAAATGTAGGGTTTAGAGTGTGTTTCCACCCTTCTTTACATTCCTTTCAAATGTGTTTGGGAGATCATAATATATGCCTAACCGACATGTATCTAAATTTGACCTTCCATGGTTTTTTTGGGGGTGGTTTAGGGTTTAGGGTTTTTGACCAACCAAAACAAACCCAACACTCACTAGAAAAACCCCTCTCCTTCCTTGTAGCCTAGTTTATAGGAATCTATGTCCCATGGGAACAAGCTTTCTTCAAAACTCTAGTCTATCTTTTGGGTTAGCCTTTGTCTCATTACCCTAATGTTTAGGGAGTTCATTTTGGTTGGTAGTGAGTAAAAGACTAATAGTTTGCACATCATCCCAATGTCATGGGAACATGGGAACAAGGGGTTTTCACTTAGGGAGCTTGGGGGACTTAATCCGAGCCCTAATAGTTAACCCAACCATTTGCATCAATCACTGAATGCTATACTCTTAAGTTGTTACAAATTTTGGTGTTTGCTTGCTAGTGATCAAAAGTATATAATAGAGAGATTGGTTTAATAATATATCAAGAGGAAAATTCAATATGCTCCTATCTTGATAGATTTTGCACATCTTGAATTACTGAACGAGAGTTAGCATTAAAACCCGATTCTTTATGTCTAATTTTGCACACTTATAATCAACAACTTTTTTTTGGGTGCAATGACACTAAAATTCCTTTAAATTTCTGAACCAAAATGAATGTTAAATTTCAAGATTATTCTTCAATTGGAAATTTGTTGCATTTATTTAGCATTTTAAAGCCTAAAAATGTTATGACTTTTCATGGACCTTAGTAATTTGGGCCATTTGTATGGAGTATAGACCTTTGTGAGGTAGCCTTCAATGGAGTACAATTGATACATGGTGTGAATAGAGAGAGAGAGAGAGTGCACGATGCACTCTATTAAACAAGGGGTGTGTCACATTGTGACCTTGCCATTTACATTAAAAAGTATTTTGAGGCAAAAGAAGAATTTATGGAAACTCAAATATTTTACCATGCAAAAATCTAATCTTCAAAAACTCCTCTAAAAGAAACCAAAATCCTTCAAGATATCATAAACTCTATAACTAATCTCAAGTTTCAACACAAGCCAAAATACCATCTTTCAAAAATCCTCATATAAAATAGACCCATTACCTAGGGTCCAAAATCCCTTAAGCTACTATACTCTATAATGAATTATAATGAATCTGAACACAATAATATCCTTTGCCTTGGTACACAAGACCAAAAAAAACAAAAAACAAAACCTTTGTCCCTTTTAACTTTGGTGCAATCCTCAAGGTCATATAGTTTTGAGAACTCCTCGCATTCTAGTAGCCTTACTTAACGAATGAACCAACAATGAAACTTCATTCATCTCACGTTGCTTTTTAACACTATCAAATTGATGGGTAGTGCAAAACCATCTTGGTCGGTGTGGGCAATACTATTTGAACCTTTTTGGGCTTCTTCCCCCCTTTTGGAGGTTGTCATTTACATGAAAACTTTTGTTTGAGGAAGCCGTTTGTTGTACTAGTTTGGACTCAACGGAACTTTGTGATTTCATAGTGTATGTTAATGTCAACTCAAAAGATATGATATTATTTTTTTCATCCAAAAATAATCATCATTCAATATATTAAAGGACATTTTCTCAAGTGTTTAAAAAAGTTTATACTTTGTTAATGAGGCACTAGCCACTTTGTTTTGCTAGTGCCTTAAACAAAAGGTGTTTTCTCTCTTGGGTTCATCCATAGGGTTCATCCGTGGTTTGAAGTTTTAATTTCAAGTTAGGGGATTTTAAGGATACCGGAAAATACTTGTACACCTTCCTCCCAAGTAACAATGCCACAAAAACTTGCAAAACATCTCAAAATGATAATGCAAATGAGTGTGATAAAAATTGAAAACAATTCCTCATAATAATAATAATAATAAATGCCACAAAACCCTTTTAAAGGCCACCTCAACAAGGAGCTAAGTCTCCAAACAAATAAAACAAAAAAAATTTATTAAAAAAAATTAAATGCCAAAATTGGCATGAATTGGAAAACTTCAATGAAATGCAAGAATTTGAATGAAGGCAAAAAAACCTTTTGATAAAATTCAAAAATTCAATGAAATACAAGAATTGAATGAAGGGAAAAAACCTTCAATGAAATTTTAAAACTCCATGAAATGCAAGAATTGAATGAAGGGAAAAACCTTTTTAATGAAATTCAAAAATTTCAATGAAATGCAAGAATTTGAATGAAGTGAAAGCCCTTTTTAATGAAATTCAAAAATTCAATGAAATGCAAAAATTGAAGGAAGGGAAAAACATTTTTAATGAAAGTAAAAAATTCAATGAAATGCAAGAATTGAAGGAAGGGAAAAACCTTTTTGATGAAATTCAAAAATTCAATGAAATGCAAGAATTGAACAAAGGGAAAAACCTTTTTAATGAAATTCCAAAATTCAATGAATGCAAGAATTGAAGGAAAGGAAAAACCTTTTTAATGAAATTCAAAAATTCAATGAAATGCAAGAATTGAATGAAGGAAAAAAAAACCTTTAATGAAATTAAAAAATTCAATGAAAATGCAAGAATGAATGAAAAACCTTTAATGAAATTAAAAAATTAAATGAAATGCAAGAATGAATGAAAAACCTTTAATGAAATTAAAAAATTCAATGAAATGCAAGAATGAATGAAAAACC
>Ga0116227_10001279_pt1 | contig 55537 bp, 36 predicted proteins | sample S1TSphgellanicum_FD_89693 | JGI IMG/M metagenome (GOLD analysis project Ga0116227, IMG submission 89693) | Host-associated microbial communities from peat moss isolated from Minnesota, USA - S1T2_Fb - Sphagnum magellanicum MG | ecosystem: Host-associated > Plants > Peat moss > Unclassified... | reverse complement strand
AAAGGCTATTATCCTTTGACAAGGAATGTCCCTTGAAGTATTACTTACCTACTTATCTATCTACCTTTGAACTTTCATGGTGTAACATAGTTTGGGGTTGAAAATAGATACAATTTAGGAAGATATCTAGTTGATGGAAAGGAATAAAGAAGTGGTGGTTAAGGTGAAGCATGACAAAGAACCACCTTCTCATTTTTTCAGTTGGTGGTTAGACTTAAGAACTTAGGTGTTCCTTCAATTCAATGTGATGAGTTTTAAACAACCGTGTCATGCTAATCCACATTAAATTTGTTTTAGTAGGTTACATAGTTTCTATATTTGGACTTATGCTTTGTGGAGATCATTATTTCAATTTTACACCATATAACTTTGCTTGCATGATTTTGTTAGAGAGTTTCATTTTTGCATACCAAAAGTAATCTTTTTATCTCATGTGCTTCATAGAATATATAAGGAATCACCTAGGATGAAATTACATTAATGAATCATGACAATTTCATCATTTATATTTGTTTGTCTCTTGGTGTGAGGCTTATATCCTACCTCTTTCTAATTGTGAACTTACTTTCCTCCTCGCAAATGATCTATGATCCTTTCTTGTAATATGGCTTGTTGTTGTTTGTTTTGACAACCGAATGCCAAAATAATTAAAATTTGACACTTGGGTTGGTTTGGCATTTCATATTTTGTGTTCTAGAGTTTCGACGCATGAGTTAGAGAATTTTTTAACACTTAATTTTCAAAAGTTTCTATGCAATATTTAATAGTTGAAACCAATTTCCACCAAACATCAATTTCTAATCACTCTTTCTTAGCCATAGACTTTTGAACATTACATTGTATAAATGGAGGTCTTCGACAATGAAACTCCTCAACATACTTTTGGTCACCCAAAATTTGATACAATGTGTGATGGAAGCAAAAAGTTTTTGCATTTGCATATTATGTCTTCTGAGGAATAACGCTAATGCTTACATTCCACCCATTCATTATTCATATAAGTTGATAATTTATATAAAACTTTATCTCTTGTGAATGCATTTAGAAATAAGGCTTTCAATACAAATGTGTAATCAAAAGAATTTTGCCAACATCTTTCTGTTAATTGAAGGAAAACAAAGAGCACATTGATTTAGAAATTAATTTTCATGAAAAGTTTATTAATAAAAAAATAGTTTTGATGAGGAAACATCTTGAGTTCCTAGATACACACAAAGTGATTGTAGTCTTGTAGTTGAAAAAATGGCCCACAAACACGTTGCTTTGACAAATTTGGTGAAGCCTATAACTCAAAAAGATTTGGTTATAAAAAATGCCATTGTAACTGTTTGAGGAAGTAGGAAATAGGAAGACATTTACTCCCATCAAACCTAAAAACCTAGTTGGGAGGCTTCAAAAAGTTCCCCAAATGATATCCCTTTTTGTATTTGCCACAACTTTAATCTTCAAGTCCACCACAAGAACAACCACAACATAGTTCAAAAGGAAAGAAAGGTTTTTACATTAATTGGTTTGTGGTAGATAAATGGCCACTTATTGAGGTTGCATCAAAATATTTCTTAAGTGTTGCATTACCTAAAAGTTGCACATAAATAATGTTTCTTTAATACTTTCATTTAAATATATTGAATCATGAAAAACTGGGTCAAGGTCTTTGGATGCAATCACAATAAAAGGAGCCATTTGCAACAAGGTTTAAGTTCTTTTCAAGGACTAAATTGCACATGTGGCCTTCTTGTATTGGTTTATAATGCATTTTTAAAAATAGCTTTTCAAGTTGGATAATGGCTAGATATCAAATTTGAGGCCAAATATGACCCAAAACATAGTAAATTGTTAATTCTTTTACATTGTGTTCTACATTAAAATCAAATGCACAACTTTTCTTTTAGCCATAATGATAAATTATGAACTATTTAAAACACGCTTGAAACCACTTTAACTAGTCATGTAAAAAGGTTTCAATACAAGCATGTAAACATATTTTTGAATGATTAGACATATGGCTCACTTCTTGTGAAGTATATATAAGTCCATACAAAATTTGAAAGAATTTAGTGAAGGTTTGAATAACAAAAAGTACATTCATATTTTATGGTTGTTTTTAGCACATGTCAACAACTCCTTTGCATATGCAAAAAAGACCTTCATAACACAATGAAATGATTTCAAATTCATAAGATGATAACTTCATGAGTAAATGAACATAATGTAAAGATAATATATTTATATCATTTAAATGTTACATGTGATACATTTTCAAAATAGACAAGGTACATAAAAAACTAACTATCAATAAGTCCTTTGGCTCTTTTAATTATGATCTCACCCCTTTTGAAACTAATTAATCCATTTTTCAATAATTTTTTGACCTTTTGCATTTGTGAAAGGAACTAGGCAAGAATACATGCCTTTTCAAAAAGCTTAGTAGGGGTTCCATGTATGAATGGTCTACCTTTGATGGTAAATTGATGCCAATGTTCTTAATTCATACAATAAGGTGAAGTTAATCCATTCATGTTGATCAATAGTGAACACAAGGGTCCTTTATCTTCAAGGTCAAATCTTATTCATATTATGTGATTTGCATCTAAAGATGAAAGTGTAGGACAACCATTAAATGCCAAAATTGTTCAACCCATTATTTTTGGTTTCATTAGTGTTTATGTTCTTGAAGTTTTGGGAAAATTCAAAGTCATATTGAAATGGACATATGCTTTTATGAAGACTCATTTGGAATGGAGTTATAAATGTGTTACCACAACATGCGGCAAACTTCCAATAGATTGGGAGAATCAAAAAATACATATGGTTTATAAAATACAAATTTGGTTAAAGATTATGATATATACACCATCTACTTTAATCATTAACACATATCAAACAAGTATGCCCATACTTTGCCACCCACATCAAACATTAATAATTCATGTGTAAAGCACAATTTTTGGTACTGTTTTTGGTAGGCTTATGTTACAAACTAACGTTAGCAACAATCGGCATGCATGTGATTTATGATCAAATGTGGTGTTTATGGTATCTTCAAAAGTGTGTTGTGAAAACATTTGTTGAAATGTATGTTTAGGCTTTTGTCAATTGGCTTCATCATTGAACAAAATCTTATAATTTGATTTGCATATGAGTATCTAGATGATGATAGATGGCTCAAGTTGCCATGATATTTTATTGTTTGCAATGTTAATCTATTTGTTAATAAACAATGTTTCAGAAGTTTTAAAGTATTAACAATGGAGTTGATAGTTAGTTGTTTTTGTGCATTCAATTCACAACTAGTTGCATATTAAGATTTTGAAGTTGACACTATCTCCGCCGCACTTGCATCCGAATGGCACTTTTTCCCGGGACTCCCAAAGTGGAGCCCTGAAACTGTCCCGGTTTGGACTCCCAAGACTTTGGGCGTTCATAACTTCTCGCTCTAACCTCTGATTGGGACAAGGTCTGAAGCAAACTTGTAGCTCTCCTTGAGAGGTTTCAATGGTGTGTCGCATTCCACCTACACACATCGGGATCAAGTCGATTCCCGACTTTTAGTGGTCGGGAGTCAAACTGCCAATTTGACTCCCGGGCCTTCTTTTGCTTATAACTTGTGCTACAGCTGTCCAAATGGCTCATGCGAGGTCATTTTGGACATCTACACTTCAAGACCTTTTAAACAGTGTAAGGAACACCTCAATGTGAAGTGTTTTGACCCCTACAATCGAGTTCTGAGTTTTCAAGAGTCCCGGAGGACTCTTAAGTCCCATTTTCGGGAGTGTGAGTGGTGACCTCACACTTCCCTCAAAGTGGGGTTGTGACATAATCCATAGGAATTCACTTTGTCCCAATGGCTTGCAAATGCATTTGGGAGTGGAGAGGTTTTAAAGACATGAAAGTTATTGGTATGGAAGACAAAAGACTAGTGAATGTTTGTGTTTCCTTTAGAAGTAATGGATATTATTTTCAATACTAATCATTTTTATTGGAAAACTCATTGTTGTTTGCCAAATACTACATATGCAAAATTCTGCTACACATGTTTAATGAATAATTAATTAATTAAAAAAATTCCATGTTTAAAATTGAATATTTTATTTCACAAAATTCATTAGTTTCATTAACTGAACCATCTTTACACCCTACCCAAACACATTTAATGAAATGAAATTATTATTTATAAACATTTTATCTAATAGTTTTTAATAACAAATGTCATTATGATCTCATCAATCCACAAATTTTTTTTGTTGATAGGAACAACCCCAACATATATGTTGCCAATCATAATGAGTCATAATTACACTTTACCTTTATATTTATAAATGACGTTTCTCCTTTAAATTTCATAAATATTTCATTCTTTGCATAATATTAACATTCCCAAGTAAATGTTCAAGATCATGACAATTTGAAATTTTGAAAACTTTTTTTCCCAAAGACATTTTGTTAAGTATTGTGTCAAATCAATTTATAAATCTACTTAACATATATGTGCAACATTTCAAAATAAAACCATGTTCAATAACTACTGAATTTCACAACTCACATTGATTTCTTACAACTTCGTATTTGTTAGCTTAAAATAGACTAATATCTTAGGTTATGAATTAATAAATGTAATTTTAATCATGTAAAACATTTAAAAATGTGGTTTGCAACTATTGTACCACAAAAACGACTCATGGTGAAAGTGATGACACTAATAGAAAATATGGTTTTTTTTATTAAAACTTTTAATGAAAAAAAAACCCCCATTTAAATAACCATGAAAAAAACCCCCATCATTTTGAATAAGTCGATTTTAACATGTTTGTTGTGACTAGGTGGTCAATTTTGAATGGTCAAATTTAGATTATTTATTTTTATATTTATTTTCATAAAAATCAAAGTGGTAGGTAACTAGGTGATAACCTAACTACCCAACCTAACCTACTTAACCCAACACTCTAAACATGAACATAGGTTGCAAGTATTAAGAATTGAACCCCTCACTTCCATGATGATAAACAAAATCTTTACTAATGGAAAAGAAATTCATATTAATTTTTGTCAACTTTTTTATTTGACATTTGACAATGTATGTAGTAGACTTATGTAAATAAATAAAATGGTAATTAAGAAATAATTGGGTAGACAACTTAAATAGGTGGTGTATTGGCTTAACTATTATCAACCTACCCACCCACCTACCTACTTTCATATATAGTTAACTTAAAATGACTTAGGTACTTAGTATGCTACCTAGGTAGGTAAGTATTAATTATAAGTAATTATACTTAAGTGCAACAATAGGTAATTAGATAGGTGGGTAGGTAGGTAGGTACTATACTAGCTTAGGTAGGTAACTTTTAAGTAGGTAGGTAGGATGTCATTTTTGTTTGTCCAACTTGAGGAGATGTTTTATTCGACTATAAACCCATCAGCCATCATGACTAGAAATGTTTTTTTTTTAATTTGTTCAACTTGACCAACTGTTCCATTTGAGGAAAATCTATTGGTGATCTTGACTAAGAATATCATTTTTTGTCCAACTTGATTAGATGCCCCATTTGATGAATAATTAAACTGGTCATCATTATTCAAATTGATCAGTCAATGTCCATTCATATGATGGACTTTTAGTCAAAATGGACATTTCATTAATAAAAAAATCAGCAATTAGTCAACTTGAACAACTTGAAAAACCATGTTTTTCTATTATTGTGAATTTGAATGAATTCAAGTCACATGTGTTCAAAATGATTACAAATGTAGTTGTTTCATTAATCATATATCCCATTTTTTTCATAGTTCAAAACCAAAAAAAAATTTATGGTTTTCACGTTTTTGCACCCTTTAATAAGAAGCATTGTTTAGAACATCATGCACATACAACATGGTAGTAATAAACCTAAAAGCGTAAAATATAACACAAGTTTCACATCTCAATAATAGATACAAAGAAACCTAATGGGTGTCATTCTTTGTTGTTCCACCATATGTATTATGGGAGCTAGTAGGATATTGTGCAAAGGTCAACCTGATCCAATAATTGAACATTGAAGTTTAAGGGGGAATTCAAAGTGATAAGCAAATAAAGTTGTTCACGGTTCACATGAAATTGAATGTCCTTAGAAGATGTAATTTTAAATGAATTGCTTCCTATCCAATGGTCTAGAACTTAACATCAACAATTATTTTAGGGTGATAAAATCAACCCACAAAATGACATGAAATTTGTATTGGTTAACATCCAATTCAATAATTTTGAATGTCAAATGTGTTTTGTAGTCTCACTTCTAGAGTTTGAAAATTTGCAATGCATGAACTTCAAGATTGAATATTGCACTTTAGTTAATGTAGGTTATTAAAGACCATGCAAACTTGTATAAGTTCATGAAAATAAAACAAATCCAATTTTAAAATTTTATTACTTGCTAGATCCCTCCCCCCCCCACACACACACACCAACACATATGAAACTAAAGTTCCAATACATTAAAGAGGACTTGAATCCAAATCAATTTATTCCAACACAATAAGTGTCATTGCATACCATTTAGTAAAAACCTAATCATATGTGTTCTTCTAATGGAAAATGGAAAATGAATACATTCAACATTTAGTAGCATTGTTCCACAATTAAGTACACTTATTACATCCCAAAATGTATTAAATGTACAAGATTAAGCCAATAAATCAATGTGCAAATTATGGGACAAATTTAATGAACATTAAAAAATTTATATTTTTTCCAAGTGTTGTTTGTTGGAAAACCTAAAAAGATGTTAACAATGAATTAATATTTAGACTCATCTTGATTTTGTAAAATAATGCCAAGCAAGTCATCTATAATTTAATGACAATGATTTATCAGAATTGGTTTAGGTATGACAACTTTAGGTTCCATAAGTCATCATTAGATAGTTCCAAACTAAAATTTGTTTAACCCAATCCCACGTGAAGAAGCATGGAAAGGTGTTTTTTCAAATTTTTGTTTTTTTAAAGTTTTTTTGCCAATGCCACATTCATAAAAAGATTTTGAATACCTTTTCCACCAATTTGCATCCCATTTGTCTTGAAATGAATTTGAATTGAATTGAATTCAATCTCAATTCAACTCAAATTCAGCTTAATGCATTATAATGTTGTTTACACTTTAATTTCATATATAAATGAAGTAATGTCTTTCATTTTAAAAACATTTTAAAAACTTCTTACCCTACAAGGATATCTATCTTTTCTTTAATTTTTTCAATGTTTTAATTTTGGTGTAAATAAATAAGATTTATTGCATGTTACACATTGTGATCATATCATTATTGCCCTTTGGTTGAAATTCATTCATATCTAGGTTATTTGAACATGTCATGTCATTGACATATGAACATTTGTTATCTAGTTAAGCTTCGTGTGGACATGTTGAGCTTGTTCAAAAGATTGTTAAAAAAGGAGCAAATATGAATGTCATGGTGAGAATGGAAAAATGCCTTTTACATTTAACATGTGGAAACAATCATGATCAAGTTATTTCAATACTATGCATGGTACTCAATATCCTATTTATTATTATTTTTGTTTCATAGAGCATAAATTGTATAAATTTCTGTGATTGTTTACAATTATGTAAATAGTACGTGAAAATTATATGCACAAGGGAGATAATGTGCAAGAATGTTATGAGTCTGGTAATTAATGAAAATGTGTTTCAAACACAAAACAAGAATGAAAGTTGACCATAGAGCCATTGTCGAAATTTGTTTACCTACACTTATACAAGCCACTTTCTTGATTCTGTGACACTACTTCCCTTGAGGAGTTGGCAAAAGTTAAATTATTGCCCAGGACCCTAGTAGGACGCAAAGCGTCATCAGGTTTTAAATGCAAAGTTCTACACATTGAAAAATTCCAATAGGGTTCTTATCCTCCCCTTTAATCAAAACCACACGTGCAAGTTTCCTTGCATATAGTTTGTCCATGGTAATTTCTTTAGCTTTTGCAAAAAAAAATTCATATAAATGCAATTAGTACCCCTTACATGGGGACACACAACTATTATGGGGTGAAAACATGAAAAAAGGAACTAGTCACACCATGGTTTTAATTCTTTCCAAGGACTACATTTTCCTCATGGCAATTTTTTATTGGTTTATATTGCATTTTTCACATAGTTTTTCCCACTAAATATCAAATTTGAGGCCAGCTATGACATATAACATGATAAAAACACAATTGTTTCTGCATCAAGCCTTACATTATAATCAAATCTATAACTTTACTTCAAGAACCATGATTACAAATTCAAAACTATAATAGTTCATAAGGATGTTTGAGTATCAAAAATTTAAACTTAAGGTATACGTATTTTTACATTTTGAATGTTTTGAACACATGGATCCCTTCTTGTAAAATATATTAAAGTTCAAAAAAATTTGAAATGATTTGGTGAACATTTGATAAGGAAAAAAGATTTTTGAAACAAAAAAACCACCTTTCCACATGTTTTTCTTTAGTGCTTTAAACATATAAAAAGACTCTTGAAACATGGTGAATTCTCATGAAAAATTTGTAGTTGCAACTTTGAGAGTATAAAAACTTGTTTGAAAAATTAAACAATTTTCTTAATATATAATGTTCCCATGGTGATTTTTCAAAAATTCAAAAAATAGTTTTTAAGGATTGTTCACACACTTCTTGACTCTTTATTTCATGCTTTCACCCTATGCAATTTTCTACTACACACTTTTAACTATGGCATTTATGGTATAACGTAATTTATTCCTCAAATTTGACTATGGCTACCTCAACAAGAGTCTTCGACCTCCTTCAAGTCATATTGAAAAGGTTTCAAATGAAATATTTAAGTTATTTTGTGTTATTACACAATTTGCATTCATCATTAAATTGTGAGTAATTTACTTACTTTATCTACACTCTATCATAAGGTTTATCAAATATAGCTACCTCACTAAAACTAAAAGGGTTTTTTTATAATGTGAAATCCCAAAGTTTTCATAGAAGTAAAATAATATAGTAAGGCTACCCCCCCCCCTCTGGTTTTTTATTGTGATTTGCAAGTTTGGACTTCATGGAAAACAACCTCAACCAACTACAGGCCATTCTTTTGGTTAAAGTTAGAACACAAGATTAGATGGACATGACTTTCCATAAGGAATAACGTTTGTTCACAAATAAATAATAGTTAATAATGTCATGTATTATTGATGAAAAATAAGTTATAATGTTTTTGTCTTCTATGGCCACCAATCATTGATTGGAAGTTGCTTGGGCTAATTTTTTGGCATTTTGTGTTGCACATTGACATTCCAAGGCTGTTGTTATTAAATCATTAATAAAAACAATTAATCAATAAAACATTGTTTTGATGTGACCTTGTCATTTTTTAAACTTTCCATAACACTTTTAGTACCATAATATGTTATTACACCTAAGTATTTGGCCATTTCAAACTTTGCATTTAATATGGGGCCTTTTCATTCCTTCATGTCTAATTTCAGTTCTTCCTTATAGTCTAATCTCCAAGGCATCTTGTTTGACGCACTCCCAAGTCCCCAAGTTAGCCCCAAGTTGGGCTAAGTCACTCAAGATGCGAAATTTTTGGGACTCGGGGCACGTTCCCAGCTTCCAGCACTAAAGAGGGTGAGAGGGGCGTGCTGAAAGCTCCAGGATAGACTAGGAAGAGGGACAAGCTCACTCAATTACACGGTCCTACATCCAAATCCAACCAACAAGTTGGCTGGAATTCATTCTACACCTTTTTGGTGTTGGGACAAGCCACGGTCTAACTTGGACTCACTTGACTCACCACGGCCCGGACTCGGGGGAAGCCACCACCTCCCCCCATATAGTATTTTCTGCAGCTCTCCGCCACACCTACATCCAAATGGCTCTTTTTCCCAGGACTCCCAAAGTGGAGTCTCGAGATTGTCCCGATTTGGACTCCTGGGACTTTGGACGCTCATAACTCCTCGCCCCCAACTCGGATTAAGATGAGGTCTAAACCAAAGTTGTAGCTCTCCTCAAGAGCTTTCCAATGGTGTGTTTCACTTCACCTGCACGCACCAGAATCGGGTTGATTCTTGACTTTTAGTGGTCGAAAGTCAAATTGCCAATATGACTCCCGACCCTTCTTTTGACCATAACTTGTGCTGCATATGTCTAAATGGCTCATGCGAGGCCATTTTGGACATCTGCACTTCAAGACCTTTCCAATGGTATAAAGAATGCTTCAATGCAAGGTGTTTTGACCCCTGCAATTGCACTCTGAGTTTTTGGGAGTCTCGGAGGACTCCCAAGTCCCATTTTAGGGAGTGTGAGTGGTGACCTCACAACTCCCTCAAAGTGGGGTTGCGACATTGTTTGCTATCTATAACACTTGACATGTGATGTTATATACATATTAAAGATATTGAGTCTTTGAAATCCTCTAGGGTCTAGTTTGTAATCAGGTTTATTTGTTTCAATTTACCTACAACGTTTAAATGCAAAACTAGCCAATTCTAATTATGGATCCTTACAAAAGGCATTGTCTTTTGGATTAAGATGAAATCTTTTTTTATATCTTGTTAACACTTGATGCATATCCCTTACAATGTATTTGGGTATTAATCTGTTTTCAATATAGCAGTCTAATTTACATAAGAAAATATTAGCATGAAATGAAGATATTATAAAATCCTATAAAACCTCTATATTGTATTGGGTTTTAATCAATTGATTTGTAAGGTTGTATATATGGATATAGCCTAGGTTAAGTAGTTTTTGCTTAAGACCCTGTAGTGATTTGGACTATAATACTAGTTTGATTTCATTAATATATAGATTATGATGAAGTCAAAATTTCTCAATATTGATTTGTATAGGCCAAAGCATTATTGTCTATGAATTTGGAAGTATAAAAGGGCTTTCTGATAAAAAAATTTCAAAATGAAACATGTGGTTTGAATTTTGAAAAGAGGCTCAAATAAGGGTTTTATTAATATTTTCTAAAGTAGACTACATGATTTTGTCAATTGTCAAAACAAGAAAAAAAGGCTCACTCCCACCATCCAGTTCAGAAATGATTATTTGTTTAGCAAGATATTAGAATTATGGTAAATTAAACTACAAACGTACCTTGCAACATAAATGGAAAGTAGCCATCAAGTATGCTTTGACATATTGAACTTTAGTTCAAGGATTAATATGAAAATTTTCTTCAATTTTGTTAAAACTTTAACTAAAGACTACATGTTCAAAGTAGGTTTAAGTAGATTCATGGGAATTCAAGCAAGCTCACAATCTACTTTATACATTTTAAGTAGGTTGTAAATAGATGAACTATTACATTAAATTTTTTTTTGAATTAATGGGGCCCTAAAATGTACTTATGTTTTTTCATCTTTTTCACATTCTAATAAAAATAAGTCCAGCCTATAGGGTAAAAGTTCAGTTTGAAAAATATATATATCAGTCAATTTCAAACCTATTTGTAACCTACTATTATTATTCTTAAATCTTTCAAATTTTATACTAAACTTACCATAAACTCAATGGAGGCATAGATGTTTTCAAAATGAAAGATAAAAAATTTCCAATCTATTTTTTTATGTTTTTGTAGAAAATTGTCACATTTTTAAAAGGGATTTTAAGTAGATGTACTTTTTGGTCTAATTTACACGGATAATTATGTTTTTATCATGTAAATTGTGATTTTTGATGGAACATTTTTTATCATGAGTTTTCTATGTTTGGGCATGCATTTTTTTTCCCTTTCATTGTGACATTCACATAAGGTATTATACCTCATTATGTGTACATTATGTGAAAAGAAATGATTTTAAAGGATTAATGGACCAAGAATGAAAAATTATATTATTCTTTTCAATGTTCTTCTTCTGTATTTTTTTCATTTTGGTTAAAAAAATACTTTGATGTGTTTTGATCATTTGATTAAGTTTTATGCATCACATCATTACTATACAGTACAAGCCATATGATAACAACCCATTTAAACTTTTACAAACATGTTTTTAATGACATGGATATTAAAAAAGAGGAAAAAACTTAAACATTTAAAACCTACATATTATTTGTCAAATTATTTAAACAAGATGAAATTTTTAAAAAACAATTTGAAGATGTAATAATACAAAAAAATTTGACCAAGTAATGGTTGAGGAGGTGTATTTAAATGATATATCTTTGAAATTCACATTTAACATTTTGTTGTTTCATAAAATTAATCTTCAACAAAATTGAATAAGGATTCATAAATATTTACAAAACATTATACATGCAAAATGTCATTTGATCATTGTTACAAGATTGTGTACACAATATGAGTAAATCAATGAAATAACTTTGTGCACATCTTATAACAAAATCAATGGTTACCAACAATTTATTGGGATAATCGCATGTTTGATAATCAAAATTTTGTTATCATAAATTTGTAAAAAGACCTTTGCATGAATGTTTTATTGAATAAAAATGATCTTTTTCGGTATTCATGGTCAATTATATTTGTGATCTTTTGATTAGTTTCTTTGTAGATTCAAACAACATTAATTATATAGGTATATGACCAACATAATTCTCATTAAAAATGTCATTTCTTGATGATAAATCATAATAGACTTATAATATAATAATCAGTGACTTTCTATTATATGAATTTAAAATATCCTTACAATTTATGAAATTTATTTTTACATTATTCATGTTCAAGTTCATATCTAATATGCGTTCAAGTTCACTTTGTGTTTCATTAAATTTTCAGTGAAATTGAGGACAAATTTACCATGGTGAAAGTGGGCAACCCCTTCGTAAACAGGGACCAATTGCTTTTGACAAGTGAATTCAATGATAACTAATTGAATTCACCAATAGTTAATAAAATTCATTGATAGTTAAATAATTAATAATAAAAAGCATATTCACAATCACATACCCAAAAGGATGGTCTAACGAAAAAAGTTACAAATGACTATTTTGGAGTTTTATTATGTTTACTATTTCATGATTATAGTGGATTGGTATATGATTATAATTAAAATGATGTCATGTTAATATATAAAAAATCCAAGAATAGATTGGATTTAATATTGATGTCCTTTTGCGCCCTTTTAAACAATTTAAGTCCTTGTCTTAATTGTAATTTACATCTTAAAAGAATTACAAAGAATGTATTAAACAATGCAATTGACTTCAATTTTCTTTCATGGATAAGTAATGTATACATCTATGTTTGGCAATTTTCATGTATATAATGCATTTGATTAAATAATGTAGGATATAAGAATTTTGAAAGCTACAAAATCCATTTTGAAAAGGCTACAAGAAAAATGATTTTTTTTTTTCCCGTTTGGTTGATTTTTTCTATTCATTAGGTTTCAAATTTGTGGCCCCAAGTGCTAGCAAAATGTGTAGGAAATTTTCATGCAAAGAAACATGTTAAGTTGTATATTAAAACTTATGTATTCATTTTTTGCATTTTTGGTTTTTTAACAAAATATTTATGCATAATTACATATGCATGTGAAAACCCACCACCACCATGAAAATTATCATAATTTGAATTATTCAATATCTCATTTAAATTTATTCCACTTAAATTTTATATTTGGAAGATAACAACAACAAAGTCCTTGAGTTTTGTGGCAAAAAAAATGGTACCTTGATTGTGAATATGCCCTAAATTCATTAATAGTTAAATCAACAATAATAAATTCATTAACAATTAATCACAAACTTATGTTAAGCATTTAAGAACCTTCACTAGGCTACCTAACCTAAATTAAAAATTTAGCCCATTTAAACAACTTGTTCATCAACCTAAGGTGTAAGTGTGAAGGTTTAAATCTTTTATTTCCTTTCACTTCCATGTTTAAAAAACAAGTCCTTAATTATTGAACCATTATTTAAATGAATGATATTTTTTTATTATCAGATATTATTATGCACTTTTTTTTTTACCTTAAGCTATTTTTGACAATTTTTAGTTATTCTATCATAAATTATTATCACTACAACAAAATGTGTCCCTATACACTAAATGATTTCATTGAATGTCGAGTGAATTCAACAATCATAGTGAATGGGACCTAGTGGGGAAGTAGTGAATTCACTAGCCTAGTGAATAGGGACTAATGAATTACACCCACATTTTGTAGGAGTGTATGTGTTATTTTATCATAGGCCAATGTTGGGTATTTTACACTATTTATTCATAAGCAATTCTTGGTAATTTTTTGTTATTCTACCAAATGCAATTATAGGTTATTCTATCATATGCCATTGTTGGTTATTCTATGTTATTTCACCATAGGTTATTATTGGTTATTTTATAGTAGGTTATTGTGGGTTACTTTAGACTATTTTACCTTAAGTTATTGTTGGCTTTCATTAAAGAAATCATGGTTTTTCAAAAGGTTCAACTTAACTCAAATGTTCACATTAACCAAAAATATATTCACTTTGACTAAAAACATGGGGCATGAAAAACACATGGTTTTTTTGGTTAGGTTTTTTGACTGAAATGAGCATTTTGACCAAGTGTTAGGTCATACATCTAGTGAAGAAAGACAATTTTTTAAAATGGTCCATCAAGATGCCCATGGCTTAATCAAATCGACCATACTAAATGGCCATGCTTAGTCAAATTGCCCATATTAATTTGTTAGCTAGCCTACTTGTTATGCCTATTAAACTACCTACCTACCTACTTACCTAACACATACTTACCTATTTACCTAAATATGTTCGTCCTACCTACCTACCTATTTACCTACTTACTTACCTACCATCTATCTACCTATGTTTTACCTACTTACTTACCTACTTACTTAGCTATTTACCTACCATCTACCTACCTATGTCCTACTTGCCTACTATTATCTACGTACTATTTACCTATTTATCTACTATTTATCAAAGTTACCTACTTATCTACCTACATATGTACTTATAATTTATATAAATAGGTATGAACATTTAAAAACATAAGTAGGTAGGCATGTCTATTACCTATCTATTTAGTTAAGTAGTTATTAACCTACTTATGAAAAAAATTGAAGTTCAAATGTTGTTATACACATTGACAAAAAATTTCATGGAAGATAAAAAATATATGTTAAATTCATTTGGTGTCATATTATTTTACAAAGTGGTGGGGTGGTTTGATGGCCGAAACATTGTGTGGAACCAAGTAGACCAAGGTTCAATTCCCTTTACCAACATATATTATGTGGAATATGTATATTTGTATATATATTTTGAACATGTGTGTAAATGTATAATACATAGGTGGGTTGTGGATAGGTAGGTAAGAGGCCATGGTGGGTAGGTAGATACTTATTATTTACATTTTTATATTTACAAATTGATTTTTATTTTTTTTAATTAATTTATTTATTTTTATTTTTTTTTGGGCTACCCAAATTTTTGTTCAATTTGACTAGTCAAAAAGACCATTTTATAGTCAGTCAAAAAACCATCAATCAAGTTAGATGCGTCCAAATTGATTTGTCTAATATGACTAAGTGGTCAAATTGACCAAATGTCAAAATGATTGGTTTTTAATTTAGTTTCTAGTTAAATAAATCGTGATTTCTTGTAGTGTATTATATTATAGGCTATTATTGGCTATTATATTGTAGGATATTGTTAATCATTTTAGGTTATTTTATCGTAAATTATTGTTGGTTATTTTATTTTACACTATTGTTGACTATTTTAGGTTATTTTACCTTAAGTTATTGTTGGTTATTTTATCGTACACTATTGTTGACTATTTAAAGTTGTTTTACCATTGACTATTCTATTGTAGGCTATTCTCAATTATTTTACCATAGGTTATTGTTGGCTATTATATTGTAAACTATTTTTGGTTATTTTAAGTTATTTACTATAAACTATTTTTGGTTATTTTAAGTTATTTACTATAAACTATTATTGGTTATTTTATTGTAAGTTATTATTGTTTATTTTATTGTAAGTTATTATTGTTTATTTTAAATTATTTTACATTAAGCTATTGACATAGCCATGAAAAGAACTAAATAACAAGATTTCCAAACCATATGAACAAAGGTAGGTTTAGTTTTAAATCTAGGTCATGGAATAAAAAAATCAAAAGTGAAAACACAATGTGTGCACGATATGAATGTAAAAGGAATGTTAAACAAAATATTACACCTTGAGTTCTGATGTGTATTTACCTATTTACATTTCTAGTGGGTCCATTATATGGATTTTTTAACAACACTTGTGAATTCAAATTTTGGACCAATTAATTGTCACTACTATTTACACACCTTGTTTTCCCTACAACCTAAACTTCCTTTTTTATTCTTATTTATGGTTCCTAATGTCAAATTTTCTTCTTTGTTTTAGCTCCCAATAAGGTTAACTAAAATTAAAATACAGCATGATCAACAATAACAATACAAAATGTTTTCTTCTTACTATGCACAACATTCCCACAACCTCCTTCCCCAATGCTCTACTTTTCTTTGTGTTCACCAAGGTTCAGATGCTAAAGAATATAAAAAAACACAATCCTTTTATTTTTCTACCTCCAATTTCTTTTGTCCTTCCCCCCTCTTTTTTCTCTACCTCCCCCTCTTTCATGCCTATTTTTGTTATCCTTGCCTCCTTGCCACCATCCCACTTCCTTTCCTCTCCTTAACAACAAGAAGTTGCCCCAAGGCTTTACCCTTCACTTTGTCATGATTCTCACCCTTTTTCCTTTCTATCATTTTCCACTCAACAAATAAACATCTAGAATTAACATATTTTTTGCATATTAACCCCACTTCAAGATGAAAATGATTTAAGGTTGAATTAACCCTAAAAGAGGTGAAGTCCCCTTTCCCTACCCTAATTCCTAATGATTGTTTGCTTATGTATATCCAACCTATACCCCAAAATTGTCTTTTATGTACTCCCCATAACTTTTCAATGTCAAAGTGTCAGGGTTCAAATCCTTTAACTATTCAAAATTATGTTCTTTTTTTTCCTACCTAAAATGTCAAGTTAGCTTAGAATTTTACTGATTACTCATTTCAATTGGAATTTATCCAAAACTAGGTTGTCCTACCTAGAATATTTAATTAGCTTAAAATTACGCCAACTAATTCATTATGTCTAGGTCTTTGGCTATTCCAAGATAACCCCCAAATATCCTTGCCCAACAAGGACATAATTACAAAAACATGACAAGAAGAGAACAAGATAAAAAACTAATGTTGAATAGAATGAAAGTAATGTGGGATTATACCTCTATTTATACTCATTAAATACTTAGCTCAAAGAAGCTCTTTAGGAAACTTCCAACCTACATGTGGTCCATCTTCCACCATGTGTGGCCCATATCCATCCATGTGGGAACCAATAATAAACTATGAATTAATTATGAGTGAACTAAAAAATAAATTGAAATTTAATTATGAGTTAATTGAAAATACTAAATGATAATTACAAATGAATTAAGAGTTAACTAGAAGTGAACTAAAAATTAATTAAAAGCTAACTAATAATGAATTGAAACTAAAGTAAAAGTTATGTAAAAATTAATTATAAGTCATGGATGAACATTCATATGAATAAAGTCTATGTTGTTAGTATTTGTGATAGTTATTCTTAGTTGGTATTGACTATTCTAAATTATTTTACCTTAAGTTATTATTGGTTGTTTTACCATATGCCATTTTTGGTTATTCTATGTTATTTTATAGAGGCTATTATTGATTATTTTAAATTATTGTTATACTTTAGGATTAAAAATTTTATAATAACATAAAGTATAATGACTTTGAATAACCTAAGATATAACCTAGGGTTAATTAAATAGTTTAACTTTAAATAACTTAAAATAGAAAGCCTATAATAATTTTTAAGTTATAAGTTAAAATAATTAAGGTAGGTTAAAATAACATAGAATATAGCCTAAACACTATGAGAAATTGTGTTCGTTGAAACCACACTGCCCTACAACTAAACCTTAAAAAAATAAATCATATATAACTATTACGCAACTACCCCTTAAGTATTATAACTAGTATGCAACTATCCCTTTGGAAATACAGGGAATTAATAAATAGATTGTCACTTCAGAAAATCAGTTAGTTATATTATAATTGTAAGTCAGTTGAAAATGGGTCTTTTATATGATAATTTGTACATAACATATATACATCCGTAGTCAACCATGTTTGATTTTTGAAGGAGTTGCACAATAGTTGCATGTGACAACTATTTTAAAACTATCGTAAATGTGCCATTAAGGCAACAACTATGTTACAATTAATTATCTTCTCCATTTTGAATGATTTCAAATGTTACAAAAACATCTTTTCGAGCTTTATAAATCATTTTTGAAATGCAAAACCAAAGGATCAACCAAAAAAAAAGTTGTAAAGAAAATACATTTTTACAAATTACAAAATGTGTTTTTTTTTCATTTTGACCCCTCCTACTTTCAAACCTCATAAATTTTTTATTTCTTATTCATTTTGAACGATTTAAAGTGTTATAGGAATGCCACTTAAAGTTCTACAAATCATCTTGGAAATGCAAAGTCAAGGGACCAACCCAAAAAAAGCTATATAAAGAGAATACATTTTTTCAATTTGCAAAAGTTTTCATTTTTCTTCATTTTGACCCCTACTTTCTAACCTCATGATTGTTTTTTTTAATTCATTTTAAACGATTTAAAATGTTATAAAAGTGCCACCTAAAGTTCTACAACTCATTTTTGAACTCTAATAGTAATAGAACAACATACAAGGAATTTTTTTAGTGTTCAAGAACCAACCTTTGTAGCATTCGGTGGTTTGTTTTTTTGAGTTCTTGACCCCCTATACTTTGGGGGGCCGTAACTTTCTTAATCTTATTTTGTATTTTATGATTTTTAATGCACCATATGTGCCAATAGGAGGGGTTCAAAAAAAATTTGGATACCAAAAACAATAAAGCTCTCCCTTTGGATTTTTCTTGCATTGAACGTCTAAATGTCTAGTCATTTATTTATGTTGTTGCAATTTAATTTGCAACTAAAAAGCAACTAGAGGATTCAACCCATATGCCTTATTTTTGAATCCCATGTCACAAACTATACAAAAAAGGTGTCCTCTCTTATGTTTTCACACTAAAATACACATGCCATTTTGGGATGACTTCAAAAATGTTTATCCCTAAAGCTAAAATAAAAAATAAAAAATAAAACTTTACAAGAATATTTTTTAATTCATTTAGTTTTATACTTTCCTACTTACTTGCCTCCCTACATAAGTAAATAGGTCTTATTTTTCTACCTACCTATGTAGGTAGGTAAGTAAGTAGATATGTAATGTAGGTATGTAGGTCCTAGGACCTACCAACATACTTACCTATGGTTATGTATCGACCTACCTAGATATTAAAATGCATTATTTTTTAATTTTATTTTTCAAATTTTAATTAATATGCCATGTGGCAATTTTTTATTACGTCATGTGTCATAATATCAAACCATCAATAATCATAATAGATGATGAAAATCAATATTTTAAAAACAATTATTACAAAAATCTTCATAATGCCACATGTCAAGTTTCAATAGATGGATGAAATTATTAACATCAGCATGACATTATGGCTATAGTTATAGTGGAGTTGGATAATAGTTGAAAATGAGTGGGTTCGGTAGAGTTGGAATTGAGTTGCAATGAATTGCACCGTATATACAATGAGTTATAATTCTACAACTCATGTAACTTCTCTAATAACATTCACAATGTAGAAATATGGTGAATTGCAAGTGGTCATTACAATTCAAAAATTGAGTTACAAGGCCAATTGCAAAACACCTTTTTTCTTCATAATGAAAATAGCCTAGGGTATTTAAAACAACATAAAAATAAGCCTATTTACCATAATAAATTATAATAGTGAATTATGTCAACTTATATTGAAACATTATGTTTATATATAAGCCTATAATGAAATAGCTTTAATTAGGGTGAAATCATTAAGGTGGAGTGAACCTATTGTTTTCTTTTGAGGTCCCATAGTGATTTAGGCTAATGAACTACACCCCATTTTTGCATTAGTGATCATTAACATTGCATAATAAAATAAAAGATGAAATTGTTGTTATAAAACAAACACGATTTGATGAAATTAAATGGTTCATATGTCTTTTTAAATTCATTTGGTGATCCTTGTCCTTTATACACATATGTCTTAATGAAAGAAACAATTCGTCTTGCTTATTGATTAATTTCACTACAAGAAATTTGGACATAAATGACTACAATTTTAGTTGCAAAAGATAAAATTTTAGTCGCAATGAACACATGCAACTATAAACCCTATAGATTGCCTTGGACAAGTGGCAAAAGACAACTAATTGTAAAAAACTTCATGTGGCATGTATGACATTAGTAGTCACTTGCAATCAAAGGATATTTCATCCATCAACTAATCATAGGACTATGTGATTACATCTATGACTACATTAAATATTGGGCAACGTTAAATTTTAATTAAATTTAAATGATTTAATATAATTTTTAAATCACATATATATTAAATAAACTATTTATATTTATAAAAATGATGCAATATAATCATTCATGTTATTGTTAATTTCAAAATTTTCATCCTATGAGTTGTTGACATCTATCACAACCTAGGTTAGGTTAAAAGCCTAATCTAAGTACCTAGGTAAGCCACTTAATCTAAACACCTAAACAGGTCTAAGTAAGCACCTAGGTTATCCCAGCTCTATAAGACATATATAATCAACATATCATCTTGACCATAACTATGTCACTTATGAAGTTTGATCCTTAAACCCCAAGGATGGATATCAACTTCTTTGCCATCAAACCACCCCACTTGATGTGAAAACATAATAGGATGCATTTTATTTACCCAATACTTGGTTTTAAAGATTGCACACACATCAATTTCAATATTTCATATTTATTAATATTTACCCAAATGGAAAATTTAAAAGTTTATTCTTAAAGTACAATGATGTACACAATTAAAAATATTTTTCTTTCAAAAAGTTACATTAATTTGAATAAGTTTTTTCAAATTTTGTAAAATTGAATTACATTTTGATGACAATTCATTGTGAAAACAAGTTCAAGCACATGATTTATAAATGGAAAATATTTTTCAATTAAAATAAAATAATTTATTTATTTATCTCCCACATTTCAATCCTTCATTTCATTTGAAAACATGTTATACAATGTGATTATAATATATCTTATTTTAATTAATTCACATATAATTTTTAAATGGATAATAAATCAATCACATTTCAAAAATATATAATAAAATTCCTTTGTCAGTTATACTATTTATGATGTATAATATTATTTATATTTTAAATTTTAATTTAAAATATATTTAATAATTTTAGATAATTAATGAATTTAATGGAATTTTAAATTTTAAATTTTTACAAATGTAATATACGAATGTTATTTAAAATTATGATAAAAGTTTTATGATTAGATAAATGATATATTTCTTAGACATCTTATTTGATTATGATTATAATATGTTGTAATTTTACCAATAAAATTTAATTTAATTGTATGAAATATAATTAAATAATCATCATCTACAACATTTATAAACATATCAGAACTCAAATATATTAATAAAAATATAATAATTTGTATCGAACCAATGTCAATAAACAATAAAAATACCAATAAATGATTCAACACAAGTTGATTATCGAGCAAATATTATAATTTCAAATATACCACATATGTTTTAATCATCAAGGTATGGTGAATGGAAAAATTATTGGGCCCTAGTTGCCAAAACAATATGACCAATTGCAAAAATAACTAAATTTTCATTCATCCAAGGATCCATTTGAGATTGGATGAAAAATTTGCACTTTCATTTTTTTTTCCCTTCCAAACATGTAATAGTCACAAACTATATCACATTTGTGACTTCATTTGGTTATATCAACATTATAGTTGCATATGTGACTACAATAGTCACATATATGACTACACACATTTATGACTAAAATAACACATAGGATTAACCTAACTATTGTCATAAAAGTAGTTGATTTGGACATTAGTTACATCTATAGTCACTAGTAGGAAAAGCCCACATTGTGACTTGTTCAAGTTGAGTAGAAGTGTTATTTACAATTATTGTAGTGTAAACCAAAATAGTTGCAAACAACACTTTTACTCACCTTGGACGAGTCATAATATGGGTTTTTTCTACTAGTAAATCATAATCATATGGTTGGAATGGACAATATTTCTTTTAATGTTTATTATACATGGATGTCATTTTTATCTTTACATTAAATTTACTATTGTAGTACCTTGGCATCTTTGAAATTAATTATATAGTTTTAAATAAAAAAATAATTCCAAAAAACAAAATTTTGTGAAGAAAAATATATAATCTTTTCGCTACTACAATTCATGGTTTTTTCAATTGGGTTTTCTTGTCAAAAAATACCTAAAAGTGATAGGTGTAAAAGAAACTACCTTGTCAATTTGGAAAAGTTGTTTCGGCCATGTATTGCATGATTAGGCAGTCAAATTGGACCTTGTCATTTTGAGTAGCAAAACGACTGACAAAATGACTAACTATTTGACTAGTAGATAGTGGACCATTTGACAGGGTCAATTTAATACTAAAATTAAAATCAATTTTTGGATTATTATTTTAAAAATTAATACATAGATGGGTAGGTAAATAGGTAAGTAAGTAGTAAATAGGTTTAGGTAGGTTGAAAAAAGGCATTTAAGTAGGTAGGTGCTAGCCTAGCCTAACATAACTTTCCCTCACCTAGCCTATTTAACCTAACCTAACCTAACTTCATTGAACTACTTTAGTCTAACCTACCTACCCTAATGTTCTAAGCATGCACATAGGTTGTAAGTATAAGGAATTAAACCCCAAACCTTCACAATGTTAAACCAAGTGCTTACTAATGGACTGCACCGTCAAAGGTGTTTAACTTTTATCAAGTTTTTATTTCACATGTTTATTTCACATCATTAAACATAATGGTTAAACCTAGGTGACAATTAGTGGTTAAATTCAATGATTTAAAATAATGGTTAAACCTAGTGGCTAAACTCAATAATTTAAAATAATGGTTAAACTTAGTGGCTAAACTCAATGATTTAAAATAATGGCTAAATTTAGTGGTTGAATTCAATGATTTAAAATAACGGTTAAACTTAGTGGCTGAACTCAATTATTTAAAATAATGGCTAAACCTAGTGGTTCAACTCAACAATACAAAATAATGGTTAAACTTAGTGGCTCAACTCAATGATTTAAAATAATGGTTAAACCTAGTGGTTAAACTTAACGACTTAAACTAATGGTTAAATTTAATGGCTGAATTCAACGAATTAAATTAATGGCGAAATTTAGTGACTAAATTTGAAGACTTAAATTAATGGTTAAACCTAGTGGTTAAATTTAACAACTTAAACTGATGTCTAATCCTAATGGCTAAATTCAATGATTTAAACTAATGGTTAAACCTAATGGCTAAATTCAACGACTTAAGCTAATGGCTAAACATAATGGTTAAACCTTGATTAAATTTAATGGATAAACATAATGGTTAAATTTAGTTGATAAACCTAATGGTTAAACATACTTCATGGCTAAACCTAAGCAAAATCTACTAGTTAAACATAATTACTAAACTTTGGTTAAACATGATGTTTAAATTTGGGCTAAACCGATGGTTAAACATAATGGTTAAATCTCAGTTAAACTTAATGGGTAACTTTAGTGGTTAAACCTTAGGTGGCTATATTTAGTGGTTAAATTTAGGTTATACCTATTGGTAAAATTTAATGGTTCAATTTAAGCTAAACCTAGTCCCAAATTTAATGGCTAAATTTAATCATTAAATTTAAAGTAAAATTAACGGCTAAATTTTGATTAAAATTTGGGTAAACCTAATGGCTAAATTTATTGGTTATTTAAATATTAAAATTAGGTAGGTAAGTGGGTGGATAAGGAAGTAAATAATATGTTGGTAAGTGGCTAGGTAAGTAGGTAGGTTGTAAAAAGGTGCAAAATATAGGTATGTATGTAGGTACGTAGGTGAGAATGTATAAGTAGGTAGGTGGGTAGGTGGGTAATAGATAGGTAAGTAAGTAACTAAATAAATAGGTGAATGAGTAAGTAGGAGGTAGATTCATAAGGTAGTAAACCATGTCGTATTTAACTAAAGATCATTGGCCATTTTGATTAAATATTCAACTTGACTAAAAATCATTTGTCATTTTTATTAAAGATTAGCCATTTTGACTAAATGTTCAATTTGACTAAAAACCATTGGTCGTTTTGACTAAGGTTGTATAATTTAACTATGTGTATTTAATCAAATGAATGACTATAGTCAAGTTGATTAATCAATAAATACATGTGTCATTCAAGCCCTTGTCCTTAAGTAAAATGTACATGTTCATTAGTCAAAATAACAAGCTAATCAATTTGAACCTTTTAAAAAATCATGAATTGTAGTAGTGTTTGGAATATTCAAGAACATTTTATTCTTAATGTATGAAAATTTCAAAATTCATTAATTATTTTATGAACATGTGTTGAAGTAACCTTTGTATTACATTAATAAAAAATATTTAAGCAAATTTGAAAATATGATGAATCTCTTGAATCATGTGTGCTTTCAATATCCCATGAATATGTTGTGGGGTTAAAATTTTCTTTTAATGTGTGTCATCAATTGAATTAATTAATGCATAAGAAAATGAATGATTTGTTGACATAGAAGCTTTACAAGAAAAAGAAGGGAAACAAACAATGTAGTAATAAAAAAAAATAAAAAATGATCTAATTATTAATGAAACACCAATGCTTGCAAATTTGGTGTAAATTGAAATGGGTAAGATTTAAAAAAACCATAAAAGTTAATCATAACAAATTTCAATTATTAAAATTTCCAATAACATTGTTTTCCCTTTCTAATTATTATGGTTTTTTAAAATCAATAAAGTATATTCCCCCTTCAACTTTGGCTTTTAAAAATTAAAAAAATTTAGTGAAAACTTGTTTTGGACTTTTAAAAAAACATTTTCAAAATTGTTTGAGCATTTAAAACATTATTATCTTTGTTAAATTAAGGTCTTGAAAGGAGATTCCAAGATGGGATGTTGACTTAACAAACATTCCCATATCTAAACATCTTTACAAGATCTAGATTGTTGTGGTGTGTTTATTTGAAAGCAACCTTAACTTGGTGAACAATAAAAACACGCCCATATAACATTATGGATGAGAAAATGGCAACAAGCAATAACATGGATGTCAAAAAGAAAGATTTGAAACACTAGACATTAGACACTAGAGGTGCTATGTTGGACATGAAAATTATCTTTTTGAGCAATAAGGGTCACTGAGATGTTAAGGGTTGAAGGTGTTGGACACATTGTAATAGGACACCAAGAAATACATAAAAAATGTTGTGGGCATTGAAAGTGAAAATATTTTATGTTTTATATGTTTTTCAAACAAAGGGTCATTGGGAAGCATGGTAGAAAAGACATTGGGGGATCTATGGGAAAGGCCTTTAAAAATCTTATTTTAAGGGAATGAAAGCACCAAAAAAGACATAATGGGTGTTAAAAGTATTAATGTTTTAGTAGTGAAAATTATGAAATTTTATATTAAAAACTGAATGGAAGTGGAAATGATTTCATGGATAATCTAAATGTGATCATGGATTACCAATGTGTGGTAATTAATTATTTTTAAATAATTTATTTAAATAAAAATTCAATATAATAATATTTTGACCTAATGTCAATTGTTATTTAGTAGTAATGTGAAGTAATGTGAAGGCCAAGTATTGGATTATTATAACTTTTATATAAATTATGAATTCTTTTTGCATGCAATCATATTAACAAGAGCCAAAGCAAGTGTAACCAATGCTTGAATTTTAACATTTTAAGGTCAAAAATTGTATTTTAATGTTGTAAATAGCTAACAAATTTACAAGATAATATTTTAAATATATTATGGGAACTTGTGGAATTATTTGGATTGAATCTTATGAGTATGAAATATTGAAAAAACATTCATAAAATGTTATAACCGATATTTTTTTTGGGTTTTTTCATTCTTTAAAGGACTTGAATTTTAAAAAATGACATAATCATATATAATAATTATTCACATTTTTATAATATTATAATATGTCATGACACAAAAATAATATTTTTTGATATCGTAAAAAACATGGATTTCGATCCATCACCTTTGTAGCCAATTATAATTTGCCGCATCATCATGGTAATTAGTCCCAACCTTTCTAAGCAATTTCCCTAGTAGGTGATTGTGATTTTTAAAATCCTATTTGCACCCAATTATTAATATATAAATTAAAGGTTGGGGGACAAATTGTGTCATTCGTGAGCACATTATCATAATCTTTCAATGATGATCATACGTTTATAACAACATGACCAAAATGATTCTTCTAAAAAATTAATGAATCTCCCATCCCCAACCTTACTCTTTGCACCAAATTTACATTGTCATCCTAGTTTTGGAATGAAATTGTTCATAATACAAAGAATATACATAGATCTTTTGCACCCTCAAGCGTAAACCATTTTGAAGTGACCAAGAGAATGAAGCAACCAACAAAACAATTTTGACCTAATAACAACTTGGTTGAATCACCAAAAGGCCTCTTGGGTGAAAACTAATTTATTATTTATGGCCATTTCAACGCGTGTCTGTTGAAAAATTAATTAATTTTGAAATTTTCATTTCAACAAATGGAATATTTTTAAATATTCACTAATATCTTTCAAAATATTTTTTGATTTGAAAGAAATAATTTTTGAAAATTTCAACAATTCTGAAAATAATATGATTAGTGCCGAATTGGCCAAGGTATTAGGGTAATCATCATTAGTCATTTAAATTTTCAATGTAGGTCAAAATTACGTTCAAATCTCTTTTTACATAAATCATTGAAGCTACAAAATTTCTTACTTATTATCATTAAAAAATATGAATTCTTTATTTTCATTGTAAAACATCAAATTGAAATGAAAATCATTAAAAAAAATCACATTCATTGTACAACCTGAATTAGGTTAAGAAAAAAACTTAGTTGGAAATAAGAAGGAACTTTCAAGTTTCAAAATACCAACAATAGCTCACAATTTCATACTAGCACATTGGCAACAATTGACATCATTTCTCAAGTTTGCAAGAAGAGTCTCCAATTTTTACATTCTTCTATTCCTTGAAAAAAAAGCCATTGAATGACATTCTTATCGTACATAACACTAATTATAAATATGATCATGGTTACCATCTTGCACCTATCAAACAAATGTTTTTCCAAATCATTGATCTTGATCTTGATCTTCAGTGTAGCAATGGACCCATTAAAAAAAAACTTAGATTTAAGAGAGATGAGAAAAATATTCAAGGTTTACTAGAAGATAGATCCAACAAAGGGACTAAAAATCATGATCATGAGAAGTTTGTGAGTTCAAGAATGTGATGGGAGATTTCACAACTTGAAATTTGAGATTGTAGCCAAAAAAGAGGGGTGATTTAATTTGTTTGTTAAAGAGTGAAAGTTTTTTTTGTCGTATAAAGGAAAATCCTACTTATAGAAAGCTTTGAAAGAGTGGCAAGTTAAAGCAAGGTAGTCTTGGAAATTGATATTCCTCCTAACCAACATGTGTGATATGGATATCGTAGACAAAATCATCTTAACAATGTCTCATATCATAGCCCCCTATGCTCTTCCATGTCACTCCAAGTGCAAATCCCTAACTCCAAAGCTAATAGGTATTCAAATTTTAAAATATTAGAAATCCTATGCATGTTCACTATAAATCTCTAAAATATTAGAAGTCCTATGCATGTTTCCCTATAAATCTCTAAAATATTAGAATTCCAATGCACACTCCCTTGCATGTCAAAAAGACATGCATGTTCTAGACATGCAATGATAAGTGCATGCCATTTGCATGCAAGCGGTAAACTTACTAATCAATAAAGCAACGTAAAAAATAAATTCAATGCATCGATTTTGAACAATCTCATTTGACCAATACTTTTTCTCTTTGCACCTAGTCACAAGCCTGTGGGCTATTACAAAATTTTAGTGCCATTTTATTGAAATTCATTCTCAAAAGAATCCAAGGCTCCCATTCTAGCAATCTCATTGGCCATTTGGGCTCTTTTCACCCCTAGGCAGAAGCCTATTCCACAGACCATAAATATTATTTACCCTTGTCTGTATGCAAACAACAAATTTTTTTTTCACCCATTTTGTTCTGAAAATATATTTCAAATTTTATCACATTTTTGATATCATAGAATTGAAAAATAAAAATGCACAGATTATGTGCTAGAACCTTGTCTGTAAATGGCTATTACCCATTGACTACTAGTTCACTCAAGTTAACTAAGAAAACAAATTCAGACCACCAAAATCCAACAATCCCATTGGACTGAAAAAAGAATTTTCAGGCCTACACACAACCCTAAACAACCTTATTCTGCTGAACATTGAAAATAATGATCCCTTTCTAACATTTCCATTGGTCTTGTAAAATTCTCATCAACCTACCAATGCCCATTACACATTTAACTGCTAGTTCACTCTGGATAGATAAATAAAAATCAAACTACCAAATCCAGCAATTTCATTGGCCATAATATTTTTTCTGCACACCTAGATATAAGCCTAGATATTCAAAACCCTCTGCATTTTTAGTAAACTAAAAAAAAAAAAAAGACTCACAGGGGTAAAAGAAAAAGAAATTGAAGTAGGGACGTTAGAACTCAGGAGCACCCAAAAAAAAAACTAGTTGTGTTTGCCCCCATACATGCTAAGTAAAAGCTAAAATCATACATGCATGTCTACTACCTTAGGGTGATAATAAATTTTTATAACATAAAAGGAAACAACAACACAAAAAAATTAATCAATTAAAGTTTAATTTCATTATGATTTCTGTTATTAAATCTTCATCAAAGCCTTCTTGAAGTTTAAGAATCTCATTTTAATAAGGTTTAAAAGGATTGGGACTAATTATTTGTATGTTTATAAAATAATTTCATTTAAAAAATTAGTCATATGAATTGTTTTTTACATTTCATAGTGATATGAACCTCGTGATACAAAAAGGCAAGTGACAACCCAAAATAAATAAAATGATATAGAGGCATGAATAAATCAATTACACTTCATATTTTGAGAAAAAGAAACCCAACAAGTAGATGGGCAGACCTCAAAACAACCCATCAATTAGATGGGTGCACCCAAAATCTACACATGCTCATCCAATAGCTTGGGGCAATAAAAAAAGAACCCAAAAAACAAAAAAACAAGAGAAAGAAATTCTAGTTATGAGCATTCGGTGCCAGGATGCCACTAGAAATCTCTAGAATGTTATAACAGGCCACCTCAGAGCTTAGAGACTCACGATTTCCACGAAGCTACAGCACATTCTGTCCAGAAAGAAAATCTAGTTAGGAGTATTCTGTGACAGGATGTTACTAGAAATCTCTAGTATGTTATAACAGACCACAGACTCACCATTTCCACGAAGGTCACAGCGCATTTTGTTGAGGTTACTATAACATTCTGATCTCGGAATTTGCCATTCCTTACTCACTACGAGCAAGTTACTAGTGACAAGCTCTCTCTGTCTTGCTGTTTTTCGCTGCTGCGTGTCCTGCGTGTTCTTCGCAGTGTGTTTTTGGTGCTGGTGGTTTTTGGGAGAGTTGTGGATTTTGGCGACGCAATTACAGCGATTTGGAAGCTGGAGAAGCTAGGCATGACGGCGATGGCAAGCTTGTATCAATGCGCCGGTTCTGTGGTGTCGAGTTCTCTCACTCGAGTCTCGAATAAGCCACAATCCAGGGTTTGTTCCGGAGCTGCTACTACTTCTTCTGGTGCCGCTCGAGTTTCGTTTACAAGAAGAGTGCGCGTGGACAGAAGGGGAGTGAGAAACGCGTGCTCTTATTCGCAGGGTTTGACTAGCGTTGGGCCACGGCAAGCTTTCGTGGGGCTCAGAATTCAGCGATTCCAAGGGACGAGTGGGACGGTGAAGCTTGAGAGGCGAGGCGGGCGAGGGGGGCGAGGCTCGCGCGCTGTGACTTTTGCCGAGGCTAGAGATGGACGGGTAAGGATGTCCGTCGGCGTGTAGGTGGTTGGAGTTCTTGGTGTAGGGTTTTAGTTTTCTGTTTTTTTTGTTTGAGATTATGCGTTCTTGGTTTCGGGTCTGCCTCGCAATTGCAGTTTTCCTAGAGCTTTCCGTGGTGGTACGGTGTCCAGATTAACCAGGCAGAGTTTACGGAGATGGCATGGCAAGCAATAGTGGCGTCACCAGACGTGGCCAAGGAAAGCAAGCAGCAGATCGTGGAGACAGAGCACTTGATGAAAGCGTTGCTGGAGCAAAGGAACGGACTAGCAAGAAGAATTTTCGCAAAAGCTGGTGTAGACAATACCACTCTTCTCGATGCCACAGATCGCTACATCCAACGCCAGCCTAAGGTACCTGTGATCAATTGTTTCTAAGCTTCCTTGTAACTCTATCAAATTGTGGGGTGCAGGGTTGCAATCCTCATCTACTCCCAGCCTTTATTTGTCCACTACCACACAATTTTGAATTTCAGACTACATTTTGTGAATGTAGAGTTCTAAGGGTTTGCTGGATTGGTTGTAGTTGTATTGGTGTCCGATGCACACAGTAAGTGGTAAGGTTGGATTGGCAACTTGGGAGTGTGAGAGCAGCAGGAGACTCTGTGGGGGATTGATGATGTAGTTGGATGAAAAGACAAATCAACAAAAACATATGATGGCAAGGAAGGGGCAGACTGGAGGGGTGGGGGTTTGCCCATGTTGCACTAGATAAAGAATTGTTGAGTTCTGCTTTCACATTAGAGGTGTTTTGTTGCAGGTGATGGGGGACACAAGTGGTTCAATGCTAGGTCGAGATCTGGAAGCATTGATAGAAAGGGCAAGAGGTCATAAGAAAGAGTATGGGGACTCCTTCATCTCTGTGGAGCATCTGGTTCTCGGGTTTGTTCAAGACAAGCGTTTTGGACAACAACTTTTTAGGGACTTCCAGTTGTCTGCTAAGTCACTAAATGCTGCTATTCAAGCCATTAGGGGCTCTCAGAAGGTCACAGATCAAGGTATACCATTGCAAATTCTGTTTGCTGTGTTGGTTTCAAGTGCTTCAAGAAGGTGTAAGAATTGAACTAGCTGCTGTGTCTGGTATTGGTAGAGAAGAGACTAATTTAGAGGTGTGATGTATTGTGTGTTCCCAGATCCAGAGGGCAAGTATGAAGCTCTGGAGAAGTATGGAAAGGATTTGACAGAGATGGCACGACAAGGGAAGTTAGATCCTGTGATAGGCCGTGATGATGAGATTCGTCGCTGTATTCAGATCTTGTCACGAAGAACAAAGAACAATCCAGTTCTTATTGGAGAACCTGGTGTAGGCAAGACTGCTATCTCTGAAGGGTGAGTGTCTCCAAAGTATGGGCTTGTGTGGGAGTTGTGTTTGTTGAGTTTACAGGACTGCCACTTATTGGAGAACTTGTGGTTCTGTGCTGTGCTTTTGTTTGAGTCTTTGCCAGGAAATGAATGTTGCAGAGTGAAGGTTGAAGTTACCATGGTTTTTCCTTGGTTCAATATTTCTGCTTGTCGATCTATTGTGAGCTGATGAACTTTCATCTGGGCAGGTTAGCACAGCGTATAGTGCAAGGAGATGTCCCTTCAGCGTTAATCAATCGCAAGGTAATACTTTATTGCTTTACCATGTGAAGTTCAGATTTGCATATAGAGTAGCCTGAGTTTTCTTGTTGAAATTGTTATTGTGGGTTTGGTACAGTTAATATCACTGGATATGGGAGCATTAATAGCTGGTGCCAAGTACCGGGGAGAGTTTGAAGATCGCCTGAAAGCGGTTCTCAAGGAAGTAACAGACTCCGATGGTCAAATTATATTGTTCATTGATGAGATTCATACAGTGGTCGGTGCAGGTACATATGATGGTTCATTTTTGCAGGTCTTTGTCTTATGTTTATTTCACTATTCAAGCTCTAGTGCACATCAAATTGCCAGGTGAATTATGGTGCAGGGTTACATGAATGGATACAACATCTCTTGAGGAACCAGTGTATCAAAACAAGTTATCTTAGCTGTGTGCTTCTTTTACTTGCAGGTGCTACAAGTGGGGCTATGGATGCTGGCAACTTATTGAAGCCTATGTTAGGACGAGGAGAGCTTCGTTGTATTGGAGCCACAACATTGGATGAATATAGGAAGTACATTGAGAAGGATCCTGCCTTAGAAAGGCGTTTTCAGCAAGTTTATGTAGATCAACCTTCAGTAGAGGATACCATATCTATTCTCAGAGGGCTTCGAGAGCGTTATGAGCTTCACCATGGTGTTCGGATTTCTGATAGTGCCTTAGTGGAGGCTGCTGTGCTTGCCGATCGTTACATCAGTGACCGGTTTCTTCCTGACAAAGGTCCATATTTCTGTTCAATATTCCTCTGTTTTGATTTGTTTGTAACATCTTCTACACTATCCTCACCTCATCTGTCACCTGCCTGACACTGATTACTGCACAAGATATTTCAGGATCATTTGAGACAATAAATCTAACAGGAGGTTGTCCTTGCCTTATCAACAGCTATTGACTTAGTGGATGAAGCGGCTGCAAAGTTGAAGATGGAGATAACATCAAAGCCAACAGCGCTTGATGAAATAGACCGGTCAGTGTTGAAATTAGAGATGGAGAGGTTGTCACTTGAGAATGACACTGACAAGGCCTCCCGTGACCGTCTTGGTCGCCTTGTCACAGAGATTGAATGGCTGAAGACAAGACAAAAGGAGTTAACTGATCAATGGGAGCATGAGAAATCAGTTATGACTCGCATCCAATCCATCAAAGAAGAGGTATGTTGACACCAAACATTGGGGGGTGTACCTTAGCTTCTCCTTGTGCTATAGGATGCTGCTCTGGTTTTTCCTCAGCAAAGGTCTTTCACTTGCATGGAGACTGGTGTTGAGGTTCTGTGGGAGTTATAGACATAGCTCTTGTACAGAGGGTGGCTGAGCCTGCACAGGATGCCTGGCTGTTTCTTGAAGGCAAATTTGGCTAGATTGTTAAGAATATGTCTCATATAAATGTCTGTGATGTTGCTTCTGACTTTGTGAGTAAACATGACAGGTTGACAGAGTGAATCTAGAGATACAGCAAGCAGAACGGGACTATGATCTGAACCGGGCAGCAGAGCTCAAGTATGGAAGTTTGATGACCCTACAGAGGCAGCTGGAAGCAGCTGAAAAAGCTCTTGACGAATATCAGAACACAGGCAAGTCCATGCTCCGTGAAGAAGTCACTGGAAGTGATATTGCAGAGATTGTGAGCAAGTGGACAGGGATCCCTATCTCCAAGCTTCAGCAATCAGAGAGAGAAAAGCTTCTCCATCTTGATGATGAGCTTCATAAGCGTGTTGTTGGCCAAGACCCTGCAGTCAAGTCCATTGCAGAAGCTATTCAGCGTTCAAGGGCAGGTCTCTCGGATCCTGTTAGACCAATTGCAAGTTTCATGTTCATGGGTCCAACTGGTGTTGGCAAAACAGAGCTGGCCAAAGCTTTGGCATCTTACCTTTTCAACACTGAGGATGCTTTGGTGAGGATAGACATGAGCGAGTACATGGAAAAGCATTCAGTGTCCCGGTTGGTTGGGGCACCTCCTGGTTATGTGGGTTATGAGGAAGGTGGTCAGTTGACTGAAGTGGTACGAAGAAGGCCCTATGCTGTAGTCCTTTTTGACGAGATAGAGAAAGCCCACTCAGATGTCTTCAACATCCTTCTCCAGATTTTGGATGATGGTAGGGTGACAGATTCACAGGGTCGGAAAGTGAGCTTCACAAACACTGTCATAATAATGACATCAAATGTAGGTTCTCAATATGTGTTGAATAGTGCTGATTCTTCTGCTGGTCTCAGCAAAGAGGAGGCATATGAGGCAATGAGAGCTCGTGTCATGGATGCTGCAAGGATGACCTTCCGACCAGAGTTCATGAACCGGATTGATGAGTACATAGTGTTTCAACCACTTGACAGAGAGCAGATCAGTAAGATTGTTAAACTTCAGGTAATTTACTTTCACCCTCCTGATGGAAATTTTTAAGTCCCTGTTCAAGATCTTAAATCCTTTTCCGTATAACCCTGTTGTCCATTGTGCACCTAGTTGGTACATCGTAGGCATGAAGTGGCTATGTGCATCTTCTTGTTGTCATCTTGTGATTCTTCACTTTTGCAAACATTAGCAAAAGCATAGTTCATGTAGTGAGTTTGATGTTGCATGGGATCTTTCTTTCTTTTGTGTTTTGATTTGTCCTGATAGCTAATCTTGAAATCTCGCTTGTCCTTTCTCTCTATACAGTTGGAGCGGGTACAGAAGCGGCTCAAGGACCGGAAAATCAATCTGCAGGTGAGTGAAAGTGCAGTGCATCTCCTGGGCAGTATGGGATATGATCCCAACTATGGAGCCAGACCTGTAAAAAGAGTAATTCAACAAAGTGTAGAGAATGAGTTAGCAAGGGGTATATTGAGAGGAGACTATAAGGAAGAAGATACTGTGCTGGTAGATACTGATCTTACTGCTGTTGCTGGTGGTAATCTGCCACAGCAGAAGTTGAGTTTTCATAAGTTGCATGTGCCTGAAGTGCTACCTGAGCAGTCTGATGCTGATCCTTATGCCTATGCCAAGGGTGGTCAATAGAGTGTGAATTAGATTACACTAGCTTGCCTGTGAGAGTAGTGTGCTATGATCGAGCACAAGAATACAGAGGATGTGAAAGCTATGATACAGGAATGGCAAACCTTCAGGTTTTTTTTTGGCACCATGTGTGATTTTGGATTTGCACTCTTTCTTGACCTTTTGTTCTGGAAAGATGATTTACGCAGGAGGTGTTCTCTTGCATGTAGAGAGATTTTTTTGAGGATTTTCGTGACAAAATCGGAGGATTTGATATATTCTGTCCTCAAAGTCTTTTGAATAATCTTGGTGGAATTTTCTTGATAATTTTTTGTTGGGATCACATCTTCTGTGTGTGCCAAACTGTTATGAGAGTTTTGATTTCTATGGGAGTCTATCATTGAAGCTGGAGTGAATCAGGCACTCTCTGGAGGATAAAAAAGGGAACCCTCTTTGGACTTGATGATTCCCTACATGCAAGTAGGTACCTGGATCCAAGTGTTAAATCCGCAGGTTCTTGGTAAATGTATCAAGAACCTGACCTGACAAGATCTAAATATTAAAAACTCAATCTAGATTGTTTACCTGTGAATATCAGCAATCGTGATAGAACTGGGGTAAAACTCAGTACTATTTTACCCACACATATTTTTCAGTGCAGGAAATTCTCAGTACTTGCCTGAGTTTTAGTGTCTTAGATGATACTCTTAAGGTTCAGAGTTTCTGCCATCATTTTGAGTTTGTGTGTTTGAATTTTTTTTCTGTGTGCATAAGTTTTGAGTTCTAATTTTTGTCTGTTTGATTTCTCTAGTGTATGTGCTCTGATTTTTGTCTAATTGAGCTTAATTGATTTTTCCCAATTCATGGTGATTTCTCTGATGTATACATGTTTTTCTTGAAATCATATCCTTAAAATGGCATCGTCCTCAAAATGGCATCCATTCCAATAATAACCCTAAACCCTATACTGAATAACCGCCACAAATTGGAAAAAATAAATTGCACTTTACCTGGAGGTTCTGAAATCTTTTTTTGAAAAAATTTAAAACTTTACCCAAAAGGTTAACAGAAGTCATAAATATAGAATACCTGCAATTTTAAGTTCTCTTAAAAAATCACTACCCGCCCAACACTGGTCCAAACATACTGATCTGATTTGACAGGTTTACGGCCCATTGTAGATTGCAGAATCAACTGCCAGGGCCGATTTTGTCATTTACTACTCAAGTTTACAACCTACCTGTCTACTTCACAATAGCCTCTATGTTAGGGAATGTGCCCTAGGGCATCATTTCAAAGGTCACACCCTTTCACGCTCTTAATTTTCCTAATTTGCATATTGATGGATTCTCAACTTGGAGCTACACAGTACTTGTAAAGAATTTGTTAAGAATCTCTCGGGATTGAAACAGATACAAGCTGTGAAGATGGTTGGTGTAAGAATATGCGGAATTAAGTTATTGAAGTAGCTACAAGCCCCAACTTATGAAATAAATCTAAAACCTTGAATTTCTTTCTAAGCTAAAAGATTGTCACTCCAATTCGTTTTCAAAGCACAAATTATATTGGTTTGGCCATGATGCATGGCATGCTGGATTTCATTCTTTATGAACTTGTTTACAAATTCATGGTTTGTGAATTCACGTTCTTTTGAGCACCTCCAGGCGGCTGCTACATGCTATCAGAATTTTTTGTTGGAAATAGACTTGTAGTGGATCTTGAAATTCTGGACCAACTCTTTATCTAAGTTTTGTGGATTGCTCGGGAAAGACTACTGGTATTTTGGGGGTAGAGGCAAGAGCTGATGAACAAATCTCGGCAGCAGTTGATGACACATGAGGTGAACCGGATGGTGTCGAAGGTAATGTAGTTTGGCTCAAATATTTCTCAAACTTTCCATTGCACTAGGATGATCATCCCTGCAAGTTGTTTGACATCTCCATGGTTTTTATACGGCCCTGGTTGCAAACTAATGCAGAGAAAAAAGGGACCAGCTCATGTAATATCCATTGTTGGTGTTGTGCAGGGGCTGTAAGTTTTTTAAGTTATTATGCTAATTCGTAAACTCTTGTGTGCATGTATAAATCCTTGGAGCTCAAAACCACAAGCGGCTGGACGTGGAAATTGATTGTGATCCGGTTTGTCTACAAGCAGCAGGCACACTAGGTTAGACATGGACATCAACCGTTTCATCCAGGAGCTGGTCGAGGAGGACACCGCGAGGACGCGTTCCTCTGGTGGATCGAACTCCGTAAATGCACAGATTGCAGGGAACAGCTCTGTCGATTCAAACTCAACCCCTCGAAGCGACAGATCCGTCGCCTCATATAATCCTAGGGGTCGCGGTCGGGATCCCCCAAGCTCTGTCAGCTCAAACAACCCTAGAGGTCCACCAAGCGACAGCTCCGTTAACTCAAACAATCCTGGAGTTGAAGGCAGCGGTCCTTCAAGCATTGTTGCGGGATCAAACAATTCTAGGGGTGGAGGCTCCATCTGTTCAAACAACCCTGGACTTAGTGCACTGAGCGACAGTTCTGTCGGCTCAAATTCTGCTGAAAGCGGCGATCAGGGACATCCCCCAAGCTCCGTCGCGTCAAACGCCCGTGGAGGTGCATCAAGCGGCATTGTCTGTGTCAGCTCAAAAACCTCTCTCTCCGGCAACTCTGTCCGGTTCTCCTCGCGGACCTCATTTCCTGGCATCCTCGAATCGACCCCATTCTCCCGGATCCCCTCGGCCTTATTCTCGCGGGAACTTCCCGGGATTTCCCCTGTGGGCTCATTTCCCCGAGCCACCAGCAGCAGCGACTTCCATTGTCTCCTTGGAAGGTCCAGAGATTAAGGGACGATTTAGCTTTTTTTTCATTTGGTCCCGCATTTTTGAGAAGGAATGTTCACCATGTTTCATTGAGGAATGTGTTACCGGGTGAATCTGTGATCATAATCGGAGATTTTTTTTTTCTTTTTTTTTGGAGTTTTAGGGTTTAGGGTTCATGATACATTTCCTATTTTACCTGTAGTAGGTCTGAAGTCATAACTTGCCAATCTATCTATGAAGGAAGGTAGTTTGTTTATTGGCCTTTCTTACCAAGGCAAGGATATTGTGTTTAGATTCAATATAGAGTTTAGTAGCTTAAGGGATTTTGGCCCCTAGGTAATAGGTCTATGTTTTATATGAGGACTTTTGAAAGATGTTATGTTGACTTGTGTTGAAACTTGAGATTAGTTATATGTAGTTATAACTAGTGTGGCCTGTGCCGTTGGCCCAAGTGTGAACCCATTATAAAATAGGGAAACTCAACATGTGAACATTGCTTTGCAACGTATGTATCAATTTTTTATACAGCCAAATATGAAAGGAAATCATACTTGAATTGAATGGTAAGCCTTCTGGTAAGCCTTTGAGTGTTACCACGTTCTCAACTGATTTTTCCTTCCAAAACCTGGTTTTTGGAATTCATTTGAATTTTCAGCTGCAGATATCATTTAAAAATCAATATCTCTCACATTCTGAATCCAAATTTTACCAAATAAATTCCATTAAATCCTGCTCATCAAGATCTTTCCAACAACACCAAAGGCACGTTCCAATTCCTCCGAAATTTCTAGCTACAATTTAATTTTCAGTGAAAAGTTCATTCAATATAAGAACTTTTGTACAACAAGTCCAAATGTCATGGAACCAAGCCCATGCACCCCTCCTTGTCAAGAGCTTTCCAAAGACACCAAGAACATGATCTGAAGCATCCTGGTTCAGTGGATCTCATAACTACAAAACAAAACAAACTACCTTCCTTCATAGATAGATATCTTGAAGGATTTTGGTTTCTCTGAGAGGATTTTCGAAAGATTATATTTTTGCATGGTGAAATATTTGAGTTTCCATGATTCTTCTTTTGCCTTAAGGTACATGTTAATGTAAATAGCAAGGCCACAGTGTGACACAACCTTTGTTTTGTTTGTCAGGTTGAGAATTCCCAAACCACAGCACCTCTTGTTGCCACTTGTCACAAGATTGTGATGATCTATTTCTGCGGATGTGTTACTATCATTTTTTTAAAAATTAAAAATTTATATATACTATTATTATTTTTTGTCTTTATATTGTCAGTGTCACAAGATTGTGATTAATCTTCTACACTTTGCACCTATGCTTGCAATTACATTTTTATATTTTTTCCCCTTGGTGTTTGTTTTTTAATGTTTATTTTTGCAAGTGGGTGACATTACTCAAGTCACCATCATGTTAAATGGTCATTTTCTTTCTCATTGCTACTAGAAGCTCCTATAAACTTCTGTTTTTTTCCTTCTACATTTTTGGTAGCGTTTATCACCCTTGTTATTGTTTTTTCCTTTCCAAAACATCTTAAGCATTTTTCTTTGTTCCTTTTTTATCTATTGTAGATTATGTTTTTAAATGTTTCATGAAGATGAACCAACTTCCAAAAAACTTTGTAGGGAGTCCTATTAGAATTGAATTGGTTAAGTTGTCCATGAATTGTTATTTAGTCAACTCAATCCTTTCTTTGATGTTGAAGCTTCTAGATTTGGATCTAGCCATGTTGCACCATGCACACCTTCTCTTTGTAAGTTTGTAAATGATGATATTTTGTGGTTTGATGATGGATTTGACATATACTTACAACTATTTGAATTTGTTGATTTTGCTCACTTTACTAAAGTAGATTTTGATCCTAATATTTTTACAAACTTGTATAGTCCTAATTCACCATTCTTGGGTGGTGAAGATTTTAAACTTCCATTTGATGCTTTTGGTAATCAATGTTTTTCTCCCATTTCTTTTGCTTCTACATCAAATTGCATTGTTGTTATTCCTTCCAATTATATTACGCTATTGTTATTCTCTTTAACTATGATTCTCCTTTTAGTGAGGTTTTTTCAAATGCTCAATTTCTTGAGATTGATGAGGTTGAGTTAAACAACATTCAAAAAGGAAGGCATAGGGCCAATAGACATCTGGAACCATGGGTGAAATATGTGTTCAACAAATTAAGGAAGTTTCAAGGTTATGATATTCCAAAGTTCATTGCAAATTTCTCTAAAAGTGAAGACATTGTAATGGGACTTGTGGACATGCTATCTTTGTTTAATCTTCAAGACACAAAAAAAATGGTAATCTATATCTCCTACCAAGTAAGAATTTTATTCTTTTTGAATTGTTTTTTGTTTTGTTGTTTCATTTTGCAAGTTCCTACTTTGTGATTTTTTTATTGAATGTTTTTATTAGGTTTTTCTTGTAATTTGTTTTTGTATTGCACAACATCCAATCCTTAATTAGAAACACTAGTAGGCTTATTAAATATTGGTAGAATCATTAGATTGTGGAAACTAGTGTAATTTCAATAATTCCTTTCAATGTCTTTATTAATTTGAAGTACCATTTGAAATGAAGATAACGGGTGATGAAGCTACACTTCATGTTTTTAATGCTAGTCTTGGGAAGTCTATAAAGAAGTCTATTGTCTTTTTTATTCAAGAACAATAGAAGATGCTAATGTAACCAATTTGTCAACCAACATCTCTTGTTGGATTCAATATATGATTTGGGTATTTTTGCACGAGGAATTTCTTCATAAGAAGGTGCTTTGAACTCAAGAATGTGGACTTTGAAGAGTTTTCTTTGGTGTAAGTGCCTACTAGTTTGGTTTTTAAATTTTGTCAAAGAGTTTCTAAAATTTGAAGAATCAATATTACAAAATTTTCAGCAAATTGGCATAAGCTTCTTGTTAATTGCCCTATGGATGATGTCATTGCAACCTTCAAAAAATTATCCCATCAACATCCTATTGTCTGGCCTAATGATAACTCAAGTCTTCATTCATTGTTTTTATGGCCCAAACTTAAATGGAAGAAAAATGATGATGTTTGGTTCATTATATTTTTGGTTGGTCAATACATTTTTGATAGTTAGTTTCTGACTCACCTAATCAATTATGATTGATTTTTGACAATTTGACTTGTGATTTTATTCTTTGAAAAACTTTGAAAGAAAAAAATTGTCAAACAAAAATGGTTGAAAGGTTGGGATAATTTGAATCGAAGAAGCTCTTGTTCCATGAAAATACAATATGGAGGTGACAAATCATCAAGATCTTACATCTTACTTCCCATTTTTTTCTTGCTTTGTATTTTGTTTTGAAATTATTTGTTGCTTTTGTTAATTTGTGATTTCATTCAAGTCTTTCATGTATTGTTTTGTTGTATGTTTGTAGGTATAATCAAATTGATAGACATTTAAAGAACAAAGCTTTGCAATGTATCATTTTTGGTGATTTGAAGGGCACTTGTCTTCTTTAATATGATGAAACTTTCAATGAGGAAAAGGAGGCATTTGAAAAGATTAAACAACCATTATTTGTCCTTCTTTGATCTTTCGTTTTGTTTTTGGTTTCTAATTTTTATTTATTTTTAGGAAGTATAACCATATTGATTTGGTTTTTACTAATTCAAATGTTCTTACCTAGGAAATATCAATTGTTGCTAATGGCGTTTTTGTACATGTTGTATCTATTGGTGATAGTATTTTTGTTATTTTTTTAGTTAATTTTTTCCTATTGCTTTTTAATTTTTCTCTATAGGATGTTCATATTTAAGATTTGGTTGATGCAATTTTTATTGATTCACTTCTTCCTAGTGATGAAGGAGGTGGTGTACTTGACATTGTTCATGGTACTAATATTACCCAACAAAGATTTGATGTCGTTGCTAGTGTTCTTGGTTTGGGAAAACCACATGCTACTGATTATGTCAATGCTATTTTAAAAAATATGATGGTGTAGGCCCCAAAACCAAGTATGAAATATGTTAATATTGAGGATGGATTTTAGAACAAGATGTTAGACATGTCTGATGTGGAACTTTCAAAGCACAAACAATAGATAGAGGTAATTCATAATTAGCGATTGCTTGAGGTGTTGAATGCAAACACATCTTCTGGGCATGTGTTTAGCCATCTTCATAATTGTCCCATCAAGATCGACTTAGTTGTTAATTCCAAGATTGTTCATAATTTGATAGTAGATATGGAGGACAAGAATGCATTATGATTTTTTTCATTAGCTTTGATCTTCAACATTTTAGGATTTTAGATTCATGCTTTTGGGATTTTTAGATTTCATATTATTTAACTTCATTTGAATTTTTCATTTGAACTTTTCAATAATTTGAAAATACTTGTTGGCATGGCATTGAGGTTAAGACTCAAATATTTGAGCTTGGATTCTTTTTTTCCTGTTGTAATTTCATAGCTTGGACAATTATTGATTTTAGTTTACAAGATTCATAGTTCATAGAATTGTTGGCATCAGAAGTTAGTATATTGATTTCATTTTTAAAAATTTCATATAGGTGCTGGCATGAGAAGTTGGCACATTGATTTCAATTTTTATTTTCATACAATTGCTAGCATATAAAGCTGGATTTTAGTTTGCAATGTCATTTAACTCCAAATTTTTGAAGATTTTTTGGAAGGTTCATAAATAAATTTGCAAAGTATTTAAACAATAGATTTAAATTGAGGAATTTGAAGAAAAGGGGGGAGCCGGAAACTGAAAAAGAACTGAAAATATTAAAAAAAGAAAAAATCAAAATTGTACCTTCTGTAATGTGGAAGGACAGTTGCCAACCTGTACTGGGCCTTCTCAATTTCAGAAGGTACAGTGAAATCTTCTGGTGTATGAGGGTCCTAAATTAACAAAGAAAAAAAATGCGCAATTCTTTACAAAAGCCCTCAATGATGAGTAGGGATGCAACAAGTTGGTTTTGTAATATTTTTCCTTCGGTGCTTCTTGTTGCACTCTTGGTACCGTTGGAGAGCCCTCATTGAGTAGGGGTACATTAGTTGGTTTCATAATATTTCAACCTACAGTGGAAAAGTTATTGAACATTGAACAATGCTTTCACTGAAAATTCATTTAAATCAAAACTAAAATTTATAGGGGAATTTGGGCACACTCTTGATGTTGTTGCATAGACATCACATCAACACATACTTGCACACACCCAGACTGACACATTAGAAAATCAGATCATTATGTTGCACATGGAAAGTAAAGAGTCATGTAAACTATCCATCTCTCAAATTGTGTCTTCACAAAATATCCTGAAGTACAAAAATGGTTTTTCACTTCAGCCACAGCTGCTGGTCTTACTGAATACTTCTACAACAAAATTACAACCTGCCAAAACAATTCTCACCACACACACTACACCTCCTCCATGTGCTAGATAAGTTGGCCCACCACCAACCAGGGCTCACCCAAAAACTCAGATGCTTGCTCTCCTTACAACACTTTTCCAGAAAAACACAAAAAGTTCCTCTTGACTTACCCACCAGACAAAAAAAGGGCTAAATTGTGCCAACTTGGCACCACAGATACTCCACCTCCCTCCACAAACAACTACAGTCTATCAACTTCTCCCCACATGCTTTCCAGCTTGCTCTCTCTCCCATTAAAATTTTCATCCACACTACCATCCAGAAGCTTCTTTGCCAAGAAGCTTCCTCAACAAACTTCAGGTTGACATAATTGCCCACATTCAGAAGGTCCCAAAATGGCAGCAGAAAATAAAAGCTAGACTATATGATCAAAGTTGCAACCCTAACCCTAGTCTAGAAAATGCCAACCTATTTTGGGGCTACAGATATGACTGATCCCACCTTAAAAAGTTTGTGCCAACACAAACTACAGCAAGACTGCACATTGAACACCTGTGAAATTCTTTTCTATGAACACATCACTTCCTTGCACACCTCCCACTTCATCACTACTTGCCTTGTATTTTTCTGTGATTGCTCTGGAATCACTTCAGGTGGTTGCTCTGGCATCCCTTCATATGGTTGCTCCAGCACTGATAAAGCATCACTTTGTATATGTTCAATTTCCTGTGGAACAGAATTGATCCTTACTGCTCGTAGTTCTTTCTTGATCAAGTCCTTACATCAACTTTTACTTTTGAACCTTTCTTGAAAACTAAAGAACTCTGCTTCAGTCATTTGAACTAATGCATCTGATAATTTATTGTGTATTGTTCCTGCATTATGTTTGCCAATGTTTCTCCCTCACTGAATGCTCACATTACAAACATCACACAAAGAATCTGAAGACATGGTGCAACCAACTTTCCCAATTCTCCTGATCCTTAACCAAGTGAGTCCCTGGAAAAAGAAAAATTCAAAACATAAGTTACTAATGAGATGGCCCTATGTTCACAAGTTCCAAGTGTAATATACATATATAAACATCATATATGAAGTGAGAAGAAGGGAAGAGAAGTTGAAAATGCCAATTCTAGGGAAAGCAGATGTGATGGACATTAGAAGTCTGAGATGGGTATAGATCAATCATTGAGGGAAGAGGATGAAGAATGTTGATATACAAGAGGAAGCCAACAAGGAAACAAACCAGAAAAAAGATATAAAGAGACTAGAATCACCCAGTAACACATGTCTTGAGGGAGGGGAAACAGTGGCACATACAGAAAGACACAACAAAATTGGAAACATGAAGAACTGGCATTAGAAAAACCCTTCGAGAAGATAAAAGTAATCAATAGCTCACAGATGGGAATGTAAGAACAAGACAGAAAGAATGTTCATGTGGAAGAAGGGTGAATACTGAACTGTAAGAAGGTGGGCCAAGACACTGGAGAAGGAGAAGGAAAAACCCATGGCTGGTGAAATAAAAAAGGACTGAGTTTTTGGCATCCATTGTCTGATCCTGGGTGGACTTAAAGCCATGCTTTAACTGCCTCCTGTAGAAGCTGAAAATTCTGCTGTTGTAAAGTGGATAGGGAGATAGGATGGTACTGCAAAGAAAAACAGGAGCAACAAGAATGCCACAGTATAGAATACAGTAATGGGAAATGCACTGAAAATTGGGCATTCAGAGAACAGGAGACCTGAGCTTGGTTCCATATTTGAAATTGCACTACTCCACCCATGCTCCCTGTGAATAGCATGCTTGGTGCATATGCTTGTTACAGCATACCTGTAGGGCTTCCTTATCTGGCACAGATCAGATGTGAGCCCTAAAACAGCTGACTCCTATTAGCACAAAGGCAACAGCAAGCAATATGGATTACCAGTGTAATACTAAGGGATTGCTAAAATGAAAAATTGATTTTGGATATATGCTCCTCTCAGGTTCATATTCCATCCCCACTTTGACAACATCAATTGGTCTCACGAATGTGCCTTTTTGTTGTTAGACTCATTGTCTCACATCAGCAATTCCATGGTCAAAGCATCCAGCTGCAGTCTCTCCCAGCGTCTGTCTGCAGTCTCTCCCATCTCACACACATTGTCCCACTCATAACCTAAGAGCAGAAATGGTCACATTCATCTCGGCAAAATGTGAGATTTATATGGCCAAGGTACATCTCAGAAGAAAATTCATGTCAAAGCAGATGGTCCAGTGAAAAAACGCAGCACAAGCATAACAGAAAGAACACACTGGATGTCAGCAATTCCAGCCATCTATGCAACCAGTTGGTGTTCCAGCAAGGAGAAGGTGACCATCCTGGCCCATCAGTAGACACTCAACTCCTGTAGATCCTCAAAACAAATAGGCACCAGGCAGGAAAGCATGAACAAACCATCAATAAGAAGCCATACACTCATCTGCAAGATCTGAGAAATCATGTGGGACGGATGTAGCAAGCTGGAAATACCTGACCACCAGAACAGGCACTCAGAACCCGCTGAAGCAGAGCCGCTGAAGCCAGAGCAATTGAACGTGATTTTTCTCTGCAATTTTCTGCAACGGGCAAGAAGCGCACTTACGACCTACAGATAGAGAGTATGCTCCCCAAGACGTGCAAAGACAATAGTGTATGCCTTGTAGAGAGCGTGCTCTCCAGACTTTGCAAAATATTACGTCAATGTCTTCACTGTCCTTGTGTGATCCTTGATGGTGTTCGGTGCAATGCGCGCATCAAAAGCTTCGAGGCTCCCACAAAACCCTATAATGAAGGTTCATAGCACTCACAAACCCTAAATCTATTCACCCACAAAGAGCGAGATAGAGAGAAGCGCACATACACAAACACACTCGTCACGGCGGTTTTCTATTTTTCCGTTTTGAGAATGGAGGTCTCCGTGATGCATTCGGGTGCTGGAACCCCGAGCGTGCTCGGTGGCTGCCACCGTCCCTGCCAGCTACCCGAGAGCGCTGCCGCATTTTGGAGCCGGAGGCTTGCAGCGTCATCGTCGTCGTCGTTGTCGTCGTCTGGGGTGATGTTGAAATCCATGCAACTGCGAGGAGGAGGAGGAGGTATGGAGGTTGCCGGGGGAGAATACGCGAGGAGGAGGAGGGGGTTGGTGCAAAATCCTAGCTGTTTTTCCGTCAGAGCACAAGCGTATGACGGGAGCACGCCTCGCCATAGCAGGAAAACTTCAGGTTCTTGTTGCTCCTGTGCACACCTCTTGGCATGATAGCTGAAGTTGTTTTTTAGGGTTAGCCTTCTGTCTGATTTTCCTACATGATGTGCGCAACTGGGCCTCTAGAAACTTTGTAACCAAAGCCTTGTGGGTAATGATCCCGGAAAAACCTATTGTGGTCAGTTGCTCTTCCCCAAGAGTGAGAGTTTTATGTATGTTCCAATGAAAATGCATCAGTGCAATGGTACCCTCCTCCTCCTCCTGCACTTTTATTGAATCAGGAGATACAGATGAAGAAGTGGGAACGAGTAGATTCTTACCAATCTTGATTCATGCTTAACTGCTCTATAGTAGAGTGTTTTGATGATGGCAGGAGTGAAGGGACTAAACATCAAAGTAATGTCTCTATTCATGGATCTTGCGGGGCAATAGAATTACAACTCTTTGTGGTGCTTTGATAAGTCAATGGCTGGTGGTGTGAGCATGACTTTAATCAGGCATTTGGGTTGTCATAGGATTGGAGCAAAGGGAAGTGGTGTTTGTAGGAGCAGACAATAGCCAGACTGATCATGTTGAAAGCACAACTACTGCAACAGGTCCTACAACAACATATATGTGAGTTAAACCAGTTCTTCCCCCTTGTGTTTTGTCCACCTCTCTGTTATTGTTGTTACCACTTGCCTGCCTAAAGAGTTTGATCAGTTCAACATATGTTCTCAGGCATGTTCACAGGGCTCATGTGATGATTAGGAAGCTCCCTACTATGGTTTATACTTGGATTTATCCATGGCATATGCTTTATTCCAGCTCTGTTAATGTGGCATATTACTATGAATATGGCTGCTGCACAATTTAAGGCTTTGTTTATTAACTTTTTTGCAGTGGGTCACCTCTGCTTTGGATTGGAGTTGGAGTGGGACTCTCAGCGATCTTCTCATTTGTACGGCAATCACCAAACTTCATGGGTTTTGCAGACATCTATTGACTTCATAGACAGGATATTACCTCCTTTTTTTAGTCAGTTTTGGGATTTATAATCATTTTTTCTTAAATGGAAGAGCCTGCCAGGAATTGTTCTAATTTTGTGTATCTGGGATGCCTGGTGTGCAGGGTGCCAACAGTGTCAAGGTAATCAACATCAAAAATTCCCTACCAATTTTGTTTGTCTGTCTACTGCAAATTGTGACCTAGAATGCAATGTTGCTAAACATAAGGATGGTTCTCAATTTATATGAAGTGCTAATATATCCTGTCAACAGAAGCCCGTCTTGGCAAGCACATAATCCCTTCAACCATGTATAAGACTTCTGCAAGTCTTCAGGCCAAGCCTAATCCCCTAACCTATGGGTGTCTTTTGGGTTCATATGAGGAGACTGGTAATGGTGTGAGGAGTGTTTTAGGGGAATTCGGGATGGGTTCAACTGATCAATTGTATAACAGTCCAGCTCTATGGTCAGGCAGGTTTAAGCAATTCGGCAGGTGAGGGCAATAAAAGCATACAAAGATGGGCTGGATGTGGCATACATAATATTGACTCAAACTCCTGCATTGATGTGATGCAGAGGTATGCAATGCAGCAAATGCTGAAGTCAATGGCACAGTCAAGTAGCCCTGGATCATCAAATCCATTTGCCAATATGCCTATGCCTCCACCGGGTGTTGGGTTTCCTTTCCCAATGCCCCCCCCTGCAGCTACTCCAATGTCATCTCCCACTGGTGCAGCTGCTACAGAATCACCTTTTGATGTTGTGCCTACTTCAGTGACCCCATCTCCACCAACCTCGTCCACAAGTGATGCACCTACCCGCTCTGCTGAACCCAAGAAATCTGGTATGTCTTCTAACATCAGTTTGATTGTGTTTGTTTCTCTTCCACTGGCAGATTCTTTCCTTCTCGAGGAACCCATTGGTACCAGGTTTTGCTATGATGATGAAGAAACTATGTGTGGTGTGGGTTGTACCTAGCTCCACCTTTTCTCAATGCTCTAGATGAGTTATAGATCCCCAGTTATGCAATTAGATTGCTTTTCAAAGCAATAGGCCATGTGAAAACAACTTTGGGAGTTTGGAAATGATTCAACAATCAGACCTCTAAACAATATATGTAACTTTTTACTTCTTAACCATGAGTAATTTGAGAACTTTTAACCATGAACTTCATACATGGCTGCATTGAAGTCAGATGGTATCTTCCAACCCAAATTGGAGATTAGTTGATAAGTTGAGGTGGATTTTAGGATGTGATTTGTATGGAAGATTCTCAGGACTCGTCGTTAAGGTGCTGTTGTTTGGATAAATCTACACTGACATGTGCTGTGTTTTGTATCAGTGTTTGTAGATGTGAATGCAGCCCAAATACTGGAACAAGAAAAAAAGGTAGCTGAAAGCCGTGGATACAATCAACAAGCCCCACCGATACCAGACCCAAACCGCATTTCTTTTGCAGAACCCGAGGTGGTAGACTCACGGGGGCAGAGCAACAACACAGCCGGGCCCTCATTCAACAACGGTAAATTTCCTTGACTCCAGAAAGCTAAGCACATGACAGTAGATGGAAGGCAGATGGTGCACACAAACAGAATAGAAGTGACGAAACTTTCAAGCTCCTCCAGGTGCTCTGAATTTCTGTCTTATTTCATCATTATTGAATGCTTTTGTAGCAAGAGGAGGACAAACAATATTTTCAGTGGAACAGCTTGAAAAGATGATGGAGGATCCAACTGTTCAGAAAATGGTTTACCCGTAAGTCTTCAACTTCAAGTTGTCAAAGTCCTGACTGATTCATTGCAGTTTATCACAGGCATAGGAATATCAATCCTCTGATCAAATTTTGATGTGGGAATATCAATTTGTTACACATTGAGGTGATTTGGAGTTGATGGTCTAATACTTTGTGAGTGAGACTCACAAACTCAGGATGGGACTCTTTCTTGTTTTGTTTTTTATGTTTTGGCCTGAACTGACATAGCAGTTATTTTCAAAGTGGTATTGTGGAATTTTATGTGCGTTCTCATGAATAGATGAGGCAATATGGAGCTGCATACTTGCTCTTTGAATGCGAGTCCAGTATGTTTTGTGCAAAATGTGGTCATTTTTTAAGAGCACCTTGAGCTGAATGCTTTCCTGTATCTTTGTGTGATGATCAGGTACTTGCCTGAAGAAATGCGCAATCCAGCCACATTTAAATGTGAGTGCCTCTGTTTCCATGTATTCCAGGAGTTGTTAAAGAATGAGTGACTGCCCCACTTCAAGAAGAATAGTACCTATGTAATTGGAGAAATATCATGATGAAACACAAAAAAATTGCAGAGAACTCCTGTATTCCTGGTGTGTTTTAAAGGGAAAACCATGCAGGTTTTAGTTGCACAAGCATTCTAAAATCTGTGATTGGATGTCAGAAGTAAGGACCCGTGACACGCATAAACAAAAGTAGATAGGACAGTACAAAAATGCATAATATCCACAAGATCCTGAAATGAGTACTGAAACCAGGATAGATGAGAAGGCAAGAAATCCAGTTTTAGCTTTGAATTGAAGAGAATGCTGACAGAGGGGATGGTGTTGGGTTGACTTCAGGGATGATGCAAAACCCCCAGTATCGGCAACAGCTACAAGACATGCTGTAAGTCCTATATCTTTTTTCCCTTTTTCACATTATGTAGTATTGCTGATTTCCAGGTATCATGATAATCAGCATACACTGCAAGACACTGCCTGCCATGCAGGAATAATGTGGCATCAAGTTTCACCAACACAGTGCTTGCAAATGCTTGTACAGGAATAGCATGGGTGGGGATGGTGCATGGGACAGCCGAATGTCAGACATGCTGAAGAACTTTGACCTAAATAGCAATGAAGTCAAACAACAATTTGGTGTGTCCACTGACAAAGTGCTGTGATTGACTTGTGAAAGTAGTTTGTTGGTTCTTGACATCGTTTCAACAACCACCTTCTGTGGTGTCAAGATTTGTTCTGAAGGATATAGTGATTAGCCATTTGTCTTTCCATGTGGCAAGTCTTTGAGTCAGGAATTGGCTTTCTGGACATGATGTGGTGAATTGACTTATAGGAGAATGTTCCTGGTGGCAATTGAAGAACAGATAGATAACAAGCTGTTGCCATTTTTGAGATTCCTTCAGAGACTTTCAAGCATGTAGATACTACTTGCCAGATGTATGTCAAGCTCTTGAGTTACACTTGGTTGTTGCAGAACAAATTGGGTTAACACCTGAAGAAGTGGTAGCCAAAATCATGGCAAACCCTGATGTCGCAGTTGCTTTTCAGAATCCAAGAGTGCAGGCAGCAATTATGGATGTAAGTGGCCCAAAGTCATTTCTCATTATTGCTCTCTTGATTTTGTCTTTCAGTCCCTTTCCTGTTTGCCATGGCATCAAGAGCAGTAGGTTTTCTGCACTCTTTTTTTAATTCCCCCTGGGTCTGCAGAGCCCATTCAGCATCATGGTCCATGATCATTACCTCATTCTGGGCATGTCTTTCCTCACCTTGATCCTAGAAGACCTGGGTTCCAAGTCCAATGAAGATAAAACTGAACATTAGTAGCACTTGATGAAGGGGCCTACTTTGGTATATTTCTAATGTCCCAATGTTCATTGTGGTTGCAGTGCTCACAAAATCCATTGAACATCACCAAGTACCAAAATGACAAAGAGGTACGTCGATACATTTTCCCTGTCCAGAGAATTTCTTAGAGAGTATGAAATTGTCCTTGATGCCTGATTGGCAGAGTGCTAAAAGCAGAACTTTTGTATCAAAGTCCAGATTACTGACAGAGTTTATGCAAATGCCCTGTATCTCATGGCAGAATTTTTATTAACTGTTATGATGGCTAGAATGTGACCACCTCCAGAACGAGGCAGTACCCTATCGGGTCAGAAGCCACCCAGTCACTCCTAGCTAGCAAACTAAGAGTTCCCCCTTTTTCAGGTGTATACAAACACCATTTGATTTGTGCTGGAGGGTATTTGCAGGTGATGGATGTGTTCAACAAGATCTCAGAGTTATTTCCAGGCATGACAGGGACACCATACTAAGACAAGATCAGTTAAACTTTTTTCCCCAATCATGTTGTTTATGGGAGTGCTGGCAAGTCCCCATGTCATTGTTGAATCAGCCTTACCTTTATTTTCAATACTCATCTAGAGATCTGTCTTTGCATGAGTACACGTTGAGTGTTTGGAGTGTTGAAATTTAGGTCAGAGAGAGAGGTGCAGATCTGCGGGAGCTTTCTGATTTGTTTTTGGTTAGTATGATACTTGTGCATGATGTGCAGCCATTTTAGGTGACAGGTACTCCTTCCTACTTGTTTTGCCAGCTTTTTCTGGCCTAGTAGGCTGTAGTAGGCTCTTTCAAGGGAAGTCACCCATGCAGATGACCAAAGTGTGTTCAAATGTAACTTTTTACCATCTAAAGAGAAGGTTACCTTAGACTAGTAGGTTATGCATAGAGAGCTTCTAAAACTTTGTGGGCCTTAGTTGTGGCTTGAGACTACTAGGGTTGAAACTCGAATTTTACCATTGAATAGACACTGCTGGAGTTCACAGGTGTGCTCAAATTGTCCCTATACAAGATATTGGCAGGAGTGTTTTATTGTTGGCTTGCAAACATTTTGTGTGTAGGGGATTAACATGGCTAACTTGTCATTTCTTTTGTTTCTGTTTTATCACACATCAGATTGACGGATTAACAAACAGGCAGTGGGCAGTTAGAGCTTGCAGTCTCCAAACACTAGCAAGTTTTGGAAGGATCTGTCCTGCTGCTGACACTCAAGAACTGGGTCATGACACTATCATATGATTCACTTGACCGGCTGTGGTTTGATGATTCATCAGACTGAAGAATCATCAAAGTCTTTTTGAAACCCTAATGGATTTTGAGTACCTGTACCTTTTGTACATTGTCAAGACCATTTTGTTAAAAGGCTCTTGAGAAAGTCTATAACTCTTCTGAAGCCCTAAAGTTCCTTAGCCTAAGGTGGTAGCTACGTACTTGCTGGACTAGGTGACAGAGGTTCTCGTCAGACACCTTGTCTAGTAGCAAATGTCCAATTTCTATTGGCCAGAAGGTTAGTTGTTTCCATTCATCTCTTAAATTTATCCTTTGATGAAAACCAACATTCGTACCCCACCGTTATTTTTGTACGCCGTTAAATCCAAGTACATTGTTTTGGCCGTTTATTTTGGTACGTTTATTATATCCAAGTACGTTATTTTGGCCGTTTTCTGGGCCGTCAGAACAAACGAACGGCGTTCTCAATTTTCGGTGTTCTCCGTTTTCGGCGCCATTGGAATTTACGCAAATTTGCCCTTATATAACAGTAGAGTCAACGAGCTTTATTTGATGTAAAGTGCACCGAGTCTGCGAGAATGTCGTAGCTTGGTCGTCTGTACTTAGTACTAAGTTCTCCCAACTACGATCTTTCCTCACATTCGAAGGTAATGGAAGCAAAAAATTTCGATCCATCGATCGATCGATTGGGGATGTTGGTCGCTCATTTTTTTCTGTTGGAGTTTTGATTCAGCTCTCGTTTTGTTTTGTATTTTTTTTTGCTGTTTGCATTTTTTATCATCAGAGGAAAATCGCAGAGTCATCATGTCATTTTTGTTGTGTTTTAATTTTTAGTCAATCACATTCAACAATGTGGAATCTGTAGCTGCTGGCGGTTTTCTATTCTCTCTACTTTCACCATTCTTGGAGTAGGAGAGAGTGTTCACATCATTTCACAACTTCAACTTTATCAAGATTGCTTTTATGGAGACGTGCGTAGAGGTGTTCAAATCAAATCATTTCGCGACTTCCAGAGTTAAACCAAAAGCCACAAGGAACTTTTTTGGCATTCTCTGCAGGGAGAAGAGTAGAAACCTCTGAGGAATTAAAGTTGAATTAACAAAACATAGGGAATTTAGTTCTCCAGAGGAATCGTGAGACCAATATAATTTTAATGTTTTATTCAAATTTTCCCATAGTGAAGAAACAGAGGGATCATTTTATTCTCTCATTTGTAAACAAACCATTTCATGAATTTTTGCACAGGGGCCATTCAAGTTTTTCTTGATCAATGGTCCCACAAGGGAATCCTAAAAAAGTTTCTTGTGAAGTTCCTTTTAAAACAAAATTAAGGAATGGTTGCAGGCGAGTTTTTCTGATGTCGCGGAACTGATCAATATATTGCATTTGATCAATCGTGTCTGTAGAATTTTAATATGTTATTGCGATTCGACTATTAAAAGTTTTTCACTAGAAAATATCACAGAGAGTCGTCTCTAGTTTGTTGAATGCAGATCACGCGTTATAAAGATGCTTTTGGAAACAAAAGCAGAAAAAAAACTTTCAAATTGGTCATCAAGCAGACTCAGAACTAATTTTGCACGAAAAATGTGTTGTAAGCAGCAGAACTTTTCCCCTTTCAAGTGCAGAATTAGTATGAACAAGTCTAATCATGATATGCAGTTCGGGACGCCCTAGTAGCACAAGCTTTGGAGTTGTAAATAGAGATAGAAATTAACTACAGCAGCTACTCAACTTCATCTTACTTATACGTGCTTCATACTTCATACGTATTCATAATCATCCTCGTCTTTCTGATTAACAAGGAGCAAAATGTTTTATGTAAGGAGTTGTACATCTCATCTTAAAGGGAGTCCTTAAGTATGCAATGGTAATGTCAATAGCTAGTCATACCATCTACTGCTTGAACACTTTCCTCTACATACTCTGTCTTTGTGCACACACAATTCTGCCATTTTTTCACAGAACACTGATGAGCACTGACTGATCAATCCTGTTGTATTTGTATTGGTGTAGATGCGAGTATTTTCACGATTAACCGACTGCAGGAGTACATTGGGCAGTCCAGCTCCTTGTGTGCTCCTTAGTTTTTCTAACGTCTCTACGGACATGGACTGGGTAATGGATCATCCTTTGAATTGGCAGACGCCACACATCCCGATGCATAATCATTGGTCATCCCTAGAGCCTCTCGACCTTCCTTCAGCTGCTGCATGGTCTCCTCCTCAGTTAGTCGGCGAGCCGGCTCAACACTTGTGATCATTGCTTGATCTAGTGTCATCCCAACCATCTCAACATCGTATGCGGGTTTCTGCGCCGAAACCCATGGGAAACAAAAAAACAGTGAGCAATAGAACTAATTTGGCCAAGAAAATATAACAGCCATGAAGCTAAACGAACTGTGTTACATGTGCTTGCAACTGATACCAACATTGAAAGCTTCCAGAGACTAAATTTCCCTAGAAATAAACTGGTGAACTCAAGTGCACATTACTCTCTCATCATCTCTTCGAAGGAATCGCGAAGTATGTGATCACGTACCATGTGATCCCCACGGAGACGATATTTGTTGCGTGACCCCTCTGTCATGTGTGCAAGCAACAATTAGCTCAAATATTTTTAGTTTATTTGAGAATGTGGCGGCGCATGTCACTAAAGATCTCGTCACATGCTCGATTACTCTAACAAGATCAAAACACCAGAAAGTTCAATACTCAGAAATGCGGACAAAATTAAGCCGATTTTTTTTTTGGAGAAAACACTATTAAATTTCTACCGCGTGAAATCTGAATACTACGATCACAATGATCACTTCATCCCAGAGAACAGGATCTGCAACGAGAGATGACTCCCTGGTCTTTGTTTCGGTAAAGAAGCTCTCCCCATAGTATTTGAGTTCTAACCGATTATAGGAAATCTAAGTGTACATGAGCTTTTGGAATCCCTCCCCCGTCCCCATTCTCCCAAAATATATATATATATATATATATTCCAAAGAAAGTACCTGATCCCGGGACGGCCAGAGCGATTGATACCAAGAGCATGAGCATTACGAAGCAGACCCACAGGACGCAAGAGCTGCCATAGCCAGAGCGCAAAGAAGAAGCTGCCATCATCACTACCAAACCAAGTGCTGCACTTAGCGCCAAGAAACAAACAAACAAACAAACACACACACACAGAAACAAACAATACCCACTGAAATAAATACCCTACGCAACAGAAAACAAGTCAAAACTAAGTGACCCTGTTTCCACCTACCAAATCCTTGGCCTCTGGGATTTGGAGGGGTAAGTGACACATGTCCAATTATTCTTGGTTCTGGTAGTAGGTGGAGTTTGGCCTTTAGGGACGTGGCGGCGCATGAATGTTATTTTTATTGGTTGCTCTTGAGAGTTGACATTTACCTACAAAGCCACTTTTTTGGGGGTGGCGAGCTATCCGTCAAACTATAACAATGTCAACTCTTTTCTGCCGTTGTTGGCTTGTTTTGTTTTGTTTTGTTTTTTTTTTTGGGGGGGGGGGGGGGGGGGGTTTTTATTTTTTTATTTTTT
>Ga0116227_10001278_pt1 | contig 55542 bp, 35 predicted proteins | sample S1TSphgellanicum_FD_89693 | JGI IMG/M metagenome (GOLD analysis project Ga0116227, IMG submission 89693) | Host-associated microbial communities from peat moss isolated from Minnesota, USA - S1T2_Fb - Sphagnum magellanicum MG | ecosystem: Host-associated > Plants > Peat moss > Unclassified... | reverse complement strand
GTCCCAAAATATCCTAGGCCATGATATTGCCAAAAGTATCCCAAAATATCCTAGGCCATGATATTGCCAAAAGTATCCCAAAATATCCTAGGCCATGATATTGCCAAAAGTATCCCAAAATATCCTAAGCCATGATATTGCCAAAAGTATCCAAAAATATCCTAGGACATGACATTGCCCAAAGTATCCCAAAATATCCTAGGCCATGACACAATGATGATATTGTAAAATAAAAAACTTCACATGCATCCAACAAGAGAAGTTCCGATTTGATTTCTTTGTCTTTAACAAACTACATTTATCGGTTAGACCTTTGTGTTATACAAGTTTGTGAAAACGAAACATTATTAAATGTCAAACTAGAAGAAGTTGAATTAAATGATCATTAACGTAGTGACAACATGACTTTAGCCATGACACATATGAATTGCCCACCTTGTTGATTATAATAACAATTGCCACATTAACAGCCTTAGCATGGGCTATGGCCTTGATCATTAGCAACTCATTATTTAATCTGATACGAAATATTTAATTAATCAATTATTAACTTCAAAACTTTTGTTGATTAGTTAAATATTAAATCATAAATTTGATGTAATAATTAATCATTATTCTTGAATTATTCATATTAATAAATTTATTATTTAATCATTTTAAATAATATTTATTTAATTAAAAATTAATTTTTAATAGACAAGTCAATAATTTTAAAATAAATAATCTATACTTAATATTTATCAATCAACGATTTGTCAATAATTTATTAAATATTATTAAATATTTAGTTACTATGAAATTACTAATTATTCTAAATAATTATTCAGATAATAATTAACTAATTATTGTTTATTTAATTAATTATGAAATATATGATTAGTTTTGATATATTTCAATAATATGATTTAGGTAGTAAAATCAAGAGTTATGGTTAATAACTAATGCGAACTAATTAGTGAATATTAAAATCTTGAGAAATTAAATTGTTTAGTTACTATTATTGATTAGTTTAAAATTATTTACTTTTTACTTAATAAAAAAAATCATAATATATTATCTGTGTCTAATACTTAATTTTTATTAATCAAGAATATGGTTAATAGTTAATTTATATTAATCAGCTAATATTAATGGTTTATTAAAACTGATTTAATATCTACTAATTAAATTAATAAACTAATAATTTATAGTTAATATTCAGGAATTACCAATTAGTTAATAAATTTTTTTTAGATAATCAATGTATGCCTAATTTTTTTATATTTAATTAGTTGACCACTAAAAATTTAAAAGGTTTATTTTCGGCTATAAAAATAGTAATTTTATTTAAGTAATTGAATCAATAGAATTTTTTTATTTTAGAATTAATTGATAAATAATTAGATATATTAAAAACTTAAATGATTAATTTGTGACTTTATTAATTAATTAGATATTAAATAATTATTTCTTGAAATAGTTTATTATTAGTTTTGAATTATTGCTATGAACCAATTCATTAGTTATTGGAAACCATGATAAAATAATGATCAATGTTAGTTCTAAAATTATTTTTAAAAATGAAACAATGATATGTAGTAAGTAGTTTTGTAAGTGGGTGGGTGGGTAACTAATTAATTATTAGCTACTTAGTTTGTCAGTTAATTAGTTTTCTAGAAAGTTATTTAATTGTATAATTTACAAAACAAAAAAATAGAAACAAAACTTGTGGAAAAATCATTTTAAATTGCAATTGAATTTGCGACTAAGGTGTAACTAAAAGGTTTAATCCATATGTTTTGTCTTCTAATGTCATCTTACAATGTATATAAAAAAGATGCCTTCCTTTGGATTTCACATTACAAATCATGTGCCATTTGGGATGAGCTCAGAAAAGCTTCACCCTAAAGGCAAAACATAAAATAAAATAAAATATATTTACATATTTAGTTTTTAATTCACTTACTTTTTCAACTTTTGAACTTTCATACTTATTTACCTACTTTCCTACTTAGGTAGTTAGGTGGGTAAGCAAATAAATAGTTTAGGTAGGTATGTATCTTAAGTAGGTAGGTATTTTTTCATGCACATAGTTTTACCTACCCACCCACCTATGTAAGTAATTAATTTTTAATTTTTTTCTCCAAAATTGAATTAATATGCCACGTGGCAACTTTTGATTATGCCACATGTCAAAATCTGATTCGAGTATGTGTTGAAATCTACAGCCATCCATGATGGATGGCATAAATTAATAATTCAATAATAAAAAAATTGCCCAAAAAGTTATTATGTTGACAAATGGCAATTAGTCATAAGGTTATTTATTAGTTGCAAAAGAATGGTTAGTAGTTGCAAATGTTATACACTAGTAAAAAGATGGAAGTGTATATGTTGACCATATACTTCATCCATGGAAAATGTGTTAACATCACACTAAATCATCCCTTACAATTAAAGGTTCAATGCAACTTCATTTACGCAACTAAAAGATTTTTTAATTGTAAATTGATTGCAGTGTTTTTTAATCACAAATTGTAGTTGTAAGTTGACATTTTTCTATTAATGTGTGAGTGCTAATGGACAAGTTGCATGAATTACAAAGTTCTAATTCATCATATATACGATGCAATTCATTGCAACTTAATTAAATCTCTGTTAATATAACTCATTTTCAACTATTATGCAATTCCATTATAATTGCACCCATGATATCATGATGACATCATTATTGTCATCCATTTATTAAAATCTAACATGTGACACTATGAAATTTTTTGGACATAAATTTAATTTATTTTCAAAATATTGATCTCCATTGTCCATTATTATTATTAATGATGGTCCAAGATTATGACATGTGGGATAATTGAAAATTGCCACATGGCATATTAATTACATTTAAAATAAATAATTACATAAAAATATTTATTTTAATAGTTAAATAGGTTGTACATAATTACACATAGGTAGGTTGGTAGGTCTTAAAACCTAAATACCTACATGTTCACTTAGGACCTACCTACCTACATAGGTAAATAGAAAAGTAGGATTTATTTAAGTAGGTAGGTAAACACAATACTAAGTGAACTAAAGAATAGTCATGAAATTTTATTTTTAAAATTTATGTTTTACCTTTGGGTTAAATGTTTTTGAGCTCATTCCAAATAGGCACATGTATTTTAATGTGACAATATAAGAGAACAAACCTTTTTTTATATAATTTGTAACATGATATTCAAAAACAAAGCATATGGGTTAAATCTTTTAGTTATTCCTTAGTTGCAAATTGAGTTGTAATTTAGTTACAACTATAAGGTAAACCGGCAGGTGATCAAAAGTTCAGCGTTCAAGGCACACCAATGATATCCAACGGGAAGGCTTTGTTGATTTTGGTGTCTGAATAAAACTTGAACTCTTCCTATTGGCACATTTCACACATATAAAATTGTAAAAAACGGAATAAAATTGAAAAAGTTATGGCCCCCCAAAGTAGAAGGGGTCAAGAACTAAAAGAATAGACCACTAAATGCTACAAAAGCTGGTTCTTGAACACCTAAAAAATTCCTTATATTTTGATGTGTTGCTATTAGAGTTCAAAGACGATTTGTAAAACTTTAGGTGGCAATCCTATAACATTTTAAATCATTTTAAATGAATAAGAAATATCGAAGTTATGAGGTTTGAAAGTAGGATTTGGGGTCCAAAGAGAAAAAGAAAAAAACATGTCTTGTAAATTGGAAAGTTTTTTTTTAAAAATTATTATTATTTCATTATTCCTTTTCATTTGCACTTCATAGATAATTTCTAGAGCTTGAAATAATGCTCCCATAACATTTTAAATCACTTAAAATGAAACATAAATGATGAAAATATAAATAATTGTTCTGTCATAAGTAGGTGATTGGTGATGGGCTAGTTTACCCTAAAAAGATTTTCCCACATGCTTTGTGTTTGTTTTTCATTATGTGAATTAAAAATTAAATTAGTGATTATGTGATATTTAAATATGTGAATTAATTATTTAATATTTAGTTATTTGAAATAGTGATTTGAAATAATTATTTTATTCAGATGATTAATTATCTAAATTCATATAATCAGTTATTCATCATTTGAAGTTTAAAAAATTATTTATTTTAATTAAATAATGAAAAAATTATATGAATCAAAATTATTTATAATTCATAGTAATTTAGTAAATTACATAGTAATTAATATGTAACAAATTACTGAAAAATAACTTCTTATTAAATATTAAACATTAAATATGAATTTGGCTAAAACTTAAACATGAAGTTATAAATAAGCATATCCATATGTACATCAAACTTAATTTTTAATATAATATGCATATTTTTTTAATTTCACATCTAAATTAATTGTATGTATCCAAATAATTAATTAGTTAATGAATTTAAATAATTAAATATTTTTAAATTATTGATGAATTAATAAATATCTTAAATAATCTATCTAATTCATTATGAAATATCTCCAATTTGGATAAAAAATTATCTGATTAATATTTAATAAATAATTTCTTCATTAATTAATAGTAGATTAATTATATGAATTACACTTATTTATTCATATTAATAATCAAATCATTCAAACAATAATTTTTTACAAAACATTACATATGAATATGTATCTTTATTAAATTATATGTGGTTATATTATGATCATAACATAGTTGAATAGTAGTGCTTTAATAGTGGCGCATTAGTGGCTGTACTAATTGATTTTTTGACATGATAATTTATATTAATACATCGTATTTCTAAGGGGATAGTTGCATAATAGTTATAATACTGAAAGGATAGTTGTAGAAGAATTGTATATGTGTTGTTTTTTGAATTTTAGTTGCAAGGTAGTGTGGTTTTAATGAACACAATTCCTCATAGTGACCACCACAATAATTGCAATATCAATTACATGTGTCCCTTGAGTTTGCATAACATTGAATGCCTAATCCAAATGAGGTATGATATCAACCAATACCATTTTGTTGAACTATTTACCAACTAAACGTACAACCTTGAATAGTAAACTCCTTGTTCACATTGGACCACCTAAAGGTGTATAATGTTCATACGCCAACTACATTGAATTTTTTTTTAAAAACCTTTTCCTATTGAATGTGGTGACTAAAATGACAAGATTCATTTACCCTAGGCATGTAAAAAGTTGTCATTTGTGTAGAATTCTTAGTGTTTGATACAAATTCTAATTTTCTATAATAATGTGGGTGAAGAAGTTTAAGCGAATATTATGATGAGTTTAGCACTCTTCACTTCCCAATTTTGCTCAAGGTATGTGTGCATTTCCAATTTCTTTCTTTGGACATTATGACAATATTTTTTTCATGTGCAAAAGATGCCATAGATTGAAGCTTCCCATTATTCATGGATGTGTGATTTAAATCCTGTATGCAAATTTTTGTTAAATTATTTGCTTGGAATGTTTAGCATATAAAATATATACTTGCCCACTTTAAGGAGGTGATGAAATCTATAAGGAGTAATAATAGCTATTGATTGTCATTTAAAACACATGGTATGTGGATGGTTTCGTCCAACTCATCATGTTCTCCCCACCCTACTTCTTAAATGAAATACCCAAAGTATAAGTTTACATAAATCGTAACTATTTTTCTTCTTTGTTTTCTATTTTTTTCCTTATGATCTATATTGAATAGCAAAAAGTAGAGCAATTCTACATGGAAGAAAGAAGAGAAAGATGAAAAATGGAAAAAAAATGTAACATTTTTTTTGTTGATGACATGTATAGTTGGTCAAGCATGTCAAGATTTGAATTGAAATAAAAAATTGTGCAAAAAAATGTTGATTTCGAGAATAATACATGAAACCCACATGTACAAGGTGCCCGCATCATCACCAATGTTTCAATTTCTTTGATCTTTTTGATGTCTCAAACTTACATTTGGGTTGATTATTTTAATTTGCTTATGTCTAAGAAAGAAGATTCTAATTTATTCTTAGGATCCATGAGCCCAATTAATTAAGGTCATAACAAAATTAAATAATTCATACTTTATTGTATTGGACATATACATGGGGAGTAAATCTCCAATTCAAATTCAAATTCAATATTTCAATGAATGCAAGTTATTTATTTACTATGCCATGATAACCTATGTCACTTATATGCATGTCATTTAAATCATGAAGCTTGCACATTAGGCTCCACAATATTGGCATGGTTGCTCACCATTTGCCTATATTGGAAACACATTTTGCTTTCACCAAAAATTTGCTAAAAATGAGACATCAATAAAAAGCTACTATACTTGCAACTAACTTTTGGCATTAAATAATTTTCAATAGGGCAAATAAGTTTTAAAATGATCTCATGTTGATGAGTCTTTCAAAAATTGAACCTCATTGTAATCCGCTGTGTTGGGCTATTGTGGCATATTCAAAATACATTCAAGAAAATTTTTATGTTTATTTTTTAATATTCAAAATCTAAAATATTTAGATTTGGGCTACTACATCCATTTTTTGGACAAAATTAAATATTTTTGCAAAGTATGATGATTAAAATCAACAATAGTTTTAGTATGTAGGATGACATGGTACTTCTTATTGCCCATTGTTAAGTAATTCTTGTCCAAGTGAATTGAGACACATCTATCAAATAAGGTTGTAAGTGAACTTTATGAATATAATGCACTTACAACCTACCAAATACTATGTGGTTGATACATACATACATACATACACATATGTGGTTGTAGTTTTAAAAAAACAGAAAAAAGAAAAGAAAAAAAGATGAATGCCAATCCTTTTACAACCAAATTAGAATGAATTGTCTCATCTAGTTTCTAAGGGACAAAATTCTTTAAAGTTACTATACTCTATAATGATTCTCAAGCCTTGCCAACAAATGTCCCCCAAATAAAAAATAGTTATTCAACTATGAATACTAATGAGAACCAGATCAGAAATGGAAAGTTTGTCATTTGGTTGACGATGAGAGTTGCAAAAAGAGACTCAAAACAATTGGGTTTCACATTTTGTTGAGGCCTGTAAAAGGCACAGCACAGTCTGACGGCAGTCAAAAAGTGTGTAATAAATATAAGTAACTGTTGCTCCCTGTTTCTGATTGGCCAATCATAATGATTAGTGGAGATGCTTTGCTACTATTAGTCTCCCACCTATTTGCAGTCCTTTTGTCCTTTTGTGGGTGAAGTTGATAAAATGTAAATACCTAAACTTGGATGTGAGAAATATGTTTGCAGGGTCACATCCTGAGCACAGCTGGGATACTCTGAGATTTGCAAAAAGAGACTGAAAACACTTGGGACCTTTGGATGTGATAGATTACATAGCATCTGAAGAGAGGGGTGTGCTGAAAATGGATGAATCTGACATTATGTGGATGGACATGTCCAAACCATGTGGATGAATATCTTTCTTGAGTGCCTGTAGGGCGTGAGTAGAAGACGAAGGCGACGACGGCGACAAGGGGACGATGGCGCGCATGCGTGCGAGCGTTTTGCGCATCCTCAGTAGAAAACTTTGCCAAGGAATCGGAGGAAGGCTGTGGAAGAACTTGAAGAAGCTGTGATTGTGATGGAATGTCATCTGTGATCTTTCTTTTTTCTTTTCCTTCAACAACTATTATGGCGCTTTGTTTTGCGCCTCCGAAGCTCAGCCCTTTTCAAGCTGCTCTGCAAAAACCTTCTGGTGTTCCAGAGCATCATCCCTCCTCCTCACTACGCCGAGAAGTTTTTTTCCACGCTGGATGTGCACCACCTTCTGCACTAACTTCTTCGTTGCCATTTTGCTTCAAACAGAGTAAGGCGTTCCCTTTTCTCTTCACCCCTCTTTTGTCTCGTTTGAAAGCTGTGTGGTTATCAGTAGTCCGTTCTTAATAGACTCATTTAGTATACTATACGGAGAGAAGAAGTGAACTGTTTTTGCGGCGAGAGACGGCTTGCTTTGCTTTGTCCTTGCAAGTAGTCGTGTGGTTAGGGTTCGTGACCGCCACCATTGCAATTGGTTGTGGGGTTTATGCTCGTCGCATGCAAGATATTAGGGTTAGTGCTGCTGATGATGGTCTTGCAAAAGTCTGGAACCTTCTTGATCCACATTGCTAAAAACATCGCTTGTTGAAACATTTTATGTATGGTTGGTTCTTTGGTTTCTGTATTATTGATTGCAGAATTTTTAATCTTTAGATGCCCAAGCAAGTGGTGTCCATATGAGCCAGTTTTTCAATGTGGAACTGTATGTGATCAGTTCTGTTTTCAATTCGTTGAACATGCCAATGTCAGAAGGGGGTTTAAGAATCCACAGTGTAAATCCCATAGCTCACTGTTCTCTTTCACATCTTCTAGTCTGATTTGTGACTTGTAGCCATTAAGAAGTTTAAGAGTTCACCACTAGCAGGAGGATCACTCCATCTTTTCCATGTATGAAAAGAATTGAGCAGTCAGATCATGTGAGCAGCAGTGTGACTTATGTTCAACCTGTTGTTCTCTTTCCAGATGTGCTTTTTTCATTGCAGCATAGCATGAACACAAGGTTGAGATGGAGATTGAACAAGGATCTCCACAGAGGATGTCAGTGCAGTGGGTCATCGGTGACAGAGCTTGGGAGCATGGTGGTGGCTGTGGACTGGAGACCTGCTGTAGAGCATTTGATGCTCATGAGTTCTGTGGTACTTGCATATGTAGCAGGTATTGCTGCACCTGCAAAGCCTTCTACGGCTAAAATTCATTTCCATCTTCCTTTCCAGGATCACCCCTCTCAGAAGAAACAAGCAACTGTCCAAGGTACCATTGGACAAAAGTCACATAAGCAGAGCTCTCAACCTGCCATCCATGGGAACGATGTCTGGAATCCCACACAGGCAAAGCTTATTGCAGCCCTCATGAAATTGGATCAAGTTGAGAGAGAAATGGTCGAGGTTGATGAGGACAAGGAAGGGCCTCCTAAGCGTCCTATGTTGAGCTTGCAGGCTTTAAGCAATGGGCCAAGGCTTCGCTTACTGTTGCAGTCACTGGAGCATCTTCGCAAAGAGGCAGGCATTGACTCCACAGACCTATCTTCAGTGTTTTCTGTTTAAACCTGGGTTAGTCGCACGAGTCCTGACCCAGCTGCTTGAATTTTGGGTTAAACAACATAAGGGCCAATCTTCACATGATCTGTGATCAAAGTACCATACATTGCATCTTCATTTGACCACATCAGTGATATCTCTTTACAGTTCTGCATTTATATGAGACACCATCATCTGATGTAAGAGCTGCTCTTTCTGTCTTCAATAACTTGGTCTATGGAGGGCAGTAAGGTAGCCTAATTGGAATACTGTTGCCCTGGCAGGTCAATGGCATAAGTGAGAGTAGTAAACTGTTGGCATCAGCTCAGTGGTCTGAGCTTTCAATGAACATACTATGCAACTTAACTGAACCTATTTGTAGAGAATGGCTTGCAATGGAGCCATCTCTGGGGAGTCCAGAACTCATGAAGGTCAGACTTGAGTCCAGCAACAAATCTGGAAGTGCCAATGTTGAAGTTGAGGATATAACTGAGTTACAAACTAGGGGAGGAAGCTCCAGGAAAGGGGAAGATCTGGTTCTGAGTTATCTGCAGAGAACTGGAAAAACACAGCTGTATATGGATTTGCTGTTCTTTCTACGGTTTAAGACAATGAGGTAATTCCTACTGACTCAAGCAAGGAAGAGTTAGTAGAGAACACGGCATGGACATAGGTAAGCGGATGTGCTGTAAGGATGAAAATTGCATGGAAGACCCATTCTGCAGTACAGCTTACCTCATCACACATAGTCAGCTTATGACTGGGCAGATCTTGGCTGCAATTTCCTTACTGCTGCATATTTTAGAGACAAAAAACACAAAAAATCATGCCCAAGGAGGATGGCAGCTTTTATGGGTGCCCCTGTGACTGCTATGTTGCAGGAGGGGTGTTTCTTTTGGAAGCAAGATAGTTTGGGAGAGAGGGACACTGCAAATCATGTGTGACAAAAAATGAACACAAGATGCTTCATTGGCAAAGATCTGATTCAGTTTGATCATTCTTTGTGCAGACCTGGATGCTGCTGTGATCATAGGATAATGCTGAAGCATGCTGGCAATGCATTGGAAGATATGGTAGTTGCCATAGCTGACAGTGTAGCTGCAATGTACCTTGGCCAGTCTTCTCTAATGGGGGGACAAGAAGAGAATGATTGGCCTATTTTGGTACGGTCATCAATCTTATCAACACGCGTTCTTGAGAGATTCCGTAACCAGGTGTGTCTCCCCTAAGTCAATCATAGGGCACATAAATCCACTTTGTTTCTTTGACATGGGTGAAAGTTGAAGAAACCCATGTGGACATGTCTTGTGAATGCAGGAAATGCCCGTCACTGGCACTAGGTTCTGATCACATGAAGGTGCACAACAGAACTTTAAGGACAAGTTGCAAAGTGGATACTATGAACTTCTGTTCTTCTCATGAAAAGTCTTGAAGGTCATTAATTATGTTGCTTTTTGTGTGTATTGAGTTTCCTCTGTCTGGACAGGTGGCATTAAATGGTTGGTGGCAGAAGAATTTTTCTTCTGTGGTAGCCATGTTTGAGGATCGGTTTGAGCTATGGATAATCCAGGGGACTATGATCTCCAATCAACATCCAGTTAAAGGGAACAAGACAAAACAGCAAGGGGGCCAGTTGAAGCAAAAAGAACATCCTCAAGAATTGAGATTCTCATGGCTCCAGATGCCTGCAAGGCGTAGCAGAGAACTCAAGGGCCTAACGGGCTGGTATTTTCTGACTCTGCCTATCTATCATGATGCACACAAAGTGGAAATTGTATTTGTTCTGCAGTGTTAAATTTCACCTGAGGCATAAAAGAGGTGGTGCAGATTCTAGGAAGCTGATAATTGGTTAATATTACAATCTCATGCATTTCACTTCTTTGGTGCATGATTGAATGTTCCAGGAGATACTACTACAGTTTGTATTTGGAGTTTTCGGACATAGTTGGCCCACTGCTCCAAGTGCTGGTCTTGAGACTGGGTGATGCTCTGTCCTTTCTCTTTGTCTGTCTAATTGGCAGATCATTTGGGCTGATATTTAAAGGAATTCGACAAAGTGTGAGATGGTCCTCCAAGTAGTTTTTGTTGTCCAAGATTAGATAGAGTAAAATTGACTGCTTATCCCAATTCCACTCTCTTGGACATGTGGCCAGTTATTCATTTCATAAGGGTAGAAATGTGAGTTCCAATGACAGGTTGCTAGTAGTCATACTGAAGTACTAGTTCTAGCAGAGATTACTAGTACTCAACAGTGAAGAACGGATGAGCAAATTCATCTGCAGATATCTCATGGAAGATGTTTACAGAGATTTTGAGAAGCACCTTGAGATCTATTTTAGGCTTGTGTCCATGGATTCATTCATAGTTTTGAAAGCAGGGGATGGAATCTGAAGCAAAGTAGCACTGAACTTTCTCACTTTTCTTTGCTTGAAATCATTGCCAAGATTAATTTCTGCACTATGGCTTATGTGGCAATCATTCTGTCAAGATGAGAGGTTGCAGGGGTCCATCTAGATTGACCTTTTGGACTCCCGAGTGGATGGTGTGGTTTATGTACTGACATGATGTCACTGGTCCAAACTTTAATGTAGTGCAGAAGCCTTGGGCATGGCTGTCTGTCTTGGGTTATTTGCTGAGCTTATGGATGGGCAGGTGGAGAGAAATTATCGATCATCTCTGACAAAGTTTGTCTTATACCTTTTGGAAGTACTTCACAGCAAAATGGCACATCAGATTGGGATGTGGGTCTATGGTGATTGCAACTTATGGAGGTGCAGATTGAGAATTAGGGATTTGATCAATTGCTCAGATTTAGGGTTGTCCTCAATTGAGAGTTCTCATGGAAATTTCAAGGCCTCTGTTGGAGCAATTGACTGGCAAATTATGGTCCAACAAGTCAGGTTTAAAATTGAATTTTACTTTGAGGATTAGTTTTACCGAAACTATTTTTTTTCCATTAAAACATTAAAACCCTGATCACACTAACCTATTGAAACTAATTTGAGGCTTAATGTGATCAGGGTTTTAGTGTGTTCATGTCATGAAAACCAAGCTAGAGCATTTCACTGCAGATTATCTGTATACCATTCTTTACCCACAGCTGGCTATTAGCATGTGGTGCCAACACCTCAAATCTATGCCATAATCTCTCCAAACAGCTCCTATTTAACATGTGGTGCTGATATGCCAAAACCACATGATGAAAATAAAACTTGGGCTCCACTATACTATGCAATGCTAGTGGTGATCAACTGGTCAAAAAAATGAATTGATTCAGTGGAAACTAAGTCCCATTTGAATGAAAATATTGAATGAAATTGCATGTAACTTGAATTGAAATGTATTGAATAGAATGCAAATTTAATTGTGGAGAAATGGGGTGCAAATTGACACAAAAAGTTTTAAAAATCTGCTCATGGTTATGGCGTTGGAAATGCTTTGCAAGTACCAAGAGAGCGCAGCAAAAAAATAATCTTTTTTTTGCAGCAAGCAAAAAGGATTTTTTTTGCTGCATACGTTGTTTTTGTCTAACTTTGCCTAAGTATTCCTTTATTGAAAAGAATTAGTATGGAGTCTTGGGAACAATGTACTTCAAGGCTAAAGACTAGCTCAAGTGAAAAGGGGACAGTGTAAGCAAATGTATAAAAGCCTTGTCAAAGATGACCAAGATGAGCTTTTGGGCTCAATTGGATTTTGATGGACTACGAACTATGGACGAAATTGCCTTTGTGTATTGGGCATGTTGAAAGAAAATGTGCTTTGCATAGAAAGGACTGAAAACAAAATAAATATATATATATTTTTGGTATTTTCTCACCAAAGCTCCGGTCTTGATGTAATACTAAGCTTGGCTATAACGTTCTTTGAAGATTTGTAGGTGAGAGTTTAATTATATGGTAAGGATTTGAAGGTAGAGCTGATGGCTGTGAGAAAAGGGCCAAAACTTTATGTTAGTCGTAGCTCTTTTATTTTGTTAGGAAGTTGTTAATTGTGAGATGACATCTTGGTTGGGTTTTGGGCACAAATTGACCACTTTGATTGTTAAAATGGTCAAAAGTTGTGGTCAAATATTTGGTGGTGGCTTTCTTCAATTCTTTTTTTCTCTTCTTTTAGTTTTTTTTTCTCCAAAACCATAGGTTAAGGGTTTGAATCCATTTTTTCCTGATTGCACTAGATTTTGGTGGAGATAACGATCAATCATCGAACGTGATTACACATGCATAATCTGCGGCCTTTAATGGGGAAAGGCTGCGATTTATTCGGTCCTAGTAGAACCACCACAAGAACTTACAAAGGAAACTTCGTTGGTTCGACGATGGATAGAACTGAAATTTTTTAAAAATCTTGCTTTTCTTGTCCAAGTTAAGATTGCGGCCAATTGGATTCGAAAACTGAAACCTAATGTCAACAAAAAATCTCAAAAGATCACCAACATAATATCTGACCCACATCCACTCATAACAACATACGAACATATCAAATCCAAACTCAGAAACATGATCTCAAGAGGAGATGACGAATGAAAGACCTTCCTGGGGAGAGGAAGGAAACCCTTTTTTTCTTCTGGCATCAACCGAAGATGGTTTGAGCACACTACAATAGTTTGTATAGTGGACAATTCGTTATCAATTGGCAGATGAACAACAATGCAAATAATCTATTTGAGCATATAAAACAATCACCATACTTTAGTAAAAGGCTAGAAGACATGAATTATATATGTATATTTGAACTAGCCCCCTTTGCATGACTCAAATAAGTCCGTAATACTATGAAGCTTTTAAACTCCCCCAGGACATTGTCATGAGGGTAGTTAGCCCCGACTTCCATAGGTCCAAATTTGTTTTTACCTCTTAGTGAGAATTTAGGTCCTTGTATAGATGTCTAATCTCTCAGACTTGCTCTCTATGGAGTGCCCTGTGATTTTTCGAGTGCCACAGAAGCTAATGCCATCAACTGCAGGTTTCACACTATTGGCCTACTAACCACTAGCCACTATATCCTGCTTAGGACGTTTGGTCTAGCTTTAGACAGGCTCTGCATTTCGAGCTCATTATCCTAACCATATCCTCTGCTTTTTTTTTTGAAAAGATGCATTTCAAAAGACACTTTTCTTTTTCATTCCTCTTTACTTGTGATTCAGGTAAACCAATTCCTGTTTGGATGACCTATGGAATCTAAAGTTCTACTTAAACCAGCTCCAATGAATCATATCATTGGGATGTGAAAACTGACAGTTTTCAAATCACCAGGGTTTGTGGTGAAACACATTTTCATTCTGACTCAGAAATGGCAGCCAAATAGCAAAGGAAAAACTTGAAATTTGTGTTATGCACCCTCTCAGAATCACTTGCTCATAACCCCTAATTGCAAAATTGCACAAGATGCAAAGTGTTTCAGATCACAGGGTTTTTAGTACAGGACATCATCTAGAAGCAGACCAAGGACCGCAGTCCAGTCATTGTCAATACAAATCTGAGGAAAAACTTGAAATGTGTGTTATGCACTCTTTCAGAATCACTTGCTCACAATCCCTGATTGCAAAATTGCACAAGAAGCAAATTGTTTCAGATTACAGGACTTTCAGTACAAGACATCATCTAGAATCGTGCGAAGGATTGAAGAAAACATTGTTAGTACAAAATCCCTAGGGCTCAACGCTCACAAGTGAAAAACACCAACAAATAATTCCATTGATCTACTGAGAGTAGCACAGTTACTGTATCAACTAGTTCGTTGTAAAATGTCCAAAAAGTCCTTTCAACAAACAGGGGGAAAACTCTGTTCAAAAAAATTCAATCAATTCCGGAAAATACAAAGCATCCAAAGCCATAAATTTGTACCCTGAGCAAATATCCAAACAAACCCCAATTGTGTGCAGTCTACTAAAATTTCCTTAAGAGAGCAACCTGTCTCCACTTTCGGGAATTCTAAGCCTAGAAAAAGTTCATCTATGGCACATATGGACAATAAAAGGCAAAGCACTAACTTCATGTACTACTACCACCACGCTCCTAAGCATTGGCCTGATGGCTTTGTCATGCACTACAAACTCCGTGGAGCAATACAATTCTTGTCTTGAGTGTAGCAAAACCTGCTCACAAAACGCTGATTTTACAAGGGTGTTGGCAATTGCACACCGCTCCATGCGTTTCTCTGCCTATCAGGTCGAAGAGATTTTCGACAAATCGTTTTGAGACGGTTCTAGAAATGAGCGAGAAGAGAGAGAGAGGAGAAAGAGAGCCTTGACGATGACGACGAGATCTTGGAAACCGATTCATTCATTCATGACCTTTGGTTTCCTCCTCCTCCTCCTGGAATACTGGAAGCTCGAATCTGTACAGGTATAGGCCTTCCAGTTCCGGAGCCTCCACAACTGCTGCACCGCATCATGCCTGTTCCACTGCACGTCCCGCAGCCTACATCGTTATCTGACCACTTTGTGCACAAGCATGGTACCCTCCTGGAGCCGTTACAAGTTGAGCAGCGGAATCCTCCCGCCATCGGTGGTTTCTCATCTTCTGCGTCTATCATCGACTTGATGGCCCATGCGCCTGCCAGTACACCTAACCCTTGCGCCACCTGTATTGCTACTCCTGGAGACATGTTCGCCTCGTGTTTATATATTGCGCTATGCTCAAAACAAAGGAACCTGCCGGCCGCCCCTCCCCCTGCAGCAACGGTGAGACAACCACCTCCAGTCGGATTCAACCCCTGCTTTTGATCGATCTCCTGCCGATCTCCTTTGCCTTTCTCTTAGAGATCTCACAGGTTTTCCACAATCTTCATAAAAACCGAAATCTTGCACGCCGCATAAAACCAAGCTTTCTTGCGTGCTTATTGCAGCAAAAGATGAGAGTTCCGCACTAATTCTTGCTCTGCAAAATTCTGCACTAAACCTCGAACCCAAAATTCCTCAAAACCAAAAGCTTTTGCCAAAATAAAAGGAAGAAAAAGAAAAAGATCTCCAAAACCCAAAATTCTGTCACCAGATCGGGAGTAGAGAATTTCTGCCAAGAAGCACGGACGACACAAAGAGAGCGAGAAGAATCCGCGACAATACAAACAAGAATCTGGCGATGGCTAGCGCACACGGTTTGTATTGAAACCCATCATCATCGCCTACAGGAAGCAACAACGCTCTTCCTTCTGCCGTAGTAGGGGGTATTGTGGCCAGATCTAGGCCGTCAAACTGAAAAGTCCATCTTTACCGCCCGGTTCAGAAAGCTGAATAATTCGTCCGATCTAGAATTTCCGACGTGGCAAAAGATATCCAACCGTTGATGGTAGAAAGTGCAAAACGGGTGATAGTGCTTAGATCGGAGCGGTTGCGATTTGCGGCGTCGTCAAAGCGACCGCAGAAGAATTAGACGTTTCTCGTGTAAGTATTACGTGTGGGTGGCTAGCAGGCACGCACGCACGCAACGGCCACGCCTCGGCCCCATTGAAAGCGGTTTCCTGCCATGTGGTTACGTGAGATCAAATCGAGCTTTACACAATTCACCAGCGGATCCGTGTCTGCCAGCGGACATTGCTCATCCTCCAACGAATTCCTCGTTTTTTTTTTTCCTTCGATTCAAAAGGAGGAGAGCGACAGGGGAAGAGAAAGAGAGATGATAATGCGGTGTAAAAGCTTCAAGGTAGTACGTACATTAATTTCAAGGCGGCGGACAAGAAGCAAATATCGAATGCCAAAGCATGTTTTAAAAAATAAAAAATAAAAAATTTCGGCATGTGGAAATCCTCTTTTGTTGTTGGTTGACATCCTTTGTACTTACTTACATACAAGTTTGCTCTTGCATGTGGCCCCCAAGATCTGCCAAGTGGCTGTGATTTGTTTGGTAAAGTCTTCTTGCATGTGTCTTCAAAGCTAAAATTTCTGAAATCCCATGTGTTTTCTCATCACAATAATGTAACCTTTTTTCCCTTTAGTCTTCACTTTTCTTTTTTTTTAATAAAAATAATAATTGAACTTTGTATCTTTTTCTTTGTAAATTTCATGTATTTGATTTTTGGTCACACATTAATTAATATCTTTTAAAATATATTTTGAGTTGCACGTATTATGGTTTTGGTCACATGTTGGTCCTCCTAAGTTGAATTGATCCTCCTTTCATGGGCCTCCATTTAAGAGAAGTATCTTCCACAAAACTGAAACAATAATATCCATGAGATGGAGACCAATTTAGCCTTAAGAAGAAGATTTGTCATTTTTGAAAGCAAATTGTGTGTTATGCTCCAAGGGAAGGGCTTGTTCCCTTGGCTTTCATGAGGTTCTTGAGTGATTTAACTCTTTGTTGAATGCCTTCATATTATGACATGAAAACCTTGGGAAGAAAGAGGCCCTCCCTTGCACATTATGTTGAGGAAGTTACTTGAGATACTAGAACGTGAGATCGGTAGCACATTATGCATATTGTGCATTGTTGAGCCCATTTGATTACTTAATGGATTTTTAAGACAACCATTTAGTGATCATTTGAAGTTCATGTGAGTTGCATTTGGGGAAAAAAACCTTTTATTGCTATGTGCACAATTTGGTGATGTGTGAACAATAGGAGTTCTACCTTGTTTCAATCTTAAAACCCATGTTGTTTGCATTGAAGCACTAAAATCAATCAAATGTTGGCCAAAATATTGATATGAAACGGTGTATAGATGGAAAGCAATCATGAAAGTGAATTCAATTTTCCACCTTTAAAAAATCACTAAAATCCATGTCATTGAAATTGTGATGGAAATTTTAAAAACTTAATGCAAAAGTGAACTATAGGACCATTTTATTTGAAAAAAATTCTAAAGATTAAAAAAAAACTTCCAACATCTATGAGAAGGTTTTTTCATCAAAAAGTTTGGTATAAACATGTTCATAAGCTTTGAAGATTCGTTGTCATGCATTCCTATGTCAATGCCTACAATTATCATTGTCATCATACATACAACACATAATATAGAAATACCCTAAATGGTACACCACATCCAAATCGCCCCCCTATCTAGGGCTAAAGTTCTTCTACACCAAATAACATTATAAAACTACCTTATGGAAATCCACCATTGATGAACACTTTGGTTTCAAAACAAAATGACCAATAGGTTGGGTGCAAATGAGAGCCCCATTGTTATTCACCTATTTGTAATCTTTCAAATCCCCAACCAAATGTGAATCATCATGGAAGAAAATCTTATACTAATTCCATTATTTGACTTTAGAAACCATGGTTTACTTGATGCACCAAAGGCAAAACCATTTGCCAATTGGCACTCCTTCCACTAATGACATGAGACATTCCATGTGCCAACCTTAGGAACATTGATCACAAATTAACATAGTGGTGGCTCCTAAAAATTGTTCACACAACATACATCATAGGCCAACAAAAACCACGACTAAGGGTGGGTCAATTTGGCCATCCACATTGGGAAGATGACATGGTGCACAATTGTGCACATGGTTCATCCATGTCTAACCATTTCAACCCTCCAACAACAACATTCCTAAAGGTAGAACCTTTTGCACACATAAAATAACATGTCATGCAGTCACATCCAAAGTATTTAATGATGTCTGTTGCAAATAAACCTATACCTCATAACTAACCATGGTAATGCTAGGTCCCAATCTCGAGTATGACCCTTATGGATCCGATACTTTTGTAAACCCCTTTTCATCATTTGCACCATCCGATTGGGTAACCCATCTACCTCAGAATGGTCTCATGAAGTGTGTGATGATCAATTAACACTTTTTCACACAACTTTTGGAATTTCCCGTGGAATTCCATACCTTGGTTAGTGAAAACTTCGGATGGAGCCCCAAACCTTTTAAGTACCCTATCCAAAAATGCAAATGTTGCCCTTTCATTGCTACAACCTAACAATGGCATCAATTCCAACCACTTGGAAAAATGCTTGATCATAACTAGTTATGTTGAGGTGTCAAATTCAATGGATCGAAAAAATCCAATTTCCACTGGTACCCAAATCCCATAATTAGTAAGGGTTATAAGTAAGGTGTAGGTGCATTGAAAAATGCCCAAGGTCACACACCATATATTTAGAAACAAATTGTTGAACTTGTAATTGCATCCCTCTCCACCAATATTGTGTTTGGAGCAAACTATATGTCTATTGAACCCCAAAATGGCCCAACTTTTCATGAACATGCATCACAAGGTTCTGACATTGTTTTAGGCAAAACACAACCCACACTCATCCATCTACCCACATGCATAGGAAGGAATTACCTTCCCATTTGAACCGTTTGGACCTATGCACAACATGGTCTCATTTTTTGGGTGTTAATCCAATCGAAATTTCACTTGCTTACAAATATGCAATGATAGGTGCATCATCATAAATGTTTAAGGCACCATTGCCCTCTTGCTCCATGTCCGCATCATGGGAATCCCCATCATCCTAGAGCCCCCAAAAGGGTATAAAGGTATGTCGAAGCATGCCATCTTGGTACTACTTCCAAATCCATTTCATAATGCCAATGAGCCCCAATGGTATCCTCCTTGTTAGAACTTGGGTTCTAATTCAACCCATTGACATCTTAATTAACCCTACCAAACTTGTGAACTATGTCAAAATTATACTCCTATAGGATAAATGCCAACTTGGCCAACTTTCTTATGAGTCAATTCGATTCCATAAGGAATTTCAACTTGATTAGTGATTGGTAACCAACATGAACATGGGCTACTATTAACGGGTAGAAATATGTAAACTAGTTAGTTCCATAGGCTCCTAGTAACTAATAATTACTAATTAGTAGATTTACTGTCTCTTATCCAAGGGGTGAAGCTAATGGGATTAGGTAGCTCAGATTAGTGAGTCGTTAAGAGTAATCCACCCAATCATCTAGGAAATTTCTAGGAAGGCATTAGGATAAAGGTCCTATTTTCTAGGGGTCATTGTGGGCCTCGTGTGTGGTATGTGGGGAAGAGGGACTTGAGGAAGAGGAAAAGGATTCGTTTAATACTTGGAAGAGTGGGGAAATTGGGAATTGAAGAATTTCATGGAGAGGTCTGTAAGGAATGGAAAAAGATGTATGCACATTTGTGTGTGATTTTAATGGAAGATGGTTGAAAGACTTGAGTCTCTTGTGAGGTATTGTTATTATATTGAATGAAAAAGGTAGAATAGTTGATAATCTATAAGTAGGATGTTTCATTAAATTATTAGTTCTGTATTTTCTTTAGGACAAAGAGTAACAAGGCTTAACATTTGGTAGTTTTTGGATAGTTCAATTAATGGTTGCCACTAGAAGGTAGCAGCTAATCTTTGACGGTAGAAAACAAAAGAAAGGAATATCAACAAAAGCCACCTGCAGATTGAAAGGTATTTCTACTAGCAATAAACAAGGGCTATGAAGGAAGGCAATGGGTTGTAGATGGTAAGGAACACTGAAAGGACTTCATGAAGTGCTATAGGCAGCAAACCAAATCATTAAAAGACCTACATGGTTTCAACATGAGGGATATTAATAGTAGAAGGTTTGTAAATGACACGCTCCCAAGTTCCTAGTTGGACCCAAGATGGGCCCAAGTTATTCAAACAACGGAATTGTGAGGAACGTGGGGCACACTCCCAGTTCTTAGCACTAGAGGGGGTAGAGGGGCATGTTGAAGCTCTGGGATGGGACTAGGAAGAGTGACAAGCTTTATTTACTTACTCGAACCTGCATCAAACCAACCAACAAGTTGGTTAGTTCACATTCTGTAGCAACTTTAGTGCTAGGAGAAGACACGGGTAATTATGGACTCACAAGACTCACCACAACCCGGACTCGGGGGAAGCCACCACCTTCCCCCATATAGTATTTTCTGTGCCTTTCCACATGGCTCGTCATCGCGCGTTCACTCCCAGAGCACGTATCAAGAGGAACATAGTTCTTGAAATCAAAATACTTTTTTCTTGATGGATTCTTGAGCGCTTCTCGATGGTAAAGATGAATATCCACTTAGAGTTTGAAGATCTACAAATCTCCAAACTCAATGAGTTATTTCTCGTCGCTGCTAGAATCAAGAAAGCGGGACGTAGCGCGCGACAAGGTTTCGGCAAATTCAAAAGCAAAACGAATCCTAACGGTGGCGGCGTTCGACTCTCCGTTCTATCAAGCGACGAGAACACACCTTCCACCAACGGATCTTTCACTTCAATTGCTTTGATTGTGCAGAGCTCTTGCGCTTCTCCCTCCGCGCCAAGCGATTCCCCCTCCGGGAATCTGCTTAGCAAAGAAGAGAGAAAAGCGATCCGAACATCGGAAGTTCCGGCCGCGTCTAGCAGCTCGGCAAGATGTCCCACCCCAGACCGGATAGCGCAAGCAATCTCGGAAAAGAGCGATGGAGGAACGCGTGAAGGTCATCGACAACGGTCACCTTCAGAGATCCTTCCCCCGGACATCCCGGCGTAAGCTTCATCAAATGCGGTCCAGGCAATTGGCAAATCCTCTCCTCCACAGGTACTCTCCTTTCAATCCCTCTCTCCCCCTCGCTTCTTAGAATTTGTTTCTGTGTTCGTTGGGCAAGGGTTGGATCAAGGAAACCGGGGAGCCACCGTCACAAGGCAAGTGGCAAGAAAGGACACCTCAGTCGCAAGAGCAAAAGATCCAAACGAAAAGAATGACAGAAGAGCATCAAGAAAGAAGCCGAGCACACCCATAACGGCTCCTCCTCCAAATCTGACTCTGATTGTGCATCCAGGAAGTGGACCAAGAAGAACCTCCCCCACGGGGGAGGAAACCCAAGGCCCATCACCGGTGGACTATAGCTTCGAGCTTGAGGCGAAATTCTCGAATGAAATGGTGATTGAGATGCAAGGCAATGCGGCCAAGAAGGCACGCAGAATCGTCATAGGGCGAATGTTGGGAAGAAGAGCGACCTTCAAGGTGCTCCACGAGTGCCTGAAGCTCCATCTCCCGGCCACTTTCGTTTCAGCAACGCTCTTTACGAGAGGTTTCTTCTTGATCCTTTTTGAGAACGAAGAAGGAACCACCTCAACTAGGAAACTCGCCTCGGTGGAATGGAACGGGATTAGCCTATCCTTTTTAAGGTACAATCCAAACTTTGATGCTAGCGCGCAAGGAGCGAAAGCACTCCTCACGCACATAATAAAGGTCCAGTTTCCGAACCTACACGAACAGTTCAGAAACGAAAAAGCGTTCAACATAATGGCAAGCAAACTTGGAGAGGTGCTAAACATCGAAGCGGCTGACTCTTACATGAAGAGCCTAGCCGGCCCAATGGTAACGATCCAGGTAAGGGACATCGCTAAGCTGGCGGGATACATCAGGATTCCCTCCATGGCGGAGGAAGCCGCAACCACAGACATGATCCATCAGAGAATACTTTACTCAGGCCTTTCGAATCAGTGCCGGAAGTGCCGAAGGTTCGGGCACCAAGCCCGAACGTGCAACACCATTAAAAGCAAAACACAGGAAGGAGTCGTCCAGCACAACTCCTTCCCAAGCACGACGGATGGCAGGCAGCCTAGCACGCGCCAAGCACCCACAAACGCGACACACGAGAGAACGCAAGGCCCCACATCTACAACGGCACCCAATCCGCAAGTCTTGGGCAAATACCAAGGACACATGGAAGCGAAAATTCCATGGAATCGTACCTCAGCCCCACCATTACCGACCGATCCGTCCTGGAACCACTCAGGTAGTCATGCATTCGACCCAAGCCAATGGAACGTAACGACCAGAGCTCACGAGGACCTGAGCATGACCGAGCCCCCGCCATCTCCAAGCCGGGCAAAGGGCGAAACCCGAGCGGAGACTGAAAAACTACCAGAGGATGCCACGACGCCCAAAAACAAGCTTTTCTTTGGGCTACGCGAGCTAAACAGCCCTTCAGCCCAAAAGACGAAAGCGAGCGCAAACCCGTTTCCCAATTTGGATGAAGGGAGCCGAGGTGTAGACCTACGAGCTAGGCCCCAAGAGGACACGTTGGAAGGCTGGTCCTTCCAAGGCCGAAGGAAACACGCCCCCAAGCTCGCCTCGCCCAAGTCGGAAACGCACCACACTCTCCCCGCACTCCTTAGCAAGAAACAATGTTGGGGGGAAAAAGAGTGCAGCTCCATTCAGAGGTACACCCTTCCTATTTCTCTTCACTTAACATGACAATCCCAGCTAACGAAGAACCTTTCAGAGCTAGAATTTGGCCGGTACTTGTTAGAGAGAAGAACGCTCAGAAGGAGATGTTGGTGCATTCCAAGAACCAGACTTGCCCGAGCCTCCCGCTCAGCATGAGAATCACGGGATCAGCTGAGGTCATATGGACCCAAGACTCGGCATGGGCGGACCTCACCCAACGACTAGAAGTGGAGTTGGAAAAGAAAGTTTTAAGGTACAGGCTGACACTCAAGGACCGACCTCAGCTCGAATGGAGCTGGTAAAAGGAGTCAAGTAGAGGCGGGATGGAATGCACCATCTTAGCTCACATCGACTCCAAATCCAGCGCCCTAAGCATCCAAAACAAACGTCACCTACATTGGAAAGTCCTCGATAGCACACAAGGAATGAGCAACGAAATGGAATTCTCAGCTCCGGCCCACAATCTACTCATGAAGACCGAGGCGGCGATCTCGGAGCATCAGGAACGCAAAAATCGCTCAGCCAACATATAAGCCTCGCCCCAGGCGACGAAAAAGAAGCGTTTTACCAAACTAAATTTCAATTTTTTGGACTTGTCATGGGCAAACAACAACGGCCCCATCAGCCCAGACCGAGAGAAGGAGGACGACTCCCAAGAATGTCCGGCAAGAGGCGTCACAAGAGAACCAAGATCGATCGGCCTCAAAGCTGCTCGGAACCGCCTCACATATGTCTGAAAGACCCCTCACTTTGGTCTCCCTCAATGTCAGGGGACTGAGGGGTGACTCGCCCAAACCAAAGGAGATCAAGGCGTGGCTAGCATCGCTCTCCTCCCCTCCTCAAATCCTCCTAATCCAAGAGCATCACTTAGGGAAGGAAGGAATTCAGAAGTCGATGAAAGGGATAGAGTTCTGGAATGGTACCGCATTGTGGAATGAGGGTATCCCCATGGGCTGCTCGCAAAAAACCAGCGCAAGAACGGCAATCCTCATTGACAGAGCGACCACCCCCTTCATCAAAGATCATGGCATCCTAATGGAAGGACGCGCCCAATACGTCTCGCTCCAATCCCCAAAGAGGGGGACCTTAACCATAATCAAAGTTTATGCCCAACGCTCCTCCAACGATAGGGCCCCTCTCTGGCGAAAAATAACTCAGGCCGACTTCACCTCGAACCACGTTGTGGTGGGAAGAGACTTCAACCACCTAGAAGAAACTACCTGCCAGGGAGTCTCCGGTGAGAGGCAAATACATAGGCGCGAGGTAGCCACTTGGCACCAGATGACCTTGCGCTACGGCCTAGCCGATGCCTGGAGGCTTGATAGTTTTCGGAAAATGACAAAAAAGAATTTCACATTCGATAACGGCAAGTCCGGGGCTCATTCGGCAGTATCTAGGATAGACAAATTCCTAGTATCACAGGACATCAAGGAAAAAGGGGGTAGAATGGAAGCCGCGACCTCCATCAAGAAACTCTTAGACCATTCGCCTCTCATAATCACAATATGGGGTCATCACCCCCCTCCTAACAATCCTTCGCGCTTCTTCGACGCAACCTTGCTAAATGAAGAAAATTGCAAAATCGAATTGCTGGAAGCTTGGTCCGGGGACACGCTGCGCCCCACCAACAGCCACGACTAGGCAGAATGGCTCGAGGCGGCAATGAGAAGGGTCATCCATTGCAACACGCGTTTGGCAAAAGAAAAGAGGCGCACCCAGGGGACACGCATCGGAACTTGCGCCAAGAAGATACAACTGGCAGAACTTCAGCTCCAAAAAGACCGCACAGACGTGGAAGTGAGAGGCATCCTCTTCGACACCCAAGGCAAGCTAGTGGAAATCTTCCAAGCCTCCGTGGCGCGCAACTGGCATTTCACCTCAGCCAATTGGTTCAGGTACGGAGACACCTGCTCTAAAGTTTTTTTTGATTTCCATTGCATAGGGAAAAAAAAGACCCTGATGAGAGAATTGGAAACTAATTCGGGTACCATCATGGGTCAACAAGACATCATCCACCATGTCACGAGTTTCTACTCCCGGTTCTCTACCTTGGACGCCAGCACCCCCGGCATTGTCGAGGCACAAGATCATTGTTAGCAAAGTGTCCCAACCAAGGTCATCGGAGACGTGAATGCAAGCCTGACTAGCCGCCTCTCTCTAAAGGAGGTGCGCAGCGCCATCCGCGCCTTGCCGAAAGGCAAAGCGTTGGGCCACGACTATATTCCCATGGAATTTTTCCATGAATGCGAGCAAGAGGTGGCACCAGACCTCTTGCAAGCATTCACAGCAATGCTCAACGAGGGCGCCACCTTGACATTCATCAATAAAGGGGTAATCACCCTCATACCGAAGTCTGGTGATCGCGCTAGGCTCAACAATTGGAGGCCGATAACACTTTTCGGCAGCATTTACAAAATCTTGGCCAAGGTGCTCGCCGGAAGACTCCAAGCGGCCCTCCCACACATCATCAGACCTAATCAAACTGGTTTTGTGGAAGGGAGATCAATCCTCGACAATGTCTTCATTGCGCAAGAAGCCCTGGGCTGGGCCGAAGAAAGCAACCAAGATCTAGTCCTCCTCCTCCTAGATTTTGAGAAGGCATTTGATAGGATCGAATGGAATTTCCTATTCACCGCATTGGAAAAGCTAGGCTTCGAAAAGACTTGGATCCGTTGGGTGAGATCACTCTACAAAGAGGTAACCTCAGCTATCAAGATGAATGGCGAGTTAGGGCCGGACTTCCAGTTGGCTAAATTAGTGAGACAAGGATGTCCCCTAGCGCCTTACTTATTCATTCTCGCTACGGATGTGTTGGGGTACATGCTCGCCGACCCCAAATATGGGGTAGAAGGCCTCTCCCTGCCGAAGGGCGGCTTCATCAGAGACCAGACCTTCGTGGATGACACGGCCTTATATCTCAAGGGGATTCCCCCCAACCTAGATAAGGCCCAAAGAGTTTTCACGCAATTCAGCTCAGCCTCTGGCACAAGAATCAATTGGCACAAATCGGCGGCCATTTGGGCCAGCAAAAACGAGCAGACCTGGCAATGGGGAACCGAAGTCGACCTCAAATGGATCCTGGACGGAGAAGGCATCAGGTACGTGGGAGTACAAGTACGCTCCCATCTCCCCCAAGAGGCGAACTTTGATAAAATGATGATGGCTTTAAAAAGTAAACTCATCAATTGGAGCCACAACCAATTGTCCCTGGCCGGAAGGATCCTAGTAGCCAACCAGGTCCTTTTGGCCTCTATGTGGTACATTACTGCGTGTTGGAACCCCAACCCTCGGATGACCACGCAGATTAGAGGAGTTGTAAGGAACTTCATTTGGGTGGCAAGGACGCCCCAACCCACGCCAAAATAAAATGGGATACGTTGATGTTCCCGACCACCCAAGGGGGCCTAGGAATCATAGATCCCAAGACCCAATCCGAGGCCCTCCTAGCCAAATTGCTGATCAGAGGGCTCGCACCGGGAGGAGAGCCGTGGAAAGAACTCATCAGGCATAAGGTTGACCAGATCAGGCTCCTCGTACACAGCAAGGGCCCCAACATCCCGGACGTCAATTGGATCTTCGCTGCGCCCAAGATCAAAAGGATACCATGCTCAATGTGGAAGAGCATAATCAGAGCATGGATGAAGGTGAGGTCGGGCCTAACCAAGGTGGAACTGTCCAACATAGCCGAAATCTTCAGGCAACCAATATTTGGCAACCCTTTGATACTCAACGAACGGGGAATCCCGTTGGGCTTGGGCGGCATGAGGGAGGGGAGCGCCTTTGCGAGAGTCGGCTGCACCTGAACGAAGGATCTGTGGAACCCCAGAGTCCAAACTTGGAAAAGTCTCGTCGAGCTCGGAATGAGCTATCACACATCGAATAGGCAATGCAAGGAAGCCATCATCCCTTGGTGCCTGGCTGAAAGCACTAACCCTCCATGAGAAGGGGATTGGATCAGTGACCCCACCCCCACCTCCAGAGCTCCCCTCGAATGGATTTATTTTGTGTTCAACGTAGCTTCGGGCCAAGCCAGAGCTATCGAATTCAAAAAAACTATGCCCAATGGACGCATTCAGGCCACCACCAACCAAGTAATCACCATCACCACTGACAACCTCCTCCCGGACAGAGTCTTATCTCAAGAAAGCCCCATGGCGACCTTCAAAATCGCCAAGGAGCTGAAGACCCCTAGCAAGAAGCTCCCAATCTTTTGGATCTTCGAAACTAGCTTCATCCAGGACCTCCTTTGGGACCCAAGGGAGTGGCATTGGTGCACCTCCCCGCCGCTCGGGGATGCGCCCTTCTTTGGCTACACCACCAAAAGAGGCTATATCAACGTTCGGAAACCCTCGCGCACCCCGCACATGGTCTCTTTCATCCAAGGTCTCAACTTTCAGAACACCTCAATTCCGCAAGCCATCGCCAGAATATGGCACAGCGCCCACCCAAGAAAAGTGAGCACCCTCATCTGGTTCACCCTCAACCATGGTCTTCTAGTCGGCTCCTGGCTCCAACTCATGGGTTTACCCCCACAATGCAAGGCGTGTAGTTCGGGCGCCAAAAAGACCCCACAACATTGCCTTCTCGATTGTCCTAGGGCTCAAATCTCCTGGAAAGCCTACGAGCGTATTTGGGTCGAATGGAAAACCCACCGCGACCTCGCACCCTCCTGGCCTTTCGTGCTTCTCGGTGAAGCTGCCTTGGAACTCGAAGATGACCCCCTCGGACTTCTCGCGTACCACACCGACGGCTTCACCTACCCTCGTCAACCCCTCGACATCCTTCAAAGTTTCATTCTTTACCATCTCTGGTCGAAAAGATGTAGAAAACACTTTGATGATCAATTCTCCCTTCACAATGTCCTTCTTAGCGCCTGGGTGGCGACGGTGGAGGTCGGTATGGCCACTTGGAAGGCTATTAGATCTCACCGTCCGGCCAAGGACCCGAATAATCAGCTAAGCATTGAGCTTACTTTTAGGAAAGAGTGGTTTCATCTGAACATTCTCGAGACGGATAATGCCACCATTAGGTGGCATTACCTCCCCCCCATGTACTTCCTTAATTATTCTAATGTTTGATGGGGCTGTTGCCTCCCTCCCCGCAAGGGGTTCACCCTGTGCCTTTCCACGGCACCCACATCCGAATGGCTTTTTGTCTCGGGACTCCCAAGAAGGAGTCCTGAAATTATCCCGGTTTGGACTCTCGAGACTTTGAGAGATCATAACTTTTTGCTCAGACCTCCAATTTGGATGAAGTCTAAAGCAAACTTGTAGCTCTCCTCGAGATCTTTTCAACGGTGTATTGCACTCCACCTGCACACACCGGGGTCAGGTCGATTCCTAACTTTTAGTGGTCGCGAGTCAAACTGCCAGTTTGACTTTTGGCCCTTCTTTTTTCCATAACTTGTGCTATAGATGTCTAAATGGCCCATGCGAGCCCATTTTCGACATTTACACTTCGATAGCTTTCCAATGATATAAAAAACACCCCAATGCAAGGTGTTTTGACCCCTGCAATCGAACTCTAAAGTTTTGGGAGTCTCTGAGGACTCCCAAGTCCCCATTTCGGGAGTGTGAGTTTCATCCTCACACTCCCTCAAAGTAAGGTTGCGACAATAAACCCCCTAGACACCATCCAAGAGTGTTGAAAGTATTATAAAACCATGGAGAGTAGCTATTATCATGTTCTAACCACATCTCATGTTTCCCCTTTCTACTTTCTCCCCATTACCCCTTGGTTTAATTTACTTATAGGAAGGTAGGTCTAGTCTTAAACAATAGACACCTACTTACCTCCTTCCTCTTGGTATGACATCTTACTTACTATTTGAGTAGTTGTAGTGAAATAAGCTAATAAGGGTAGTTATATTGTGGATTAACAAGGTGTTGACCTTACCCCCTACCCCCTAGAGGACGGTAATGATCAGAGGCCGTAATTTCACCCCTTAACAACTACGATAAAGATAACATCAAAATGATGAAACGACCCAAACAATTGCAAATCTTTAAACTAGTCAGTGCCATAGCATCTTAATAATTAGTAGTTATTAGTGACAAATTTATTGTCCCTTACCAAAAGGGTGAAGCTAATGGGAATTAAGTAGTTCATGTTAGTGAATGGTTGGGTGTAAAATACCTAATCACCTAAGAGATTTCTAAAAAGGAATTAAGATAAGAACCCTATTTTCATGGGGTTAATGTGGGCTTTGTGTGGCTTTATGGAAAAGGAAGATTAGAAGAGGATTTGGAAGACTGTTAGGGCATTTAATAAATTTGTAGTTGGGAGTTGGGGATAGAGAATTATTTTGGAGAAATTTGTGGTGCAATACTAAAAAGGAGGGAATAATTGAAAATGTATTTCTACTTGTGTGTTATTTTAATGGAAAATGGTTGAAGCACTTTTATGTGTTTTGTGTGAGTTTATTCTATTAGGATATGTGGAAAATAATATAGTTAAAACTTACATAAAGTGTTGCTGCCTTTTTCATAGTAGTTATGCATTTCTTCTACAAAGAAGAATAAAAATGTACACTAAGTGTTAGCCTTTAGAATAGGAAACTACTGGTTGCCACAAGAAGGTAGTAATCGATATGTGGCAGTAGGAAGAAGGGGAATATTTGAAGGTTGAAGTCTATAGAATAGGTGGGACTATTGTAGACGGTAGGCAATAGCCATGAGTGGGTGCAATGGCATGTGTGCAATGGCTATAAACGATAGGTAGCATTGGGAAGGCGTTTCAGGGTACTGAAAACAATAGGTAGTGTCACCATAAGGGTTGTAGGCACCATTAAGGTGGGACAATAGTTGTGGAAGGCTTGCAAACCCATTGGGGTAACATTCAAAAACACTAAAGATATTGTCAAGTCCTGCAAGGTAGTTATTTCTTAACTATGAACTCATTTCCTATGTTTATTTTCTATATTTTCTTCCTTTGGCATTGTACTAGAGTAGCCTACAAACATGATGGTAGCTATGTCTTTAAATAACAAACTTTACCTTCTTCTTTTGCTCTTAGCGTGTACTTTTACATATTCTTGAATAGTTGTAATAAAGTAACAAGCAACGATAGTTTTTTTTGAATATTAAGGTGTTGACCTTGTTCCTTTGGCCTTACCTCCTTGAGGACGGTAATGTTTAAGGGTGACAATTTCACCCATTTATAGTTTCATCAACAAACATTTCTCCTACTTTAGGTTTGAAGAACATTGTATGTCAAATGTTGCTTAAAAGTGTCAAGGGGTATGGTTAATGAAATAGGTAAAACAAAAACAAGTTCAACACATTTTTTGGATACATGTTCAACTAACCTAACATGTGCTATGGGTATAATATCATCTACCTATTTAATTCCAACATCTTTGGGTACAACTATGGTCCCAATAAAAAAACGTTTTGTGGCAAACATGAAATCTTTTTCTTCACAAAATATCCCATGATGAAAATCTTAGCAAATTAGAACATCACGTCAATCGATTTTGATTCCTAGCTTTTATGTAATAGGTATGCTTCTAATAATACTAACTTTCTAAATAATAATAACATTACTACCCCAATCATGAACTATTTCAACATCTCTAAGCCAAGGTTGCCTTAACAACTTAATGTAAGTAAAATCCAATACACTATTTTATATAATAGTAAAAGTAATTATATAAGGTATACCATGTACATAGATTTTCAAATCGTTGATCAAACCTAATGGTTTGACAATGGTTTGATTAGCCACATGTAAGTTATAGGGTGTTGGTTTAGGTTTAAACAACCCTAGCTGCACATGCAATTTTTATGTCATGATGTTGACTCCAAAACTCCATCTAGAAAACATCTTTAATGAAGTTCTTCCTTACATGTACATGTATAATTATCATATAATGATCAATGGCAATCGTAGCTACAATTGGTTCATTCTAAATAGATTTTGTCATCATCAATTTACTGGTTTTAATTAGTTTCAAAATGTATTGTTTGATATTAGGAACAATATGTAATGATTATCCCAAGTTAAGAATATATTTAGTGTCCAAAACTTGTTTATTGATATCCTTCGATATTTGATCCAAAGTTTGTTATGATGTTGATTTTTATTACACCGATTCAATTAACATAGGTTGTGATTGTAAAATACCATGTTTACTTTTCCTAACTAATTCACCAATAGTTGTGGTCTCAAGTAGTCCTACCCAATTAGACTATAAAGGCCATTTGTAGTCACAAGTTGTTGTTGCCCATCATTGTTTTTCAACTATTTTATTGTTTGTGTAAATGAATTTCCATTTTTTTTTCTTTTGGCCAATCATGTGTTCTTGTAGCTTTGATTGGTTTTTTATTTCTTAAAACTTGTTGCTTCGAGACTTGACTACAAGTTATTACAATAACCATTACATTGATTGGAACATTGTCAAGTTTAGGGGGGTTAGGTGTTGTTGTATTTAAACTTAAACCCCTAAACCCTTGTCACAAATGAAAAAATAAAATGCCATAGTACATGTTGCATTAGCAAAACCCACTGAACCAGTAATAAGTGTTACTACCCAACTAACTAAACCTATTAAGATACCTTTGTGATATCCTTATATCATTTGTTCTATTGTAGATCATCAATTTGAGGATTGTCCTACATAAGCTTAGGTGTAAAATATGTTCAAAACAAAACTAGTTTAATTTGTTTTAAATGTTTTGAATTATAATCCATTACGTGGTTGTCAAATGTTAACAGGATTTTCTATCTTCCCACTTATGCAAATATGATTTTCCTAATTTTCTTTAACAAGTTTACCAAGTTCAAAAATACCAACCAATTTTGTAAACTCAAAATGAAAACACAAGTTCACATATCAAAAATCAGAAAATAATTTGTACATCGAAGTGATAACAAAAGAAAAATAAAAAATGATCATGTAAAAATATCTCCCTTCAAGTTCATCATCTTCCTTTACATACACAAGACTCAAACTAGTAAATGTCCTATTCAAATATAAATAGTAACTAGTTGGTATATGCAAAGTAAACAATCAAAAATTTGAAATTGTTCAACAATTTGTTTTGCTAACCTCTTGTTACAAATTACCTAGTATCGTACTACTGGTTTGAAATGATAGAACTAGTTCAATGACACCTGTTATAAATTTTTTTTAGTGAAAACATGAAAATGCACATAACACATGTGCCTTTTCATGTCCACATTGGTGAATAGGTATTAGTTAGTTAAGCTTGGAATAGGTAGGTATGAACAACACAAACAAACATATGGACAACAAATTTTAATTATATAGACTTCTTTTTCAGTTATCTTTTCTTTCATGATGCACTTGTTAGAAAAAGAGCAATTTGTAAGCTAGAATGTCCACAAAAAGACAAAATATGATAGTTCTTCAACACTCTTGTGGAGTATTAAGAGAGACCACATGAAACATGGAATCACTATTGCACAAGTGAAATTTGATAACTACACTAAATGATAACTACACTAAATGATAACTACCAACTATTCATTGAAACTTAATTTTTACTTAACATGTTTACCAAAACCATAGGACATGGTTAATCATTACTTGAGAAATCTTCAACCAAAAATGAATGTAATTTGCCATTATTAAGCTTCCATCTACATCAAGTGTATTTTAAAGTTCATTCCATTTGAAATTGTTATGTTTGAGCTAAGGTTGCAATGTTGGTTTAAATATGAAACAATAATTATTGCAAATAAGACGGAGGAATTAATATTCAAAATCTCATCATAATTTTGGATGTTTTATACTTGTGGGAAATAAGGATATTTTGGTAGGTGGAGTTATAGGTTGCAAAGTTAATTTGTTTGTAATCATGTAAGATATATGAATGTCCCAAGGATTATTGTAATCATTTTGAAAAGGTCACATTGGCAAATCCCCCATGAGATTAACGATTGGGACATCATATAATTGTGTCATGTCCTTACACATTTTTCCACAAGCACTTTCATGTCCACTTTTTTGAACCATGAGTTAACAAACTAATTATTTCTTGTATCAAAGGTCATTTGTCAAATGATTTTATAATGAATTTTTTTTTGCTTGAATCTTGAGCTTTTGTCTAACCCTTCACTATAAGCATGTTGTTGAAAAGTCAAATGTACTCCCAATTCATTGTAATTAGAAAAAAAATGTTTCATGTGTCAATTTTGAGTCCCATGATTTCATTGAGCATTTTATGTTATGTAGCTTTTGCATCACACCTAATTCCCCCCACATTGCAACCCAAGTTAGGGCCAATCATTCATTTTTTAACATATAGTTCTACCATGTGTTAGAAGCTCATTTACTAGTGCAAATGCAATCTTCACATCTTTTCTATCACTTGTGAAAATATTATTTTCTTACATTTTACATTCTTAAATCAATAATGGTTGAAGCCAAGAGCAATTTCAAATTTTCCATTTGATCATCACCTTGGATGAACCAACACTTAAACTAAGTATCATGGTAAAAGCTAGTGCTATGCAAATTATTATTTTTCAAGAGAAGCTTCAATCCTAGTTCTAACATTTTATGTTATTTTGGAGGTTCTCTAGGTGTGGATTTGAGCTCAAATTTTTCAGTTTCTAAACCCTTTAGTTTCATTTCTAGCAATTGTTTTTTAAGTTCAAAAACCTCCAAGTTCCATTCACAAATTCATCTAGCTTCATGTACACACTACACATTCCCCAATGCTAAAGAGCATGTATAGGTGTAGGGTAAGGCATCGCTTTGAATGGCATCAAAAGTTTGAACCCTTATAAGAGGGATGAAAAATGAAGGGGGTTCATTACCTTGCATCAAACATTTCGAAAAAAAATAAAAACATTCACTTAGTTACTTTGTTGGCATGGAGAACATGTTACACTTTGCAAACCCTTGCTGAAGTAAGTTCATGGGATTAAACTAACTCTAAATGGGAAGGGATGTATTATTGGTACAAAAGTTCAACAACTAACTAAAACTAATATTTAAATACAAAGTTCAACTTCATTTGTCAACTTTTCAAACAAAATCAACTTGCCTATCTAAAGAACAAGACCCTAGTTCATGAATGTTTTTTTAATGGTTTTGATGTCAATATTAGATCTAGCAAAAGCCTAGTTCCATGATTCGGTTCTTGTGCTAGTTCTAACAAAAGGATCTTAACTTGGTTCTTGTGCTGGTTCTAACAAAAAGATCTTAACTTGATTCTAAATCACAAGAACTTGAGCCTCAACCTTGAATTAACATTGCAAACTGGATACACCCACAACATTGATAACATCATCAATATCCCATCTTCAAATTAAATTAGTGTCACCAATTCAAAATTGAATTTTCTTTTACGCGAAGCATAGTCACTATAAGAAGCCATATTCAAGAAAAAACATTTCTTTCAATATTACTTGGGCTTCATGTTATTGTGCATTAACAATGACAATCAATCAATCATTTGATGAAAGTTCCATTTGATTTGAATGAAAATATTGAAAGACATTGCATGCAACTTGAATTGAATTATATTTGAATTGACTTGAAATTCAATTCAATTAAATTCAGATTGAATTGAATTGGATTCAAATTTAATTGAATTAAGTTCAAATTCCCAAATTGAATTGATTAAAATACATTGAATGGAATTTGAGGTGAATTGAATTGGAATTGAATTTATTTCAATTCAACAATAGGATTAAAATAAATTGAATTGAATTCAAATTCAATCGAAAAAATTGGGATGCAAATTGGTGAAAGTATTGAAAATTTGTTCATGTAAAGAAAAACTTTAAAAAGACATAAATCCAAAAACACACATTTCCATGCCTTTTTACTTGAGAATGAACTAAACTAGATTCCAATTTGAAATTGTTCAAATGACAACTTATAACTTATGAAATCTAAAGTTGTCATGGCTAAACTAGGTCTAATGAATCATTGTCATTGGAACAAATTGTTCATTGAAATAAATATTATTAGACAATGCACATGATGAAACATCAAAAGGCAGAATTTCCATTGATGTTAGATGACCGTAGCACAAGACAAGGAATAAGCAAGTCTTGATCAATAGTTTGCACACACTATGAACTTGTATAGGACTCAAAGTATGAAGTTAAAACGTTTATAGGATAATATAATTATCTTCCATAATATTTGTTCCTGACAAAGCCAAACATGGCTCCCTTCTAAGAGATAGTTCCCTCAGAGCAACTTTTAATCAAAAAATATTTAAAAGATTATGAAGAAATGACCATCACCAATTTTTTTGGAACATTGGGCTGTCCACAATAGAAGTGTCCCTTTGGCCACCAATCCCCAAATTAGAAACATACCTTACACTAAGGTCAGTGTCGTCATTAAATAATCCTTAAAATAGTGAAATGAAGTTTTGTGAAAATATGAAGTGGAGGTGTTGAAAACCATCAAAATTATTGCAAGCTAGGCCTACATCTGAATAATCTCTCTCTTCATATGAGGATAAAACAATAGATCCTGAAAAATAATAAATTCAAATTTTTTAAAAAAAACTAATTTTTTCAAAATAGAAAATATTCGGCCTTTGTGAATTTAGAAGCTGACCCTAAGTAGCGGTAATCATAGTGAACTATATTGTCCCCCTTTCAATTTATATACATGAAAGTTGAATTTTGTCAAAACAATATGGGATAAAATTGATGTGCAATTGAAAATGTCTTGGGGGACTTGGGGAACCTGTTGGGAACTTGATGGGAACAGAAAAAATCTAAGCCATCCCTCTGACTGCATGCTCAGCCCAGTTATTGGCAGCACACCTTATGCACAAGTCCAAATAATGTGGCAAACACACTGCTGTTCTAAACTCAAAAAAAACACCAGAAAACAACTTAGGATCTATTGAGCTTGTAGTGTCAAGGAAGAGTTTTTTTTATCAGCAACTTTGCATAATAGGTGTCTGTGCTTCGATCTTTTCATCCGGCTTGGTTTCAGTGTGCAGAAATTGCTTTGATATTCTCACACAAAGGTTTGTCCAGTTCACTCTTTGTGTGCAGAAGATATTGTTGGATGACCTTCATTTTGTGGGTAAGCCAAAAAGATGGGAGTAGGAGTGGAATCGAGTCAATAACAAATTGTAGAATCAACTGAAAAAGGACTTTCAACGGAACCCAATGCACACATGGATCTCTCAAACCCATTAGTGGAACTCCTGAAGAATCATACATGCTGTCAAGCTTCAAACCTCATAACTGGCCCACATAACACTTCCAGTTTGGGGCATCAAGAGATTGCTTCAATTGTTCCAAGATGTTTAATAGCTTTTCTTTTACTTTAATCCAAAGCTTTGATGAACAATTTTCCACTCCATATTGCACTTCCTGTTTTATGTCTGTCAGGTCTTGGATTTTCTAGTGTCAGAATTTGGGAAAATCAGGCAAAACCACTTATTACTTATAATCTGAATAGCTGAAGTGCAGGAGTTCTTCTTTGTAACCAACATAGGATCACAACTTGTTAAGTGTATAAGATAAGAACAGAGATTCACTTCTCCCTACATGAGGCTCAGGGACATCATCAATCAACTTCACCCAGTCTTCAATTTCTTCGTGATCCCTGCCATGTATTTACCTTGATGGAAAGCCTGCTCCAGCTCAAGCTTACTTGGCATGAGTGATCCATCGCCTGCAAATGTGCCAGCTCCATAAGGGCTTCCTCCCTTGGGTTCTGTCATATTGAACATACAAGCTCCAGCTGTGTATCCAATTGGCACGAAAATCATCCCATGGTGTGTCAGTTGAGTGATTGCTGTCAACCTGCAGGAAAAAAGAAAAAGGAAAAAAAGGGCTTTCAACAGTGTTGAAATTCAAGATGAAACCAGCTGAAGGAAACAAACAAAAGTCAAATTTGCTAGAATTAACAGGGAAGAAGATGTATCTATAAGTGGAAGAATCAGTACAAGAGTCTACATATGCAAGAATGAAGTTTGCAACCCAAGAGGTTTGCTTCAGGGGCCATCCAGATTTAAGAAAAAAAAACAGTGCAAGAGACCTCAGCTGGAAGATGATGACAAAACTAGATATATATATATATATATATGCATTGGAGGAAGCCAAAGAACTAGTACTCACGCAGTAGTCTCTTGACCACCACCCTGGCCACCAGTACTGACAAAGATACCAGCTGGTTTGCCTGCAAGTGCCTGTGATCTCCACAAACTACCAGTGGCATCAATGAAAGCCTTAAACTGTGCTGGCATCATGCCATATCGGGTAGGGAATCCGAAAAGAAAGCCATCTGCATCTGGCAGCTGTGATACATCTATAATAGGAACTGATGACTTGGGAGGCGCATGCATCTTTCCGAGAACATCGATGGGCAGTGTCTCTGGCACCTGCCACACATGAAGAGGGATTCTCAAAGAGCCATCATGGATGGAGGCCACCATAATTCCCACTTCCACGACATCTAATCTGGTCCCCATGGGTGATGGCTTAGTGATATGGCTCTTGTTTGGTACCACAAAGGTCCTAGGTTCAAACCTGCTGGTGAGTGAGTGAAAGCCCTGTCATGTCCTCTGCTACTAGGCCTGATTTGAGGTACTGCCAACATCTTGTCAGTTGGGTCCACTGTTGTGTTCCAAACAAAAGAACAACATCTAATCTTTTTTCTCATGGAAATCATCAAAATGTTGTTCAATTGTTGTGATGTCCCACACAACAAACCAATTGATTGATCCACAAAAGAGTGTAGGTTGTGAGGAGAAATTACCTGCCAAAGAGTAGTCTCCACTCCCTCCACAGTGCTGGCTCCATCCTTAATTTCGTGAGCGAGCTTTTCAACGTGACCATACATCGAGTAATACCTTCATGACATTCAAGCAATTGGCTTCAGCTTGCTGCTAACTTTCAAACATTTTTTTTTTCAAAAACGGGTCAACAGAACTCGATCAGAGTACTACAGTTCAGAACCCCGATTCATAATCCGTTAAGGATATGCACCTTAACGCGCTTATGAGCGCTTGCACGATGCAGCGGCTCGTTTCAAACTCGACCCATTGAACCTTGTTCTTTTTTGACTCTCTTAAAGCCTCATGAGTTGCAGTGACGACTAATGCGAGAAACAGCAAGAGACAAAAAGATCGGACGGCAAACAGACAGACCAAAAAACAAAAAAAAAGCTCCGCAATGGGTCTTGCGAATAAGGTGTGTACAGAAAGCTGGGTAGAAGAGACATACACGACGTAGAGTTTGGTAGCCATGGTTCGCAACCCTCGTCGTGGAGCTGCCGTATAGTGATGGTGCTGCGGGGTCTTTAGGTTCTGGAAGACATTTCGAGCTGCCGCAACCGCCATCCTGTAACCGCCACACACGCCTGCCAAGAAGACTTACTGTCACTGAGGAATGAGTGTCTCGACTCTCGACCCTCGGACATACCCATCAGCTCCTTAGAGGTAGGGTTAGCGCTTAGGGTTTCTGAGGGTGTTGTGATCTTAAACGCAATCTGAGGCACCATCTGGCTGGAGCTTTGACTTCTTCTTCTTCTCCTCCTTCCTCACACGCCTGCCAAGAAGATTTACGGTCACTGAGGAATGAATGTCTCGACTCTCGGAAATACCCATCAGCTCCTGAGATTAGAGTTTAGGGTTTCTGAGGGTTTTGGAACCTTGCACGCAATCTGAAGCACAATCTCGCTGGAGCTTCGTCTTCTTCTTCTCATCCTCCTTCCTCACGAGACCGACTTGGCTCACAAGGAGGAGAACGCGGGCCTCAGGACAGACCCATCAGCTCTTGAGGATTAGGGTTAGCTCTTAGGGTTTCTTAGGGTTTTGTGATCTTGCACGCAATCTGAAGCACAATCTGGCTGGAGCTTTGTCTTCTTCTCCTCCTTACTCACGATATCGACTTGGCTCACAAGGAGGAGAATGCGGGGCTCAGGAAAGGAGTCCTCGGCGCAGCAGACAAGTGTAGCAGCTATTCATCTAGTGGCGCGGCACCCTGATGTTTATGAGCCCTGTGATGACTCGTTCGCCCTTGTGGATGCTCTTCTGGCCGACAAATCTAGTTTGCTTGAGCAGCGTCCAAATGTGTGCATGGAGATCGGGTGCGGCAGTGGCTATGTCATCACCTCTTTGGCCTTGATTCTCGGCGATGAACGCAACAATGCGCACTTTATTGCCACAGACATCAGCACGGTAAGACGACATCAGCAGTTCCATGCTACACCTGGTTCCGGGTGGGTTTGTTTCTCCTTTCTCTTAGAGAGCTCACAAGAGGGATTCTTGTCTCTTCTTTGTTTCGTATGAACACTGGACTCTCCACCAGGTCGAGCTCCACCAGGCGACTCCCACTCCCCTTTCAATCTTTTGTTCTTGTGAACTTCTCTCTGGAAACAGGGCTGGAGCTTCATTACTGTGTTGTAGATCTCAACTAGATGCTTATCACACCTCATTCTACAATCGAAAAATCTCCAATTTACCTTCCACAAAAACCAGTTAACATCAAGCACCTTGTTAGATGGCTGGCATGCATGTGCCTGAGACTTTCTGCTGTGAGGGAGGAATGATGCACCACCCCAGCTTGATCTCACATACCTGGTTCTGAGACCAAGGATCAACTTGCTGCATGTATAAAGGGCTCATTTTGGTTACTGGCATGATTATCAACTATTCAGAACTGCCTTGTTCTTCTTTTGTCTTTGATTAATGAGATTGCCAGTTTGGGCTCGCGCACTGTCATTTTGTTTTGGAAAAAGAGTGAAAGATGGTGTAACAGGGGTATGAATTTTGTTGATAGTTTTTCTGATGAAAGAGCAAAAACTGCTGTATGGGCAGGCTGCAGCTCAGGTCACACAGGATACTTTGGAGGCACATGGGGTTCAAGCAGACATTATTGTGACTGATTTAGTGAGAGGACTGGAAGATCAATTGTCTGGAGCAGTTGATGTTCTATTGTTCAATCCACCTTATGTCCCCACTCCTGAGCATGAGGTTATTCAATGCTTACCCTCACTATAACAAGTTGAGCAACAAAGGTTCTTTGGTCATGCTTCTTTTGCCTTTCCTTTTTATCAGCTCTTTGTTTCTCTTATCTAATCACTGATTGCAAGGTTCCATTTTTACTTTGTTTCACATTGTCATAAGCACCTGAAAGAACTGTTGTTAGGCAGAATTTGCTGAAAAAACTTTCTTGAGTCAGCTTCTCAATGTAATTCTTATTGTACTACTGTACTTTGATAAGCTTTTTGTGATGCTGATAGATGAACATTCTGGGAAGCCTACTTACTGGGTTTTCCTGAAGATCTGATACTGTAGGTGGGTATGATGGGGATCACTGCCTCATGGGCGGGAGGTCAACGAGGCCGCACTGTGCTAGACCGAGTTCTGCCTGTGGTAAAAAGGTTGTTGTCAAGCAAAGGCTTGTTCTACCTAGTTACTTTGAAAGCCAATGACCCAAGTGAGATCTGTGAGGTTATGAAGAAGAAAGGCTTTTCATCATGCATTCTCATTCAGGTTGGTCATGAATTGACTTTGGTACTACATGATCCCATTACACTGTTGACTGCAACTGTTTTTTCTCACCTCCACCTCTTCCTTTGGCATGCTACTTAACAAGATTGTAGGACCAATTACTTTGCAGTAGGGTGGTGTTGGCATATGTTTTTCTGCATATGCAAGTTTGCATTGGTGTTCTACAAGTGAATATTGAGGAAATTAGATGTGGGAATGCTGCATCTAATGTGGTATTGACATTACGGCTCTTTCAAATTTGGTTTGCTGAGATTGAAAGTAGATATCAGACTTCAATGGTCAACTGATCTCTTTTGCTGAATTGAGCTGTGTTCATGCTCTTGCACATTCTAGATGTTACCTCAAATCTATTTTCCCTAGAGTCATAGCTGAGAATGCTAGATGACATTGGATGAAAGCCTCTCTATTCATAGAAATATGGTGAAAGACTTATGACTGCATCCTGATGGTTTGTAGTTCTTGGGTGATCTGTTTTCTCTTGTCTGCCAGCGTTACACTGAAGAGGAAGACCTGCAGGTTTTGAAATTTTGGAGGGATGGAATTTGTGGCAATTACACAGAAACTGCTGCTGCATCCCAGCCATCAAACAGCAAACATCAAGAAACATAGAAGAAAAATAAAGCAACTACTGATCTCAAATCAAAGGAGAATAATCACATGACCGATTTGGAATTTAAAGGACTCCATAGTCGGACTTCTTCCAGGTCCTGGCCATTGGCTTGAGCATTCTTGACATTCAGAGCAGTGCCAGGTAACACAAGGAGCCTGACAATGCACCCTTAACAATGGACCTGCATAAGAAGGATTGAAGTGAATCTACTGGTTGCACATCCTCCAATTCCCTTGCAACTATTTAGAAATTGGCAGCCAGAAACCCTTATGTCCTCTTGTGTATGTGCAGTTCTCTGCTAGCACCCTCAGTGGATTGTCAAATCCCTTTGCAGTCAGCAATTATGCTGCATGATGTGAATTCTTACCGTGGAGCAAATGAAACCACAAGGAGATATGCTCTCCACATATTACCCTTGCAGCAAAACATGGAGTTTCTCAGTCATCGAACAATGGAGATCCTGATGTATGCAAATCATTCCCTTTTCCCAATTCCTAAGGTGATGGTCACATCCAAACTATGTAAGCAGTACCCAATTTTGCTAGTTGTGTGCTTACATGTTAGTGCCCCAAGATGAAAAACCACCAATGCTGTTTTGTGGTTACATGATTGCTATTTCAAATTAGGGTAACCAGGGTTGAATTGTCATATGTTCAATTTGGCCATTGTAAATTATTGACCACTAGATGTGTGACCTTAGTGTAACAAATATTGGGGCAATTATTCACTTTCTTTTTCCCACCTTTTCCTCCTTTTCACTTAGGTTATCACTACGTGATTGAGGTTTTGCCCAATTAAGGATGCATCCACCATATTGGCTTTGCGTGGTTATCCTTCTCATAACTCCCAATAAAAGTAGAAGAAAGCTCCACACCAACAGTTTGGTTGATGAGTGGCAACATGATTACTTCCATGCAAAAGCCATGATTCAGTTGTTTGAAAATGATGACTTTTACTGTTGTGCCTCTGACTATGGATGAATAATAATTTTGGGTGTGGTGGAATGCGCTTATCTTGCTTTGATGTGCACATGACAACTTATTATTATTTCACAAACTCATCCTTGCTTTCCATTCTAAAATTGGCTGTATAAGACTTGTGGAGATTTTCTCACATTTGGAGAGTGTAGTAGTACTTCAAAACATGAAGCCTAATTGTCAACAAAAGAGAGAGAGATGTGCACCCAAACTCATCTGTGATTGGGATATCCAAAGTAGGCACCGAATTGTCTTCTGTAGTAATAGTTATCATGTTTAGAGATGTATGTAATCATGATGCACATGCCTGTTGTGATACCCAACCTTTGCTTTACTGTGCATTCCATCACACAACGACAACAAAAGCAAGCGACAGGAAGATCTTTGATCAAGCAAAGCATGAGAGAGACTGAATTGCTTTTGAATGTCTCTCATAGAACTAGGATTGTTGTTTTTGAAAGGCTTTGCTTCTAGCTATGTACCTAATGAAGGATTTTACTCCTCAGCAACAAAGCTCAATTGAGACAAAAAATTGGTCTTGAATGCTTCTCATAGTATTGCTGTTTTCTGAGGCTTAGCTGTGGTTGTGCTCCCAAATTCAAGTAATGAATTCTTCTTTTGAAATTTTTGAGGAACAAAGCTATTGAGATCACTTTGATGCAGATTAAAAAACTCCCACTCAAACATAAAGCAAACCAAACAAAATGTTGAGGTCAATTCTAGCCAAACCACAACAAGAATTGATTAGTGCACTCCAAATCAATGACATAGTTAAATTCTATTGACAATGATAATTGAAACTGGTTTAGGTGAAACATTCATAAGGTTCAATAATATTATGGTCAACTTGACAATTCTGCATGTGGAATTCAAAAGGGTACTATTTCATTCTTTTCACAAATTCACCTATATGGATATGAAAAGACAAATTAGCATGTGTCTTTTCGTAATTTGGTTGAATTCAATTCAAACCAATTCTTTAAGGTGAATTCAATAAAATTTGGATTTAATTTAAGAATTTAAATTGAATTCAATTTGAGAGTTTGAATTGAATTCTAGTGCATGCAATGTGATTCAATATTTTCCTTTGAATGGAACTTAATTTTCACTAACTCAAGTCATTTTTTTCATCATTTCATTGCTATTGGGACTGTGTAGCAATGTGGAACCCAAGTGTTGCATTATTAACAAAATGATATCAATGATTAAATCTTTGGTCAACATATAGATTTTTTTTTTTCAATGTTCAATAACTAATTAGGGATTTTATCATCAAATAATTGTTTTATAACTAGCTGAAGTAGCTTTTCATAAAATAGGGGTCAATAAAGAAAATGTTTGACCATGAAGATGTTGTTTGATAATTTACTATTTATTTTCACCCAAGCATTCCATCCACGCAAATGGAATGTGAAAAATGAGTGGATGGAAAACATAACCCAAAGCAAATTCATGTTGTAATGGTAAACATAGACTTCAGAAATACATGATGGTCTCCCCCACTCCCAAAGCCTATAGGTGGAAGGAGGAGTTCAGTGGACCACCAATTTTGTTGACATTCACAAGCTTCTTTGAAACACTTTTCACCATTATGGGTGACTTTGTGTTGTTTGCATATGTAGGAAATGAAGGTGCTTTGGTAGTCACACAATCCTAAGGATGTGCAAACCAAAACCAAATTTGAGCTCTGTGCTGCTGCACCCTACTGGTGACAATCAACTATTTTATTTTTAAAATTACGTTTTCATATAATTCATCATTATTTATGTCAATGTCAAATTTAATTTAAATTAATATACATTTCATGGATGTGAAAAGACACAAGTTAATTTTTTTTCCATATCCATGTTTGTGGATAGGGAAAAAGAGTGAGATAGTTATAAAATGGAGGTAGTTAATAGGAAAAGAAAGTAGTTATTAAGAAAGAAATGAAATAGTTGAATTTTAAAATGAGATAGTTATTTTGGAAATTGTCTTTGGAATGGTTCACCATACGAAGGACTCCAAAAAATCCCTCAAATGCCAGTTCTGATTACTGGAATTATAACATATCATAATAAAAAATAAATGCATGGCCTGTGTTCCATTTGTGATACTTCCAATTTTAAATATGGGGTAGACCTTATGAATCCTAGAGTGCAGAAGGGGTGTAAAATGAATTTACTCCCAACACAAATTACTTTAAAAAGCATGTTCTTATAAACATTTATAGACTAGATTTCCCTTGCTTAAAGCACTCCAAGGTTATTTATTTATTATTTATGTATTTATTTGTATTTGAAAGCACCTCCCCCACATCAATCATTTGAGGGAACCTTCTTGAGCTGATCATATCAAGATCTTGTGCCGTTTGAATAGAAAACTTTTCATGCTTTTATTCTGGGGAAGGCCTACTACCCAGGGCCTCCTCTAATATGAGAGTGATAGCCCTAAAATTAGTGGAGGCCTTCCCCTGTACATAACTCCAAGTATGGAGCAAGGTGGCCAAGTGAGGTTGATAGAGAGCAATGGCTACCTCCTATCAATGTGGGTACAATTGTATTGAGGATTCAGGTTGATCTCCCTGGCCCTAATTTAAAGGCTTGTTCCTTATATTTGGCTTGTTGAATGTGGATAAGCATGGCATGCCATTAGGTCAATTCTAAAGAGTGGCTCAATTACAGTTATAGTGGTCTGATAAAATTATTACAATTCAGTTTCCCACAGTATTTGCATATTTTCCAGTTCAATATATAGTGGGATTCTTATATTGGCCTGTCTACATTTTACGTGGTAGACCATATCTTAAAATGAGGGAAATAAAAATTGACAAATTTGTTTTTAAGTAAGAAGAATAAACAAGTGACATAGGGTCATATTAATTGACCAATATTCAAGCCGCCAAATTCCAATGACATAGGAACTGGTTTAATATGGCGTTCTTTGTAAAAAGTTTCACATGTCAGTCCTACATGATCATTTCGGTTGTATGGTTGTCCCTGAACAATTTTGTCCAAAATATAGTTGATAGTTACAACCACTTATTGACAGGTTTTTGATGGTTTCTATGGTTTCTTTGAACATGTGGAAAGAGCATCTATGCTTGCTTTTGCAAACAGAAGTTTGAAAATTATTTCAAAGCGAGTGATTTGGATCCAGTTGCATTACATTATAGAGGCACAAATACTTTCATGTGTGCACGTTTCTTAGAGCATAGAATGTGTGAAGAGCAATCAATATTATTTCAATGGATTTTCAAATGTGTTCTTGTTAACCTTTAGACTTTGAAAGATTGTGTTTTGTTTGATAAATTGCATGACATTTTTCAAGAGCTTTCACAAATGCAGTTGTAGTTGAAGGATCAATTATTCGAGAGAAACTTCCATAGATTTTTCCACAAAAGCTTGGTTTGTTTTTTTGCTTTGTTTTGTACATAAAAGGTTTGTTAATGGCAAAGCAAAGTCTAGTGAAAGATTGGAACAACTGTTTTTTCCTCTTGAAAATCTATTTGTGGAAACTATCAATGAAGTTGGGGATCAATGGGCTTGCCCTCATTCAAATCCTTTTTCTCTTGATTACACCAGACCAAAGCTTTGGCCAAAAATTGATGGGCGACTACCATCAAATCATGACTGCCGCCCTTCAGTACATTTGCAATAATTTTCTTCAAATCAATTTGTTTTATAGTTAATGCGAAAAAAATCAAAAAATGATTATCAAAACAAAAAGTTACCAATGTGTAAGTTGGGAGGGCTTGCTTATTTGTTATAATAAATGAATTTTGATCTTCTATGTATCAACCCCAACAATATTTTTTGAACCGTCCTTTGTTTAGTCTAAACATACAAAGAATTGAAAGTAAAGGCAAGTCATTCCATTTTTTTCAACTCTTACTTCTATGTTAATTACATACGACTAGGCAGACTTCATCTAGTGTAGTTTTTTTGTTTGTAACCACGTCTACAGATTTTGATCAACACATTCCAATCTTAGTTTTGAATTCTATCATTTTATTTGTTGGATGCAATGATATGAAAAATAAGCAGCAAGCAAACAAACAATGTCATTCTTGGTGAACTTTTCACCTTAAATCTCTTGAAGCTTCCAAAAAGATGAAAGTCAACCGCTTGTAATAAATTCACCAATAATAATAATCAAGCAAAAAATTATTGTGTATTTTCGTCTTTTGCATCAATCACTTTTGGATTCTTGGGATTTCAAATCTTTTGGCAATAATGTCAAATTCCTTTAGCAACAACAAGCAAAGAAGAAATGCATGAAGTACCTTAAGGTTAAGGTTTATATTTTTTTGGTACTAGAAAAATAAATGATGCATCAAATAGCTTCCTTTGAATCACAATTGCCTGCAATGGTTGTGACATGTCTTTTGTTGCATGACGAATGTGGTTAGTTTTTGAATATGGAATGCACACATCCTTGCACTTGGAAATTGGAAGTAAGAAATGTGTGTTTTGTCAATTTGAACAATTCATGTACAAACAAATATGCACAATGGTGGAAAATGAAAAATGAGGTTGTGTGGAAACTTGCATTGATATATTTTTTATTAGTCAAAATAATGTCTAAGTGAAAAAGTGGAATCAATCATTTTTGGGTTTTAGAAGTTGCTTTTCTTTTGCACTTGGAATTGGTGAAAAAAGGTTTAGACATATCCATGTTGCCAAGTAAACTACAGTCTATAAAAATTTCATCTAATATACACAAGGAAAAGTCAAAGGTATTTGTAACAAAGAGGGCATTTGAATGATTCTCTTAGTGGCAGCCAAAATCACATCCTTAATAAACATAGGTGGTGATTTTTTTCCTTATCTTGTTAGGGTTCAAAATTTACTTGTTTTTTCCACATATGAATGGCCATAAGGTTTTTAAAAAAAATGTTTTTATTGATTGCCAGAATTTGGAGCTAGCTGATATTAAGCTTTTTGGAGGAGATGAAACTTGAAAAGATGTTAGACTTTCATAAAATTATACAAAGTTGGACTAGAGATGAGGAAAAAGATGTTGATATTGTTAACAATGTCCATCATATTTACATACAATTTAACATTGAATGAAAAATTATTGAAAATGGGTGTTCCTGGAGTGGCAATGGCATCAGTGTGCACAATTGTATGCATGTGTATGTTTTTCACTTATTTGTATCTTATAGCAGGGGATTTGGAATTGGAAGCTTTTGATGGCAATAGTGCTTGCTTTCATGATTCTTGGCATTTTGGTTTGAGGATTGGTAAAACCTAATAGATAGCTAGAATGGCACTAGACACAATGGAATTGAATAATTTTACATGTAACTAGAAGCTTACAAATTTGAAGGATGAACAATTAGAATCACATGTGCAATTGAAAGCATGTGGAGTTTATTTTCTTTTAATGTATGGATGCAATTTTCCATTCAACTAGCTCTAGGCAAGCTTAAATTCCATCATTTCCTTTCTTGAATGAAAAGGATATCACACCATGGGATTCAAGGTGTAAAATATGGGATTTTGTGCTTTTCAAACCCATGCATGTACACACATTTTCACTTGTAGAAAAATTGGCCAATGATTGCCACCAATAATCATGCTTGAAACATATAACACTTACACACAAACATGCATTGACTAGTAATTGCATTCCTTTATCTACATGGTAATATAATATAGCTTAAGTGATCAAGTTTATATTAACATCAAGGCATGTGTCACTAAACCTTTGTTTCTAGGACCTAGGTCTATATTGTTATGGCCTATTTCACTAAGATATAATACATCATTAAGGCCTAGGCCACTAAGACCTATGTCACAAGTGTACCATCATTCAAGCTTAAATAATATGTTATTAAGGCTTGTGTCACTAAGGCCCATTTCACACAACCTATGTCACTAAGTTTTTTATTAACATTAAGGCATGCGTGGAAACTTACTTTCTTCCAAGGGCCCAAATAGTGCAATAATTGTAGGGCTTTTAGATTTGAAAATTTAAAAAATGGTATAACTTTAGGTAAAATTCTAGAGGGCAAGTCTTGGGATTGTTAGTTAGTGTAATTAAGAACCTATTGGAAGAAATGGCAATGTGTTTCAAGCTACTATCACAAAGTTATGCCTTGAAAGGGGCTATTGTGTTATGTGAATAAAACTCTAACAAGCTAATTACGTCCTGTAATAGTAAATAAAAGTTAGTAAAATGACATGCAAGGCAATAATATGTGCAATAGGGTGTGAACAATAACCTTTTTTCATTTAGGCCCAAACAAAACCCTTATTTAAAACCTTATCCAAGTACAATTACAACCTTTGTTATTGGAATCACTTCTACTACTAAAACTACCTTGTTGTAGCCATGTGGCTTTAAAACTTCAAGTCTTTTCTCCTTCTCTCACAAACATCCACACACACAAACACAATGTTTCTTTCTCCAACTCTAGAATCCTATTCCTTCAAATAACCATGCATCACCAAGGTAAATGGTGGCTAACACACCACTTAGATCCTATTTCTTCTCCGCTTTTCCCTTCAACTACCACTACTATGGTAGTTATCTCCTAGATTAACATAGTCAAGTTGCAAACTCAACCTAAATCCCATTCTTCTTGGGTAAACTCAAACTCTACATAATTTCCACATTATAGAACATTCTAACCTACCACTTGAGGGATAAATCAAAACAACCACAATCTAGATCAATGGATAGAATGACTTTTCAATTAACATTTAAATTTAGATTTACTTTTGGTAAATTTGCATTATTAGATCGTGGTAAATAATAAAAAACCAACCAAGGGTCCAATAATTTTTCCATTAACAATGTGTAATAAAACCTAAGTTTACATCACTATAGCCCATGTCACTAAGGGTAATAGATCACTAGGGCCTATGTCACTAAGGTGTAATACATCATTGGCGCCTATGCCACTAAGGCATGTGCAACATGGGACCCAAGTCCAGGCAAAAAGAAGAAACCACCAATAAGGGTGGATTGCAAGGAGAACATGAACAGATCAAGTACTACACCCCCCCCCCAACCAATCACAAGGAGCATATCAAATAAGGAGAGGGGAGGAACATCTAAAAAAACATTTAGTTTAGAAGAACCTTCACTTATAGTAAGAACATGCCTTGAAATAAAAGTTGTTTACATTTGTTGAAATGTCATTGACACTTTTTGTTTATAAAATGAACACAAAATTTAAGGAGGAGACATTAGAGTTAGATTGTTGAAGTTGACCTATCAAGATTTTTTTAATAAACTTCATTTGTAAAAATTTCTTGAAAATAAATTATAAAGGTTGGGTAACTAACTCACAATTCATGTGATGCATAGATTAATGAACGAATCTAAACATCTTCTTAAATATCTATTATAATTCCAAAGTGGACATTGATGGATGAATTCATTCATGAACAAGTTAAAGTTGTATATAAATTGTTTTATTGGACTACAATTATAAAAGTTTTAGGATATATTTAATGGCCTTTATAGGGGTTGGTTACAAATGTCATTTATCACATTTTGTGCTTGTGGGGCACAAGAGTTTCACATTCATTTGTGACAAAGAAAACTATTGAGCAAATGATAGAACTCTAATCACCAATTTGATGTGAATTTTGCAAATGAAATCCCACACCCAATGTCATAGCTAGGTGGGAACATATCCCTTCAATTTGGAACTTGGAGAGGACCATCATTATAAGAAATCCCAACTTTTTTGACTAGGAATTTTGGTCCAAAAAACCCCCATATGGTTTTTTTGCCCCCATGTTCAATTTGACTAAAGTGCCATTTTGGACAAGTCAATTTGGACCTGACCATTTTGATTATGTGTTTTTTGGTTGGTGTTTTTTATTGGGTTTTTTTACTGAACCACCATGACAATAATATAATTTGGGCAACAACCAAAAATATATATTATTTAAATTATTTTATTTAAAATTATATGAAAATATTAATCAATTACCCTACCTACTTTACTTTACCCTACCCTAACCTACCTACCTACCTACCTACCTACTTAATTAATAAACCTAATAATTAATGCAAAAAAAATTTATTTACCTACCAACCCTATGTCCTAGGCCTAGGTTAGGCCACTTGGGTGCGAATACAAAGAAAGGAGCCAAAAACCATCTTGGACAGTGGTGAAAATTGTGAACTTTTTTACATATGTTTTTCTTGTGACATTTTAAAGTTATGTTAATCATTCCAAGTTGTGCTAAATGAATAATATGAAAGTTGAGGAATTCAAATTAAAAATTCATTAAATTAAATTTTGGGTTTTAGTTTTTAAAAAATACATTTGAATTTGAATAGGTGTTGCGTTGGATGTGGTTAGTTTTACAAAGGACTAGGTAAAGGACTATTGTAATAACATAATTTTGATGGTAAAAAAATTTAGATGATAACAACCTACTACCCAAGTTCAAAAAACATTCACAATTTAAAAGATATGGAATTTAAAATTTAAAAAAATTCAAAGTATTTTCAAAATTTCAAAAGTCCTTTATCACATGTAAATGGGGTGTAATGTGTATGACATACAAAACAAAGTTGTAGTTTATGATACAAAAAGAAAAAACCTAAAATAGTTAGCATATTTTGGTATGATTCAAAATTATGATAAAATTTCAAGATGAAATGAAAAATTTGGTAGAATCTACACACTTTGAAAAATTCATATTTATTCAACAATGATTAACATAAAACATGTGGTCTATTGGGGCAACTATATGTATTTTTAATAACAAGTTGCAAAAGATTTCATTCAAAAATTCTTTCATATGAAAAAATGAAAGAAAACTAAAAAAGATTCATAATCTTTTAGTAAAGTAATCCCACTGGCTCCTTTTTACGTACTTGCACCCACCTAGCTTAGCCACCTAGGCTAGGTGATTTAGTAGGCTTTGCGATTTAGGCTATTTAATTAGGTCACCTGAGTAGCCAAGGTAGCCTAGGTTGCAAATGTGAGGACTTGAATTCCTCATCTTCACATGATGAGGAGTCAAATTTTTAACCCTTGCACCACCACCCCATAAGGTGATTTTTTTGGACATCTTGTAATAAACATGATTTTGGACTAACATATTGTAATCAACTTCCATGATATTTTTTCAACATATTGCACTAAATGAATTTGAATGTTTTTATATTATTTACATAAATAAGTAGGTTATAGGTAGGTTAACCTAAGTAGGTAGGAGATACCTATTAATAAATGCATGTATTTATGTAACATGTAGGTTATAGTTAATTAAACCTTATAGGTACATACTAAGCCTATGTTTATACCTACCTACACCTATGCTATTCAATATGTTATGTAGGTACATACTAGCCTATAAATAATAGATCTAGCCTAGGCATGCTAGGTAGGTAGCTTAACCTATTAAGTAGGTCTAAGGTTAGGCTATTTACCTAATAGCCTAGGTGGCCTAGCCTAGGTTAATCATATACCTACTTAATAGGCCTAAGTGGTTTAGGTAGCTTAGGTTAGGTTACATACTTACCTAATAGGCCTAGGTTACACTAACCTAGGCTACTTAAGTTATGTACCTACTTAGTAGGTCTAAGTTAAATTAACTTAGACTACCTAGGTAGCTTAGGTTAAGTTAGATACCTACCTAGTAAACCTAGGTTAGGCTACTTACCATGTAGGTCTAGGTGGCCTAAGCTAAGCTACATACGTACCTAATAAGCTTAAATGGCCTAGGTTAAGCTACATACGTACCTAATAAGCTTAAATGGCCTAGGTTAAGCTACATACGTACCTAGTAAGCTTAAATGGCCTAGGTTAAGTTATTTACCTTGTAGGCCTAAGTGGCCTACGTTATGTATGTAGTTACCAAGTAGACTTCAATAGCCTAAGTTAAGCTACCTTATACCTAATAGGCCCAGGTGGTTTAAATTATTTACTTAGCTAGTAGGATATGTTACCTATCTCCTAGGCTTAGGTGGCCTATGTTATTTACTTAGTAGGCTTAGGTTACATATCTATAGTAAGCTTAGGTTAATAACCTACCTACATGGTTAATAGGTATTCCTAGTAAGCCTAGGTCACATAGGATATTTACCTAGAAGGCTTACACTACCTACTTATAAGCTACTTAGTAGTCCTAAACTATGTCCTAGGTAACCTATTAGATAGGTTTAAGTTAGGCTACTTAGATAGGCTATTAATTAAGTTATTACTTAACAAATAACCTATTAACCTATTAATTATGCTAGACTAGATAGGTAGTCTAGCCTTAGCCTAACCTACTAGTTATGTTAGGTTAGGTAGGTAGTGACGCATTCCCATCCTCCTCAAGAAACTCAAATGTGAGTTGAAGATGAAAACAACGGAAAAGTAGGAAATTGGGGCACACTCCTTGGCTCGTAGCACTTCGGGGGTAAAGGGCGTGCTCAAGCTCTAGGATGGGACTAGGAAGATTGATGAACATTTTAATCACTCACACAAACCTGCACAAACAAAACAACAAGTTGGTTAGTGCATAGTTAAAGCACTTTTGGTGTTAGGACGAGTCACGGGCAAACTCGGACTCACAAAACTCACCATGGCCCGGACTTGGGGGAAGCCACCACCTTCCCCCTTATAGTATACTTTGTGCCTCTCCACGAGGCCCACATCCAAATGCCATTTTGTCTAAGGACTCCCAAATGGGAGTCCCGAAATTCCCAAAGTTGGGACTCCCACAACTTTGGGGCCTCATAACTTTGTGTTCAGACCTCTGATTGAGATGAGGTCCAAAGCAAAGTTGTAGCCTTCATTGAGATCTTTCTAATGGTATGTCGCACATCATTTGCACGCAAGGAAATCGAGTCGATTTCTAACTTTTAGTGGTTAGGAGTCAAATTATCAATTTGACTCCAGGCCTTCCTTTTGGCCATAACTTGTGTTTCAGATGTGCAAATGGGGCATGCAAGCCCATTTTATACATCTAAGTTTCAATAGCTTTCCAATGATATAAAAAACTTTTCAATCCAATGGGTTTTGACCCTTGTAATCGCCTTTTGAAGATTCAGGAGTCCATCGGGACTCCAACTCCCAAAATAGGAGTTCACTTGGGAGTGTGAGGATTCATTCCTTCAGACTCTTTTGCACTCTTGGGAGCATGAGATGTGACCCCCGAACTTCCCTTTTGACCCATAACCTTGCAAGCCCTTGCCTTGGTCACGAGCCTAAGGCTAGGGTTATGATAGGTAGCTTGGGCTTAACAAGTAACTTAAGTCATCAAATGAGTATGGTTTAGTTGACTAAATGTCAAATCAAGATGGTCAATTTGATTAAACCCTATCTATTCAATATAGCCAATTTGATTAAGCCATGGCCATTTTGATGGACATTTGTCCATTTTGATTAGATCTTTAGCTTGACACTTGGTAAAAAATGTCACTTTAGTCAAATATATTGGTCAAATGTCACTTTAGTCAAATATATTGGTCAAATGTCACATGTGTTTTTCATGCCCCAAACCTTTAGTCCAAATGGACATACCCTTGGGTCAATGTGCACATTTCAATCAAGTTGGCCTTCTGAAAAGTCACGTTTTTTTATAGTGCATTGAACCTCATATTGTTCAAGTTAGGAATAATGAAATTAATGTTAAATGTGGATTTCATAAAAAATGTGCTCAATAATCATAAATTATCAAGAAAATCCATAAATTAAGACTAAGAGCTATCTTAAAGATGGTAAGACAAAATTCCAAATAAAGTTCAGATTTTCAAGTTGAAGTGTCAAATTTCTAGTTCATGAATTTTTCTTTTTGTTTCATTAATTTTTTTACTCCAAAATTTGACTAGCAACTAACCATTTGAAATTGGGATTAAACAAATATGTTCTTCTTTTATAAAGCCATGAATACTTGGTTTCAATTTGATATGTGTAGACCCAAACAACAAATTGTTTACCAATGGTCGCATATCTATGACTGTCAATTTAATCACATTTAGTACAAGTTCATGTCGTGGAGATTAACTTCCATTTGAATGAAAATATAGAATGAGATTGTATACAACTTGAATGGAATTTTAATTCACATTTAATTGAGTTCATATTGAATTGAATTGAACCTAATTATGAAAAGACACATGTTAATTTGTTGTTGCATATCCATGTAGGTGGGTTGGTGAAAGGAGGAAGGTAATTAAGCTTGAAATTCAATATGGAATTTTTTTGTAATCATCAATACTATTGGACCATATACTTCTTTGACTTCTACTAGTTTTAATTATATTGTCACTCAAATTTTCGTAAATGCATTTCCATTGGTGGTTTGCAAATTACATTTAAGATGAATATCATTTACATGTCAATTTGATCCAATAAATATTTTGGGCTATTAAATTTACACAAGATCCAATGGATGTAAAAGATACTTCTCAATATAATGAATGACTTTACATTGGTTAGTTATCATTGGTCCAAATGGTTGACATTAAATAATCTCTCACCTTATGGTATTGGTATTTCATTTTCCATATTTATAGGTGTGGGTCTTGTGAAACAATTGTACATCATATTGGATGTGATAAACATTATTCAAAGATCAAATAGGGGGTATGGGTGGAGCTATTTTAAAACAAACATCATACCTAATGTTAGTAGCTTTTGGGTTAGGGGGGATAACATTGAAGTAGTCGTTTAAAAAAAGTTACATAGCACTCACATGTTGCATTCACACATGGAGGCCGTTTATAACTTTAAAAAAAAAGCCTTTGCCAACAAAGGCCCAATAGTGATTCACATGGAGATCATCATTACTTGTGCTAAGACCTAGCTATTTCCTCTTTTTTCATTGTCACACCATCACATGACAAACGTTCATGCCTCTTGTGCCACCACTACCGTCCTCGCCTTTTTTCCTTAGCACAATCTGTCACACATTTTCTTCAATTATAGTTTTTCCAACTTTTGCTACATTGAACTTGCATACTTAATTTTCTACATTTTTTTTTTGCCTTCTATTTCATTGCTATAGGACTTTCGAACTCCTTTTGTTTTGTCAAACTTGTTAAATTTCTTCATCATGCTCTTTGCATTTTACTTTTGTGTGCCCATTCTGTGAGCTTGGCATTTCAAGTTTGTGTTTTTCAACATCCTCGATCATTGTCTATGTTTCACAACCAACAAATCACATTTTGTTTTTCTTTTAAATGTTGCAAGTTCTATTTTGAGTTGTAGCATCTTCAGTAGTCTATCATAAGCTTCACAAAGGTATATTCATTTCTTTCATTTTTTGCTTTACTTTTTTTTTTTTTTTGGGTGTTTTTTTTTTTTTTTTTTTCAACAAATTTTTTTTTTTTTTTTTTTTTTTTTTTTTTTTTTTTTTTTTTTTTTTTTTTTTTTTT